>Ga0302278_10000630_pt1 | contig 44748 bp, 34 predicted proteins | sample III_Bog_N3_2_FD_194543 | JGI IMG/M metagenome (GOLD analysis project Ga0302278, IMG submission 194543) | Peat permafrost microbial communities from Stordalen Mire near Abisko, Sweden - III_Bog_N3_2 | ecosystem: Environmental > Terrestrial > Soil > Wetlands > Peat | place: Sweden: Abisko...
TTTATCGGCACGAATTATGTCGTGCCCTTTCAAAACACCTGCCGGCGAGGACGCCGGCAGGACAGCCGGTCAGGAGACCGGCGCTACGGTTTTCGGCAATGCGTGAGCGCTGAGCTCAATGCCGTTGGAAGTTGGCCGGCTGGGCGGAGAAGCCTGGCCCTTTACACTGGAGTCATCATGGAAGAGTTTTCAAGGATTCAGCGGCTGCCGGCGTATGTGTTCAACATAACCGGCGAGATGAAGATGAAGGCGCGTCGGCGCGGCGAAGACATTATTGACTTCGGGATGGGGAATCCCGATGGGGCAACACCGAAGCACATTGTGGACAAGCTGGTGGAGGCGGCGCAGAAGCCGGTGACGCATCGGTACTCGGTGTCGAAGGGGATACCACGGCTGCGGAAGGCGGTGTGCACCTGGTACAAGACGCGGTACGACGTGGACCTGGACCCGGAGACCGAGGCTATTGTGACGATCGGGTCGAAGGAGGGGATCGCGCATCTTTGCCTGGCGATTCTGGACTCGAACGACACGGTGGTGGTGCCGAACCCTAGCTATCCGATTCATATTTACGGGCCGGTGATTGCGGGTGCGCACGTGGTGAGCGTGCCGGTGCACGACGGGGACCAATTTCTTCAACAGTTGGAGCAGTTGATTCCGCGGATGGTGCCGCGGCCGAAGGCGCTGATCGTGAACTTTCCATCGAATCCGACGACCCAGTGCGTGGAGCTGCCGTTTTTGGCGCGGCTGGTGGAGATGGCGAAGGAGTACGGGTTCTACCTGATCCAGGATCTGGCGTATGCCGATCTTGCGTTTGACGGGTATAAGCCGCCGAGCGTGCTGGAGGTTCCGGGCGCGAAGGACGTGGCGGTGGAGTTCTTTACGCTGAGCAAGAGCTACAACATGCCGGGATGGCGCGTGGGCTTCATGGTGGGCAATCAGAAGCTGGTGGGAGCGCTGGCGCGGCTGAAGAGCTACTTCGATTACGGGACGTTTACGCCGATCCAGGTGGCGTCCATCGCTGCTCTGGAAGGGCCGCAGGAGTGCGTGAAGGAGATTTGCGAGAACTATCGCAAACGGCGGGACGTGCTGATTGAGGGGTTGAACAAGATTGGCTGGCATGTGCCGAGCCCGAAGGCAACGATGTTTGTGTGGGCTGAGATTCCTGAGCGCTACAAGGCGCTGGGGTCGCTGGAGTTTTCAAAGCTGCTGCTGAACGAGGCAAAGGTGGCGGTTTCGCCGGGGGTGGGTTTTGGCGAGTATGGCGACGGGCACGTGCGGTTTGCGCTGATTGAGAATGAGGAGCGGACGCGGCAGGCGTTGCGGGGAATTAAGGGGATGTTCGGGAAGGGGTAGGGAAAAGAGTTTCTGCCCTTTTTGCACTTGCGTGCACAGCGCTAGACTTCTTAATATTTTCCAAGTTGGTAGCCCCGGAAGGACTTGGACCTTCATCGGACCGGTTGCGAACCAGGCGCTCTATCCATTGAGCTACGGGGCCATCGCTGGAGCGCCAGGGATCTCGAGTCTCTGGCGCCTTCCTTTTCGGTTTGCACCGAAAGGTATGCACTTATTGTAGGCACAACCTTAGTTGTGGGCAGCGGTGGAAAACCCGGCCCAAATCTGCACAACTGGAAAACTCATCACTCATGCGAGCAGGGGTTTCCGATTTCGCGCCCTAGCCCTAGAAACTCAGTTCTGGAGCACATTTGGGAAGCGGATTTCTGTCATTTTTCTTTGGCTTGCCGCGCAGCCTTGCGCTGCTTTACCGCCTTGAGCTTCTCCTTCTCGTCGGGCTTTTTCGGCGTCTGTAAGGTGTGCGACTTCGGGTGTTCGGGCTTTGTGTCAAGTAAGAGCTTGGCTAATTCATCAATTTGGGTCATTTTTTCTCCAAGGGCAATCGCCCATGGTACCTAATACTGCGTTTTTTGAAGAGTCGCACAATTTTAATCCAGTTATTTTCTGCCTAGACCAATTTCTATGCTTCGCTCCCTTTGAGACGCATATGCGACAATCGAGCAATCGGACGGTGCTCCATCAAGGAGAGGTCGCCATCCATTCCCCAATCGAACCGAATCCAACAAAGCGGAGTCCAACCTCTATGGAGAAGCGGCCTGTTACGGCGGCACTGCTGTCGGTGGCGACACACGGAGCCGTGCTGGCGCTGGTGGTGATGGTGGGGACGGCGGTGGGCAGTCGAGTTAGTGAGCCTCCCACGCTTGAGGTGCTGGCGAAGCTGGAGGTTGCGGGCGGGCCTCATGCGGTGACGGTTCCGATGCCTGTGGCGGATTTTGGAGCGCACACGAAGCATCCTGAGGCGACGGCGGAGTCGAGCAAGAAGACGATTCTGCCGGTTGAGAAGGCGTTGCCGAAGCTGGCCGGGGGTGGGAAGCCGAAGAATCCGACGAAGGGCGATGGATCGGGTGCGGCGTTTACGCGGAATGGAGATGCGGCGGAGGATTCACGGCCGGCGTTTCCGGTGTTCTCACCACGGCCGGCGGTGACGGACCGATCGCTGCTGCCGGGCTCGGAACAGAAGATTGTGGTGGCGGTGGATGTGGATGCGCTGGGCCAGGTGGTGAGCGAGAAGCTGGTGCGGGGGATGGGGAACAAGCTGGACGGGATGGTGCTGGATATTGTGAAGACGTGGCGGTTTCATCCGGCGACGGTGGACGGCAGGGCTGTGGCGTCGGAGGCTGAGGTGATCTTCCCGTTCAATCCGAGCTATCCGATTACGAATTCGTAGGGCGCAACCCCGGATGATGAAGGTTGTGGAGGTGTCTGCTCCCACCCTAAACGCAAAGAGCGCGTTTAGGATGGGGCACCCGGCACCCTCGGCCGGCGTTGAGCAGCGTTACGATGATGCTGGCGCTGCTATTCTGCGGGCGTAGGCACTGGACTGAAGTTCTCGACAGGAGGTTGCATGGCTTCGATCACTGGTTTTGGCGGAGTGTTTTTGCGGGCGAATGATCCGAAGGCACTGTACAAGTGGTACGAGGAGCATCTCGGCCTGGTGAAGGATGGGGGCGCGTTTGGGTATCCTGCACCGACGAAGCACCCACAGGTCGTCTTCGCGCTTTTCAAACAGGACAATGAATACTTTCCAGCGGCACAGAAGGCGATGATCAATCTCCAGGTGGATGATCTGGATGGGTTGCTGGATCGATTGATAGCCGAGGGTGTGGCTGTCGATCCGAAACGCGAGATCTACGATTTTGGGAAGTTTGGCTGGCTGACCGACCCGGAAGGAAATCGCGTGGAGCTTTGGCAGCCCATGGGCGACTGATGGATGGCAAGCGGGATGAGATGGGTCTTCAGAGGTCGGATTCTGATTTCCGATCCAATATCCCGTGCAGCTCCGACCGATTCACAATACCTATAGAGGATTGAAACTGGATTCATTGCCCTGGACGCGCCCGGTGTGGATGATCTTACGCTGTTTGCACTGATTGTGAGGCAGTTGAGGTGGGATCGTTGGTGATTTTCGTCAATGGTTTAGGGGTTTGAAGTGTATTTAATTGATCAGATTGCTGCAAGGTGTGTGCAACGCGCTTTTTAATGCACCATTCATGGTGAAATCCACAATTTAAGTGAAGTTTTGCACTTGCGTGCACAGATTGAACGGGCCTACTCTTCGGTTCAGTTGATGACCCTGTAGGGATTTGGATTGCAGTTCAGGCAGGGCTCGGAGATGCGGTAGCAAAGGAAACCGGGAGATCGCAGGCGGCTTGCCGCAGGTGAGGGAACGGAAGAGATTGGGATTGCATTGAGGGGTCAGGCAGGGATTGCACGACCCGATTGAGCTTGAAGATTCATCCGCGGCACAGCCAGCGGGCGCATGAAGCGGGGACACCCGGGGATTCGCACGCAGGATAGCCCGAGGATGCAAAGTTCGAGCGAGGTTGGGGAGACATCATCGACCCAGCCGTAGCCGCAGAGCCGGGGCAACCCGAGGAAGCGGATACGGAACGGCCGGAAGGCGTGAAATCCGGGGGAACCCGGAGATCCACCAATCGGCATCGCCGATGGACAAGAAAGCGCGGGGCGACCCGTACGATCCCCATCGGCACAGCCGGAAGATGTAGTACCCGGGGATGCTCGGGGAGACATCAGAGGCGGCACCGGTGGCGCTGAGTTTCGGGGACACCCGGAGCTGGGCAGCCGGAGACGCTGAAGGAGACGAGAGGCGGGGAAGCTCGCAACTCGATCGCCGGCTAACACCGGAGGATGCGGTGCCCGAGGATGCTCGGGGACACATCATCGGCGCGACAGGCCAAGCGAAGCCGGGGACACTCGGCAAGGCGAAGCAGGTAGCGCTGAAGGATTGGAGCGGCGGGTCTGCCCGCAACTCGATCGCCGGTATAGCCAGAAGACGCGGAACGGGGTTGCCCGGGAAACGTCATCTACGCACCTGGAAGCGCGAAAAATCGGGGCAACCCGGGGATTCAAGGCCAGGAGCGCGGAAGAAGGTAGCGGCGGGGAAACCCGAGGCACCATCGCTGGCACGGTCTATGGACTGAAGTATCGGGGCAACTCGAAACTTCGTCGCCGGTGCGGACGAATTCTGCGGGAACGGGGCAACCCGGACGACGCAGAAGGAAGCCAAACTGGAAGAGGCAGGAGACGGGGCAACCCGGCAACTGCCGCAAAGGCTGAACGGGTCAATGCACGTTTCGATGAACTACAAAGGCATCCGGAAAACGCCAGGGGCGCAAGCCTCTGGCGTTTTCGATTTGTATTGGATGCAGCGGAGGCGCCTTGCGGCGCAGATGCGCTTCGCGCTAGTGGCCGTTGGGAGAGGCGTTCTCCACAAGAATCAGCAGGGGCTAAAGCGCAGATGAATTGAGCGAGCCTGATTGGCCCGGCTGAAGCCGTGCCGTTGTTACAAGACCTCAGGGGCTGAAGCCCGTGGTTTTATTGGGCGTTTTGCGGCACGACTAAAGTCGTGCCCTGATACAAAGCGTCAGGGGCTAAAGCCCAAATAAATTGAGCGAGCCTGATTGGCCCGGCTGAAGCCGTGCCGTTGTTACAAAACTTCAGGGGCTGAAGCCCGTGGCTTTATTGGGCGTTTTGCGGCACGACTAAAGTCGTGCCCTGATACAAAGCGTCAGGGGCTAAAGCGCAGATGAATTGAGCGAGCCTGATTGGCCCGGCTGAAGCCGTGCCGTTGTTACAAAACTTCAGGGGCTGAAGCCCAGATGAATTGAGCGAGCCTGATTGGCCGGGCTGAAGCCGTGCCGTTATTACAAAGCGAGTTGCGTTGCCGGCGATTTGTTCATGCAGAGGGTTGGGGGGTCTGCGATTTTTTCATGTGTTCGCTAAAGGGTGTGGGGTACACTGTCGCAATGCCACTGAACGTAGAAATCGAAAAGTTGCCGGATGGGGTCTCTGTCGTGACCATGACAGGACAACTGACACTGGGATTGAACCTGAAACTTGCCGACTCGCAGGTGCATGCGGCGATTGCGGAAGGCGCGAACAAGCTAGTGTTTGACATGACAGGTCTGGATTACCTCGACAGCGCAGGACTGGGGATGCTGGTGTTCACCTACGGCACGCTGAACGAGAAGGGTGGGGCGCTGCGGCTGTGCGGGGTGGCTCCGCGGATTGCGTCGGTGCTAAAGCTGACGAAGACGGATGAGCTTATGGGGATGGATGCGACGAAGGAAGAGAGTTTGAAGGCGTTGGGCGTTAAGTGAACTGCTATTGATTTGGCAAGGTCGCGCCACTAGTTGCCGATGTCAATCCAATCAAGAATTTGCGTTAGATCGTGGGCCCAGTAAACAGTCAGACCGCGTTCCTGTGCGCTCTTGATATTGTGCAGCTTGTATACGCCGCTCAGGATGGCGACGGGAACGACATTTCGCACACCGAATTCATAAATCCACTTTTCGGCTTTGCCCGCAGCCTCCCGATTCAGGCGCTTTACCGAGTTCGTCGATGAGTTAGATACTTTGCATTCAATCGCCATGATGCGTCTATCGCGCAGTCCGATTAGGAAGTCGGCCTTCGAGGTACCGAGGAGGCTTTCGCGGCAGAATTCCCCCGGACCGGGAGCCTGATTGAAGGTTGCGACGGCTCGGGGTGAAACTTGTGTCCAGCTCCTCCCGAGGAGGGCATCCCGAACGAGCAGTTCCTGTCGTTCCTTTCCTTCATTTCGTCTATCGGTTCCGACACGGCTCGTCGCCAGCAGTGCGGCCGAGGCGACGATAGCCGCAGTCTTTTCTGACTCGGATGGCTGACGCTCTTCCGTCACCCATGGAAATCTCCGCCGATCCAAGGCAGTCTTGACGACTTCGAGCACCCTTGCAGCCATCTCCGGATCAGCACGGAGTCTTGCTGGGCTCAGGCTAGCCTCGGCCAATACTCTCAGATCATCTTCAGAGATCGGAGGGCCAGCGAGGTAGCGGAATGCTTCCAGTAATGCTGGGTTGGTAATGATCTCGGTAGCGCTTCGACTGAGTTGGGAGAGGTCTGAAGTTGCACGAAGAAGGTCGCCGATTGCACCATGATACTGATCGAACGCGAGAGTGTACGCTTCCAAAGGCTCCTGCAAGCGCTCTTCACGAAAGAGGCGCCGGGCTTTGGAGATACCCGCTTCGAGTTGCTCGTCAGACCAACGCGGCGGTTGCGTCATGCGATCTGCAACTCATTCAAGAGTTCTGGCCCGGGAACCAAGATGCGTTCCATCTCACGCGGCTCAAACTTAGTAAGTCCTCCAGCATACATCCGGCCCTCGTTTAAGGAAACCCCAGATGACAAGAAGTGCACCAGTTTGTCGAGGGTTCTTGATGGCATAGGATCACGCGGATAGAGGCCGTGGGCGATGTTGATGTGCCTTGCGGCAGCCAGGTTTCGGACGAAAGCCGGGGCGCGGCGGGCCATGTAGGTTGCCAGAATCGGTGCTGGCGACCGCAACCCTACGGACCACCAGGCCTTGCGATTCTGCGCTATGTAGCCGATATCCGCGCCTAACAGCTTTGCGTGTTCCAGAAAGCGATCAATAGACTTTCTTTCTTCCTTGTCAAATACGGTGAGATCTGCTGGGATATCGATAACTTCGCGAAGAGCGGAAGCATCAGAAAGCGTATCACCGGCGGCGAACAACTCCTTTGCGCGGGTAACGCTGGCGAACAGGACGGATTCGGGAAGCATGACACCGTCAGGCTTTGCGATCCACACGTGATTTGCGCCTGTTACCTGGCCGCGGTGGACACGGCAGAGTTCGCCCAGTTCGACAAAGCCCGCTGGCAGATCCCTTGCCCTTCGGGTTAGATGCGACCAACGGCTTTCTGTTTGCAGTCGTTCACGCGGGAGCCACATGCCTCCGGTAAGGGCATTCTCTTGATCAAGGCTTGTAGAGCGCTTCACACGGATCTTGTCTGGCTTTGACCCGATGACAAACTGAGTGATCGCAGCGGTTGTCGCCGCGTCGGCGAAGGTACGCGATGTTGGTTCGATCACCGTAATGCCCTGTCCGCCAAGATCGTTCAGGAATAGCTCACGCACGAGCTTGCCGTAGTTCACGTCTAGCCATTCGGCTGACGTGATGAAAACCCCAAAGTCGTTTTTTTGAGCCTTGAGAGCAGTTGCGAGAAAGAAATGCACATGGAGGCCAGCCAACTGGCTGACAGAAAAGCCGAGCTTTCTAGCTTGCGTCGTGAGCCATTCCTTGGCTTTGACGTGAATCTGGTGATGGCGGACATACGGGGGATTGCCAATAAAGAGCGTGCGTCCTGCAATCGCGGGGAGAGATATCTTCTGGTAATCAGCAAGGATGATCTCAGCTCTATCGGCAAGACCGGCAGCGATCAGGTTAGCGCGTGCAATCATCGCGGCGAGGGGATCGATTTCTATGCCAATAAGCTGCGCACGAGGGAATGTCTTCGCGGCAGCCAACAGAAAACGTGCTGACCCGGCGCCGGGGTCAACAATACGGGCGGGATTGAATTTCGTTGCTTCGGCCCAGGTGACCATTGCTTCGGCGACGGAGGGTGGGGTATAGGTTGCCCCCTGCGTCCTCCGCGTTGCAGGCGACCTCACACTACAAAATGCTTCGCCGATTGGATCGCCGCCAGCTGTGATTTCTCTTTGAAAGCGCCGTGCTGCTTCTGGTGCAAACGGGGCGGCGTTTTCTGCCAGTGCTGCCTCTTGGCTCGACCAACCACAAACGGACTGAGCGCCGAGTTGCAGAGCGAGCGAAATCAGCTGCTGCTCTGTGCGGAGTTGCGAATGCATAATCTCAGTATTGTCCGATTCTGGCCATAATGCACGTACATAGTATTGATCGGAATCAACCATTTTGGCTCGGCTCCCTCGATAAGCGAAGGAAACAGTGGCAGCAAGAGGGCCGAGGCGGTGCTCCTTCGATTAGAGAATCTAAATCTTCTTAGAAGGCGTTATCGGGGAACCTGGGTCAATTTAGATATTGCAGTCCCCTGCGCGCTAGTGCATGCCGCCGCCGCCGCCGCCTTCGCCGGGTTTGTTGGCGCTGAGGAGGAAGGCACAGAAGATGAGGCCGACGGACATCCAGGAGAGCTCCATGTAAACATCCTGGTAGCCCTGGGTGTAGGCCTGGCGGTTGAGCTGGTTGTAGATGGAGGCCATGGCGAGGGCCTTGCCCTGGCCGGATCCGAATTGACCGGTAAAGTAGCCGCCGAGGGCCTGGGTCTGCTGGTTGAACGCGATGTAAGCCGAACTCATGGCGCTTTGGAGATGCTGCTGGTGCCAGGTGGCTCGGCTTGTGACCTGTGCGCCGGTGATGGCGATGAGGATGGAGCCACCGATGTTGCGGACGAAGTTGATGAGGCCGGCGACCTGGTTGGACTGCTCCTTGGGCATGCCGATGTAGGCGGCGGTGGTGATGGAGATGAAGCAGAAGGGGAGCGGCACCATCTGGAGAACGCGCAGCCAGGAAGACTGGCCGAAGGTCATGGTGAGGGTGGTGACGTGTGCGGCGATGTAGTAGGTGAAGACAAAGAGGGTGAAGCCGACGACGGTGAGCCAGCGTGCGGCGATCTTGCCGGTGAGGAATCCGGCGAGCGGCATGACGATGACCAGGGTGAATCCGCCTCCGGTGAGGGCGAGGCCTGCGGTGGTGGCTGTCCATCCGAGGAGCTGCTGCATGAACTGGGGCTGGAGGACGGTGGAGGCGTTGAGCACACCGCCGACGAGGGCCATGAGAAGGCAGCAGATGGCAAAGTTTTTATAGCGGAAGAGTTTGAGGTTGATGAGGGGGGCCTTGTGGTTCCACTCCCAGAAGATGAGGCCGATCATGCTGAAGACGAAAATGCAGCCGAATAAGACGATGAAGGGCGAGGAGAACCAGTCGTTCTCTTCGCCTTTGTCGAGCATGATTTGCAGGCCGCCCATTGCGAGGGTCAGGAAGGCGAGTCCGAGATAGTCGAGATTGCGTACGCGGGAGAAGTCGGCCTTGATCCACGGCGGATCGTCGACGAGGCGTGTGACGAGCATGAAGGCAAGGATGCCGACGGGGATATTGATGAAGAAGATCCAGCGCCAGGAGTAGTTGTCGGTGATGAAGCCGCCGAGGGTGGGTCCGATGGAGGGTGCGAGGACGGCGACGAGGCCGTAGAGGGCAAAGGCCTGGCCGCGTTTCTGGGGTTCAAAGGAGTCGGCCATGATGGCCTGGGCCATTGGCTGCATTCCGCCGCCGCCGAATCCCTGCATGCAACGGCAGATGAGCAGGATGGGCAGCGAGGGGGCCGCTCCGCAGAGGAAGCTGGAGACAGTGAAGATGACAATGCAGAGCAGGAAGAAGTTTTTGCGGCCCATGACGGTGGAGATCCAGCCGCCGAGTGGGAGGACGATGGCGTTGGCCACCAGATAGCTGGTGAGGACCCAGGTGCCCTCGTTGGTGGAGGCACCGAGGGAGCCCGCGATGTGGGGCAGGGCGACGTTGGCGATGGAAGTGTCGAGCACCTCCATGAAGGCGGCGAGGGCGACGGTCATGGCGATGAGCCAGGGGTTGACGCGGGGCTTCCAGTTGGCGTGGGCGTCAACGTTGGGGTTGTTGACCGTGACCGCGGCGGGGGCCGGCAATGCTTGTGAAGCAGCGGACAAAAGGGATCTCCTCGGTTATGAAATGGGACTATGAGGGCAGCTAAGTCTTTTGTTGCGAGGGGTTGCCGAAGGGGCGGGCCCCGGGATGAGGCAACGATGAACAGGCCGGCGGAGTCAAAAACCCGGCGCATGGGGGTTAGATTCGCCGGGGGGCGGCTGGGGTGCAGAGATTGGAAAAGAACAGGGAAGAGGGAGAAGGGAGGAGGGAGAAGGGAGAAGGGAAGAGAGAACAGGGAAGAGGGGAACGAAGAGGCGGCCGACGAGGTAGCAGGGGCTAAAGCCCATGGTTAAGTTTTGGGGTTTTGCGGCACGACTAAAGTCGTGCCCTGATACAAGGCTTTAGGGGCTAAAGCCCAGGGTTGAGTTTTGGGGTTTTGTGGCCCGGCTAAAGGCGTGCCGTTGTTACAAGGCCTCAGGGGCTAAAGCCCAGGGTTTTATTGGGCTTTTTGCGGCACGACTAAAGTCGTGCCCTGATACAAAGCTTTAGGGGCTAAAGCCCAGGGTTGAGTTTTGGGGTTTTGTGGCCCGGCTAAAGCCGTGCCGTTGTTACAAGGCCTCAGGGGCTAAAGCCCAGGGTTTTATTGGGCTTTTTGCGGCGCGACTCAAGCCACCCCAGCGACGAGGACCTGTCGCCGGGGACCCCGGCAAGTCGTGCCCTGATACAAAGCGACTAAAGTCGGGCCCTGATACAAAGCGCTGTTCGGGAGTCTGCGGCCTGCTAGGCTCGCTGGCGGACGAAGAGGTGGGCGGCGAGGAGGATGGCGGCGCATCCCATGAGGGTCAGGATGGCGGCGTTGGGCCAGAGTTCGCCAAAGGTGGAGCCGCGGAGGATGATGCCGCGAAGGATGCGGATGAAGTAGGTGGCGGGAATGATGCGGCTGACGCCCTGGAAGAAGAGCGGCATATTTTGAATGAGGAAGATGTAACCGGAGAGAAAGACAGAGGGCAGGACGGTGCCCATGGAGAGCTGGAAGGCTTCGGCCTGGGTTTTGGCTTTTGTTGAGATTACGAGGCCGATGCCGAGGAGGGTGAGGATGTAGGGCAGCGACATGAGGAGCAGGAGGAGCGCACTGCCATGGACGGGAACCTGGAAGACGATGCGCATGACGGCGAGGATGGCGCAGAGCTCAAGGAAGCCGAGAACACCGTAGGGAATCATCTTGCCGACCATGAGGCCTAGGGGGGCGACGGGGGTCATGGTGAGCTGTTCGAGTGTGCCGCGCTCGCGTTCGCGCACGAGGGAGAGGGCGATGAGGAGGATGATCATGACCTGGAGGAGGATGGCGATGAGGCCTGGAACGAAGAAGTTTGCCGAGCGCATGGCGGGGTTGTAGAGGAGCGAGGGGCGAATGTCGATGGGCATGTTGCCATCGGGCAGAACGCGGGCAAGGGATTGGGTTAGCGCAACTCCAGTGGCAGTGTTTACGGCCTGCCCGGCGACCGAGGAGTCCGAACCGTCGACAAGGACCTGAACTTCGGCAGTTGTGCCGTCCTGAAGATGACGGTCATAGTCGTATGGGATTCGGATGGCGACGCTGGCCTTTCCGGAACGGACGGCGTTGTACATTTCGTCAACGGAACGGGCGGTGACAGAGAGCTTGAAGACGTCAGAGGCCGCAAAGCGCTGGAGTAGATCGCGGCTGGCCTGGGTCTGGGACTCATCGAAGACGACGGTGGGGATTTGGCGGATGTTGGTGTCAATGGCAAAACCAAAGAGGAAGAGCTGAAGCATGGGAATGAGGAGCGCAAAGAAGAGCGTGCCGGGGTCACGAATGATGTGGAGATACTCTTTGCGGCAGATGGGGATCAGTCCACGGAAGGGTTGGCTCATTTGGATTTCTCCATGATGCCGAGGGTGAGGGTGACGAAGACGTCTTCAAGGGATGGCTCAATGACGGTGATGTGGGCCTGGGGCAGTGCGTCGCGAATGGCCTCAAGCTGGCCGTGCTGGGCCAATGCGTGAATGGAGCGGCCAAAGATGGTGGCTTCCTGAATGCCGGGAAGCGTGCGGACGTGGGCAAGATTCTGCGAGGCGTCTGGGATGTCAATCTGGAGGCGGACGGTGTCTGGAGGATTGGCGGCGGGCAGGTGTTGCAGCTCTTCGACGGTGCCGATGGCGATAAGTTTGGAGAGATAGATGTAGCCGACGCGGCCGCAGCGCTCGGCCTCGTCCATGTAATGGGTGGTGACGAAGAAGGTGACGCCCTGGCCGGATAGATGGAAGAAGAGGTCCCAGAGGGTGCGGCGGGCTACGGGGTCGATGCCGCCGGTTGGCTCGTCGAGGAAGAGGACCTGAGGCGAGTGGATGATGGCGCAGCCGAGGGCGAGGCGCTGTTTCCATCCGCCGGAGAGCTGGGCGACGCGGCGATTGAGGTAGGTGCGAATAGCGGTGAGGTCGACGACGTCGTTTTTGCGCTGCGCGGCCTGCGGGCCCTTGAGGCCATAGACGCCGGCGTAGAAGTCGAGGTTTTCCTGCACGGTGAGGTCTTCGTAGAGGCCGAACTTCTGGCTCATGTAGCCGACATGCTGCTTGATCTCGGCGGCATCTTTGATTATGTCCATGCCGAGAATGGTGCCGGTGCCGGAGGATGGCGTGAGGAGTCCGCAAAGAGCTTTGATGATGGTGGTTTTACCGGAACCGTTGGGGCCGAGGAAGCCGAAGATCTCACCTTTGCCTATCTCGAAGCTGACGTCGTCGACCGCAGTGAACTGGCCAAAGCGGATGGTGAGGTGGCTGGCGGTGATGGCCGGAGCTTGGGCGGGTGGCGTCATTTCAGGCGCACCGAGGCAGACATGCCGGACTTGAGAGTGCCGGCAGCGTTATCGACGTAGACTTTTACGGCGAAGACCTGGTGCTGGCGGTCGTCGGGGGTCTGGACGTTGCGCGGCAGGAACTCGGCCTGGGAGGCAATCTGTCCGACGTGGCCCTGGAAGGTTTGAGAGAGCCCATCGACGCGCACGGTGGCTGACTGGTCGAGGCGAACGCGGGCGAGGTCGGTTTCAGGGACATAGATCTTGACCCATAACTGCGTGGGCTCAAGCATGGAGACGACGATGCGGCCCGGAGGCACCAGATCGCCGGGGCGGACGGAGACGGTTTCGACAACGCCATCGGCGGGGGCGGTTAGCTCAGCCTCGCGCAGGGAGACGTCGATGTCGGCGACATGGGCCTGGGCCTGGGCGAGTTGAGCGCGAGTGGAGTTGATGTCTTCAATGCGCGAGCCTTTGCGGGCCAGTTCGGCGGCGGCTTCGGACTGGTTGTAACGTTCCCTGGCGGACTGGATATCTTCAGGCCGCGTGCCGGCCTGGAGTTCCGCCAATTTCTGGCGGGCGGACTCGGCGTGCTGGACGGCGGAGTCGCGCTTGTCGCGAGCGTTGTCAAAGTCCTGGCGGGAGATTGCATCGTCGGCAAGCAGCTTTTCCATGCGCTTATAGAAGATTTCGGCGTTGAGGGCGTCGGCCTTTGCGGCGTCGAAGTCGGCCTGGGCCTGGGCGATGTCCTGCTTGCGCGGTCCGTTCTGCGCTTCTTCGAGGGCGGCGCGGGAGCTGGCGGCAGCGGCCTCAGCCTGTGCGATCTCCTCGGGGCGGTTGCCGCGGACGACGCGGTTGAGGTTTGCCTGGGCCTGGTCGGCGGCGGCAGCGGCCTGCGCGCGCTGGGCCTTGAGATCGTCGGACTCGAAGCGGACAAGGGGCGAACCGGATTTAACGAAGGCGCCCTCTTCGACGGAGACCTGGGTGACGCGGCCACCGACCTTGGAGCCGATTTGAATTTCGCGGGTCTCGACGGTGCCTGCGTAAACGTAGCGGGCACTGTGGGCAGCCCAAGCGTAATAGATGGCGAGGGCGGCGGCGACCAGCAGGACCGCAGCGACGATAATGACGATTTTCATGCGGTTCATTGTGTTCCTTCCAATACCAACTGCAAACGCTGGCGCATGGTGTTGACCAGCCATTTCCGGGGGAGGCCATCGCGCATGAGCCACTCGAGCATGGTGGCGAGGAAAATGGACATGACGACTTCAGCGATGAGTCCTGGAGCGTGTTTTGAGTGGGCGTGGACGGCCTTTTGAATGCGGGCAAAGATGCTGGTGAGGGCCTCGACGGCCTGCTCGCGCGCGGCCATCATGGGGCCACGGGAGACATTGTGGAAGACGGTTTCGAGGATGAGCTTTTTGGAACGCAGGGTGATGCGGGCATTTTCTTCCGCCATCTTGAGGATGGCCTGGAGGACGCCATCGGCGGTGGGCGCGTTGTTCGCGGAAAGGAGTTCGCCGATGATGGATTTGAGCTTTTCAGCGCGGGCAGAGGCGACCTCGCGGAGGATGAGCTCCTTTTGAGGGAAGTAGTTGAAGAAGGTGGCGCGGGAGATGCCGGCTTTGGCGGCGATCATCTCGACGGAGACCTTCTCGTAGCCGTGGGTGCCGAAGAGCTCGAAGGCAACGCGAACGATTTCGGAGCGGGTTTGTTCACGCTGGCGGTCGCGGAGGGGGATTGCACCTGAGTTCACAAATTAGACTGTAGTCCAAGAAGTGAACGCAAGTCAAGTTCGATTGGTCGGGGGCAGAGCAGCAGCGGCGAGCGTGAGTGAGTATCGAGGGAAGAATCGCAAGGGCTAAAGCCCAGAGTAATTTGATGGTTCGATTGGCCCGGCTGAAGCCGTGCCGTTGTTACAAAGCTTTTCGATTGGCCCGGCTGAAGCCGTGCCGTTGTTACAAAGCTTAAGGAAGGCGGGGAGTGGAGGGCGAATCTCTTTAACCCATGGGACGCTGGGCCGATAGACGCTGCCCCGATGGCTTGAGCACTATTCGAGGTTGGTTGGCTGGGGGAAGGTGGAATTTGGGTTGGGTTGGGAAGGTCTGGTACGCCAGCCGATGAGGGCGATGGCGAGGGCCAAGGCCTGGGCAACGAGGATGAAGGCGACGCAGGCTGGCCACTTGCCGATGGACCAGAAGATGGCGGGGACGACGCCGGCGGCGGTTCCTCCGAGGTAGTAGCAGCTCATGTAGAGGCCTGCGCCGGTGACGCGGGACCCGGGCGGCGTGGCGACGCGGAGGAAGCTCTGGGAGGCGGTTTGGGCGATGAAGACGCCGCTGCAAACCATGGCGAGGCCGAGGAGGATGACGATGAGCGAAGGGGCGAGGGTGAGGAGGACGCCGAGCATGGAAAGGAGCATGGCGGCGGCGATTCCGGCGCGGAGGCCGGTGCGGGTGATGAGGTACCCGGCGGCGGGGGTGACGAGAAGGCCGATGAGATAGACGAAGAAGAGGGAGCTGAGCGCGGCGGTGGAGAGCGAAAAGGGCGGCGCGGCGAGGTGGAAGGTGATCCAGGTGAAGACGGCGACGAGGGAGAAGAGGACGTTGAATCCGACGGCGAAGGTGGCGACGAGGCGGGGGAGACGGAAGAGGGCGCGGAGCTGTACTGGGAGGGAGGTCTGGGTTCGGTGGCTGTGCGGGCGGGGACGGCCGTGGGGAAGCCAGGCGGCGACGGCGGCGGCTCCGGCGAAGGAGGCGAGGCCGAGGGCGATGAAGCTGACGCGCCAGGAGAACCAGTCGGTGAGGAATCCGGCAGTGAGGCGGCCGAGAAAGCCGCCGAGAGCGGTTCCGCTGACGTAGAGGCTCATGATGAAGGGAACGCGGTTGGGCGGCCACTCCTCTCCGATGTAGGTGACAAGGACGGCGACGACGCCGGGGACCATGACTCCCTGAAGGAAGCGCCAGACGATGAGCTGGGGGAGCGATTGTGAGGTGGCGGCGAGCAGCGTGGGGATGGCCATGCCGAGGATGGAGGCGAGGATGACACGGCGGCGGGCGAGCCGCTCAGTAAGCGCGCCGAAGAAGGGCGCGGAGAGAGCGACGGCGATGGTGGCGGCGGAGACGGTGAGTCCGGCGGAGGCCTTGGTTACGTGGAAGAGGTGGGTGAAGAGCGGGAGCAGAGGCTGGGTGCAGTAGAGCTGAAGGAAGGCGCAGACTCCGGCGAGGAAGACGGCTGCGGCGGGGCCGGGACCGGGATTGGGGCCGGGTGCGGGGTGGGGCTGGATGGAGGGGGTTGGCAAGATTCAGGATAGCGCGAGAAGGATGGGCCGGGTGTGTGTGGCGCCGATTGGATAGTGGGGCAGTCTCCGGATAGGCCTCGCTCGGGAGCGACGCATCACCTTCCGCAAGCCCACATTTTGGAACCGACCTGATCTTCAACGCGGCACTCGGCGATCAGACGCAATCTGTGTCAGACAATTCCGCATGGCATTTTTCACGCTCCATTCGTCACAAGCTACACTGGTTCCTCTCACCCTTCAGTGCCACTCTGCAGTTTGAAATGTGAGGGCGACGTTGCGGTCGAGTTGGCGGCTGGTGCTGAACCAATCGATCGTTTTCTGAAGAAAGCCGCTTTGGGGCTTTTCGATCCTCGTGACGAAGCGAAGTCCCGATGCGGGTGCAACGCTGCACAAGCGGCGCGCGGTTGAAAGGTGCTGGGCCAATGACTTCACTCCGGATGCTCATGAAACCAGGTTTGAGAGCAGCGCCCTGGACCATGGACGCTGCAACTCCCGTCTTGATAGTGCTGCTTTTTGCTAGCGATATCTGCTTTTCCGCCGACAGCAAGCCAGCACTCTCAGAGTTGGACGGAGACTTGCATTTACCCGGGCTGTCCGCCGCAGTGATTGTGCGCCGAGTCGATCACGGCGTGCCTCACATTGAGGCTGCGAATGAGAACGATCTCTTCCTTGCCCAAGGCTACGTGACGGCACAAGACCGCCTCTGGCAGATGGACTCATATCGTCGATATACATTTGGCGAATTGTCCGAGGTATTTGGCCCCTCTCAACTTGAGCATGACAAGGCGCAGCGGGTGTTGCAGATTCGAGTCACTGCCCGCCGGATCTTCGCCAGCCTGTCCACTTCCGATCGCGCGCGCGTCGATCTATTTGCACGCGGTGTCAATGAATACATCGAGCAACATCGAGAGACTATGCCGCCAGAGTTCACGCTTCTCTCTTATTCTCCGCGTCCGTGGACGGGCGAGGATTCGATTGGCATTGGCCTGATGATGGTGCAAGGGCTCGACACTCATTTCGATGCCAAAATGGGTCGCGAGCACATTAGCGCAAAACTGCACGATGCCAAACTCGAAGCGGATCTATATCCGGTCGGCTCGCGGCGGGACCATCCGCCTGGAGACGAATCAAAACCCCGCCAGACAAAAGAAATTGCCTCCAGTCTTGTCTCTTCATGCGAATCGAAAGCAGAATCGAGTTTGCCCGGAGTCACCAGTGAAGCTCAATCGGAAGACCTGCTTGCGATGCGGAGATCATTGGGAATGCCCGACTGCAACGAGTGCAATTCCGGGTCGAACAACTGGGTAATAGCGGGACGTTACACCGAAAGCGGAATGCCGCTGCTCTCGAACGACATGCATTTGACACTGCTCGTCCCGGATATCTGGTACATGGTTGATTTGAAAGCACCCGGCTACCATGTCGCGGGCGTCACCATGGCGGGGGTTCCTGGGATCGTCGCGGGGCACAACGAGCATGTGGCCTGGGGGATCACGGCGCTATATGGAGACGTGCAAGACCTCTACGTCGAGACTCTGGATGGGAAGGGCAACTATCGAGCCACAGATGGCAGTTGGCAACCTCTGACCGTGAATCACGAGTTCATTGCAGTTCGTGGCGGGCCCGGGGAAAGAATAGAGGTGGAGTCGACCGCGCACGGTCCATTGCTAAACCCGATCCTCAAGAACGAGAAGCGCCCCATCGCCCTGAAGTGGACGATCTTCGACGCAGCACTGAACGTTATGCCAACATACGAACTGGGCAAGACATCGAACTGGACCGAGTTCTCCAAGGTACTCAGTAAATGGTGTTGGCCGACAGAAAACGTGGTGTACTCGGATGACCATGGAGTCATCGCCTACCATGCCGCAGGCAAGATTCCGCGACGGCCAGGAGGCCTGATCGGCGTTCCCATTCAAGACACGGCACATGAGTGGAATGGATTCATCCCCTACAAAGAAATGCCCAGTGCAGTAAACCCACCTTCTGGTATTCTCGCAACCGCAAATTCGCGCGTTACGCGGGATGGAACTGCTTATCCTCTTTCACTGAATTGGGGAGACCCTTACCGCACGGAGCGAATTTACAAGGCCCTGCAGGGGCGGGCTCACCTTACGCGCCGGGACATGTTGGCGGTGCAGACTGACATCTACAGCGAGCTGAACCAGAGACTCGGCCGCCGATTCGCCGAGGCGATTGACCGGACAGCAGGGGCAGACGACCGGTTGCGCACTGCCGCAGCATTGATGCGTACCTGGGACGGCCGAATGAGCGTCGACTCCGCCGCGGCCTCACTCGCCGCAAGGGCCCGCGTTACATTATGGGACCTGATCCTCGAACCGAAGTTAGGCGACGAGGCTAAGGAATACATCTGGAGTGAAAGAGACGTTGCTCAGGAACAGATCGTATTCAGCGGGAGCCTCGACTGGCTTCCATCCGGCTATGCGAGTTGGGACGCGCTGCTTGTGGATGCGATTCGCAGGGCAATTGCAGACAAAAGCGCACCCGCTGACCTGGCGAAATGGTCGTATGGCAGTTGGCACCGCATCGACCTTCAGCACCCGTTAGCCATGCTCTTGTCACTTAAGGGGCAGATTGCCGGTACCGGCTCGAACCCTCTTGGGGGTGATGAAACCACGGTAAATCAGGAGACGGGTTCAGTCGGTCCTTCGCAGCGGTTCACGATGGATTGGGGCGATCCAGATGGCTCGACTGAGAATCTGGTCATGGGTGAGAGTGGGAACCCACAGAGTCCATATTTCCGTGACCAGTGGCAGCATTGGTACGAGGGGACCACGTTTTCTGTTCCGTTTACGAGGAAGGCAACTACGGAGCAAACGCGGCACTCCCTGCGTCTGTTGCCATGACGGCAACCTGACTCGGCGACGGGGTCCAAGAGCGAGGGAGAGAGGACCGCGGCGGCACGGTCACCGCGCCCCAACAGCCTAATCCTGGACCAACTCGTTCGTCACTAAGCGCTCATTAACATGGACTATGCAGCGAAGGGCAGGTAGATCCCGAAAATGCCGGTGTGTTCACGAAATCGCGAATGCCGAGTTGCCGGCTAATCGGAAACTCCAACACTATCGCCGGCTGCGGCGGCGTGGGATGGGTGGAGTGCCTTGGGCCTTGCCCCTCCCAAAGATGTGCCGTGCTGAAGAGCCTTGTCCAACTCTGGAGAGAGAGGAACTCCTTTCTCTACCTGTTCCGCTGAGCGCAGCAAGTCGTCCAAGGAGGCCTGGCCCATTCCTCGCGGCACATACCTGGAGGCTGAGGTTTGGAAGTCCAAAGCGCCAGCCCTGTCCGACCCGGATTCGAGTAGATAGGTCAACTCACCCAGATCATGGCTGGCGGCCTGTTCACCCTTGAGGCTGAGCTTGCGATTGATCAGGACGCGGCGACCCCAGGTGTCAGGGGATGCATCCCGAATAGATCCCGGCATCGAGAGATGGTGTGCGAGGGGGATTTCGCCTGGCTGGAGAGGAAGTTCCGGCTGGTAGATGGAAATTGCGTTTTCGCGAGCCAGATAACTCCGGCCATAGTTGAACAGCAACTGAGCTCTCACGGGCTGCAGGATGCCAGCGACAACGGGTTTCGTCTCACCGGGGAGCCAAATCCAGACGTATGCTTCTTTGTAGTCGTCCTTAGAAGTCATCGTGGATGACCCTCCTCGGTTTGCGAGCTCTCTGGGGCAGCAGACTGAGTTTCTCGGTTAACGCGGAACGTTCTGTTTGTAGCCGATCTGGCTCACCCCCCAAAAGAGGAACCCCTGCAATGGCGGCAACCTCGAAGACAGTTCCGATCGCGCAACCGGGATTCGCGTTTTCGATCCGGCGCAACAGTGGTCGAGAAATGCCTGCGCGGTTGGCCATCTCTTGAGCGCTCATTTTGCGTTCGATCCTGCCGACGCGAATCATCTGGGCGAGCAGTTCGAGGGCTTCGAGGTTCTGGCGGGAATAGTTACGATGTGTTGGTTTTGCCATAGTTTCATCCGGAACATAAATATTCCAGTAAACGCATTAATGGAATATTTATGTTTCAATACTGCCTTGAAAGTTGGAGCAGTGTCAAGGCCGAATTGAAACATAAAAATTACATTAAATCATTTAGTGGCGTATTGATGTGCCAAGTAAGAAGTTCAAAGAACTAACGACTGGAACAGCACAAGAGCCAGCAAGGTCCATGGCCGGGCGAGTGATCTTGCAATCGAATACGCGACAGCCTCACAACCAGCTGTTGTGAATCCACCACCTGTAATTGACAATGCGAGCGAATCAGCGATGGGAAGCGCCGTTGTGTCCACAAAATAGGCCAACGCGAGAGTTGTGGGATATCCGGAAACTGCTGCCCTACCGCTGGCTGCTGCAAGGACGAGAGATTGGGCGCCCGCTTGGCGGCGGGGACGCCGCCAGTACAGCCGGTCTGGAGACCGGCGCTACACGCTGCGGTTTTGTTTGTCACCTTTCGGGCGGATCCGGGTACTTATAGGATGAGGTGGAGTGATGAGCCCGGAAATTGCAGCCAAGAGCGACGCGGAACTGGTGGAATGGAGCCGGAGCGGGGACCGTTCGGCGTTTGCGACGATCGTGAAGCGGTATCAGAGGCTGGTTTGCTCGATCACGTACAACGCGACGGGCAGCCTGAGCCTGAGCGAAGACCTGGCGCAGGAGACGTTCCTGGCCGCGTGGAAGCAGATGGCGGATCTGCGGGAGCCGGAGCGGCTGAAGGCGTGGCTGTGCGGGATTGCGCGGTTCCTGGTGGGCAAGGAGTTCAGGAAGATGGGCCGCGAGCCTGCTCATGCGGCAGAGGCGCTGGATGCGATTGAGGAGCCGCAGTCGGCGGAGGCGTCGCCGGCGATGCAGGCGGTGAGCCGTGAGGAAGAGGCGATCATGTGGCGGGCGCTGGCGCGGATTCCCGATACTTATCGCGAACCGCTGATTTTGTTTTATCGCGAAGAGAAGTCGATTGAGCGCGTGGCGGCTGAGCTGGAGCTGAGCGAGGACGCGTTGAAGCAGAGGTTGTCGCGGGGGCGCAAGCTGCTGCATGAAGAGGTGGTCGCGTTTGTAGAGGGAACGCTGAGCCGGACAGCGCCTGGGCAGGAGTTCTCGAGCGCGGTGATGGCGATGCTGCCGGTAGTGTCGGCGGCGACGGTGGGCGCGGGAGTGGCGGGCAAAACAGCGGCGCTGGCCAAGAGTGGGACGGTGGGCGGGTGGGCGGCGGCGTGGGTTGGTCCGATGACGCCGTTTTTTGGGGTGTTTGCCGCGTTGATGGTGAATTGGATTTCAGTGCGGTCGGCGCCTACGGCGCGCGAGCGGCGGTTCCAGGGATTCTGGCTCAGTTGCTTTTGGGTTTTTGTACTGGGATGGGGAGTTGCGGGGCCGTATGCCGTGCGGGCGATGCGCCACGGATATGGGTGGAGTGATTCGACGTATTTTGCGGTGGTGGGGGGCTTTTGGTGGTTCTACGCAATGGTGGTGGCAGGGTTCCTAGTGGTGTTTTTACGGCGGGTTGGAGAGATGCGGCGGGAGATTGAGCGGGAACCAGGAAGGGCGGAGAATAGCGGAGCGCCGACGACCGCAGCATCGAGAGCTGCAATGGTGGTGGGGATCTATGTGGCGATGTTTTCGGCGATGATCTACCTGGCGCTGAAGGCGCACGACTGGCTGGCGGGGGCGATCCTTTTGGGAGCGATGGTAGTGATGGGCGGATGGCAGTTGCTGCATGTGATCAGGCGTGACGGCATGGCGGTGTGGAGGGCGGTGACACGGCGGCTTGTATTGGCGTTTGCACTCATTCTGGTGGTGCTGAATTGGCGGCTGGGAGGGTGGCTGGCGGTTTATCGGGGAGTGGATCTGGGCGTGATTCATGGGTTGCTGCCGGGGTGGGTGATGCCGTTGGGGACGGTGACGCTGGTGGTGTGGATTGGGGTTTTGGTGGGGTTGACGAGACCGGGGCGGGGCTGAAGCGCGAGGGCGGCAGGGCGTGGCGCGAGGGTTGGATGCGGCCAAGAAGTCACGCAGGGGCTAAAGCCCAGAATCATTTTGAGCGGCCTGATTGGCCCGGCTGAAGCCGTGCCGTAGTTACAAAGCTCTGCAGGGGCTAAAGCCCAGAATCATTTTGAGCGGCCTGATTGGCCCGGCTGAAGCCGTGCCGTAGTTACAAAGCTCTGCAGGGGCTAAAGCCCAGAATCAAGCACGCGCCTTTGTTGCCAGGGATGAATCCCTGGCCTACCGCCCCACTTGTAATCTTGATCCGTGTGAAATCCTTGGCAGCCTGAAGCGGCGCGCGGCTGAGACGCCGGGGGTGTATGGGTTTGCGGAAGCGTATTGAAGTATTGATTGGAGCGAGAAGTGAACTCTCATCCCGCCTTTGACACAGCGTTCTTCGCGGAAAGGGCGGGATGCCACGATTTCATGCGGGCTGAAGGCTAGTCTTCGCCAATCTCATAGGGGATTGAGAACCGCCCGATCTGGATGATTGCCTTGTCGTTGGGCGGCCAGATGTGCAGGCTCTCCACGCGGCTTGATCCTGCAATGCGATGGGCGTCTGTTGTTCCCACGAGCACGCCCGACGCCGCCTCGTGAAAGTGTACGCTGAGGGTATCGCCGCCCTGCCCGCGGGTCCAGCCAAACGCATACTCTCCCGGCTTCAGCGCGATTCCGCCCACTTTGATCGGCACCTGGACCAAAAAATAGTGCGAGTACTTTCCATCCGCGGAGTAGCCCGCCGTTAGCAGCACAACTCCGGCAATGTAGTGCCCGTGAGCGTTCACGATTCCGCTCGCGGTCCGCATCTCCGTCTCGATGTGTTCCTTCTCCACGGGAGCACGCGCCGGCAAAATGGTTGCCAGTTCCCCATCCGTTGCCTGGCGCCAACCCGACCGCTGCCCCTGCGCAATATCCTGCCCGGCAATGCACACACACGCCGCAATAAGTCCAACAAGAATTGACCTTCCTATCATTGCTTTGGTTTCCTCAAACTCTCCAGCGGCACAATGCCGCGCTGAATTGCCGCGGTTGCCGCTTGTGTTCGATCCGTTACACCCAGCTTGCCCAGCAGCGAGTTGATATGCGTCTTCACCGTCGCTTCGCTGATTTCCAACTCGGTCGCGATTTCTTTGTTGCTTTTGCCGTGCACAATCTGTTCAAGCACGTCGAACTCGCGCGGCGTCAGTTCCTCTGTCCCCATCCTCTCGGCCAGCCTCTGCGCAATGGCTGGAGGAATATGCTGCTTGCCCGCATGCACTGCGCGGATTGTCGCGATGAGTTCGTCGGTGGTCATGCCCTTGAGCAGGTAGGCGCGGGCCCCGGCCTGCAAAGCGCGGTAGATATCCTCGTCGCCGTCATAGGTGGTGAGCACAATGAACCGCGCCCCGTGGGTCTCCATGCGAAGGCGCTGGATTACGTCCACACCGCCCATCCTGGGCAGGCGCAGATCGATCAATGTGATGTCAGGCTGGCACTTTCTGAAGACCGTTATGGCCTCAACGCCATCGGCGGCTTCGCCGACCACTTCGAGGCCATCCACCACATTCAGCAGCGCTACCAGCCCCTGCCGAACGACGTGATGATCCTCCACGACAAGAACGCGAATCGTCTCTTTGCTCAATTCTCAACTCCATTCTGCTCGTCCGGCACACGGACTTCTTTCGCCACCGTGGCGCGCACCCTAATTGTTGTTCCGCGACCAGGGCCGCTGTTGACCTCCAGCGTTCCGCCCACCGTTGCTGCCCGTTCCCTCATGCCCGTCAGTCCGTAGTGGCCTTCGAGGTCGGACGCCTCCTTCATATCGAATCCACGCCCGTCGTCCCGGATCTCCATGGTGACCGCCCCCGGCAGGTATTCGATCTGCACCGAAAGGCACTTTGCGCCCGAATGGCGCTGGACGTTCTGGATCGCCTCCTGCGCAATTCGAATAAGCTCTTGTTCCGTGCCTGGGCTGAGTGGCCGGTAGGCTCCAAAGACATTGAATTGCGTTTCCAATCCGCCGCCGCCTGCAAACTCGGCCATGCGCCTGAGGCGGACCGGCAGTGTTTTCTCTCCCGAGTCCTGCGAACGGAGCGCCCAGATGGATTGCCGCGCTTCGGCCAGCCCCTCACGGACCTGGTTGCGGGTCTGATCCAATTGCTTGACGGCCGGCTCCATCCGGTTCTTTCTGAGAAGCTCTGCGAGCACCTCAAGTTGCACGCTTACACCCACATATCCCTGCGCCAGCGTGTCGTGAATCTCGCGCGCGATCCGGTTGCGCTCGCCCAGCACCGCATTGAACTCGCGCTCAGTGCGCAGCATCTTTCTGCGCTCCACCAGCATTGTGGCGGCCACGACCAGCCCGGCGGCCAGCAGCGTCATCAAAGCATAGAACCATAACGCCTGGTAGAAGTGCGGCTTGAGTTCGAAGACCAGCGCCGCGCCTGCCTCGTTCCATAAGCCGTCGTTGTTGGCGGCCTGCACCCTGAAGGTGTAGTGTCCCGGCGGAATGGCCGTGTAGAAGGCTACGCGCCGCGTCCCCGCTTCGGTCCAGTCCTTGTCAAAATTCTCCAGCATGTAGCGGTAGCGAACCTTGAGCGGCGCAGTGTAGCTCATCCCCGCGTAGTCGAACTCGAAGTGCCCGCCCCCGGCCTTCACTTTCACCGGGGAGTCCATCAGATTCATCGCTACGTCGTCCACCACAAACCGTTCCAGCGCCACCGGCGGCGGAATCGAGTTCACCGGGAAGTGTCCGGGATCAACCACTTCGACAAGCCCCTTCGGCGTTGCAAACCACAAGTGCCCATCCGCGCTGCGCCACGCGGATGGATGGCTGTTGTTCGCGGTTTCCTGGCTGCGCAGCCCATCCGAGGTTCCAAATCCGATCCAGTGGTAGCAGCCGCCTGTCAGGTCGATATCGCAACGCCCGATCCCATTTGAGGTAGCAAACCATAGGTGATCGCCGCCGTCGTCGAGAATTGCGTGAACGCTTGTCCGCTCGAGCCCGGTGTACTTCACCGCCGTGATCTGTCCGAGGGCATCCAACAGATTCCAGCCATGGTCCTGCGTTCCGATGACCATGCTGCCGTTGCCGCGCGGCATTAATGCAGTGATCACGTTGCTTGAGAGCCCGTCCCTGGTGGTGTAGTTGATCATGTTTGCGCCATGGAGACGGGCAAGGCCACCCAGCGTGGCCACCCACAAGTTTCCCCGCCGGTCGCGCACCAGGGCTCCCACCAGGTCGCTGCCCAACCCGTTGGCGGTGGTAAATGTCGTCATCGGCGCGCCTGGCTTGCCGCTCCAGTGCGCCAGGCCGCGCCGGGTTCCAACCCAGAGGCTTCCATCGCTATCCACGAGCAGTGAGCGGATAAAGTCATCCGGCAGCCCGTCGGCCGAGGTGAAGGCCTCGACCTTCCCGCCTTCGATCCGGTTCAGCCCGTCGGGTGTGCCCACCCAGAGCTCGCCATGCGGCCCAGCCGCGAGCGACAGAATGACGTCGCTCAGCAGCCCGTCCTTCACCGTGTAGGTCTTTACGCCTCCGCCCTGTTTGACCGCATTGAGGCCGTTGGCCGCTGTGCCAACCCACAGGGTACGATTTTCGTCCTCCACCACGGTGGTTGTGTTGTCGGAACTCAGGCCGTCGCGCGCTCCCATCAAATGGAAACGCTGGTCGCGAAGAATGTGCAGCCCGCCCGTCTCCGTTCCCACCCAGAGATTGCCCTCCTGGTCTTCCATCACGCTGAGGATGCTCTCGGTTGCGAGGGCGTCGTTTACCGGGAACCGCTGGAGCTTTCCGTCAGACCACCGAACCAGGCCGGCGTTTGTTCCGATCCAGACGCTGCCTTCCTTATCTCCAAAGATGACCTGGATACGGCTGCCGGGCAGTTCCATTCCCACAGTGAGCCGTTCGATCACACCGTTGACATGTTCGAAGGCGACGACATTCTTGCTGGCCACGGCGAGAGCTCCGCCCGGCCGCACCGCCAGGAACTGCACTCCCTCGTTCTGAAACAACCCGGCGAACGTTGGTCCGTTCCAACTACCCTTCCAGCGGGAGTAAACGCCCGTGGTGGTGCCCACCCAAACGCCGCCGCCGCTGCCCGTCAGCGAGGTCACAGTCCCGTGCGGCTGCCCTTCAGCCTCCGGCACTCCGATGAACTTATCCCCGGCGAGAACCGAAAGCCCTCCATCGGTCCACACCCAGAGCTCTTCGTTGTTGTCCTCAACGAGCCCGCGAATTCCGTTCGCCGGCAGCCCGTTGGCCATCGTCAACAAAGCGATCTTGCCGTCCTGCCAGCGAACCAGCCCTTCGCTGGTCCCAATCCAAAGCACTCCGGCCTTGGTCTCCATCAGGCAACGGACGTCATTGCCGGGAAAGGGCGGACTGGAGTTTTTGTCGAAGGTCTCGAAGCTGTTGCCATCAAAACGGATCAGGCCGACCTCTGTGCCCAGCCACACAAATCCGCTCTTTGTCTGCAGTACTGCCTGCACCGTGTTCTGCGGCAGCCCGTTCTCCATCACCCAGCTCTGCCGTCCGTAGTTCGCCAGCGGAGTGGAAGGCACCAGCCCCCATGCAGCCGTGCCACAGATCCCCAGCAGAACGGCCGCCAGCCAACGAACGATCGGGCCCGGCTTGAGCTTGCGGGTCAACGTGCTGTTCTTCAAATTGGTGTGTCCCCTACCCACGGATTGGTACAGTGTCGTCATTAAATTGAGTGCGTGCTTCGCCGATCTCGGCATCCGATTGAATCCCAGGCGCGGGAATCTCCGGAATTGGCCCCGGAAGAGCAGCCTCAGCTGCAACCGATCACGGTGCGGCGCTCGAATTCAATCAGACTAACGCAATCATCACTCATCTGGCCGGGGTTCTGGCCGGGGTCTCGGCTGTCGGCCGGGCCATCTCCATCGAAAGGTGGAGATGGGACTCACCCATCCGACTCAAGACGCTTCGCCGCCCCAGGGCTAGTCTTGATTTGACTCCTGAACTTGCTCCTCCTTGTCTGATCATCACGAGCTTCAGCAGCATTCCTCGGGTGGCGCCCACGGGCAGCCACCCGATTTTCTTTGCGGCGAAGCTTACACCCTTCCGTGGACCTGCGACACATCCCCAACCCAATCATTCGGCTTTGATCTCCGTCGCCCGGTTCTTCACGTACGTTACATCCCACTTCTTCCCGTTCACGTCATACGTCACCGTCCGGTCGCCCTCACGATCCCCATCCACATGCACCTTTGAGCCCAACGCCAGCCGGGTCTCCAGTTCGCTCATCCCCGGCTTCACCTGGTGCGCGTCAATCGCCGTCCACACATCCCTGGGCCAGTAGTCGTAGATGGTGTGCGGATCGTCGTAGAAGAACAGCATGTCAGTGTAGTAGCCCTCTTCTCCGTGCAGGATTACACCCACCGGCGTGGCGTACGTCTCTTTGCCGCCGGCCCGCGTAAACACCGCAAGCGCCTGCATCCCGCCCGGCTCAATGCCGTCGTGCACAGCAGCCGGAGCCAAGGCCTTCACAATCTTCTTGATCTCCAGCCGCTCCAGCGGCGGCACCAGCCCCACCTTCTTCGTGAAATCCACCCTCCCGCCCACGTAAGGGAAGTAGGCCATCGAGTACCCGTTCTTCATCCATACAGTCGTGCCCTCGAGCCGCTGCAGGTCGTCGAAGTGCTGTGGAAAGTACTCCTTCATCACCACCAGGTCGTCCTTGCTCAGCGTGCCGGCTTCATCCGCCTTTCCGTGCCCAACCATTCCGGGATTTGCCCGCTCGTGAAACACCCACGCCAGGTAGGCGCCGCCAATCAGCAGCGTCACCGCCGTCATCGCTAAAATCCTCTGCCAAAGCTTCACGCCATCCCTCTCCATCAGCCCGCACCGCGTTTCGGACGAGCGCGTTCTTTGCCGTTCAAGTTTCATTCGGATTCTACCGCCCGGCGAACGGCCGACTGGAGCTCTTGACTGGCTTTTCCGCCAACCCACGCCAGCTCTCGCGCTTGCCAGCCTCAACCGCGTCCTCTATAAAGGTCCCCGAAGCCTGTCGAACGTAATTCTTGTCTCAGTGAGGTACGCCTCACATCGCGCCTTCGCCATCGCTCAAGCGCCACTCGCCGGAAAGGGCCCCTTCATGATCCTCCGCGCCGCAATTCACACCCGGATCACCCGCAGAGAACTTCGGTTCGCCGTCCTTGGAGCACTCATCGCTGCCATCGCCACCACACTCGCGTGCCACCTAGCCTTCGGCCCCGCCACAGTCCGCGCCGATGCCAAGGTCATGGGCTCAACTGTCTTCGACTGGAACGCCATGACGGTGAAGACCACCAAGGCCGGCACGGTACGCTCCGTGGTCTCTTCCCCCACCGCGACGCTGGAGAACCTCGAGATTCACGTCACTACGCTGGACCCCGGACAGATGCCCCATCCGCCCCATCGGCATCCCAACGAGGAGCTGATCATCATCGATAATGGGACCGTGGAAACTCTCTCCAATGGCGAATGGAAGCGCGTAGGCCCCGGTTCCATCATCTTTAACGGGTCCAACCAGGTGCATGGACTGCGCAACGTGGGCACCACGCCGGCCCTTTATCACGTGATCAACTTCAAGACCGCCGCAACGCCTCCCGGCGAAACTGTCATCGTTGGCGACGCAAAATAAAGTCTGACAACCGATCACTGACTTTTCAACGCTTCCGCTGTCAGCTCATCGGCACGGCGCAGCCGAGGGAACGCTGCTGCCCAGATCCCCGCCACGGCCAGCGTACCCACTCCGCCGACCACGGTGGCCCGCACCGCGCCCCACCACTGCGCGGTCAAACCGCTCTCAAACTCGCCCAGCTCGTTTGAGCCCCCGATGAACAGCGCATTCACCGCGCTCACCCGGCCACGCATCTCCGGCGGCGTTCCCAGTTGCACCAGAGTTCCGCGAATGACCACGCTCACCGTGTCTGCCGCGCCGGCAATCGCCAGCGCTCCCATGCTCAGCAACAGGTTGTGCGAGAGCCCAAACACAATCGTCCCCAGCCCGAAGATGGCGACGCACACAAACAGCCGCAACCCCGCTCGCCGCCTGAACGGGAATCTCGCCAGAAACAGGGACATCAGCACCGACCCTATCGCCGGCGCTGCCCGCAGCAACCCGAGTCCCCGCGGCCCCTGGTGCAACACCTCGTGCGCAAAAATCGGCATCAGCGCCACTGACCCCCCCAGCAGCACTGCAAACAGATCCAGCGAGCTCGCCCCAAGCAGCAGCGGCGACCGCATCATGTAGTGGAACCCGGCCATCACCACCTTTACCGACGCAGCCTGGTGCTCCATCCGTCCCGGGCGCACGTGCAGGCTCAGAATCAGCAGCAGAAACCACACCAGCGTGGCCATCGTGAACACGTAGACAATTCCCGCGCCCTGCAATCCCCACGCCGCCAGTTCACCGCCCAGCGGCAGCGTGAACAAAAGCCCTCCCAGGGCAGGGCCTGTGATGTTCGAGAACTGCCAGGTCGCCCCGCCCCACGTCACCGCATTCACAAAATGCTCTTCCGGCACCAGGTGCGGGACCAGCGCCGAACTCGCCGGTCCGCTGAACGCTCTGGCCGTGCCCATCAGGAAGAGCACCCCATAGATCGGCAGCACCGAATGAGGCAGCGCAAAGCTCAACCCCAGCAGCGCCAGCGTGCACACCATCTGCACCGTGTAGCAAACCAAAATCACATGCCGCCTGTCGAACCGATCCGCCGCATGACCCCCCGGCAGCAGAAACAGGAGCCCCGGCAGAAACAGCGCCAGCCCTGTATACCCCAGGTCGATGGCCCGGTGCGTGATCGAATACACCTGCCACGCCACCGCAACGCTCTGCGCCTCAGCGCCCATGATCACGGCCACCCGCGCCAGTTGATACCGCGCAAAGTCGCGCGAGGCAAACGCCTCCATGCCGCGGCTGGTTTTTTTAGGAGTTGGGGAACTCATCGTCTGCACTTAGGGTATATTGCTTCGCAGACCGTTGGCCCTCCGCACCCTCCGTTGTCTATAGTCATTCCAGCCGCTCTTCACTTCCCCTGAGGCCAACGCGTGGCGCGAAACATGGTCACAAACCTCCGCTGCTCCAGCGCCTTGCAGGGCCTCGCGCTCCTCGCGCTGCTTGCGCCCATCCTGCCTGCCCGCGGCCAAACCCCGCCCCTCGCTCCAGCCCCGCTCGTCCTTGAAGGCCTCGGTCGCGCCACCCTCCCGCTCGACGGCCCCTGGCAGTTTCAAACCGGCGACGATCTTGCCTGGGCATCGCCTGCATTCGACGACTCCGCCTGGCAGCCCATCCTAACTGGAAGCCCGTGGGAAGCCCAGGGCCATCACGGTTACACTGGCTACGCCTGGTATCGCCGTCATATCGTTCTTTCGTCCGACACGCCCGCCGCCCTCAACCTCGCTCTCTTCCTTCCCGCCTGCGACAGCGCTTGCGAAATCTACTGGAACGGCGCCCTCGTCGGCGCCCTCGGCAAACTCCCGCCAAATCCGGTCTGGTATCAATATTTCGACGCCCCTCTGGGCCTCATCGCTCCACTTGGCCGCGCCCAATCGGGCGTGCTCGCAATCCGCGTCTGGAAGGCCCCAATAGTTTTTCTCGCCAGCGCGGCAGAGGGTGGACTCACTCAGGTCCCGATCCTCGGCAGTCAGCAGGCAATCGCCAGCCATGACATTGAACTCCACTACCGCTGGCTCCGCCGCAATGAATTCGGCCTCGGAGTCATGCTTCTCTCTACCGTCGCCGCACTTCTCGCTCTCATCGCGTGGCTGCGCAACCGCTCTCGGACCGTTCTGCTTTGGCTTGCAATCACCCTCATATTTCCCCTTGAAGCGAATCTGATATCCAACGTTCCCGGACTCGTGCAGTTTCGCTGGTCGTACGGAACCGTCGGCGTCATCATCTCCATCCGCGACCTCGCCGCATGGTTCCTGCTCATCGCGTTGCTCAACCTCGGCGATCAAAGGTGGCTGGTAAAGTGGACCCGCATCATCGCCCTCACCGCGATTGCATTCGACCTTGTCGACAGTGTCCTCATGCTCTTCGACTGGAGTCGGCACTCAGGCGCCGTCCTCCTGTGGACCGATGTCCTTTCGACCATTCCCCCCGTTCTGCTTGAGACCTGGGGCATAGTCATTGTCGTCGCAGCCATGCGCAGACGTCTCGATCTGGCCCGCTGGATTCTTGCCATCTGTGTACTCCTCAGCGATCTCATCACCGCGGTAAGGGACATCACCGGCCTGGGCAATCGCTGGACCCATTGGACAATCGGCAACATGGTCGTCGCACCCATCATCACCATTGGCGGGGTTTCCCTCGCGGCAGAGAACCTCACTGATACCTTCCTGCTATTCGCAATCCTCCTTGTTGCCGCCCGCTTCATCCTCGAACAAAACCACCGCCAAACCGCCCTCGAGCTGGAATACCGCGCCGCTCGCGAAGTCCAGCAGCGCCTTGTCCCTGTCTCAGTCCCCTCCATCCCCGGCTTCGACCTCCGCGCGGCCTTCCTGCCCGCCCAGGAAGTCGGCGGCGACTTCTACCAGATCTTCCCGCAAACCGACGGCTCCAGCCTCATCGTCCTCGGCGACGTCAGCGGCAAGGGCCTCACCGCAGCCATGAAGGGCGTCCTCGCCCTCGGCGCAGTCCGCGCCCTCGCAGAGTCCTGCCCCAGCCCCGCTCAATTGCTCACCAGCCTCAATCGCGAAATGGTCAAAGCCGCCGACGGAGGATTCATCACCTGCCTCTGCGCCCAGATCTTCCCCGACGGCCGAGCCATCATCTCAAGCGCCGGCCATCCCGCTCCCTATCTCAACGGCCAGGAACTCCCCATTGGCGGCGGCATCCCCCTAGGCATCCTTGCCAACACCGAATACTTAGAAACAACCGTCCAGCTTCCCCCCGGCCAATCCCTAATGCTCCTCTCCGACGGCGTCCTCGAAGCCACAAACCCCGCCGGCGAGCTCTTCGGCTTCGATCGAACCCGCGCCATCAGCACCCAGTCCGCCGAAGAAATCGCTCGCCATGCGCAGCAGTTCGGACAGGACGACGACATCACCGTCCTCACCCTCGTTTTGGGGGCGGCATGATGCTTGCGCTCCTCATCGCGGCGCCGGCCGCGAACCTTGCCCAACAGATCGCCGATCCCCTCCGCGACCGCCCCATCCTCGTTCTCGGCGTCCTCGAGTCCTGTCTCGCAGTCGCCTTCCTTGCGTTGTGGCGCACGGCGCGCGATTACCGCGTCTTCGCCTGGATGGGCCTATACTTCTCCATCGCTGGGCTCCAACAGTTCTGGCGCTACTTCGCCGGAGTCGAATACGACTGGCTCTTCACCGTCTTCTCTTCGCCAATCATCGTCCTTACCGCTGCTTCTGCTCTCCAAATCAGGCGCATCCGCTGGACCTGGCTCCTGTTTCCGGTCTACATCCTCAACCTCCTGGCCAGCTGGCTTCCCGCGCTCGCATTCGCACACACATGGTCGGTCGACGTCTCTCAGGTTGCCATCGCGGTGTTCATTGTCAGAGCCTATCGCCGCCCCAATTCTGAGCTGCGATGGGTTGCGGCAGCCTTCACGGTTTTCTTCCTCGTGCGCTGCACGGTCTCTGACGAGTTCCGCGCATGGACGCATCTTCCGCGTTACGTCGAGATCGGTGATTCGCGCTGGTACTTCACCACGCCCACCATGGTCCTGCTGGGCACGGTCACCCTCGTGGTTTATGTGCGCGCGCTCATCGAGGATCGACGCGAAAAACAGCGCCTCGCCGGCGAACTCGAAGCCGCCCGTGCTGTTCAACAGGTGCTCGTTCCGGCAGAAATCCCCCAAATCCCCGGCTGCAAAATCGACGCCATATACCTGCCCTTCGGCGAGGTCGGCGGCGACTTCTTCCAGATCGTCCCCGTCGGCTCCCACTCCGTCTTGGCCGTCATCGGCGACGTCAGCGGCAAAGGCATGCCGGCCGCCATGGCCGTCTCTCTGCTCGTCGGCGCCTTCTCGACGCTCGCCCGCTACACCCATTCTCCTGGCGAAATTCTCACCGCGCTCAACCAGCTCATGACCGGCCGCAACAGCGGCGGCTTCACCACCTGCCTCGTCCTCCGCATCGACGCCGACGGCACAGTCACCGCCGCCAACGCCGGCCATCCTGCGCCCTATCTCGACGGCGAAGAGCTTGTCCTCCAGAATGGCTTGCCCCTTGGCCTCGCCTCCGAGTCGAACTACACCGAGATCACCCTCCGTCTACCTCCGGCCGCAAGTCTCACTCTGCTCACCGACGGCGTAGTCGAAGCCCGCAACCACCTTGGCGAGCTCTTCGGCTTCGATCGCACTGCCGCGATCAGCACGCACTCGGCCGAGGCCATTGCCCATGCCGCCCAGCACTTCGGCCAGGACGACGACATCACCGTCCTCACACTCGCCTTTGCGCCCGGCACGCGGTGAGGCGCTTCTTCACCTCAGCTCTTCCCCGCTCGTCTCCTTGATCATCAGCAGCCCCACGATCGTCAGCACCGCCGACGCGCACAGGTAGTACCCCACCCACTGCAAGCCCCAATTCTTCGCCAGCCACGTCGCAATGTACGGCGCAAGGCTCGCCCCCAGAATCCCCGCAAAGTTGAACGCCAGCGAGCTCCCCGTGTACCGCACCGACGTCGGAAACAACTCCGAAACCACCGTCCCCAGCGGCCCATACGTCATCCCCATCAGCGCCAGTCCCAGCGCCATCATCCCCAGCGCCCCGCCCGTTCCCGCCTCAAACATCGGCGCCAAAATCAGCCCAAACAGAAAAATCGCCCCCGTAATCCCCAGCATCGCATTGCGCCGCCCGCGCTCCGCCAATATCGCGCTCACCGGAATCATCACCGCAAAGAACAGCGTGTCGAAGAGCTGCATCAGCAAAAACTTCTCCCTGCTGAATCCCAGCGCCGTCGTCCCCCAGCTCAGCGCAAACACGATCATCAAATAGAACAGCGTAAACGTCGCCAGGCTCAGCAGCGTGCCCGCCACCAGCATCTTCGTGTGTCTGCGCAGCACCGTCAGCGTCGGAATCCTCACCCGCTCGCCACGCGCTTTCGACTCCTGAAACCGCGGCGTCTCCGTAATCGTCAGTCGGACCCACAAGCCCAGAAACACCAGCACTGAGCTGGCCAAGAAAGGCAGCCGCCACCCAAACGCAAAGAACTGCGCGTCCGATAGCAAATGCGACAGCACCAGAAACACGCCGCCCGACAAGAAGAATCCGATCGGCGCGCCCAGTTGCGGAAACATCCCGTACCACGCCCGCTTGCCCCCCGGCGCATTCTCAATCGCCAGCAGCACCGCACCGCCCCATTCGCCGCCCAGCCCAATCCCCTGTCCAAAGCGGCACAGCGCCAGCAACAACGGCGCAGCAATCCCAATCGTCGCGTAAGTCGGCAACAGCCCAATCGAAACCGTCGACACGCCCATCGTCGCCAGCGCCACTACCAGCGTCGTCTTCCGCCCGATCCGGTCGCCAAAGTGTCCAAACAGCCCCGACCCGATCGGCCGCGCCACAAACGCAATCGCAAACGTCGCCAGCGACGCCAGCGTCGCCGTCCCCGCATCGCCCGCCGGAAAAAACAGCTTCGGAAACACCAGCACCGCCGCCGTCGCGTAGATGTAGAAGTCAAAAAACTCGATCGTCGTCCCCACCAAACTCGCAAACAGCACCTGTCGAGGCGAGTTGATTGGCTTCGAACGGATGGGCTTCAAGGAAAGGGGAAGATTCACGCTCATCGAGTCTTCAGAGGACCACAGCGGCTGCAAAGCTGTCCAGAGCCCAAGCCGGTCCGCTGAATGAGCGATCCTGACCATGCGGCCTCGCCGCCTAGGCGCATAAAATAACTCTGTCTGGTTTGGTCTTCACGAGGAGGGAGTTTCGATGCGCGACCCGTTCCCCATGTCCCGTCGTCTACGCGTGAGAATCGCCATGGGTTTAGCGATACTTGCCGACGCCCTCCAGCTTGTCTTCTTCCCTATGTTCGTTGAGGGAGCGCCCTTTCCCCTCGACGACGCCCTCGACGCCGTTGTCGGCGGCGCAATGATCTATCTGCTGGGTATGCACTGGGAGTTCCTGCCGTCATTTCTCGGCAAGCTGGTGCCCGGCGTCGATCTGGTCCCCTTCTGGACACTGGCCGTCGCTAACGTGTACCGCAAAACGCGCAATGAGCCCATCACCATCGACGCAACGACTGAGCGCCATGCAGCCTCGACCAACCCGCCGAGATCTTAATCCGCGATGACGTTTCTGTTACTCCAGAGCCTTCCGGCTGGGAGGTATCAGGGCGCGGGATAGAAGGGCAGCTTGTCGTTGGTTTCGTTGGCGCGTTTGACGGTAACGTCGTCCATGAGAAGGGCCGGCCCGAGGACAGTGGTGGGAACTTCGCCGTCGGAGTTTGAGACGTAAAGCTCTTTGCCCGCAGCCTCGACGCCGGAGCGCAAAGCGCGTTCATCGAGATCGTCGAGGACAGCGCCGCGGACGAGTTCGCGCTTGCCATCGGCGCCAACGCGGTAGAGCAGGCGCGGCGTGTTGGCGGCCCCCATGGTTTCAACGTAATAGACGCTCTTCAGGCCGCGATCTTTGGCCATGTCGATGAGCTTGTGGGAGAGCTCGTCGTCGCTGAGGCCGTCAATTGCGGTGATCTTGAGAACGCCGATGGAGGGGTGGGCAGGACCGGCGATACCGGCGCGGCCGTGGCCGTTGGACTGGGGAAAGTCGCGCACGGGCTCGCGGCCTATGAGGTAGTTCTGGAGCTTGCCATCGACGACGAGATTGACTGCCTGTGCGGGGACACCCTCGTCGTCAATGTCGTAGGCGCCGACGAGAGATTTGCCGTCGAATGTCTTCAAGCTGGGATCGTCGACGACCTGCATCTTTTCAGGCAGGACGCGGGCATGGAAGCTGGAGGCGAATGGGCCGTTGGTTCTTGCTTCGGTGCCGAGTTTGGGGCGGGTTGCGACGACTCCACCCTCGAGCAAGCCGCGCAGCGTGTCGGTGCCGGCATCGGAGCTGAGCAGAACTGGTCCGTGGTATTCCTCTTCGACCATGGGGGCCTTGCGCAGATCGGAGAGTGAAGCGATCTGTTCGACGGCCTTGTTTTCGAAGGATTCCTGGGGCTCGATGTCCTTGAGCGAGACGCCGGTGGTTCCGCGCGAGCGTTCGAGCCTCATGCCATCGGCAGCCTGAGCGCCGACAGCGAACATTTCCTGGTAGAGGCCGGAGGATTTCCGGACGATGGTTCCCTCGCTGTTTACGAGCCAGGTAGTGACGACGCGGGCGGAAAAGCTGGCGACGGAGAACTCGACATCGTGCTGCGTGTCCTTGACCTTGGGATCGGTGCGATAGAGGCCGCTGGCATGTGCGACGCGGTCTTCCCAGGCCGCCTCGTCGAGCTGATGCTGGAGAGGATCGGCAAGGGAGACGATGGGCTTCTCCTTGCTGAAGTCGTCTGCCTGGGGCGGGGTCTGGACCTGCTTGAGCGCGGCTTGCTTTTGCGCATAGGCGGCGAGAGCTGCTTTGTATGCCTGGTCTGTGGCTGCCCAGAGTGCTGTACGGATAGCGATGGGGTCGTCATCGAGAGCGGAGAGCTGGAGGCTGCCGTCGCCTCGTCCACCGGAGCTATCGGCCTTGTAATCGCCGACGCGCACGATGATGCGCGCAATGCGCTCATGGGTGTGCTGTCCGCCTTCGGTGGCGCCGAACTCCGCCTTGGTCTCGAAGTTGTCGACATCCTCGATGCGGTACTGGATGAAGAAGGGCTTTTCGAAGTCCTTGAGCTGGAGCTGGGTCATGCTGCGATCCATCTCAGTGAGCATGGCCTTGAGGACTGGGTCCTTCTCGGCGTCGGCGCGGGTGGGCTGCGCTGCGCGTGAGGAGGGAAGGGCGAGACAGAGGGTGAGAAGTGCGGCTGCGGAGGCGCTGCGCATGAGATAAGTGCGGTTCATTTGGCCTCCTTGGATGCGCCCGGGGTTGAATGATCTTCTGAGCCGGGAATGGGCAGGATGGGAGGTCGAGCGGTTCCCTGGGACTGCTTTTGAGTTTCGATTTCGCTGAGGAGCATGGCCGGGGCAACGGCGCTGACGGGAATGGTGCCCGATTCCGCGCCGCACTCGCCGTTGAAGACCTCGCTCTTGTCGCCGGTGGCGAGGATGCGCTTCAAGGCGGCGAGGGGAGTGCCGACGATGCTGACGCCGCGGACGAGCTCGTCGGGGCGGCCGTCGACATAGACGCGATAGACCACGAGAGGAATGACTGAGAAAGCCTGCGGAGAGCTGCGCGTGGTGACGGCAAAGCCCGAAGAGATGTCTTCAAAGAAGAGGCCGTAAGTTTTGCCTTGCTCCCTGGCCTGATCGATGAGCTGCTTGCGGAGCTGGGCGTCGGAGACTGTGTTGGTGGAGGTGACGATCAGGTTGCCCTGGCGGCCGGTGGGGACTTTGCCGGTCTGAGCGCGGCCGTGACCGTTGGAGTTGGCGAAACTGGCGATGGGGAGGCGGGACATGAGGAAGTTTTTGAGGACGCCGTCTTCGATGAGATCGACACGGCGAGCCTTCTGGCCTTCATCGTCATATTGGTATTGGCCGCTGAGCCAGGTGTTGCCGTATTTGGTGAGGGTGGGATCGTCGGCCACGGAGAGGAAAGGCGGGAGAACTTCTTTGCCAACCTCTTTAGTGAAGGTTTGTCCTTCTTCCTCGCCACGCTGGCGCTGGCCCTCGAGGCGATGGCCGAGCACTTCGTGGAAGAAGACCGCGGCGGCACGGCCGCTTAGGATGGCGGGGCCGTTGAAGGGCTCGGTGAGCGGGGCTTTACGAAGCGCTTCGAGGCTTTCGCCGAGCTTTTTGGTTTCGGATTCCATCTCTGCCTGTTTGGGCAGGCCATCGATGGTTTCGGCTTCAAAGGTGCGGGCGCGGAAGAGGTCCATACCGTCGTCGGCGCGGGTCATGGCAAAGACGACGAGGCGGGCCTGGAGATGCGGGGCGACGATCTTTGAACCTTCAGAGGAGGCGAAGTAGTCGGTTTCATTCTCGACGGTGAGGACGACGGTGTTCTGGTAGACGTCAGGGTAGGCGCGGAAGACTTTTGAGAGCGCGCTTACGCGCTGCTGCCATGCGGCCATGTCGATGCGCGCGAGTGGCGCGGGCTTGCCGATGGAGTTTTGGGGCGACTCCTGGCTGAAGTCGGGAGAGTTGTCTTCTTCTTTGGCGCGAACTTCCGCTTCAGTTTTGACGCGCAGGTAGTTGTCGAGCGCGTTGCGATAGCCGCCATTGGTGGCGAGCCAGAGCGAGCGCTGGAGGGCCTCGCGATCGTCCGTAATGGGGAGTTGGAGGGTGTGGACCGCGGAGCCGCGATGGGTTCCATGGGTATTGTCGAGCTTGGGGCTGCCAAGGCGGACCTGCACATCGGCCACACGAATGTGGTTTGACGTGCTGTCGACGAGTGCTCCAAACTGGGCACGCACGTTGACGAAGCTGGCATCGCTTATGGAATAGCTGAGGAAGTAGGGCGGCAGCTTCTGATCATCAGTTGCGCCTGTTTTGCCGAGCGACGAGAACGCGCGGTTCAACTCGGTGGTCATGGCATCGAGAAGTAGCGGGGTTGCCTGCTGAGCACGCGCCGGGACGGGCACGACGAAGGCGAGAGCCGCGATCACGGTGGCGAGAACGGCTGGGCGGGCAGGAAACTGGGCGGGAGATTGACGGACGCCGGAAGCGATGAGGAGGGGGTTTCGTGGTGAAGACTGATAAGAATGCATCGGTAAATATCATTGTCGCAGAATCGGGTGTTGGAAGGGAAAGCAGGGGAAGCGCTGGGAAGCGGGGCGGGGGCTGGTTGGCACATTGGCTGGGCGTGGTGTGTCTTGCGGTCTTGCTGGCCGGATTGGGGGCGCGGGAGTGCGGCGGGCAGACTGCGCCGGCCGCCGCCGCTGGGGATTCCGGGGCCGCCGGAGGAAGCGTGCAGGCGGGAGGTGGCGCACAGGTTGGCGCGGCGGGGACGGAGGCTTACACGCTGCCGCCGGAGAAGCGGGAGAAGGCGATTGAGTTGAGCCGTATCCGGAACACGCTGGAGATTATCGAATCGCTGGTGTCGCTGGTGCTGATCTGGCTGTTTCTGGCTTCGCGGGCGGCGGCGTTTCTGGAGTGCCGGGCGATCCATGTGTCGCGGCGCAGATGGGTGCAGGGGCTGGTGTTCTTTGCGGCGCTGATTGTGCTTTCGTCGCTGGCCGGTCTGCCATTTGACATGATCGGGCACCACTACAGCCGGGCTTTCGGGATCAGCGTGGAGGGCTGGGGGCCGTGGTTCCTCGACCTGGGCAAGGCGCTGGGGCTGTCGATTGTGATTGGGGCACCGATTCTGCTGCTCTTCAACTGGATCGTGAAGCGCTGGCCGAAGCGGTACTGGTTTGGGGCCTGGCTGGTGACGGTGCCGTTGATGTTGCTATCAGTGTTCGGATCGCCGTTTCTGGAGCCGATCTTTGACAAGTTTGAGCCGCTCGCAAAAGAGCATGCGGGGCTGGTAGCCGATCTGGAGAAGCTGGTGGCGCGGACAGGGACAAAGATTCCGCCGGAGCGCATGTTTCTGATGAAGGCGAGCGAGAAGACGAATGGCCTGAACGCGTATGTGAGCGGCATGGGCGCGACGAAACGGATTGTGGTGTGGGATACGACGGCGGGGCGGATTCCGAACGACGAGGTGCTGTTCATCTTTGGGCACGAGAGCGGGCATTATGTGCTGCATCATCTGCCCAAGCAGATGGCGGGGGCGACGATTTTTCTATTCTTCCTATATTGGGGTTGCGCGGGGCTAGGTGGGTGGATGGCGCGGCGGTACGGGGGGCGTTGGCTGCGAAGGGGCGAGGAGACGAACGAGAATCCGCTGGCAACGAGGGCGGGATTTGTGATCCTGCTGTTTGTGATTTCGATTGCGATGTTTGTGGCAACGCCGCTGTCGAACGCCTTTAGCAGGCACTTTGAACACGAGGCGGACGTGTACGGGCAGGAGGCGATTCACGGGCTGGTACCCGACCCGCAGAAAACGGCGGTGGCGGCATTCAATGCGCTGGGGGAGGCGTGGCTGGAGGATCCGGAGCCGAGCCCGCTGATTGAGTTCTGGCTTTATGACCACCCGAGCGTGAAGAACAGGGCAAACTTCGCGCGGCAGTATGATCCGTGGGCCAATGGTGGACGGGGAAGATTCTTTGCGAGATAGAGCGACGGAGCGGGGTTAGATTTCCTCGCGCTCAATGCACTACATGGAGTGTTCGGGACCAGCGCGTATCGGTGAAGAAGTGCAGGGCGACGTGACCGATCCACGCCAGTTGATCGGTCAGACTGGTTTTGTTCATCTGATCATCCGGAGTCTTGAACGACCAATAGTTGAAGAGCGGACGTCCGATGATGTTTTCTCTCGGCACAAATCCCCAATAGCGCGAGTCGAGGCTGCGGTGGCGGTTGTCTCCCATCATGAAGTACATGCCCGGTGGGACGACCAGGTCGCCGTTCTGAATGTGATTTGGAAAGTCGACGGCCCACGCCTCGGGAGTTCCCAGGTTTGGGTCGCCAGGGGTTTCTGTCGGAGGCACGGAAGGAAATTCGTCGAGAAAGTCGTCGTGGTTTTCCGGCGTTGTCGGCACGGCGAATGATTGGTCCTGTGCTACTCCGTTGATGATCACTACGCCGTTTCGTAAATGGATATGATCGCCGGGAAGACCGATCAGACGCTTTACCAGGGTCATGTAATCCCCGTCGGCACTCAAGACGGGCTTGTGAAAGACCACGACATCGTTGCGCTGGGGCTCGCGATAGTGAAGGAGCGGCAGGCTTGAAGGCGGGGCAAGGGTGATGCGGTCGACCATGAGGTGGTCGCCGATGAGGAGCGTGTTCTCCATGGAGCCAGAAGGGATGACGAAGTTTTGCGACAGAAAGGTGAGGATGAAGAGGCCAATGACGAGGACGGAGCAGATGCTGGCTAGGGCCTCGAAGGGCGTTTCTGCGGCTTTTTCCTTCGCGGGCGCAGGGATAGCCTTTGAGGGTGGTGCGGTTTTCTTCGACATCTTGTCACCTGCTGACTGCCTTCAAAGGCTGCGGAAAAAGGGAGATGTGATGGGAAGCGTCCAGAAAAACGTCCCTCGGGGGCTAAAGCCCATTCATTTTTTTGACGTTATCGGCACGACTAAAGTCGTGCCCTGATACAAGGCCCCGCCTCCAGCGAGTTTTTCTGCAGCCTGTTCAGGCTATTTCACTGCTCAGAGTGGATTGTAGCCAATCGGGAAGCGGCACCCTCGCCCGCTGGACGTTTGCCGTAAAATTGAGTGGATGGTTCTTCCCCCGATTTCTTCTTTGGTAGCGTCGCTTTTCGGCCTGGCGGCTGTGACGGTGTGGCGGCTTCACGAGTCGCGGCGGGCAGTGACGTTGAAGAAGATCATCATTCCGCCATTGGGTATGGCGACGGGCTTCTCGATGTTCATCATGCCCGCGTTTCGGGTGCCGTGGGCGTGGGCTGCGACGGCGTTTCTGATTGGCGCGGTGGCACTGTCGATTCCATTGGTGATGACGACGCGTCTGGAGCGGCAGGGCGACGCCGTGATGATGAGGCGGTCGAACGCGTTTTTGGCGGTGTTGTTTGGGCTGGCGGCGGTGCGCTTTTTGGCGCGCGGGTATTTCGACACGGTTCTGACGGTGCAGCAGAGCGCGGGGATCTTTTTCATTTTGGCGTTTGGGATGATTGTGCGGTGGCGGGGGAAGTTGCTGGTGGATTATCGAAGGTTAGAGACGCCGGTAGCGGAAGAGGTTGCGCAGGGCTGATTGGTTTCTGAGGGTGGTTCAATGGTCCCCCATCCCTAGCCACAAAAACAAGGACGTGGCGAGGGTGGGGCACCCGGCATTTTCCTATTGCAGAAGGACGAAGACCTGTCGCCGGGGGCCCGGTCACCACCCCGGCGGCGAGGACGCCGCCGGGACAGCCGGTCGGGAGACCGGCGCTACTCGACCCTGCCCCCGAGTTTCACCCCACGGAATCCACAGTTTTGGTTTCGCTGCCGCGCCTCGTACACTTACAGGGACAGGAGCGCTCTGAACATGGCTTATCCCACGAAATACCGCTATACCAAAGAACATGAATGGATCGAGCTTGATGGCTCGATCGGGACGATTGGGATTACGGACTACGCTCAGAACTCGCTGGGCGACATTGTGTATGTGGACGTGCCGAAGGTGGGGGACGCGGTGACGGCGAACCAGACGTTTGGATCGGTTGAGAGCGTGAAGGCGGTGAGCGATCTCTATTCGCCGGTTTCGGGAACCGTGACGGCGACCAACGACGAGCTGAAGAACTCGCCCGACAAGATCAACGAGGCTCCGCATGAGACGTGGATCATCAAGGTGGAGCTGAGCGACCCGAGCGAGTTTGAAAAGCTGCTGGATGCCGCGGCGTATGAGGCGTTTATTGCCGAGGAGACGGGGCACTAGCTTTCAGCTCTCAGCCGTCAGCTATCAGCTTTCTGTGCTGAGCGCGGAATCGAACTTGGCACAGTGTTTCAGTTTCTCAACAGAGTTAACGAGGTTCGCCAAACTGGTTTTCAGCTAGTGGCTGAAAGCTGATGGCTGAAAGCTGAGAAATGCGCTACCTTCCAAAATCGGATGCCGAACGGGCACAGATGCTGGCCGAGATCGGGGCTAGCTCGATTGACGCGCTGTTTGAGGTGATTCCCGAGGAGTATCGGCTGACGGCGGACCTGAATGTTCCGCGGCAGCACGGGGAGTCGGAGATCATCGACTTCTTCAAGCGGGCGGCCGAGAAGAACTCAACCAGTTATACGAGCTTTCTGGGCGCGGGGGCGTATCGGCATTACCGGCCGGTGATTATCGATTCGCTGGTGCAGAGGGGCGAGTTCCTGACCAGCTATACGCCCTACCAGGCGGAGATTACGCAGGGAACGCTGCAGGCGATCTTTGAGTTCCAGACGATGATTGCAGAGTTGACCGGCATGGATGTGGCTAACGCCAGCATGTACGACGGGTCGACGGGAGCGGCAGAGGCCGTGATGATGGCGGTGCGCGTGACGGGGCGGCACAAGGCGGTGGTGGCGTCGACAGTGCATCCGGAGTATCGCGAGGTGTTGGCGACGTATGCAAAACACCAGGGGCTGCCGAGCACGCTGGTGGGCTACGACCGCGAGACGGGCCGCGTGGATCTGAAGGCGCTTGAGGCCGAAGTGACGGAAGAGACGGCGGCGGTGCTGGTGCAGAGCCCGAATTTCTTTGGCGTGATCGAGGACATTCCGGCGATTGCGGAGATTGCGCACAAGAAGGGCGCGCTGCTGATTGTTTCGATTGCGGAGGCTGTTTCGCTGGGGGTGGTGCGGCCACCGGTGGAAGCGGACATTGTGAGCATGGAGGCGCAGAGTTTTGGCGTGGCGCTGAGCTATGGCGGGCCGTACTGCGGGGTGATCGCGGCGAAGGAGCAGTATGTGCGGCAGATGCCGGGGCGGCTGGTGGGGCAGACGACGGATTCGACTGGATTTCGCGGCTACGTGCTGACACTGGCGACGCGGGAGCAGCATATAAGGCGCGAGAAGGCGACGTCGAATATCTGTACGAATCAAGCGCTGGTGGCGCTGATGGCGACGATCTTCCTGACCGTGTATGGGAAGGAAGGGATTCGGGAGCTGGCGGAGCACAACCTGGCGAAGGCGGCTTATGCGGCGAGTGCGATGGGTGGGGTTGCGGGGGCGAAGGTGCTGTTTAATGGCGCGCCGCGGTTCCATGAGTTTGTGCTGGAGACGGAAGAGGCTCCGGCGGCGTTGAGCGAGCGGCTGCTGAAGAACAAGATTGTCGGCGGCGTGGAGTTAAGCCGGTGGTATCCGGAGCTGAAGCACGCGACGCTGTGGTGCGCGACGGAAGTGATGGCGAAGGAGCAGATTGATAAGGCGGCGCGGGTGGTGGCGGGGAGCTGATCCAGGCTCATTGGAGACGAGGAATGCTCGAATTGATTCTCAACTTTTTGCCGGCATGGCTCGGCCTCTCCAAATCTCCGATGAGCCCGGGAGCACGTCGGTTTTGGGGGAAGGCTCGCAAGCTGGGATTCGGTCTTTTTACTCTGCTCTTCACGATTGGGCTTGGCGGGTTGTGTGCACTTCTCGATGTCGGCTGGGATGCGTTCGCTGACCATCAAGGAATGCACGGTGTCCGCATCTTTTATCAGGTGGCTTGGTGGCTGTTGGGTGGTCTGATTGTTGCCATGGGTGAATGGCATTTCAATGAAAGGCGTTTTCAGCTTCCGCCAAAGTCAGATTCCGCGCTTGAGGAACGTAAACTTCTTTCGCGAATGTGGGTTCCGTGAATTAGCAGGGGCTGAAGCCCGAGGTTCTTTTGGAGAGCGTTATGGCCCGGCTGAAGCCGTGCCGTTGTTACAAGGCGCATGAGCAGGCGCTTTTGGATTTTGCATGGAATGTAGCAGGGGCTAAAGCTCGAGGTTCTTTTGGAGAGCGTTATGGCCCGGCTGAAGCCGTGCCGTTGTTACAAAGCAGCAGGGAAAGCGCGTGTGCGGCGCAAGGAATTTTGGGCAAGGTGGAGTGAAGCAGGGGCTGAAGCCCGAGGTTCTTTTGGAGAGCGTTATGGCCCGGCTAAAGCCTTGCCGTTGTTACA
>Ga0302278_10000631_pt1 | contig 44666 bp, 48 predicted proteins | sample III_Bog_N3_2_FD_194543 | JGI IMG/M metagenome (GOLD analysis project Ga0302278, IMG submission 194543) | Peat permafrost microbial communities from Stordalen Mire near Abisko, Sweden - III_Bog_N3_2 | ecosystem: Environmental > Terrestrial > Soil > Wetlands > Peat | place: Sweden: Abisko...
GAGCAGACAGTGTGCCAAAGGTAGACAGGCGCGGGTTAAAGCATTGTCAGAAATGGAACGGAATCTCCCGATTCAGGAAGCTTCCGGGCCCTTTGTGCGGATTTTCCCTCAAGCTTCATCTCTCGCGCCCTCGCTTCTCCGGGCGGCGGATTCCGAGGCGGCAGGCGCTTGAGAGAGGTGCTCAACCCTGCCGGAGGATCCTGCGCCGGCCTCCTCGCGGAAGAGCCGGGAGCCGTACCAATCGTCCAGGGCCTGTTGGCCGCGCCGGCCTGCCGCAACGGCCTCCTGGGCCTCGGTCTCCCCGATCAAGGTTTCGGCCTGACGGCGCTCGACCCTCTTACCCAGAAACTCCCGGCGCAACGCCGCCACGTCGTCTTCCATGGTCTCGATCCTTTCCCCAAGCGCCGCGGCATGACGGCTGGCCGAACGCGTCTCTTCGAGGCCCGCGAGCCGGTCCGGCAAGATGCCCGTCCGCGCACTGTCGTCGATCAGCCGCCGGCCAAGGCGATCTCTTTCCGCGGTAACCGCGAAGGCATCCCGGAGCCGGCCCAGTTCACCGAGAGCGGATTCCAGCGCCAGGCGGCTCTGCTCCTCTTCAAGATCCCGGATGCGCAGCAGGCGGCGCAGGGCGCGCGAGACGGCCATGGCTCACACCTCGCCGGTCAACGTGGCCAACTGGCGCAGAGAGTCGGCAAAACAGAGTTGCTCATGCTCCTCCTGGGTCATGAAGGCCCGCATCGCTCCCCGGGTGCGCAGCGCGCGGTCCAGTTCCGGGTCCGAGCCCGCCTTGTAGGCCCCGATGCGCACCAGATCCTCAGAGCGGGCGTAAACGGCCAGCAGACGGCGCAGAAGAGCGGCCTGCTCGCGGTGCGCGGGCTGGGTGACAGCCGGCATCAGGCGGCTGATCGAGTCCAGCACTTCGATGGGCGGGTACCAGCCCTCGGCGGCCAGCGTCCGCGAGAGCACCACGTGGCCGTCGAGCAGCGCCCGCACCGCGTCCACCAGAGGATCCTGCTGGTCGTCGCCCTCCATCAATACGGTATAAAAGGCGGTAATCGAGCCGACCCGGAACTGTCCGGTGCGTTCCACCAGCCGGGCCAAGCGGCTAAAGACCGAGGGCGTATAGCCCTTGTTCGTGGGCGGCTCTCCGGCGGCCAGGCCAATCTCCCGGGCGGCCATGGCAAAGCGGGTGAGCGAGTCCAGCACCAGCAGCACGTGCTTGCCCTGGGCGGCAAAGAACTCGGCGATGGTGGTCGCGGCCAGGGCCGCCCGCATCCGAAGCAGCGGCGACTGGTCGGAGGTGGAGACGACCACGACGGAGCGTGCCCGGCCGGCGTCGCCGAGCGAATCCTCAAGGAATTCACCCACCTCGCGGCCCCGCTCGCCGACCAGGCCGACCACGGTCACATCCGCCTCGGTGTTGCGGGTCATCATGCCGATCAGCGTGCTCTTGCCCACGCCCGAGCCGCCAAAGATGCCCACCCGCTGTCCCCTGCCCACCGTCAGAAGCGCGTCGAGGATGCGGATTCCCGTGCCCAGCGGAGTGCGAATCGGCACCCGGTCCAATGGCCGGCGCACCATCCCGTCCAGCGGCAGCGACTGGGTGACGGCGGGGGGAGGGCCGTCATCGATGGGCGCGCCCAGCGCATTCAGCACTCTGCCCATCAGCGCCGGCCCCGCCTCGATCTCGGGATTTACGCCCAGGGCGGAGACCTGATTTCCGAAGCGGATGCCCTCGGTGCTTCCTACCGGCATCGATAGCACATTGGAGCCGCGAAAGCCGATCACCTCGGCCAGATGCGCGCCGCCAAACTGGTCCTGAATCTCGCAGCACTCGCCGACCGAGGCAAGAGGCCCTGCCGATTCGATGGTCTGCCCCACCGACTCGAGCACCTGCCCGCGCCATCGCCAGGGCTGGCCGCGCTCCAGGCGGGCAAAGTAGCGGCTCAGCATGCGGTTCATGCGCGGCTCTCCTGGCCCGCGCTGAAACGGTCGCCCGCGGACTCGGCATTCCGGGAGCTGCGACTCTCTGCTCCGGCGGAGCCTGCGCGGTCAAAGAAGCCGCGCTCGATCTCTCCCAACTGCGCTCGAATCCCCAGGTCAACAGAACCGAGCTCGGTCTCGATGACGCAGTCGCCCAGCCGCATCTCTTCGCCAGCGAGCACGGCGGGCTTTATGGCCCGATTCGGCAAGAGAGCGATAGCCTCGGTCCACAGATCCAACTCGGCCGCGGGCACGCGCAGTCGAACCTGCGTGGAGCTGGAGAGCTGGCCGAGCGCCACCCGCACTGCTCCGGTCAGCAGCAGCGGGTCCATCTGCGCCTCGCGGCGCAGGATGCGCGCCGCCACGGCCAGCGACAGGCTGACTACCTCGTGCTCGACCTCGCGCAGGTAACGGTCCCGCTCCTCAGCAAAGCCCGCGATCCAATCGGCGGCTTGCTGCCTCCTATGCTGCTCTGCCGCAGCCTGGGCGGCCTCCTGTGCCTCTCGCTCGGCATGGCGTCCCTCCTGGCGGCCTCGCTCGCGGCCGGCCTCGAAGGAACGGCGCGTCTCCTCGGCCATCTGGAGCTCGAACTCGGAGTGGAGCCGGGCTTCGATCGCGCTGCCCTTGGCATCCGCCGCCGATGCCTCTGAGGCCTGGGACGCAGTCTCTCCAGCCTCGGTAAATCCATGCCATGCCGGCAAGGGAGGCGCATCGGGGCTGGCCGGGTATTCGAAGACCTCGATCCGCCCGGGGGCGGGGCTGCGCGTTGCCGATGCCACTTGATGCACGGATTGCCTCTCACCTGTGGACAGTGAACAGTGGACAGTGGTCAGTAAGAGCATGGCGCACCAATAACTGCTCACTGACTACTGACCGCTATTCACTGTTCGCGCTTTACTGTTCACTTTCCACTGTCCGCTGTTCACTGTCCACTGTTCACTGTTCACTGTCCGCTGTCACGCCAGCATCTCGTCGCCGGTCTCCAGCTTGAGAACCACTTTGCCCTCAGCCTCCAGCCGCCGGGCCAGGTTGAGAATCTCCTGCTGGGCCTGAGCCACCTCGCGCGAGCGCACCGGGCCCAAAACTTCCATGTCTTCCTTCAGCATTTCGACGGCGCGCGAACTCATGGATTTGAAGATCTGGGCGCGTAGTTCGTCCTTGGCGCCGCGCAGGGCGAGCGCCAGTTGCCGCTTGTCCACGCCGGAGACGATCTCGCGGATGGTGGCCGGCGGCACCGTCACCAGATCTTCAAAGGTAAACATCAGGTTGCGGATGGACAGGGCAAGCTCCGGCTGTCCATCCTCGATGGTCTCAAGGATCTTCTTCGACTCCTCGGCATTGAGCCGGTTCAGCAGATCGGCGACCGCCTTGAATCCGGAGTAGCTCTTGCGCGCCGTATCGCCCACGCTCTCCAGGCGCCGGTGCAGGATGTGGGCCACCTTCTGCGCCATTTCGGGTGAAAACTGGCGCATCTCGGCCAGCCGCTGAATTGACAACACCTTGTGGTCTTCGCTCAGGTTGTCCAGCACCATCGAGGCCCGCCTCGGGTCCAGGTGAGCCAGCACCAGGGCAATCGTCTGCGGATGCTCGGAGTCAAGCAGCTTGCCCAATTGCTGGGGATCGGTGCGCTGCAGCTTGGCCAGATTACCCTGCGCAGCCTCCTGCGAGCGGCGCACCAGCATCAGCAGATCGTCGGCGCGCTCCTTGCCAAAGGTCTCCATCAGCAGCCGGCTGGCGTAGTCCAGGCCGCCGTGCATCATGTAGTTCTGGGTCTCCAGAAGCTCCCAGAACTCCTCAAGAATCTCCGCGGAGAGCTCGGGCGTAATGCCACGCAGATCGGCCAACTCCTCGGTAAGCCGCTGCACGTCCACCTCCGGCAGCGCGAGCAGAATCTCCTTGGCCAGCTTCTCGCCAACCGCTACAAGAAGAACGGCCGCCTTGCGCACCCCGGTCATGTTCGCCGTCGTGCGACGCCGCGCTGCCCCGTTCTGATTATCCTGTTCGGCCAAGGCCCCGGTCCTTTCCCTTGCTGCGCTTCAGCTCTTCCGCTTTTGAGCTCGCTCGTCTTTCGCGTGCCTGCCTGTCAAGTCCTTCTCACCCGCCGCTACCTTTATTTGTTCCGCCTTCTTTCGCGCCAATCCTCTCTTTTCCGGGGGGCGTTTTCGCCGCCTTCGGCGTTATTCGGAGTGAATCCAACTCTGCAGCAGCCGGGAGCTCTGCGTCGGCTCGCGCTTCAGGTGGCTGGTGACCTGCTCGAAGATCTCCTGCGTTCTGATCCGCTCAGGGTCGGCTTCGACCGGCTCAGGCGGCTTCAGCGTCCGTTGTTCCGCAATTCCCGCGGGGCCCGGCAGATTCCTGGTTTCTTCCCTCAGCACCTGCTTTGCCAAAGGGCTGGACCGGGCCTGGCGCAGGGCGGGACGCACTCCGAAGGCCAGCACCACCAGCAGGCCGGCCAGCAGGGCGGCGTACTTGACCACAACCGGCGAGGCTTCCGCCGTAGCCAGCAATTGAGACGGCATCGAGACGGGCGGCTGGAAGCGGTTCTGGTCGAAGGCCAGATCCTCGACGGTGAGCATATCTCCGCGTTTGGCATCGAAGCCAACCGCGGCCTGGGCCAGGGTGGTCAGGTTGCGCAACTCCTCTGGCGAGCGAGCGAGCCATTGCGCCGCCTTTTCCCTGGACGCGGCCTGGGCCAGGCGATCATTGACCACAATGGCGGCGGTCAGCCGCCGGACCCTGCCCGGAGATTCGATCGTGTGCCGAACGGTCTTTGAGGACGCATAGGTTCCGGATTCAGTCTTGGCGCTCTGCGGCGCGCTGCTTTGCTGGGGATAGACCGGCAAGGCCTGCGAGTTGGGCGCATTCGAGGCCGTGCCGGGAACGCCGGCGGCCACCGGCTGGGAACCAGCCGACTGATCGGTGCGCTGCATCGAAAGCGTCACCGTCTGGTCAGGGTCGTAGCTCTCCTGGGTCTCCTCGGTGGCCGCCGGGTCGTAGTCCAGGGTCACCGAGGTCCGCACGTTGCCCGCGCCGGTCACCGGCTCCAGAGTGGCAATCAGCTTCTCCTCCAGAGCCTGCTCGGCGCTCAACCGCATGGCTTCGGCGGTCTTGGGCCCCAGCGGCAGATGGCCGTCGGCATCGACCAGCACCACACGGTCCGGCATCAGACCATCCACCGCCGAGGCCACCAGGTTGCGAATCGCCTCCGGCTCCCCGTCGGCCAGGGAGCGATGACGCGGCTTGATCACCACCGAGGCCTTCGCGGGGCGCTCTGCATCGCGAAAAAACGAATCATGGGGCAGCACCAGGTGGACCCGCGCCGAGGCAACGTCGGAGAGCGAGCTCACCGTATGCTCCAGCTCTCCCTCCAGAGCCCGCTGGTAGTTGACCTGCTCATCGAACTCCGAGCCCACCCAGTTGGGCTTGTCGAAGATCTCAAAGCCCAGCCGCCCGCTCTTGAGGCCCTTGGCGGCGGTCAGCAGGCGCGCCTTGTCCAACTGCGCGGCCGGAACCTGGATGCCGGTTCCGTCGGCATTCGGTTCAAAGGGAATCTGAGCCTGAGAGAGAATCTGACCTGCCAGACGAGCATCCTCCGGGTCCATATCCGCGTAGAGTGTGCGCCAGTCGGTGCGCAGCCCGTACCAGAAAAGTCCCCCGACCAGCGCCACCAGCAACCCCGAGGCCAGCAGCGCCCAGCCGCGCTCGGCCGGCTGCATGCCCGCCCAGCGAACCCGTCCCAAGGCCCAAAGACCGGCCAGCCGGTCAGCCAATTGGGGTTCTCCGGGCCTGGCCGGCGGGCTTTTTTCCAACTGTGTTCCGGTGGCCATGGTTTCCGCTCTCGCCGTTGCAAGTTTTCAGTGATCCGTTGTCAGTTTTCAGAGATGCGCCTGATAGTGAATTACGGACAACTGACTGCTGACAACTGACTACTAAAACTGCATTCCGATCACCTGCTGGTAGGCCTGCACAGCCTTGTTGCGCACCGCCAGCGCCAGCTCAAAGGCCATGCTCGCCTTCTGGGTGGCAATCATCGCCTGATGAATATCCACGCCGGAGCCGGTCATCAGTCCGGTTACAGCGGCGCTGGCCTGGTCTTCGAGCCGGTTGACCTGGCCAACCGCGTCGGTGAACAGCTCAGAGAACGGTGCGGGAGAATTGCCTGAGCCGGCAGACGAAATCGCCGCCGTTCCTGCGCCGGAAAGAACCGGCAGTTGCTCCGTTGCCGCTGCTATGGGATACATCGCGGGTATCATCGGTTCTCCCTGCTGCCTCAGCCGCCAGTTTCAGCCTCTCGGCCGCCGCTTCCCGCCCGAGCCGGCAAGCTCCGGCCCAGGATTAAGACTTCGCGATCTCCAATGCCGAGGCGATCATGCCCTTTTCGGCCTGCACGGCGGAGCTATTCAGACCATATGCACGTGTCGCCCCCATCAGGTCCACCATCTCTGTGAGGGGATTAATGTCCGGATACGAGACATATCCGTCCGCGCCGGCATCCGGATGGCCCGGATCATAGCGCCGGAGAGGGGGAGAATTGTCTTCGACGACGGCGGCAACATGCACGCCCGGCGCCGCCGGCCCGGAGCCATTCAGATTGATTGGAAACAAAGACGCCGAAAGCGGGGGCAATGCCGCACCGGCGAAGGTTCCGGAGCCGGAGGCCCCCGGAGCCGTGCTCTGCGCGGCCACGCTGAAGGAGTTGGCGAACTCCGGGTCGCCGGGGTTTGCGGCGAAGACGACGTGCTGGCGCCGGTAGACGCCGCCTGAAGCCGTGCGCGTCGTCTCCGCGTTGGCCATGTTGGCCGCCACGACCTCGGCGCGCATCCGCTCGGCCTGCATCGCGCCGCCGGAGGTCTCCATCATTGCAAAGAGGTTCATCCTTCCGCCTCCTTTCCGAAAAAGATTCCTGCACGTCACGGTCCAAGTCACTTGCTATCCGCATGGATGGCATCCAAGACGAGCTGGTTCTGCTGGCGAAGCAGAGCGATTCCGGTCTTGAACCGGAGTTGCGCCTCGGCCAGGTTCAGGCTCTCGCGATCCATGGAGACGTTGTTACCGTCGGGCCGCGCGACAAGTCCGTCCACGGTCTTCAAGCGCACCGGGCGCGCCGCGCTTCCCTGCTCCACGTCCGTCAGAGCCTCCCGCATCTCGGCCTCGAAGTCCATGCCAACGGCCTTGTAACCGGGGGTATCGATGTTGGCCATGTTGGCCGCGGTCAGCTTGGCCTCGCTGTTGGCCAGATCGAGGTAGCGGGCAATCTGGTCGCCGAGCTGAGTCTCGATTTGCATCTCCGTCCTCCCTTCTGGACGAGAGCGCCTTAAGCTCCTAGCTCCTAGCCTCTAGCTACTAGCTAGAAGCTAAAAGCTAGCAGCTGGAAGCTGCCCTAGTTCATCGTCAGGCCGAAGTCGATCTCCCTGGAGGTCAGCACGGCCTCTTCGCCGGCGAGGATGGCGCCTCGCTCGAGGACGTGTTCGAGTTCGCGGACATTCCCCGGCCAGTCGTGGATGGCGAGCTTGGCCAACGCCCCCTGGTCAATCCGCTTGACCGGCGCCTCGCGGCCCATACGCGCGAGAAAGTGATTGACCAGCAGCGGCAGATCGTCGCGATGCTCGGCCAGCGACGGGGTGCGAATGAGAAAGACGGCCAGCCGATAGTAGAGATCGGCGCGAAAGGCGCCCGCCTGGGTCTGCTGGGCCAGCGGCTGATGCGTAGCGGTCACGATGCGCACATCCACCTTGACGGTCTCGTTGTCGCCCACCCGCTGAAGTTCGCCGCACTCCACAAAGCGCAGCAGCTTGGATTGGAGGGCCAGGGGCATCTCGCCGATCTCGTCCAGAAACAGCGTTCCCCCGTCGGCCGACTCAATCCGTCCGGTGCGCCCCTGCACCGCGCCCGTGAAGGCTCCGCGGGTGTGGCCGAAGAGCTCGGCCTCCAGCAGCGCTTCTGGGATGGCCGCGCAGTTGATGGCGACAAACGGCTTGCGGCTGCGGGGCGAGAGCCGGTGGAGAGCCTCGGCCACCAGCTCCTTGCCCGAGCCGGTAGGCCCTTCAATCAGCACCGGCGTCGAACGGGGCGCCACCAGACGAATGCGGCGGCTGACTTCGAGCATGCAGGGGGCATAGCCAATCAATTCAGGCAGCCGCCCGCTGGAAGCGGCCTCGATCGCGGAGGAGGGACGATTCGCTTCGGCCGGAGGTATCCCTGGGGAACTGGGCTGAGGATGCGGCAGGGCCGAGGCAGCCGACGATCCGCTTTGCGGCAACAAGGATGCCGGAAGAGAGGCGGGATGAGCCTGACCGGGCCGCGGATTGGGGCGCGCGAGCTCAGTCAGCGGGTTTGTTTTGTCAAGCGCCGGCGCGGCATTCCAGATCGCCGTGTCGTTATCCTGCGAGCTGCGAAGGGCATAGAGCAACTCCTGGCGGTAGGGTCCGCGCGGACTCTCCTGCTCGACAGAGCCGCTCGTCGTCACCAGATCCACCCCGGAAAACCTGGCGCGAAAGTCCCTGAGAAACTCGGCCAGTTCGAGATCGGGCAGCCATGAGTCTACGATGACGGCTTCGGGCAGGGCAGCTTCGGCCTCTGCCCAGGCCTGGGCGCCGCCCTCGGCTTCCCGCACTGCCCAGCGAAGTCCAGTGAGAGTCTGGGAGAGCCGTTGGCGGAAGCTGCGATCCGCGCTGGCTACCAGCGCCGTGCGCGAGCGGGTTCGGGTGGCAAGCGAAGGAGTCGAGACGAGAGCGGTGGCCATGGAATTCTCCTGAAGATGCGCGGTTGGGATCGAGGATTGGAATCAGCACGCCTCAAGAAACGGCGGAGCGGCGGAGGGCGGAATCGCGGGCAGCGGAAGCGGAGACAGGACTGGAAGGCCAAGGTCGCTCTCCGGAGGCACCATGTAGCCCTGCCCGCGCACGGTGCGGATCAGTTGTCCGGGAGGCCGGTCCTTGAGCTTGCGGCGCAGGTAGTTGACGTAGACATCCACAATATTGGTGGTCTGCGTCGGCTCCAGGTTCCAGACCGAGTCCAGCAGCTCGACCCGCGAGACGCACTGGCCGCGATTGAGCATCAGGTGCTCGAGCAGGGCAAATTCCTTGTTGGTGAGCAGAACCGGCTGGCCTCCGTGGCGGGCCGTGTGGTCCAGCCGGTCCAATTCGAGGTCGCCGGCGCGCAGCAGCAGGCGCGCCTCGCGCTTGCGGCGCAACAGAGCCCGGCATCGAGCCCGCAGTTCGTGCAGGCTGAAGGGCTTGATCATCAGGTCGTCGGCCCCTAGGTCCAGGCAGCGGACGCGCGTATCCACCTCCTGCCGGGCGGTCAGCACCAGCACCGGCAGATTCGCGTCGAGCGCGCGCACCTCTTCAAGCACCTGCTCACCGTCCTTGACCGGCATGTTCAGATCGAGAATGGTAAGGTCGGGCAACTCCTGGCGGAATGCCTCCACGGCGGCGGCGCCATCATGGGCCAGACGGACACGGTGACCGTCCGCCTCCAGGCCGCGGCTCAAAAACAAACCCAGCGCTTTGTCATCTTCGGCAATCAATAGCCTCATGGCAACCTTTCTCTTTGGGAAACGCCGCCGGCCGGCAAAGTCTGCCTGCTCCGCGTTCCCATCGAGCCGGCTTAGTGTGCGCTAAGGAACGGCTCCTTATTACCTTCACGCGAAGGAGAATGGAACTCAAGATTGGAAAGAAGAAAGAAGAGAAGGCGATTGCAGAAACGGGACTGAAGCCGGGGGAATTCCCAAAATGGCGCGGGTGTTTTGTTAGAAGTTAGAGTGTTCTCACTCACTTCCCGAAGAGAATTTTCACGGTTTGCTGATTCGCGCTTCGGTTGCCTTGCGAACAGCCTCAGCGTCCGCAATGTCTTGCGGCCTCCCGGCAGCCAGCTTTGACGCAATGAGGTCGGGGGCGGCGATGAAAAACGCCTTGAGGCCACTTTTTTGATCGAGCACGCCTTCCACGCGCCTTCCCCAAGCGGCCTCGAAATCGACGCCCGGAATGTCAGGAAGAATATCGACGCAGCGCGGATCGTGTCCGAAGCGAAAGAAGCAGCCTCGCACGGAGAAGTCCTCCGGCTTAATGCCCTGAAGCGGCGCTCCGAACGCGGCGAGCGCGGCGTAAGTCGCTTGCGCGTTAGCCGGATCGGCTTGGATGAAAAGGTCGATGTCCTTGGTAAAGCGGGGCTGGGCGTGAAAGATGACGGCATAGCCGCCAACAATCAGGTACTTAACGCCATGGGCATTGAAGGCGGACAAAAGGTCTTTGTAGTCTTGGTACATCCGGCTCGACCTCCCAACCTTTCAGCGCATAGGCGGCGAGAACCATCTCCTCGGCCGCGTCGATCCGCTCATGCGCGGGCCTGCTCTGCCAGTAACGATACTCGTCGGCCTTCATCTCGTCGAAGCTCGTGTACTTGCGAAGGATCGTTCCCATGCCTCTATTGTTTCACTGCAAAGTGCCGGATTCAACGCCTATTTTGCGACTGAATCTTGAGACTCGCTGATCTTTTTCAGGGCACGGCGTGGCGTCCCAATTTCCGTCCTTTGTGAAACACACTGCATGCAACAGATTCTTGGGGACACTCCAGCCATAGGACTAATGCTGGCTGCTTCTGGCCCGCGACGCCGCTTTCTCCTGGTACATTCCGGCGTCGGCCCGGTCGACAAGCTCCTTCATCGTCTCGCCGGGGAGCCGTTCGGCAAGCCCTATCGAAGCTGCCACGCGCAGTTTTCTGGGCGCGGAGCTTCCCTGCACCGTGTAGTTTCCGCAGACCCACTCCTGAAGCCGGTCAACCTGCCCGCGGGCCTCCCTGATTCCGCAATGCAGCAGGAGGATGAATTCATCGCCGCCCCAGCGCCCAATGGTGTCGGTTGCGCGGCAAACCGATCGCATCTTGGCGGCAAACTGCTTTAACAGCTCATCTCCAACCAGGTGGCCGTGCTCATCATTCACGCGCTTGAACTCGTTGATGTCGGCGATGGCAACACAGAACGGCGCGCCGAGATGAAGGGATTGCTCGATCTGGCCTTCCACCCACGGCCGGCTGCGCAGGCCGGTGAGCGCATCGCGCGAGGCGATCTCCTCGGCTTCTTCCAGGCGGACCTGATAGTTCGAGACCTCGACCCGAAGCTTGTCGATTGCCTCTTTGCCTTCGGCGGCCATCCTGTCGATCGAGGTCTTCAGATCCGAGGCGCTCTTCTTGATTGATTCGCGGATTTCAGTCAGATCTTCAAGCCTGGCGATGCCTTTGAGCCGCGTTGTCACCTCGGTAATCTGCTCAGCGCAGCGCTGATCCCGTTCGCCAACCGACTCAGCCGTCCGGGCCATCACGAGAAGCAGCTCCTTTACCTCACTGGTCTGTTGCCGGTGGTGCATGGCCGCGCGACGGCCCCAGCCTTGCAGTTGCTTTCGTACATTGGATTCCGTGCTTTCAACAATTTCAATGGAGAGCTCCGCGCAGAGCTTCTCCCGGAGCTCGGCCAGACCCTGCTTCAGCTCCTCTCCCAAGGCCGGACCGGCGTCCTGAGCGCAGTTGCCCATCTCCACCAAGGCGGAGCGGTACGCGCCAAGTGTTACCGGAAGAAGAGCTGCCTGCCCCCGCTCGAAGGAATCGGCGGCCCCATTTTGCGGTTGTTCAAGATAGTGCTTGATCGAAATCATCTGACCTCGCATGCGTTAGTGCAAAACCGGGGATACCATATCCTGATTAGCCTCGTTCAAGGTCGCCGCTCCCTGTTGGTCACGTCGACATTGAGTGCTGTGGTTCCGGGATACATCATCCCTGGTTTTGCTATGGCGGACAGGCCGTTGAAGCGCGGACGCACCACCTGTGCTTATCGGGTTGTTCTCAGCATTTCTTGAGCGGAGCTTTGAATCTGCTCACCAACCCGGATCGGCGCTCCCGCAAGCCGCTGCTGAATTGTCCCGAAAAGACCGCTTCCGAGGCAAAATACCGGGTGAACTGAAGAAAAATGAAAAAAACTCTTGCGGTTCGCCTTTTATTCGCTATAATGCGCTCATGGCAGTGACCCGAAGGCAAAAAGAGATTCTGGATTTCCTGGAGTCGTTTGTAACGCGCAACGGCTACTCCCCGTCCTTTGAGGAGATTGCGCGCGGCATGGGGCTCAAGAGCCTGGCAACCGTGCATAAGCACATTACCAACCTCGAAAAGAAGGGGTTGCTTGACCGCGTGCATAACCGCAGCCGCTCAATCGATGTGCTGCCGCCGGGAACGCGGACCCGATCGAGCGAACGTCTGCCCCTGGCGGGGCGCATCGCCGCCGGGATGCCGGTGGAGGCGATGGAGACCGAGGAGAGCATTTCGCTGCACGACGTGGTGGGCAACCGCGACGTCTTCGCTCTGGAAGTGCGCGGGGATTCGATGCGCGACGAACACATCATCAGCGGCGATTACGTGCTGGTGGAGCGTACGCGCACGGCGCGGCAAGGGGAGATCGTTGTGGCGCTGCTCCATGGCTCGGAGACAACGCTGAAGCGCTTCTACACGGAAGGCAATCAGGTGCGGCTGCAACCTTCCAACGTGGAGATGGAACCCATCCGGGTGAAAGCCGTGGATGTGGCCATCCAGGGGCGGGTCCTGGGCGTGTTGCGCAGGTACAGATGATCAAGGCTGGTTGAAGGCGACCTGGACCGGGCAAAACGCGATGCCGTTGTCGCCGCATGGCTGCCTTACACCTTGAGGCACAGTTGTTTTTTCTCCCCGCGGAGAAAAGGCTCTGGCTGCCTCCCATCCTCAACCTCAGATTGGAAGTGAAACTTGATAGATGACATTGATTACGAATCGATTGCCAAGATGATCGATCACTCGCTGCTCAACCCATCCCTGACTGCCCCGGAACTGGAAGCAGGCTGTGCTCTGGCGGTGAGATACAACGTGGCAAGCGTTTGCATCCTGCCGTACTACCTGGCCAGATGCGCAGAGCTGCTGCGTGGAACCACGGTAAACGCCAGCACCACCATCGGCTTTCCGCACGGCGGGCACACGACCGCCATCAAGATTGCCGAAGCCCGGCAGGCGCTTGAGGACGGTGGACAGGAACTGGATGCGGTGATCAACATCAGCAAGGCCCGGAGCGGGGATTGGCAGTATGTGCGGGATGAGCTTCTGGCGCTCACACAGGCCATCCACGGCGGCGGAGCAAAAGTCAAAATCATCTTTGAGAATGCTTATCTGGACGATGCCGCGAAGATTCGGTTGTGCGAGATTTGCGGAGAGATTGGTGTCGATTGGGTCAAGACCTCGACCGGGTACGCCCCCAGTGGCGCAACTCTTTCCGATCTCGAATTGATGCGCAGACATTCTCCGGCAAGGGTTCAGGTAAAGGCAGCGGGCGGCATTCGCGATCTCGACACCCTTTTGACCGTTCGCGCGATCGGCGTCAGCCGTGTGGGAGCCACGCGCACTGAAGCCATTCTGGAAGAATGCCGGAAGCGGCTCGGGCTCGATCCCATCACCCAGCCCAGCCATTGAAAGGCAGAAAAGAGCCCGGCGCAGAGGCCGGGCTCTTTTTGTGTATCATCATTCTTGCCGCGGAAATTCATTAGGCCAGAAGACGTTTGACCTTCTCCTCAATCTCTTCCTGGGGCCTGTAGCCCACCACCTGATCCATCACTTTGCCGCCCTTGAAAAACAGCAGCGCCGGAATGCCTCGAATGCCGAAGCGCGAAGGCGTTGCGCCATTCTCGTCCACATTCACCTTGGCAACCTTCAACTTGCCGGCATAGGCTGCGGCCACGCCATCCACGATCGGCGCGATGGCCTTGCAGGGTCCACACCATACAGCCCAGAAATCCACCAGAACCGGCTGCTCGCTCTTGAGCACCTCCTGGTCGAACGTTGCATCACTCACTTCCAGAACACCCAATCCAGCCATGATCCTCCTTGCGGCAACCGCGCACTTCAAGTGTACGTTAGCCAGGCCTTCATGGGATGCTCCCGCGGGCCGGAAAGTCGCAAGCCGTTCCTTGATCGGCGACAAATAGCGGAACACCCCAAACCGGACAATGGCGGGGATTCAGAGCGCGATGCCGTCAACGCAGGATGGCTCCGCCCGGATGCACCCAAATTAAAAGCGCCCGGGTCCCTTCGGGACCACGGGCGCTAGAGCAGCCCTCCCCCAGAACTGCCCACGCTGAAAATGTAGGGGTTTCACGAGCGAATAGCAAGGAATCTTGAGTAATTGAAAAGAGTAATCAGATGGCACAAGATCCAACTGCAATAAGGTAACCTGCGCACGAGAAACTGTGCGAAGCTTTCATCCCCGCCAAGGCTGGTATTTCATGAAGATCCTGCATATCTCAGGCCAGCGCACGTCAAGTTGCGCAGCAGAAGCTCCGCCTCAGAGCTCGCGCGAGGCGAAAAAGGACTCGCTCGCTCCGGCCGATTCAAACCGGCAGACCTTGAGCTCCGGCTCCGTCATGCCTTCCAGCGCGGCGTGGATTGCATCCCTCGCGCCTGGAACCGCCTCCTCGCTGGCGACGATCACCAGAACCGAGGGCCCTGCGCCGCTAAGCGCCGCTCCCAGAATGCCATGCTCACCGGCCAGCGGCAGAAGCCGTGGCAAAAGCGGGCAGAGAGGCGCGCGGAAGGGCTGATGAATCGAGTCCCGCATGGCGACCCGCACCAAGTCGGCCCGCGACTGGGCGAAGGCCAGCCCCAGCAGCGCTGCGGATTGAATGTTGGCGACCACGTCGGCGCGAGGGTAGCAGTCGGGCAGCAGATCGCGCGCCTTGCTGGTGGGCAGCGGCTCGGAGGGAAGAACGACGATGGCCCGCCACTCAGCCGGCGGCACGACGCGGGCCGCATATACTTGGCCGCCCTCGCAAAGTGCGGAGACAAAGCCGCCCAGCCAGCAGGCCGATGCGTTGTCCGGATGGCCCTCCAGCGCCGAAGCCTCCTCCAGAATGCGCTCCGCGCTCCAGTCCAAATCGCCAAAATGCACCGCCAGAGCGATCGCCGCCAGGCGTCCGGCCGCCGACGAACCACAACCCATGCCGAGAGGAATCTCATTGGCCATCTGAATGGCTAAAGGAGTCACCGGCCGCCCGTTGCTCTCTAGCAGCCCTTTATAGATTTCCAGGATGAGGTTGTTCTCAAGCCTTGCAATATGCTCCTTGTTCCGGCCCGTCGCGGAGATCGAAAACTCGGCAGCAGGCACAGCCTCAATCTCCAGATAAAAGTCGAAGGCTATTGCGACCGCATCGAAGCCTGAGCCGAGATTCGCGGAGGTGGCCGGCAGGCGCAGCCTGAATCCTCCAGAATTCCCGCTTCTACGAACCGCGCTCAGAGCTTCGCTCATTCCACACTGCCCTTCAGCGCGGCCAGGACCGCGGCCGGTGTGGCCTCAACCACTTGCGCATTGCGCTGCAACCCAGCGATCTCCGCTTTCAGGCCGGCGCTCTCGTCTTCGCTGAGCAACGTTCCGCGATGGAAGTCGATGGTGTAGTCGGCGTCCTTGAGCGTGTGGCCGGTCAGCACCAGAACGACCGTCTCATTGCCAGCGATTCTGCCCTCGGCGCGCAGCTTCTTCAACCCCGCCAGCGTGACTGCGGAGGCCGGTTCACAGCCGAGGCCCTCCGCGCCCAACTCGGCTTTGGCGATGGCAATTTCGGCTTCGGTCACATCGAGGCACCAGCCGCCGGTGTCCAGAATGGCGCGCGCGGCCTTGCGCCAGGAGGCCGGATTGCCGATGCGAATGGCGGTGGCGCGAGTGTGTGCCTCGACCGGCTCCAGCGAGGTCCCGCCATTGTCGGCCAGGCTGCGCACCAAGGGATTGGCGCCCGCCGCCTGAATCACGGAGATGCGCGGCATCCTCGCCACCAGTCCCAACTCGAGCAACTCGCGGAAGCCCTTGCCCAGGGCCGAGCTGTTGCCCAGATTCCCGCCGGGGACGATCAGGTGGTCGGGAACATTCCAGTCGAAGGCCTCGGCAATCTCGAAAGCGGGAGTCTTCTGTCCTTCCAGCCGGTACGGATTGACCGAGTTGAGCAGGTAGATGGGCGCTTCGTTCACAATCTGCGTCAGCAGGGTCAGGCAGCCGTCGAAGTCGGTCCTTAACTGGCATGTGATGGCGCCGTAATCCATGGCCTGCGACAGCTTGCCCCAGGCGATCTTCCCGTCGGGAATCAACACAAGGCTGCGCAGCCCCGCCCGCGCCGCATAGGCTGCCATTGCAGCCGACGTGTTTCCGGTGGACGCGCAGGCCACCCACTCGAAGCCTCGCTCCCTGGCCACGCTCATCGCCGCGGTCATGCCAGTGTCCTTGAAGGAGCCCGTGGGGTTCATTCCCTGGTGCTTGGCGTAAAGCTGGTCGATGCCCAGGGCTTTGGAGGCGCGCGTCAAGTGGTACAGCGGCGTGTTGCCCTCGCGGAGGGTCACGGCGTCGCCAAAGCTGTCGAGAATGGGCAGTAGCTCACGAAAGCGCCAGACGCCGGAGTGGTCCAACTCCTCCGAGGAGCAGCGCCGCTCGCGCCAAAGCCACTTGAGAGCGCCGGGATTGGGACGGTCGGGGCCTCCGCGCTGTCCCCAGCCGGGGTACTCCACTTCAAACAAGTCCCCGCAGACGGCGCAACGAAAGTCCGGCCGGGCGTCCGCGCCGGAGATTCGCGCTCCGCATCCGAAACAGCGCAACTGGTGCAGAATGTCATTCATGGCTGAAGATAGGTTACCAGCCACCGGGAGATTTTGCTGCGCAACGCGCTGAGCCTTGTCTGCAGGAATGTGCGGCGGGTGGGCAATCCTCCACTGGATCCGGACAGTATTGCGGATTCAGTGTCGATTGGCCTCTGTGCTGTCCACCAGCGGATATTATTCGATTTGAATCGTTTAGGTGAGGCCCCACGGTTTCACGGACAGATGGCAAGAGAGCTCGAGCCAGCGTTGGCTGCTTTGCGAAGGGACCGGGGTGGGATTGTCCGAGCGCGGGCAGCAAGCGGGAATGGCTCTGGCGGCGCGAGGAATCGCGGCAGTGTTTCAAGGATGTACCTGGCTGTCGCGGAGAGTGACGTGTCGTGCCGGAGTGCCGGGGTTCGCGCCCTGCGGCAGGAATCGCATTCGCCAGATGTGATTTCTATTGGAGTGGAAGTTTCTGAAAATAACTTCCCATTTTTGTGCAAGTTCTTGCACATTGCCCCAACTGTTCCAGTTTTTACTGAATCCTTTGCTCGCCGGATATGCTCTTGCAAATCAGAAGGTTAGTCGGAATCCGGATAAATTATCGAATTGGACACGATTGGTCCTTAAACTGCTACAACCACAACAGGATTCCCCTTTCCATCTGGGCCTTGGGCCCAGAAAACTGCCGAAGGAAGAACCGCCGGCTGTCGCATGATGGCCGGCTCGGCGAATGCACGAATTGTTGAATTTTAAGGAGATTGAATGAAGGGTACGATCAGGAAGCCATCGGCGCGGGCAAAAAGTCTGCGCAAAGCAATTGCCATGGGTTTTGCAGCCGCCGCAGTTTTGGTGTTTGCCGCACCTGCGCGAGCAACGAGCCTGGTAACCAACGGCAGTTTCGAGGAGACCACAAACGGCCCCGGCCAATTGGGCTACAACACGAACGCCACCGGCTGGACGACGACAGGCTACAACTTCCTCTATGCCTCCGGAACCGCGGACAGCTTGACCAATGCTGCTCAAGGTCAGTACGGTGTAAATCCTCTTTGGGGACCGAATGACGGTTCGGCCAATGGATTTACGGCCAGCAGCCCTGACGGCGGGAACTTTATCGCCGGTGACGGCGACTTCGATACTGGCCCAATCTCGCAGACCATCAACGGCCTGACAGCCGGAGACCAGTATGCGGTGAGTTTCTACTGGGCAGCCTCCCAGCAAGAGGGCTACACCGGCGACACCCAGCAGTATTGGGCGGTCAGCCTGGGAAGCCAGACCTTCGACACGCCCACTTATGACCTCGCCAGCGAAGGCTTCTCCGGCTGGATGTACCAGACCGAGACCTTCACCGCGACGAGCACCAGCGAGGTGCTCTCCTTCCTCGCCGTGGGCAACGTTCCTGTTCCTCCCTTCGCCCTCCTGGACGGAGTCACGATGAACGACGAAAATCAACCGTCCCCGGTTCCTGAGCCCGGATCCTTGCCTCTGCTCTTCACCGGTTTAATGGGCGGGCTGGCGGTGCTTCGTTCGAAGAAGTGGCTCCGGCGCTGATTGCGAATGGTCTTCTTTGAAGAACGAGGCAGTGCCCTACAATGGGTACTGCCTCGTTCTCATTTTCAGGCATCCTGGTTGGGTACTCAATGCATGACATCTTAGAACAAATCATGGATTTGCCCCCATTCGTGGTGGACATCATCCGGTTGAGCATATGGCTGTTCCTGCTTATGCTTCTTTTCACTCCGCTGGAGAGACTCTTCGCCCTTCGTCCGCAAAAGATCTTCCGCAAATCCTTTTTCGTCGATTTGGGATATTTCTTTCTGAATGGCCTCTTGCCCAAGTTTCTCCTGGTGTTTCCTGCGGCTGCTATCGCCTGGGTGATGCATCGTCTGGTCCCCGGCGCGGTTCACCATTGGACGGCTAGCCTGCCGCTGGGAGCGCGCCTGGCTGCCGCATTGGTGGTTGGAGAGGTTGGGTTTTATTGGGGACATCGCTGGACGCATGAGATTCCCCTGCTGTGGCGCTTCCATTCCATCCACCACGCCCCTGAGGAGATTGACTGGCTCGTCAGTTCCCATGCTCACCCCTTTGATTTTGTCTTTGTCCGGCTGTGCGGAATTGTTCCCTTGTATGCCGTGGGCCTGGCCCAACCGGTGGCCGGAATGCAATTGGATGCGGCGCCTTTGTTCTTCCTTCTGGTTGGCTCCATGTGGGGGTTCTTTATCCACGCCAACCTGCGCTGGCGCTTCGGCTGGCTGAGCCTGCTGGTTGCTACGCCCGCCTTTCATCATTGGCACCACACCAATGACGAGCACGTCGACAAGAATTACGCCTCGATGCTGCCCATCATGGATATTCTCTTCGGCTCCTGGTATATGCCCAGGAAGCAGTGGCCGCCCGTATACGGGATCAAAACACCGATGCCTCCGGGGCTGCTGGCGCAAACCGTGCACCCCTTCCTGCCGCAAGAAGAGAAAGTCGACTGAAGAGCCATCGAATGGGCTGAAAGACCGGGCGGCCTGGACCTTGTGAAGAGGCGTGCTGCTCTGAGCAGACCCTGGGGAACCGGCCGTGCTCAGTACCCCACCATCACTGGTTCCATTTCCAGACGGATTCCAAAACGATCTTCGACCGCGCCGGTGATTCGCGCGGCGAGCGCCAGAAGATCTGCCGCTGCCGCTCCGCCGCGATTGATGAGCGCCAGCGTGTGTCGCGAGGAGATGCCGGCAGCGCCCAGTGCGTAGCCTTTGGCAAATCCGGCCTGCTCGATCAGCCAGGCGGCGGGAACCTTGACCATGCCGGAATTCTCTGCTCCGGATCCGGCGGGAAAGCGCGGCGGGGCTTTGGCGCCGGCGGCTTCGATTTGCTGAAGCTGCTCCTTGCCGACTATGGGATTCTTGAAGAAGCTGCCCGCGCTGCGGCAATCCGCATCGCCCTCGACCAGAAGCATCCCCTTGGACTGGCGGACGCGTCGCACAGCGGCGGCCACTTCGGCAAGGCTGGGTTCGCCGGCTTCGCTTCCCCGCTCCGCAAGAGATCTTTGCAGATCCGCGTAGCGCACGGCGGGCGCACCGCCGGGGGTGAGCCGATAGTCCACGCGGGTGACAATATAGCAACCACGATCAACCGAGTTGAATCGGCTGCGGCGGTAGCCAAAGCCGCACTCTGCCACTGGAAACTCGACAAAGCCGCGTTCCTGAAGGTCGAAGGCCCGCACCCGCTCAATCGCCGAGGCGACTTCCTGACCGTAAGCGCCCACATTCTGCACCGGCGTCCCGCCCACCGTGCCGGGGATGCCGGCCAGGCACTCGACGCCCGCGCAGTTGTCGTTGACTGTGCGCTCGACGAAGCAGTTCCAGTCTTCGCCTGCCGCAACCTGATAAATCCTTTGCTCTGTCTGGCCGGACTGGCTAGGAGCATCTGTCGCTCGGATGCCGCGCAAGCCCATCCGCAAGACCAGCCCGTCAAATCCGGCGTCGGAGACCAGCAGGTTGCTGCCCCCGCCCAGCACAAAGAGCTGCGCCTCGCGCTGCTTTGCCCAGGCTGTTGCCTCTGCGATCTCATCTTCACTGGCAACCTCGACAAACCAGCGCGCCGGCCCGCCGATCGAGAGGGTGGTGAAGGGCGCCAGCAGCTTGTTTTCTTCGATGAGCATCGAATCAAGGCTACACCACTGGATTCAGGTTAGAATGGTATCAGGCAACTTCCCTTGCCGGAGGCGAACATGTACCCAGAACTGATGGTCATTCCCATGCGCGAAGAACTGGCGCGCGCTGGATTCACAGAAGCTCGGAGCGCCGAGGAGGTAGATGCGGCGCTGGCCCGGCCGGGCACAACCTTGTTGGCGGTCAACTCGATCTGCGGCTGCGCGGCGGGTAAGATGCGTCCCGGCGTGCGAATGGCGCTCGGCAACACCGCCAACTTGCCCGACAACAAGATCACTGTCTTCGCCGGCCAGGACCGCGAGGCCACGGAGCGCGCTCGCAGCTACTTCGAGGGCAACCCACCCAGCTCACCGGCTGTCGCCATCCTGCGCGACGGCAAGCTGGTTTACCTGATGCAGCGTTCCGTCATTGAGCGGTCGAGCGCGCCAGAGATCGCCGCGGAACTGCTCAGCGCCTTTGACGAGTTCTGCGCCAAGGCTACGGCGTAATCCACTTCACTCGGGATTCAAGCGGAGAGGCCTCCCGCGTGGGAGGCCGTTCCGCGTTGTTCATTCCCCGCATCAGCGGCCGCTGGCGTCCGCCGGCAGCTTCTGCACTTTGCTGTGCTTGATCGAATAGGTAAAGTAAATGATCAATCCAAAGAAAAGCCAGCCGATCATTACCTCCCAGGTGATGCGGGCCAGGTGCGCCATCAGATAAACAGCCGAGAGAATGCCCAGGATGGGCACCAGCGGAACCAGCGGCGTCTTGAACGGCCGCTCCATTTGAGGATGGCGCACACGAAGCACCCATACGCCCGCGCAGACGATGGTGAAGGCGAGAAGCGTTCCAATATTCACCAGCTCAGACAGGTTCGCGATGGGCAGGAATGCGGGCATGATAGCCGCGAATGCTCCGAAAATGATGGTGGTGATCCATGGCGTACGGAACCTGGGATGAATTGCCGAGGCCCATTTGGGCAACAGACCGTCCTTCGACATGGAGTAAAAGACGCGCGACTGGCCCAGCAGCATGACCAGCATCACGGTAGCCAGGCCAAAGACCGCGCCGATCTTGACCAGCATTGAACCCCAACTGACGCCCGTAGCATCCATTGCCAAAGCAACCGGCGCCGAGACATTCAGCGTCTTGTAGCTCACCAGGCCGGTGAGCACCAGGGATACCAGGATGTAGAGGATGGTGCAGACGACCAGCGAGCCGAGAATGCCGATCGGCATATCCCGCTTCGGGTTCTTTGCCTCCTGGGCCGCCGTAGACACCGCATCGAATCCGATATAGGCGAAAAAGATGGATGCGGCAGCGGTGGGAATTCCCCCCCAACCGAAATTGCCGTGGCCATCCGCGGGCGGAATGAAGGGATGCCAATTCAAGCGCGCAACTTGAGGATGAGTGAAGAGGAAGTACCCGCCGACCACGAGAAAGATGCCCACGATGGCCAGCTTGATTATCACGATGGCCGAGTTGAAGTTGGCCGATTCCTTGATCCCGATCACCAGAATGGTCGTAATCACCATGACGATACCGACCGCGATCAGGTTGCAGAATCCCGTCGCCTGGGGAAGTCCGGCGCTGCTCACGCCGGGCGGCAGGGACATCAATGGCAGCCATTGATGCTGATAGAAGAACAACTGTGTGCCTGTCGTCGCCGTGAACTGCGGCGGAATATAGATGCCGAGCTGCTCGAGGAGGCTGTTGAAGTACCCCGACCATCCCGAGGCTACGGTGGCAGCGCCAAACGCATACTCCAGCGTCAGATCCCAGCCGATAATCCAGGCCACCAGTTCACCCAGCGTGGCATATCCGTAAGTGTAGGCCGAGCCGGCAATCGGAATAATGGACGCGAATTCCGCATAGCACAGGCCGGCAAAGGCGCAGGTGAAGCCAGCCAGCACAAAGCTCAACGCCACGGCAGGGCCGGCATGAAGCGCCGCGGCCTGTCCGGTCAGCACAAAGATGCCCGCGCCAATCACAGCGCCGATGCCCAGGGTGATAAGGTTCAACGCGCCCAGTGAACGCTTGAGCGTGTGTTCGCCCTGTTCACCGGCCTCCATCGAGAGCATCGACATCGGTTTGATACGCAGCAGCCTGGACATGAATGAGGAACTTCCTCCACGGTAGTTTGGTGTCAGCGTTGAGTTTCGCCCGTTTGAGTCTGGTCGCTTTGTGCATTGCTGATGGCGCGCCGCGACCAGAAGAGATAGACGGGAATGCCGAGCAGAACCAGGACAAGACCCGGCCACGTGTACTGGGGCTTGTATCGCAATAATACGATACAGATCCAGGAGGCCAGCGCGATATAGAGGGCGGGCAGCACCGGGTAGCCCAGCGCCTTGTAAGGCCGGGGGGCATCCGGCTTCTTGAAGCGCAGCACGAAGAGGCCCGCGATGGTGAGAATGTAAAAGACCAGCACAGCAAAGATGATGTAGTCCAGCAACTGGCTGTAGGAGCCGGAGACGCACAGCACGGTGGTCCATGCGGCCTGCACCAGCAGCCCCGCCGCGGGGGTTTTGTAGCGCGGATGCAGCTTGCCGACAGACTTGAAGAAGAGGCCGTCCTGGCTCATGGCATAGTAGACACGAGCCCCGGCCAGCGACATGCCGTTGGCGCAGCCAAAGGTCGAGATCAGGATGGCGCCCGCCATCAGCCAGGCCCCGCCGGAGTGGAAGATCTGCTCCAGGACAGCCGTTGCCACGCGGTCCTCGGTGGCATATTGGATGCCGCGCGCCATCACTGTAGCGCCGTGCGGGTCGCCAGCCATGGGCAAAACCAGCAGGTAGCTCAGCGAGACCAGAAAGTACACCGTCAGCACAAATCCCGTGCCGAGAATCAGCGAGAGGGGAATGTTGCGCCGCGGGTTCTTCACCTCACCAGCCGTGAAGGTGACGTTGTTCCAGGCGTCGGCGGAGAAGAGCGAACCCACCTGCACCAGGGCCAGAATAACCAGCAGATTCACCAGCACAATGGGGCCGCCCACGCCCACCTGCACCGGATGCAGGGAACTCCAGCCGGCATTCTTCCAGAATTCCGCGCCGAAGTTGGCGTGCCAGGCCGTGGCGTTGCGTCCCACGGCAAAAGCGATCAGGATCAGCGCCGCCAGGGAGAGCGCCTTGGTCGTGGTGAAGACGTTTTGAATCAGCGCTCCCAGCTTCACGCCGAAGATGTTCACAACGGCCAGGAAGATGACAACAATGATGCCGTTCAGGTTGGCTGTGTTGACGCCGATCTCCATGTTGCCCAGCACCATGGGGCCCACCGGGATGGGAGGCACATGGGCGATATGCCACAGCCAATTGGAGGTCGAGACGGCTGGGAAGAAGACGCCAAGGAACTTGCCGAAGGCCACCGCGACAGCGGCGATGGTGCCCGTCTGAATGACCAGAAAGAGCGTCCAGCCGTAGAGAAATCCCCACAACGGCCCCAAAGACTCGCGCAGGTAGACGTATTGGCCACCGGCTTTGGGCATCATGGCCGCCAGTTCGCCGTAGCTGAGCGCGGCGGTGATGGTGAGGATGGCCGTGAGCACCCAGGCGCCGAGGAAGAGCGCCGGGGAGTTCGTGCCGCGGGCGATGTCGGCATCGACGATGAAGATGCCGGAACCGATCATCGAGCCGGCAACGAGGGCCGTCGAGCTGAAAAGGCCGAGGCTCTGCACCAGCCGGGGAGCGTTGGCCGACGTATCGGAGGCAGGAATGGGAGTGGAGTTCTGGTCTGTCACCTGGAGAAAGTTGTATCGGATTTTGGCGCGAATGTCTTTCTTTTTCTCAGAGTGTGTGAATTCAGGACACTTTGTACAGATTCAGAGCACTCGCGCTCAGCCTGATTCGGCCATCCACTTGCGAAACTCCGCTGCGGGGTCGGGCTGGCGAAAGAGCGCGCCAGCGATGGCCAGAACCGTCCCTCCGGCAGAGAGCGCCTCGGCGGCTGTGGCCAGCGTTATCCCGCCGATGGCTACCAGCACTGGGCTAGGGCCGGCCGCGGCTCGCAGACGGCGAATACCGTCGATTCCGATCAACGGTGAACTGGTCTGCTTGGTGCGCGTCGCGAAGACCGGGCCGATGGAGAAATAATCCGCCGGTTCATCCAGGATTCCGGGCAAAAGCGCACCGCTGCCGCCGAAAGTGCCGATGATGCGGTTTGGTCCGAGCAGTCTGCGAGCCTCTGCTGGCTTGAGGTCGCCCGCATCCACATGCACGCCATCAAAACCAATCTGGTCAACTAGATCAGCTCGGTCATCGAGAATTAACTTCACCTGTTCGGCGGGCAAGACAGCGCGGAGAATCGCGGCGTCGGCAAGCAGTTCGGCATCCGGGCCGGTCTTGTTGCGGTATTCGAGCAGCGTCACTCCAGCCTCGGCCAGCGAACCGCCCAGTTGGCGCAGGAATTCGGCTCGGCCGGAGGTTGGGATGAACGAAGCATCGAGGATGGGATAGATTCTGGGAAACGAGAAGGACATGAATCAAGGGTAGCTGAAGCAGTTGTCAGTTGTCAGTTTTCAGTGATCAGAGTCCGGAAGCGTTCAACCAGCGCCGAAGTTCGCGGTGAGAACTTCAGTTTGGTGGTTGATAACCCCGGTCACTGACAACTGAAGACTGACCACTGACAACTGTTTTCCCTACATTTCGTCCGCTGAGGGGCCGTAAGAGCCGGGGATCTTGGCATCGAGCAGGCGCAGGTAGACGCCCAACTGGGCGCGGTGGTGGATCAGGTGGTCGAGAACCCAGTCGCGGAAGACGCGGTACTTCGACTCGTCGATCCAGGCCTGGCCGCCGGCGATGAACTTCCAGTTCTCGTCCCACTTCTCCGGCGCAAAGGCTGCGAACGCCTTCTTGGCCTCGGCCGTCTCCTTGTCGAAGCGCTCGAGCAGAGCCTCGGTCGATGCTGGGATATAGGCCCCGAATTTGTGGTCTGGTGGGAACTCTAGCTTGTCCGTGGTGAAGGTAGTTGTCGCCCACTCTCCGGCGGTCTCGGCAAGGTGTCCGGCTAACCGGCCCAGGCTCATGGATTTGGGGTGGGGTTTCCAGGTGAAATCGGCATCGGAGGGAATCGCCTCCAGCATCTTGCGCGTTTTGGCCACCTCGCGGTCGTATTCGGCAATCAGTTCCTTTTGAAAGTCCATGCGTGCAACCTCCTATGTTGCGAAACCAGCATACCCGATCTCCGCTGATAAAGCGAAGAAAAAGCGATAAATTATTTTGCCCAGGAGGACAGGGCGTTTCGCGCTACCGGAAGCGCGTGGAAGCAAAGGCCGACGAGAAAGCCTCCTGCCAGCCCTGGGAGGGCGGAACAGGCCCAACTGGCGGCGTGCCCTGGGGCGGCACTTCGACGGGGAGCGGCAATCCTGGAGGTTGTGGCGTGTCGATCTGCAAGTAATTGCCGTGCTCGAATTTCCAGCCATCCGGAATCTCAAAGGGCGGTTGGAAGTTGGCTGGCCAGGGCTTGACGGGCCCACGGTGTCCCAGCGCCGCGCGCCACCACGGATGGCCTGCGGCGATGATGCCCGCAAAGAAATTCCCCAGCGGAAAGCAAGCTGACAGCACTTCATCCTCTTTTGAGGCAAGGATGGAGATGGTTCCGATGTTGGCCGCCGCCGCCTGGAACTCCGTCGTCAGGCAGTCGTCGTCGATGGCGCCGGCCATGATCGTAACGCCGCGTACCGGCAGGCTCAGATGGGAGATGGTCGCCAGAATGACCCGCGCTCCCAGGCTGTGCGAGGCAAACCAGAGGCTCGCCGCCTGCTGAAAGTTCGCGTCGATAAACTCGGCGAGCAGGCTGCCTGCCTCGTCGGCGATCTTCGGCTCATCGGGGTAGTCGAGCCCATGCGCCCACACCGAGTCGCCCGGCCAAAGCAAGCCGACAAAACCGGGAAACGGATGAGGCTGCAAGAGGCTCTCCCAGTTCGACAGGCAGTCAACCCCATCGGAGCGATTCACGTTGAAGCCATGGGTAGCGATCAGCACGTGCCGGCCCTGAATCGACTTCTGCAAGTCGCCCAGGTTCAAGCCCGTGTAGTTGCCGATATTCGTGCCCTGGCAGACGCTGACGGTGGTAGCCAACCCCCCGCCAACCGGCTGGATGCGACAATCGATAAATTGCGTCATGGCAGCCTACTTCTTCACCAGTTGCATGGTGTTTACGGCAGTCGCCAGGGCGCTCGACAGGTCCTTGGCGATGGGAGCAAGGGGAGTTGCCAGCAGACCGACCAGAAGAGCCAGAGCTAATTCCTTCGGCGACCAGAGATTTGCGCCTTCCAGGCTCCATGCGCCCGCTAGGGCCAGCACCACAGCCACCAAGGCTGCCAGCGTCTTCGTGAAGTTGCGGTAGACCTGATCGGAGAGCTGATAAGCCTCATCCAGGAGAGCGGTCACAATAAAATCGAAGCGCGAATAGGCATCGCTCTCCACTTGCGAAAGGGGCGTTCCCGCGGCGACATTGGCCGCAACCGCACTCAGAACGGCCGGATCAACGCTCGCCTTCAGCGCGACCGCCGCTGCGGAACTCGGACTCAGGTGAAGCTTGATGAGCGATTTGGCGATGGCCTTCTGGCTGGCAAGATCGGTGCCGTTCACCCAGTTGGCTTCCAGCGTCTGCAAAATGTTGGCCTGGGGAAGCGCATTGACGGGCCCTCCCGCGCCGGCTCCCTCGGGGGTGAGACCGGAGACCACCTCATGAATGTGCTCCAACCCGACCCGGTTGATGCCGCTGAAGGCAGACTTGGCCGCGTCCACAAGCCCGAACGCTGCCGTTCCGAGGCCTCCAATGGCGGTGATCACCTGCCCAAGCTGATAGTCCTGCAACCCATTGATCATCGTCCCTCCTCCTTGTCGAAAGTAAACATATAAGAGAACTGCCGTACGGTAAAGTAATTTTTTTATGAGATCTCAGTGGACACAGAAATGGCCGGATTCTTGCAGGAGAATCCAGCCATTTCGACCAGGTTGCCCGTCTTTCAGCTTCGATGAGCCAGGAACTTCTCCATGAAGCTGGTGTCGAAGCGGCCGGCGCGGAAAGCGGAGTCGGCAAAGATCGCCTGATGCAGCGGAATCGAGGTATCGATGCCCAGGACCACGAACTGACTGAGAGCCCGTTCCATCTTGGCGATGGCTTCCGCACGGTCGTGGCCGTGAACAATCAGCTTGGCGATCAGCGAGTCGTAGTAGGGCGGGACCACGCTCTCGGCGTACTGCGCCGTGTCTACCCGCACGCCGTTGCCGCCGGGGACGTTGAAGGCCGTTATTCTGCCCGCCGAGGGGGTGAATTTCTCAGGATGCTCGGCGTTGATGCGGCACTCGATGGCGTGGCCGCGGATTTCGATCTTCTGAGGCAGAATGGCGTCCAGCCGCTCTCCTGAGGCGATCAGCAGTTGCGCCTTCACCAGGTCGACGCCGGTAATCGCTTCAGTGACGGGGTGCTCCACCTGGATGCGGGTGTTCATTTCAATGAAGTAGAGCTGCCCGTCCTCGTCCATGAGGAACTCGACGGTGCCGGCATTCTGATAGCCGATCTCGGCCAGGCAGCGGCAGAGCGTCCGTCCGATTTCTTCACGCATTCTGGGCGTCACCTGAAGGCTGGGCGCCTCTTCGATGAGCTTTTGATGGCGGCGCTGGATCGAACACTCGCGCTCAAAGAGCGTCCGGACATTGCCGTGCTCGTCGGCCAGAACCTGAAACTCGATGTGGCGCGGGTTCTCGACAAACTTTTCCATGTAGAGTTCGCCGTTGCCGAAGGCGTTGGCCGCCTCGGAATAGGCCGCGTGAAAAAGATTGGGCAACTCCTCGGCAGAGCGCACAATTCTCATGCCCCGCCCGCCGCCGCCCGCCTTGGCCTTGAGGATCACCGGGTAGCCGACCTTCTTTGCAATTGCCTGTGCCTCCTCAGCCGTCGCAATCACTCCATCGGAGCCGGGCAGAATGGGCACTTTGGCCCTCTTCATCGCCTGCCGCGCCTGATCCTTCTCGCCCATCAGCCGGGTGACTTCGGGTGGCGGGCCGATGAACTTGATGTTCGAGGCCCGGCAGACCTCAGCGAAGTTGGCGTTCTCGCTGAGCAAGCCATAGCCGGGATGGATAGCGTCCACGTCGGCGATCTCGGCGGCGGAGATAACCGCCGGCACATTGAGATAGCTCTCGGCAAGGCGGGGAGGGCCGATGCAGATGGCCTCGTCGGCAAAGCGCACGTGCAGCGAATGGCGGTCGGCCTCGCTGTAGATGGCGACGGTGCGAATGCCCAGCTCCCGGCAGGCGTTCAGGACGCGTAGCGCGATTTCACCGCGATTGGCAATCAGGACTTTACGAAACATGCTTGACCTTTTGAGCGGGGTTAGCGGAGTTGGCGTTGTTAGCGGGGTTAGCTGTGTTCGTCCTTGGCTAGCTCCGCTAACCCCGCTAACTCCGCCTTCTTCACTGACTCATCCGTATGGAAAACAGCGGCTGCCCGTACTCGATGGGCTGGCCGTTGGTGACAAGGCACTTGACAAGCTCTCCGGCGGCGTCGGACTCGATCTCGTTCATCAGCTTCATGGCCTCGACGATGCCAATCACCTGCCCCTTGGCCACGAGATCGCCGGGGGAAACGAACGGTCCTGCGCCGGGGGAAGGCGAGCCGTAGAAGGTGCCGACCATGGGCGACTTGACGAAGTGCAGGCCGGCGTCCGCCTCCCCGGCCATGGGCGCGGGAGCTGCCGGGGTTGCTGGCTGGCCCGGGAGTTCAGCACTCCGCGCCGCCGTGGGCCGGGCGGAACCGAGCAACTGCGCCAGGTCTGACAATCCGGGCGCGGCTTCAGGCTGGCTGAACTTGAGCCGGATCTTCAGGTCGCCCCGGTCCAGATCGAACTCGGCTACCTGATATTCCTTCAGGAATTCAATCAGTTGTTTCAGATCCTCAATGTCTTCTTGTTTCATTCGGTCCTTGACTCTCCCGCGCCGGGGCGGGATGGGCTAAATCAGATTCAAAGCTCGATCAGGGCTTTGGGTGCCGGGGTGAGCACCTCAGCGCCGGTTCGGGTGACGGCCACCATGTCCTCAATGCGAATGCCGAATTGTCCGGCCAGGTAAATTCCCGGCTCGATGGTGATGACCATGCCGGGGAGAAGCCTGGTTGTTTGTCCGGCGCCGATGCGCGGCGGCTCATGAATCTCCAAACCGAGACCATGACCGGTGGAGTGGGAAAATGCCTCCGCCAGTCCTGCCCTGCGCAGCACGGCGCGCGCTGCCTCATCGACCTCCGCGCAGCTCACTCCTGAACCGACCGCGGCAACTGCCGTTTGCTGAGCCTCCAGCACCGCCTCATACGCCGCCCGTTCTTTGGCCTTCGGCTTGCCCAGGTGCACGGTTCGGGTCATATCCGAGCAGTAACCCTTGAGAATAACACCGAAGTCGAGGGTGACGAAGCCCCTGGCGGGCAGCCGCGCGGCGGAGGCGTGCCCATGCGGCAGGGCTCCTCGCGCGCCGGAGGCGACGATGGTGGGAAACGACATCCCCTCGACGCCCAGCAGACGGGCCTGATGCTCCAATTCCGCGGCAACTTCGAACTCTTTGAGACCGGGCCGGATGAATCCCAGAATCTGCTCGAAGAGCTTGCAGCCGGTGAGCGCCGCCTCAATCATCAAGGCCAGTTCGTCCTCGTCCTTCACGCGGCGCAGAGGTTCAACCAGCGGCGCGGCAAGCTCGATGAGAAAGCTGCGGCGAAGCCGCGAGGGCAATGCGGCCCGATAGCGGGCCAGGTTGGCCACCGTGGTCTGGGCGGGGTCGAATCCAACAAACTCCACGCCGGGCTGAGCGGCCAGCCACTCGACTGCAGCCACGGCCGGAGAGCTTTTCACAATCTCGACCTGAGCGGCTGAAACCTCTTCGGCAGCCTGCGTTATGTAGCGGCCATCGGTAAAGAGCCGGGCAGTCCTGCGGGTGATGGCCAGCGCGGCGCTGGAGCCGGTGAATCCAGAGAGATAGCGGAGGTCGGGAAGATGGGTAACCAGCAGGCCGTGTAGCCCGGCTTTGGTCAAACGGCGGCGCAGTTGCCCGATGCGGCGAAAGTGGTCCACGGGGTAAGGATAACAGGGGTCAGGGATCAGTGGTCAGGGATCAGTGGTCAGAATTGCCGCGCCGGCTCCATCGCCAAAAGGATCAGTGCGGCAAAGGCGGCATTGCTGCCGCGGCTGTGGCTTTCGATGGACGCCTCGTACATCTGTTGCCGGGTCACGCGACTCCAATTGATGCGGTAGCCGTCTTCGGAAGCTAGCTCTCGAATGAACTCGCGTTGGGTGCGCCCGTTGCCCTCCCGGAAGGGATGGATCGTGTTTAATTCGCCAAGATAGTATGCAGCGCGGTTGGCGAAAGCATCGGCATCAAGGCCTTTCAGATGGTTTTCGGCGGCCAGCTTCGCGAAGGTGCTCCTGAGGTTCGCTTCCATGAACTGAACCGCGGCAAAGTAGTAAGAGCCAGAGCGATGCATATTGATCCGGCGGAACTCGCCCGCCCACGGGTAGATGTTCGCGAAGATGCGAGCATGAATCGCGCTGAGGTGGGTCGCGTCAAAGCAGCCCCTTACCGGATGGCCCCGTAGGTTGAAAATTGCTTTTGTGGCTTGTACGCGCTCGAAATCGTCGAGCTTCTTTTGATTGGTAAAGCCCGGAAGATTCTTGAGAATACCGTGCTCGTAATCAAAGTGGGGGTCGGGATAAAGGGGATCATCCTTTGCCATGTTCTGTCAGACGATGGTGCGGCTGTATTCATCCAGGAGGCGGTTGGTCTCAGATAGCTCGATTTCGCCGTTCGCGTAGCGGAAAAGGATTTGCTGGGTAGCTTCGTCCGGCTCGAGGTCTTCGATGCGCATCGTGCCGATGGCGTTTTCAACGGCCAGGCGACGGTCATCCAGCTCTGCCGGAGTGAGCGGACTTACGGGAGCGGTTGACGCGGCCATGTTCTTCCCCTCTGAGTCTATTTTAGCAGTTTTGTGCATTTTGAGCAGAGCGGAATAGCGTTTGTCAGTGATCAGCAGCCACCCCTCGTTTTCAACGGAAACGCCTTCCAAGCAGCCATCTGATGGAGCCGATTACGACGAACCATGCCATGGCGTTGAACGCCACCAGCAACGGAATCTCAATGATCGACATCGCCCTCAGCGATAGTCCGGTGTTCCAGAGGAGTCTTTCAATCAACCTCTCTGCCAGAAGGTTGCCTGGGAGCAACGTGATGAACGCCGCATCCCAGAAAAACAAGCCCGGCGCCTTCGCGAGATGCCAGATGCAAATAGACACCAGCCCCGTCAGTTGCACACAGGCAAAGAAAATCGTCCACCGTCTGAATCTCTTGGACATCTTGCTGCCCATACCCAAGTGGAAGCCGTACTGATAACTGACAACTGACCACTGATAACTGGTCTTACATCGCCGGCCGGACGGGCTTCCTCTGGTGGGGATCGAGTTCGGCTTCGGCGGCGTGCTGGTCGCTCTGGCGGTCCATCCACTCGTCGAGGCGGCTGCGCTTGAAGCGCCAGCGGTTGCCCAGTTTGAAGGCGGGCACGAAGCCCTCGGAGGCGTATTTATAGAGCGTATCGGAGGAGATGCCGAGATAGTCCGAGGCCTGGCGAATGTCCATGACCTCGCGCACTTCGGGAACCAGCAGATTGGAACGAATAGCGGCGCTGCGCATGATTGACTCCTAAAGGCAGAGTTGGCCCGGACAGATTCCGGCGCTGTTGCCGGTACTCTTGTATATAGCGCGGTTTCACCCGGACTTTCAAGGGTTTTCAGGCAATTACAGGAAATTAACGGAGATTCACTTCCAATTCCGGCGGTTCGGCCACGGGAATCCCAGCCGGAGACTCAGCCCATTGTGCCAGGTCTCCACCCTGACCCAAGCACTTGTGCCATTACGACGGATGGTGCGCTTTTCATCGCTGGGCCGGTTGAGGTTCATCGTTTCCCACCCATTCGCAAAGTGCGCGAATGGATGGGGCGCCCAGCGTCTTTTGGCTGGCCCGATCAGCGCTCAGTTCTGATCGTCGCGGCGGTGCAGCGTGGGCTTATCGTCGTCGGAGCTCGATGTGCTGTCGCCGGTCGACGTGCTGGACGGGCTGGTCGGGTCACCGGTCCCGGTGCTGGCCCGGCGCAACGAGGGTTTGGTGCCGTTCTTTGAGTCGGTGAGGCGGCGCTTGTTCTCGATGCGCGCCAGCCGCGCCTTGACGTCGTCAAACTCCGAGGTGGTCACCGTGTACTCGTCCCTGGCGGGCAGGATGCGGGCAATCTCCTCCTGGGAGGCCAGGATGCGTTCGGGGGTCTGGGGGTGGTCGGCAAAGACCTTGGCGACCGCGCCGGGCTTGCGCTTCTCCAAAGCCTGCACCTTCTCAAAGAAAGTAATGAAGGCTTGGGGGTCGTAGCCTGCCCGGTACATGTATTGCACACCGAGGTAGTCGGCCTGTGCCTCGAAGTCGCGTGAGAACTTCATGAAGGTCACGGGGATGGCGATGCTCGAGGCCTCGTAGATGCCGTAGCCGGTCCAGCCGGGAACGAAGATCATCACCGGAATCATGCTGAGCTGCGCGTAGTTCAAGCGGGTCATCTCGCGGGCCGCATGGTGGGCGCAGACATGGGCGGTCTCGTGCGCCATCACCCCGGCCAACTCCGCCTCCTCGTCCGCGTTCAGGATGAGGCCGGAGTTGACGTAGAAGAAGCCTCCGGGAAGCGCAAAGGCATTAATCTCGTCCGAATCGATGACCTTGATGGTGAAGGGCACCTTGCAGTCGGAGTTCTTGACGATGTTCTGGCCGATGCGGTTCACGTACTCGGTAACCACCGGGTCATCAATAAAATGGGTGCTCTTCTCGATCTCCATGGCATATTGCTTGCCCATTTTGATCTCGGAGTCGGTCGAATACCAATTCCCTACCCCGCGTGCGCCTATATCGCGGTTGCCCACAGAGCTCACGTCCTGGATTGAGCCCGGCTTTACGCTGACCTTCTGGCTGCCCGGTTCGATCACCTTCTCCGGATTGACGTTGGGGGCTGCGGCATCGCCACCCACGGGCGTGGTTCCGGGCGCGGGTTTGTCCTTGGAATCGGTGGAGCGGGAGTTGGCTGCGGGGGGCGCGGCAACGGGAGCGTCCCCTCCGACAGGCGCGGTTCCAGGAGTTGGCTGCATGGCCGGCGTACTGTCCTGGGTCGTGCTGGACGGGGTCGTGTTGGACGGGGTCGTGCTCGCCGGAGACTTGGTGGACGGCGTAGATTGCGCCCATGCCATCATGGCCAGGGCAAATCCCGCCACGGCCGCTGCCCTGAAAGCTCTTTGAACTTTCCTCATGACCTCACCTCCGCGCATTTCCATTCTCGCAGGTCGCAGCCCGGCTGGCTTGAGCCGCAGGACTCCGGGGACTGGGCCGCTTCGCTCTATTATTTAGACGCCGGTCTCTGCACATTTGGCAACAGCGGAGGACAGTTTTTCGTCCACATCGCCGATTTTGTTCGCTGAACGCCTATGCGGACTAAGCGGGGGGGTTGCTTCGGCGTCCCTGCCACTGCGCTCCAGAAGAGCGTCGAAAGAAAATCTGCCAATGTGAGCAAAATTGAACAGATCATCGTTTGGAGTTCAGGCGATGACGGGCGCGGGTCGATTGCAATCAGCGGCAGAACGGCTATTGACGATTGTTTATCTGAGGAAAGACGCCTGCCGCGGCTCCGCCACTGACATTTTGCTAATAGATATGCATCTTTCAAGGAGAATAGCCCATGCGGTTACAACGAGTTAGTGTCTTGCTTCTCCCGCTTCTGCTGGCGCTTCCGGCCTATGCCGGGCCATTCACGCTCGGCTCGGCGAGCAGTTTTGCGGTTCTGGGAGCTTCCACGGTAACCAATACCGGCTCAACCACCATCACGGGAGATCTGGGCGTCTCTCCAGGGACTTCGATCACCGGCTCAGGGAGTATCACGCTCACCGGGGCTGAGCATGATGCGGATGCGGTCGCGATACTGGCTCAAGCAGATACGACTACTGCGTACAATGCCCTCGCAGCCATGGCGGTCACTCAGAACTTGACAGGTCAGGATCTTGGCGGACTCACATTAACGCCGGGCGTCTATAAATTCGACTCCTCAGCCCAGTTGTCGGGAGCGCTTACACTGAACGCCGAGGGCAACAACGATGCCGCCTGGGTGTTTCTGATTGGGAGCACTCTCACGACAGCGAGCGCATCGGATGTAACCTTCATCAACCTTGGTTCCTCGCCGGACGATGGTTTGTTTTGGCAGGTAGGCAGCTCGGCAACTCTTGGCGCCACCACGGCCTTCGACGGGAATATCCTCGCTCTTGCCAGCATCACCATGAATACCGGTGCAACCATTGGCTGCGGCAGAGCCCTGGCGGAAACAGGCGCAGTGACGATGGACACGAACACGATCTCCAATGGCTGCTCGGGCTCGCTGACGGGCACCGATGGCTTGAGCGGCGGCCTTGGCGGCGATGGGCCCTCCGCCGTTCCAGAGCCTGAGAGCATAGCCCTGCTCGGCTCGGGTCTGATGGCGCTGACTGGGCTGGCGCGGCGCCAACGCCGCAGATAGCTGGCTCTCGCCGGCCGGGTCAGCATCAACTGATTCGGCCCCTAACCTTCCCTGAATTCCCTGGGGCTCTTTACCTTGCGCTCGTGTCGTCTGTATGCACGTTCCTCTTGGAGCCGGCATCCACATGCGTTAGAGTGAAGAACACAGAGCATGAGGGGAGTTGTCTTGCGCCGAATCATCTTGGGGATTGCAGCCATAGCCTTCTGCGGAGCGATGCAACTTGTTGCCCAGCAAGCGCCTCCGCACCCCCCGCCGGCGGATTTGTCAGGCCCTCACAAACACGGGCAACCCATCCCCGCAAAGCCTCAGAGCACGACAGAGGGGATCCTCGGCGCAATCAGCTTGGGCTCCCCGTTGCTGCTCGACAAGGGATGGCGAGTTGGCATCACGGCCAATCCTGACGCAGCAAACCCTGAGTTCGACGACTCAGCTTGGGCCCTCAGGGACGCGCAGGAGTCCTTTGCCGACGTGCCTGACGAGGACCATCCGGCTGGCACGCCAGAATGGGACCAGCACTCTGACCGGCCACAAGGCCATCAACGCCCCTTCGCCTGGTTTCGGCTCCACATCAAGCTGGCTCCAAACCACGGACCTGTCGCTCTGCTTATCGAATTGCCGGTCAGCAAGAACGCAACCATGGGAATCTACTCGCTCGGTGCGGAAGTCTTTGCCAACGGCAAGCTCATCCAACCCGAGGGGCCGCACGGCGACGATCCGCAGCGTTATCAGGAGATCTCGCGCATCTACGACTTGAAGCTGGATCCCTCGGTTACCGATCTGACTCTGGCGGTGCGCACCACTTATTTGCCGTTTGGATTTGGCGCCTACACGAGTTTCTTCGCCAGCCGCAGGTTCCGCCTGGGAAACCGCGAGGAACTGGACCGCTCCCTGGAGCTTTGGTCCGTACATGGGCTCTTCGAACGACTGCCCCGGCTGGTCTACTCCATCCTGCTGATCGTACTTGCCCTCTTCCTGCTGGCTCTCTACTTTTCTCAGAGAGGCCACACCGAATATCTCTGGCTCGCCTTGTATGAGCTTGTCCAGGCCCCCATCGGCTTTGTCGAGCTCGCCGGGAGCTACGCCCGCATGGATCAGCTCTTGTTCGGCTCCGTCTCTCTACAGTTGCTGCTGATCTCCGCCTACCTCTATTTCGAATTCCTCGTCGCCTTTCTCTCTCTCCGCCGCCGCTGGTATATCCGCCTGCTGCGCTACGCCGCTCCGCTCCTGGCCGGAGTCGGTCCAGCATTACTCATGGTAGGCCGCGGCTCGCACGTCATCAGTCAGCAAGTCATCTTCATTGCGCTGGTTTTTTTCGGTTTGGCCAGCTCCATGTGGATGATTGGATGGCTGCTATTTGTCTTCATCACCCTGATCGCGGCTACGCTGCGGCGCAACTTTGAGGCCGGCCTCTTGCTGCTTCCCCTGCTGTTGAGCCTCGGCGGCCTCCTCGAGCTGATCCTCTCCGCCAGCATGAGCGATTCGGGCGGGCACTCCTATCGTTCCCCCCTCTCCTTCCAGGCCGGCCCCATCCCAATTCACGTTGCCTCGATCGCCGATTTTGTCGGTATCCTGGCCATCGTACTCATCATCTTCTTCCGCTTCCTGCGCGTGCAGCGCGATCAGGAGCGAGCCTCCGGCGAATTGGCGGCCGCGCGCAGCGTGCAGGAGATGATGATTCCACAGGAGAGGCTGCAGACGCCGGGCTTCGAGGTGGACTCGGTCTACAACCCGGCCAACGAAGTGGGCGGCGATTTCTATCATGTGCAATCCATGAGCGATGGCGGGCTGCTGGTCGTTATCGGCGACGTGGCCGGCAAGGGACTGAAGGCCGCCATGAATGTCTCAACGCTGCTGGGGGCCCTGCGCAGTACGCCGGAGCGCAGCCCGGCAAGGATTCTCGAATCGCTCAACCGCGTGCTGGTGGGCGGCGACAGCTTCACCACCTGCCAGGCCGCCCGGTTTGGCGCAGATGGAGAGCTGGTGTTGGCCAACGCCGGCCACCTGCCGCCCTACCTGAATAGCCAGGAGGTTTCGCTGCCCGGCGGTCTGCCCCTGGGCGTTCTCCCCGACGCGAACTATCAGGAGGTCCGGCTTTATCTGCACCCCGGCGACCGCATTCTGCTGATGTCGGATGGGGTGGTCGAGGCGCGCCAGCCCTCGGGCGAGCTCTTCGGCTTCGACCGCGTCCACAACCTGAGCAACCAGTCGGCCTTTTATATCGCCGACGCGGCCAAGGAATTCGGACAGGATGACGACATCACCGTGCTGACCGTGCGACGGCTGGCGCAGGCGATGGCGGCGTAAGAGGCGCGCTCACAGTTGGAGAACCTGATCGCAGAATTGGCGCGGGGTCAGTATCCTTGTTCCTCCCACGTTCCTCAGATCCAAAAGATGCGACCGCTTGTCTCCGGTGACGAGATAGTGGGCCTTGACGGCCTCAGCCAGATTGAGCAGAAAGCTATCGCCAGGGTCGTCGGCAATGTGAAGTTTGGGCACCGGCCGCATCCACACCGTCGCACGGGTCAGGTTGTTGATTAGAGTTCCAAAGCGATGCGGCTGCAGAGCCGCGCGGAAACGAGGGTACCGGCTAGCCTTGCGAATCTCCTCGATCTGCTCGATGCAGGTGGCGAGCTCGAACCGCTTCTGGCGCCAGGCCTGATGGATCAGCGCCGATGGGCCGGACGGGGCAAGAATGGCGCTGAAAAGCACGTTGCTATCGAGGATGACGAGCATTATTTCTGCCGCGCCCAGGCAAGCGCTTCCTCGACGATCTCGTCAATCTCCTCCGGGGTTCTCGATGCGTTCTCCTGCTTGATTGCCTGAGCGGTCAGATCGTAGATTCGCTCTTTGACTGTTTCCTCGACAAAACGAGAGAGGTCGCCCTTGCGGCCTCCGCCTTCGTTAGCGAGAAACTGGCGCAGGGATTTGTCGGTTTCCTTTGAGACGACGAGATTCCAACGGGTGGTGGCCGTAGACATGGATTACCCTCCATCCCGAATATACACCTAAACATATAAACACACAAACACCGATAAGTGCTAGCTCCCAGCTCCGGATCGATGAACCTCTGACACGTCGTCCGGCACTTCACCGCTCAGGAAGGCGGCACGATGGCCGGGGTCGCCCAGATCCATGGCGAAGTGACGCCAGACGCCTTCCTGAAGGACTCCCATGTTCCAAGGCCCTGACACGGAGTCAGAAAACTGCCAGACAATGTGGAAGCCTTCTTCATTGGTAAAGCCTTCGCTGTCGGCTTGCAGGATGGCGTCTCCTCGTTCCCAGAGAGCCGAGCGCAGCGCATGAAGGGCATTGCCGCCTTCCTCCGTATCTGATCCTTGCAGGTGCTGGAATGCATAGATCGTTCTGACGGAGGTTAAGAATTCCGCAAGCCATTCAACACCGGTTTCCGGCTTGCAATCCTGGGTCTCCTCAATGAATTCCGCGATCTCATCCTGGCCGATGGAGCCGTCGGTGACGGGATTGCGTTCCAGCAGCGCGACCTCGACCTCGTCCGTGCTGGAGAGCAGAAGGGTCTCCCACTCCTCTTCGCTTCCCTCTTCGATTGTCAGTTTGTAGTCGGGGTGCTCGGCACTCATCAACTGCGCGAGTTCCTCGAAGGGCGGGAACTCTTCGTTCTTCGACAAGACCCGCGTGTAATATCCCACTGTTTTTCTCCGGCTGGAGCGCAGCGCGTTCTATGAGAAGAATCCCCGCATCCCGTGCAGAACCTGCGCTGGATGCGGGGCTATCTCTTCCCTGTTCCCTAATCCAAGTTCCCTGTCCTATTTGTCCGTCAGCGCTTCGACGCCGGGGAGCTTCTTACCTTCTAAAAACTCCAGCGAAGCGCCGCCGCCGGTGGAGATGTGGGTGATCTGGTCGGCTACGCCGGCCTGGTTGATGGCCGAGACTGAGTCGCCGCCGCCGATGATGGAGATGGCCGCCCGATTGGCCGCGACAGCGTGGGCGATGGCGTTGGTGCCTACTGCGAAGCGGGGGAACTCGAAGACGCCGGCCGGGCCGTTCCAGACGATGGTGCGGGCGGTCGATACGACTTCTTCAATGGCCGCAATGGACTTGGGACCGATGTCCAGCCCCTGCCAGTCGGCGGGGAAATCGACTGAGCAGTCCCATACCTGGGTATTGGCGTCGGCAGCGAACTTGTCGGCAAGGATGTTATCGACGGGCAGCAGGAGCTTGACGCCCTTGGCTTTTGCCTTTTCGAGAGCGGCTTTGGCCATGTCGATCTTGTCCTCTTCGACGAGGGACTTGCCGGTGGTCACGCCGAGGGCGCGCTGGAAGGTGTATGCCATGCCGCCGACGATGACCAGCGTATCGACCTTGTCTAGCAGGTTGTCGATCACGTCGATCTTGCCGGAGATCTTGGAGCCGCCAATGATGGCTACAAAGGGCTTTTCGGGTGCTTCGAGAGCCTTGCCAAGGTAGGTGATCTCCTTTTCCATCAGCAGGCCGGCGACGGCGGGCTTGAGAAAGTGCGTGATGCCCTCGGTAGAGGCGTGGGCGCGGTGCGCGGAGCCGAAGGCGTCGTTGACGTACACATCGGCCAGCGAGGCCAGCGCCTTGGAGAAGGCCGGATCGTTGGCTTCTTCCTCGGCGTGGAAGCGCAGGTTCTCCAGCAGCAGCACCTGGCCGGATTCGAGCTGGCGGGCAAGCTCTTCGGCAACCTCGCCAATGCAGTCCGGAGAGAAGGCGACGTTGACGCCCTCGCCCAGTTCCTTGTCGAGCAACTCGCGCAGGCGAAGGGCCACGGGGCGCAGGGAATACTTGGGGTTGGGCTTGCCCTTGGGGCGGCCCAAGTGCGAGGCGAGGATGACCTTGGCCTTGTGGCGCAACGCGTAAACGATGGTGGGCAGCGTAGCCTCGATGCGGGTGTCGTCGGTGATCGTCGAGCCGTCCTCGGTGAGCGGCACATTGAAGTCAACGCGGATGAAAAGCCGTTTATTAGCCAGATTAACGTCGCGAATGGAGAGCTTGGACATGGGAGTGCGCCTTCCTTGAAGTAGTGTACTAACTTGTTGCGGAGCTAGCCTCGGGGTCTGGAATCACGGCTTCCATCTCCATCTCGAGACGCCAGGCGGGATTGAGCAGCGCGGCAACGACCATGGTGCTGGCGGGGCGAATCTCGCCAAAGAACTCGCCATGAACGCGCCCCACGGCCTCCCAATCCTCGGCGTGAGCGAGAAAGATGCGGGTGCGGACCACATCGCTGAAGGAAGCGCCGGCCTGAACAAGCGCCATGGCGGCGATTTCAAAGACGCGGCGGGTCTGGCCGGCTGCATCCAGCTCGTCGGCGCCGACTGGGCCGGTGCCCGATAGGTGAACGACATTGCCCACGCGAACGGCGCGGGAGAAGCCGATGATGGGCTCGTAGGGTGAGGTGCCGCTGATGTTTGTGCGCATGGTTTTTCAGAGAACAGGGGTCAGAGATCAGAGAGCAGCGGCCAGGGATCGTAAAGCTGATCACTGACCACTGTTCACTGTCAACTGTTTACAGGCCCTTCTCGGCCAGGAAGCCGATCAGGTCGACGACGCGGCTGGAGTAGCCCCACTCGTTGTCGTACCAGCTCAGCACCTTGACGAGGTTGCCGACGACCTTGGTCAGCGGCGCGTCCACGATGGAGGAGAGCGGGTTGCCCTTGAAGTCGGAGCTGACCAGCAGGTTTGAATCAACACCCAGAATACCCTTGAGCTCGCCCTCGGCGGCAGCCTTGAAGGCGGCGTTCAGGGCTTCGGCTGTCACCGGCTTCTCGGCGATATAGGTCAGGTCGACAACCGAGACGTTGGGCGTGGGGACGCGGATGGCGAAGCCGTCCAGCTTGCCGGCGGTCTCGGGAATGACCAGCTTGAGGGCCTTGGCTGCGCCGGTGGAGGTGGGAATCATGCTCAGAGCGGCGGCGCGGGCGCGGCGCAGGTCCTTGTGCGGGAAGTCGAGGATAACCTGATCGTTGGTGTAGCTATGGATGGTCGTCATCAGGCCGCTGACCAGGCCGCTGGTCTCCAGAATGACCTTGACGACCGGCGCGAGGCAGTTGGTGGTGCAACTGGCGTTGGAGATGATGTTGTCCTTGGCCGGATCGTATTTGTTCTGGTTGACGCCCAACACGATGGTGATGTCTTCGTTGCTGGCCGGCGCCGAGATGATGACCTTCTTCACGGTCGCGCCCAGGTGCGCCTTGGCCTTGGCGCCGTCGGTAAAGTGGCCGGTCGATTCAACCACGATCTGCGCGCCGACTTCAGCCCAGGGCAGCTTGGCGGGGTCGCGCTCGGCCCATACCGTGATCTTCTTGCCATCGACGGAGATGAAATCCGCGCCGGCGGTGATCTCGTTCTTCAGGTTGCCCAGGATCGAATCGTACTTGAGCAGGTGAGCCAGCGTCGCCGGGCTGGTCAAGTCGTTGACGGCAACAAAATCAATTTCCGGGTTGCCGAGCGCGGCGCGCAAAACGTTGCGGCCAATGCGGCCGAAGCCGTTGATACCAACCTTTACTGCCATGTGTGTCTTCTCCTTCGTAGTCGGTGAGGATTTGATTTGAGCTTGTTCGAGTCCGGCGGCTGGAGCCGCCCTGCGGGCAATTCCACCAAACTCATGATCGTAACATTCTTGTCAACGGAGACAAAATCAAGACGCGTCTCATCCCGTGTTGCGCGGAACCTCTCGCTCCTGTAGTGTGTCCTTCCGAAGACAGGATCGTATGTGACGGCGTGCACACCAGAGCAAAACCAGGGCTATCATGCCCATTTCGGCCTGATTCAAGGTCGCCGCTCCCGTTTTGGTCGCGCCGATTTGAGTGCTTTGGCTCAGAAAAAGGTCGCCCCTGTTTCTGCTGTGTTTGCAGCACCTACGGGAAGTATGGTATTCCCGTATCAACACGAACCAGTTGAAGGCGGCATGAGAAGACGCTCCAGACGTAACCCCAATACCTCCGAATCCACAGGCAAGATCGGGCAGGAACTCCCATCGAATCAATTAGCTCCGCTAGTTCCACTCTATCTGGACGAAGCTCCTTCTCCAGCTCCGGCGCAGGGCTCACAGCGACTCCAGGAGCCTGGACGGCAAAGCGCCGCGCAACGGCCGGCGGGAACGGCAACGGCCGAGGCGCGCCCCGCCAGGCCGGAACGGCCTCCCCGGTCCGAATCGCACGCACGGCATGAGCAGCCCGCCAGGCAGGAATGGAATGAAGCGGCCGGCTCGGAGCGCTTCGAACTGGAGACTCAGCCGGAGATCCCCTCCGCGGCTCCGCGGGAGCCTGAGGCGGCCGGGACTTCGTCGCAGGGCCCCAAGGGGTTTGTGGTGCTGGCCATCGGCCTGCCCGGCTCGGGCAAGACAACATGGTTTCGCCGCCGCGGCGTCACGCCGCTCTCGAGCGACCTGCTGCGGAACATTCTCTTCGACGACGTAGAGGAGCAGCGCTACCAGGGACTGGTCTTCTCCACGCTGCGGTCGCTCCTGCGCGCCCGGCTGATCGCGCGCATGCCCCTGAACTACGTGGACGCCACCAACCTCTCCATCCACGAGCGCCGCCAGTGGATCAAGATGGCCAAGAGCTTCGGCTACGAGGTGCAGGCGGTCTTCTTCGACGTGCCGCTGGAGGTCTGCCTGGAGCGCAACAGCAAGCGCGACCGCTCGGTGAGCGAAGACGTGATGCGCAAGATGGCGGAGAAGCTGAAGCCACCGGTCTTTGAAGAGGGCTTCGCCAAGATCACCGTGGTGCGGGTCAAAAGCGCGGGGTAGGAAATTCGCGAGCGATAGAAGATCGCAATGCTTCGTTGGGGGCGTTCGATCTTAGGAGTTGGACTGTATCCCCTTGCTGATCTTGGAAAGCTCAGGATGCCTCGCCGATATCAAGGCGCTTCAGGCCAACACGGTAGCGCCGGTCTCCAGACCGGCTGTTGTGCGGGCGTCTCGCCCGCACCCATCCGTCCAGCGTAGAATTCGCAGTGATGGCCAAGCCAATCGCTGATCCCCAGCCTGCAACCGCTGCCGTTGTTCAGGGGGCGGTACAACCTCAGTTCGGTGAAGTGCGCATTCGGCAGCGCAGACGCCTGCCCCATTGGGAGAAGGACGCAGGCCTGTATTTCCTTACCTTTCATCTGGCGGACTCCCTGCCAGTGCCGGTCCTGGAGAAGATGGCGGAGCGTCACCGCATTCTGATCGCGGCTTGGGCGCATGTTTCCTGCGCGATCCACGCATTGGCGAACTCGTGGCCAACGCTCTGCATTTCTGGCAGGGAAAGCGGTATCGGCTTGTGGCCTGGTGTGTCATGCCCAATCACGTGCATGTCGTTTGCCGGTTGCTGCCGGGGCAGGAATTGAGCAAGGTAGTGCTAGGCTGGAAGTCCTTTGCGGCCAGAAGGGCAAACGAAATCCTCGGTCGCGGCGGCGCGTTCTGGCAGCGGGAGTATTATGACCGGTTGATTCGCAATGGGGACGAGTTGGAGCGTGCTGTCCGCTATGTGGTTCATCATCCGGAACGAGCAGGGTTGAAGGGGTGGAAGTGGGTTTGGAGCGCCGGCGAGGACGCCCGCGCGACAGCCGGTCTGGAGACCCGCGCTACGGTCGATTGCCAGGGATCTCCCCGGCCTACCGCTTCCGGCTCCTTTCCTTGCCATGGTGAGACCACACGAAGAGCCCATCCGTAGATTGTAGCGCCGACAAATTGTAGCGCCGCTCTCCAGAGCGGCTGTACTGGCGGCTTCCCAGCCGCCAGGGCGGAGTGTGCAGGTCTTCAGACCTGTACGGCGGGTGGCCCAGGTCCGGATTCTCGGACCTGGGAATCCACGAACCCCAACCGGAACCCCATTCATCAGGAGCAGCCAAACTCGCCCCGATGAGTTACGCCTGGGATGAACTGCCGCCAACTCGCTAACTCGCGATTTCCGCGAAGCGGAAGCTAACTTGCTGATTTTGTTTACAACCTGTTTCATCCAACAATTATGTTCATGAGGAGCGGACAAACCAAGGGCCACGACAAGAGAAGAAAATGCTGAGGACGATTTATCCATGACCACCTCTCACGCTTCTACTCCATACACCGAACCCTGGCTGCGCGGAACCCACGCCGAAGTCCCCGCAGCAAGCCGTGCCGTCCTGCACGCGCTCGACTTGGCTCTCGACGACTTGACCAGGTGGACCGCCGGCCTCACCGATGACGAGGTCCACTCGCAGCCGTTGGGGCTGACTTCTGTCGCCTTCCACCTGCGCCACATCGCCCGCTCGACCGACCGCCTGCTCAGCTACGCCGAAGGCAAACAACTTTCCGCAGAGCAGTTGACAGCGCTCAAAGCCGAACAGGCTGGCGAGGAAGCCCTGGCCGAGCTTCTGGCCGAGGTCGAGGCGTCGTTCTCGAACGCAGCAGAGCGTGTCCGCGTCCTCGCCACAGCCGACCTCAACATCTCTCGCAGCGTCGGCCGCAAGCAGTTGCCCACCTCGATTGGCGGCGCGCTGATCCACGTGGCCGACCACACGCAGAGGCATGTGGGGCAGGTGGTCACCACAGCCAAGGCGCTGAAGGCGCTGCCAAGCTCTTGATCCTGCCCGCGGGCGCCCCAGATCCGGATCTTCGGAGAATCTGCGAGACCATGAACCCCAGCCAGCGTTTTTCTGATCTCTGACCCCTGATCTCTGACCCCGGTACACCGGCAGTTCACGAACCTCAAGCGAGCGAATAGCGAGCAGTTGGCCGCACCGCAGGTGCTTGCATATAATTTCCCCCGCTCGGCGCACAATCATTTCAGGTGGAAAGAATGTTCAACTGGAACGTTAGCGCCGCAGTAACTCAAATGCAAACAAAGTACAGGCGAGAAGTGTTATCGGAAAGGCACTCCCCCCCTCCCCCCTAT
>Ga0302278_10000632_pt1 | contig 44644 bp, 34 predicted proteins | sample III_Bog_N3_2_FD_194543 | JGI IMG/M metagenome (GOLD analysis project Ga0302278, IMG submission 194543) | Peat permafrost microbial communities from Stordalen Mire near Abisko, Sweden - III_Bog_N3_2 | ecosystem: Environmental > Terrestrial > Soil > Wetlands > Peat | place: Sweden: Abisko...
AACGCAGTGAAACCTATCCCTTGATCGGCATAAGATTTCAAACGAGCGAAGAGTGGTTGGATTTGCAGGGCAGTCTCAAGAGCTTTTCGAGAAGGCCTGCCTGCTACTTCAATCTCTAAAACATTCTCAGCGTAGGCCAAACGGTCAGATGAACTCATTTCGAACCAATCGGCTTTTATCCGCTCCCGAATTAAGTCTTTGTATTTAACTCGTCGCCAGTTTGTCAGGTCTATTGTTTTGGTAACTTTACCTTCGGCATCTTTGTTTTCAATGACGAGCGTGCGGAGAACTTTTTGCGCAACATGTTTGATGAGCGACTCCACCGTTTCCATCATCGTCGCGTAATCGCCGAACGCGCAGTAGGCTTCGAGCATCGTGAATTCGGGATTGTGCCGGCGCGAGAGACCTTCGTTGCGGAAGTTTTTCCCGATCTCAAATAGCTTGTCGATGCCGCCCACGAGCAGCCGCTTGTGGTAAAGCTCCAGCGCGATGCGCAGATAAAATTCGCAGCCGAGCGCGTTGTGAAAGGTCTTGAACGGCTGCGCCGCCGCACCGCCGGGAATCGCCTGCATCGCCGGCGTCTCGACCTCGACGTAGCCGCGCGCGTGAAAAAACTGGCGGATTTCATGAACGATTTCGCTGCGTTGCAGAAAAATTTTCTTCACGTCAGGATTCGCGATCAAATCCAGATAGCGCTGGCGGTAGCGGATCTCGGTGTCTTCGAGGCCGTGCCATTTCGCGGGCGGCGGGCGCAGGGCTTTGGCGAGAATCGTGAACGCTTCCAGCTTGATGCTCGGTTCGCCAGTTTTGGTGCGAAATAAAGTTCCGGTGACGCCGACAAAATCGCCGAGGTCGAGGTGCGTGAAAATGTTGAACTGTTCGTCGCCCAGGGTGTTTTTCTGCGCGTAAACTTGGATGCGTCCGCTCTGGTCGCGAACGTCAATGAACATGGATTTGCCCATGTCGCGGTGCGCGGTGATGCGACCGGCGACGGACACGCGATGACCTTCGGGCAGCGCGCCGGAATCGAATCCGCTGCGGGCATCGTTGCATTTGCTATCGGGCGTGAACTTGTTCGCAAACGGAAAAATGCCTTTGGCTTCAAGCGATTTGAGCTTGGCCTTGCGCTGTTCGATGAGTGAATTCGTGTCTTCCATAAAAATGGCGGTGGCCATTAAAACACAAATTCGGGGTTAAAACCAAGCAGCAAAACGGACAGCGCTCACAGATGAAACCAGTTGTAGGCGTTTGGAAAAATGTTCCAGTCAATCGTGATTTCTGATGCGAGCATGAAGGCGAGCAGCGAGGCCAGCGCTAAAAATTTTGCGCGCAACGAGAATTTTTTCAGCAACTGGTCGAGGCCGCACGCAAATAAAATCAGGAACGGAATCAATGCGCCGAGCAGCAGCCGACCGGAAACGAAGAACGGATGTTCGCGCGACGGATAAAAGCAGTCGTTGAAATCATATTTCACGGACAGCAGTGCGAAGAACGCCAGCAGCGATGCAAAACTGGCGAATCCAAACCACAGCGCAATTCGTTGTAGCGCGGAAAACGAAACTGGTCGCTTCAACAAAGCAATAAATGTGTTTAGCAGCAATGCGAGCGTCAGCAAAATGTAAATCAAATCCACGGCGGGATTCGCCAGCGGCTGGCGGTGCCACAACAGCTCGCCCTGCCAGAACGTCGCCAGATTTCCCTTCAGAAAAAACCAGAAGCCGGACGGCGTGAAAATCGGATGATGAAACCAGGCGGCAAACGGTTGTTGCGTCCAGTTAAGAAAATGGATTTTGGCCGCCGAGCCGGTGAAGTCGCCGAAGTTGGTTTTGCACCACGCCATCCACGCGACTGCCGGCAATCCGGCGGAAACAAATAAAAAATACAACGCCGGAGCGGACGGTTGCATTTTTCCCGCGCGCGCCAGCCGGAAAAATTTCAGCACGATAAAAATTCCGGCGACGGTGAGCAGCGGCAGATTTGACATTTTCGTCAGAAACGTCGCGGCGAGCGCGAGGCCGGTCGCGACAGCGAGTTTCGCGGAGGGAAATTCTGTTTCCCAAAAATAGAGCAACAATACGAACACAGCGCCAAAGGTGATTGGCGAAAAAATGTCGTTGTTGATGGCGTAAAATGTTGTTTGCGGCAGGAACGCGATGAGCGCGGGCACGGCGATGTGGATAAAATTATTTTCCGGAAAAACTTTTTGCGCGGCGAGCCAGCCGAGCCACACGAGCACGGCGATGAGTGGCACGTTTAGGAAACGTAGCCAGTAAAGCAGATGTCCGCCGTCGAGCCCGAGCAGTTTACCGAGCTGCCACCACGCGCCGGCGACGGCGTAATAAAGCGGCGGCGAGGCGGCTTCGTGGTTTTGATAATGATTTTGGTAGGCGTCATATTTGGCGAGAAGCTGTTCGCGCACATCCGCAATTGGCAATTTCCACGGCGGCGGCGGAATTTCCGGCGAGGCCGGCGTCCATAAAAATTCCGGCGTGCCATAAATAACCATGAACGGCAGCGCATCGGCATTCGGCGGCGTGAGTGCGCGCGGAATTTTTCCCTGCGAATAATTCACGACGAGGTCGAGGTGCATCTGCTCATCCACGTTGCTGAAGAACGGAAGCGCGGCGGAAAAAATAAAGACGTGCGCGGCGGCGAGCAGGCCGAGCAGCAAAATGATTTTGCGCTCGGTCGCGCCGGTCCCGGTGGCCGTTTCGTTCACAGGCAGATGGTGGGTTTTCTGCCGGCGGACGGCAATGCGTTTTGCAGGCTGGCGGAGAAAAATTCTTTTGTGTAGAGTGCGCGCGAAATCGTAAAATTTTATGGCCGGAAAAATTCAGATTCCTGACGAACTCAAGCAAGACCTGCCGCAAAACAAATGGGGTAAAATCATCGGCGCCACGCCCATTGTAATGACGGTCGTCGCCACGATGCTCGCTGGCCTCGCGTCCAGCGAGATGACTCGCGCGCAATATGACCGCTCGGCGGCGGCACAGCTCCAATCGAAGGCGGGCGACCAGTGGGGTTATTATCAGGCGAAAAAACTGCGCAGTGCGTCGGCGCGCAATTCACTTGACCTGCTGGCCGCGGCGGTGGACATCACGCCGCTGACGGCGGAGGTTTTGACCAATGTCGATAGGGCAACGGTCGCGGCGCTGGTGAAAAATGAGTTGCCCGCCGCCACGCCCGCGACATTTGACGACGCCATCAACACTGCGCTGGCGGACGTGGAAAATTCCCAGCCGGAATCCGAAGTCGCCGCCGTGCTGGTGAAAATCAAACCGGCGGCACTGGCCGAGGCTTTGAGCGCGGCACAGGCAGCTGCGAACGCCTTTGACGACGTGACCAAGTCGGTCAACAAGTCCGTGGACAGGCTGGACGACGCGTTGATGGCGGGCGACAAAAATGTGTTCCGCAGCTTCTCCGCCGCGCGGCTGCGCTACACGGCGGCGCGCTACGAGACCGAGGCGCGGCTGAATCAGGCGGTGGCGAGCGTCTATGAATTGCAGGTGCGCCAGAGTAATTACTCCGCCGAGAAACACCATCGCCGCAGCGGGAAATTTTTCTACGGGATGCTGGCGTCACAGATGGCGGTGATCATTTCGACGTTTGCCATCGCGGCGCGCAAGCGGAGTTTTCTCTGGTCCATCGCGGCGGCGGCGGGCGCGGCAGCGGTGTCGTTCTCGATTTATGTTTATCTTTATGTCTGAAGGAAAATGGTCGCCGATGTGACTCGACCCCATGTTGCGCCTCCGAATCATCCGCATGCTGGAGCGCAAGCTGTCGGTGCAAAATCTTTACCGGATCCTGCTGCCATTCGCCTTTGTGCGCGCCTTGATAAGCACGGCCTTCAAAAATTACCGCCCTTGCGTGCCGCTGCCGGAGTGCCTTGAGGCCGCGTGGTCGCCCCGGCTCAACCGGCGTTTGCGCATGAACGGCTACCTGAACAACACCGTGGACTATTTTCCGGATCGGCTGGCCGAACCAAAATGGCGGGAGCGCTGCCGCATCAACGGGTTGGAGCATATTCAACCGGCGCGACAAAACGGCCGTGCCATCGTGCTGGTCTTCGTCCATTTCGGAGTGTTCGGACAAATCCGAGTCTGGCTGCGCAGCGTCGGGATTCCCGCGGCAAGTTTCGTTGGCATCCAATCCATCAACCGCCGAAAAGCCAAGGTGTATCTGGACAGGTGTTTTCCCGACCCGGACATTCCCGCCGTGTTTTGCCAGGATCAGTTGCGGGAAATGGTGGCGTTCGTTGCCGCCGGTAACCCGCTGTGCATCGCGGCGGATGTCGGCAAATCCAATGACAAAAAAATCGAGGTGCCGTTTTGCGACGGCTGGAATTTTTTGATGAACACCGGCGCGCTGCGGCTGGCCAGCCGGCAGCAGGCGGAGCTGGTTCCCGCAACTCTCATTGACGAGGGCGGCTGGCGCTTTCGTTTGGAACTGGGCCGGCCCGTGCCCAAAGAATTTCTGTCTACCGAGGATGGCTGGCCGCAAGCCGGAAGATTTTTGCTGGAGGCAATGATGCCGCACTGGCAGAAACACCCGGAGCAGTGCCGGAGGGATTTCATCCTGTGCCTGAAAAAAACCGCCGCCAAATCAGCAGCGCCATGACCAGTTCCATCCTGAACCATCTGCTCCACGAAAATCCCATTGTCGTGACGGGTCAGGGCTGCTTCGGCGCGGCGGGCGGAAATGTGGAGGCGCTGTGGGCGGCGGCGCTGGCCGGACAAAGCACTGCGGCGTGGCGCGAGTTTGAAATGGAACAGCAGCGCGGGCAGTTCGCCGTTTGCAGCGCGGCGGAACTGGACGCCACGCGCCCGGAATTGCACCCGGTTCGCAAGCTAGACCGCTGTGTGCAGATGGCGTGGCTCGCTGCCAACCAGGCGTGGCAGCAGGCGCGCTTTACCGACGCATATCCACCGGCACGCGTCGGCATCATGGTCGGCTCATCGCGCGGGCCGCTTGGCAAACGCAGCGAATCCTTCAGCTTGGCTGGCCACCAAAAATTTCCGCCGTCGCTGTCCGCGAACAACACTTTTGCCTGCATCGGCGGCGCGCTGGCCCAGCCGTTCAAGCTGCGCGGGCCGGGCGTGACAGTTTCCGCGACGTGCGCATCGGCGGCGTTTGCCATCGGCCTGGCGGCGGAGCAGATTTTGCTCGGCAAGGCGGACGCCATGATTGTCGGCGGCACGGAGGCGACGCTGAATTTCGCCGTGCTGTCGCAATTGCAGTCGTCCGGCGTATTAGGTTTTCACGAAGACGCGCGGCAGGTTTGCCGTCCGTTTGATGTCGCGCGCAACGGTATCACGCTCGGCGAGGGCAGCGCGTTTTTGATTTTGGAGTCCGCACGCACCGCCGCCGCGCGCGGAGCCACGGCGCTGGCGCGGCTCGCCGGTTGGGCCGGCTGTCTGGATGATTCCGGTCGCGTCGGCGTTCATGAAGACGGTTCCGGACTGCTGCAAGTCATGGAACAAGCTTTGCAGATTGCCGGCCTGCGCGCGGAACAAATTGATTACATCAACGCCCACGGCACCGGCACCAAGATGAACGATCAGGCGGAGGCGTGCGCCATCAAAAAATTGTTGGGCGACCGCGCTGCGACGGTTCCTTGCAGTTCCACGAAGCCCGTCACCGGCCATTGCCTCGGCGCGACGCCCGCGTTTGAGGCCGTAGTATGCATCGAGGCGCTGCGGCGGCAGAAAATTCCGCCCACAGCCAACTGCGCGCAGCCCGACCCGCTTTGTCCGATCAACGCGCAGCCGCTGAACCCGCCTGCCACGCCAGTGACACACGCTATGTCCAACTCGCTTGGTTTTTGGGGCTACCACGCCGCGCTGATTTTTTCCAGGGCGGAATAATTTTGAAAAATAAAATCGCCGTATTGTCGGACATCGGAGCCGCAAAAAAAGCCGGAACCGTTTTTCCGGTTCCGGCCTTTTGATTTTTCGCGACGAATTTATTCGCTGACGGCAATGGCTTTCGGCTTGGCTTCCTCGGCCTTGGGCAGCGTGACGGTCAAAATGCCGTCTTTGTATTGCGCCTTAACCTTGTCGCCCGCGACCGCCGCCGGCAACGTGAGCGCGCGGGAAAATTTCCCGTAGTAACGTTCCTGCCGGTGAACTTCCGTGTCCTCGTGGATTTTTTCGGCCGTGCGTTCGCCGGAGATGACGAGCGCGCCGTCATGCAGCGCGACCTCGATGTCCTCACGTTTCATGCCGGGTAATTCCACGCGCACGCTGAAGCTGTCCTTGTCTTCATGCACGTCGAGCGCGGGCGCCCACGCGGTGAGCGGCGCTTCAAACAGCCGGTCGAGTTCATCTTGCAAGTTTGCCAGCCGGCCAAACGTTGGCCACGCGACGGGGCGTTGATATTGCACTAGTTTCATAATTTATTTTCCTTTCGGTTAATGGTTAAAGTTGTCGGACACATCCCTTTTAGCTTGAGGAATGCCAATTGCCGGAACGGTGAAAAACCATTGTAAAACCAAGTTTTTTGAAGAATTGAATTGTCGGAGAACGTGCGCGCTGGAAATTTTTGGCGCAATTGTTGTGCCAGCATCGCGTCGCTGCTGTCACGGTTGGCACAACCGTAAGCGTAGATTATTTTCGGAACATCCCCGGCATCGCGCCGCCCATCTTACCCATCAGTTTGGACATCTTACCCATCTTTTTCATCATCGTCTGCATCTGAAAAAATTTGTTGAGCATCGTGTTCAGCTCCGTCACCGTCACGCCGCTGCCGGCGGCGATGCGGCGACGGCGGCTCGCGTTGAGAATCACGGGATTGCGTCGTTCTTTCAGCGTCATCGCGCAGACCATGCCTTCCATGCGCTTGAATTCTTTTTCCTGCTTGCCGATATCAATCTGCTTCAACGCATCGCCGCCGCCGGGCAGCATCTTCATGATGCTTTCGAGTGAACCGAGTTTTTTCATCGCGCGCAATTGCTCCAGAAAATCTTCGAGCGAAAATTCGCCTTTGCGCATCTTTGCTTCCATGCGCTTCGCGTCTTCTTCGTTGACGGTTTCGGCGGCGCGTTCAACCAGACTTACGACATCGCCCATGCCGAGAATGCGTGACGCCATGCGTTCGGGATGAAACGGCTCGAACTCGTCCAATTTTTCACCGACGCCCGCGAATTTGATCGGCTTGCCGGTGACACTTTTCAAACTCAACGCAGCGCCGCCGCGTGCGTCGCCGTCGAGCTTGGTCAAAATTGATCCCGTAATGTTGAGTGCCGAATCAAAATGTGTGGCGACGTTGACAGCTTCTTGTCCAGTCGCGGCGTCGAGGACGAGCAAAATTTCCGACGGCTTCACCAGGTCGCGCAAACGCACGAGTTCCTGCACAAGCGGTTCGTCAATCTGTAAACGGCCGGCGGTGTCGAAGATGATGACGTTGCAATTATTTGTTTGCGCAAAACTCAAAGCCTCGCGCGCGATTTTCAAAACATCCGTTTCGCCGCGTTTGACAAAAACGGGAACGTCAATTTGTTTGCCAAGCGTTTCCAGTTGATCCATCGCCGCCGGACGATACACGTCCGCCGCGACGAGCAACGGAGCGCGACCTTGTTTTTTTAGCAATTTTGCGAGTTTGCCGCTGGATGTGGTTTTACCTGCACCATGCAGACCGACCATCAAAATAGAAGTCGGATTACCGCTCAAATTTAGCGCCGCGTTTTGCGAACCGAGCAAATCCGTCAGCTCGTCGCTCACAAATTTGATGATCTGCTGGCCGGGTTGGACACTGGAAATGACTTCCACTCCGAGCGATTTTACTTTGACGCGCTCGATGAAATCGCGCGCGACCTTGAAATTCACGTCGGCTTCGAGGAGCGCCATCCGGACTTCGCGCAGGGCGTCGCCGACGTTGCTCTCGGAAATTTTTCCAAGGCCGCGCAAATTCTTGAAGGCGTTTTGAAGCTTGGTGCTTAACGAATCGAACATCCGGCCAGTTTAAAACAGATTCATCTGCCGCACAATTTCAAAGGGGGGAAATGTCGGGTAAAGGTTGCGAGGGGCGAAAGAATCAAGGTTTTCATCTGCGTTTCCTTCTCAACCTTCGCGCGCGACACTTGCTTTTTTGAAAGTCAACAGATTGACAAGCGTGCGGCGGCATGGCTTAATGGCAGCCCTTTTCGTGGTAGGTTATCCAAGTGGCTAAAGGGTGCAGACTGTAAATCTGTCGGCTAACGCCTTCGATGGTTCGAATCCATCACCTACCACCACTTTCTTTCCATTGGGAGACAATGGAAAGCCTTGTTTTAAGCCTGTTTTCTAATTTTCACTGTCTCGATGATTTTTCGCGATATTCCTTTTAATCGTGTCACGCGAATGTCACTCACGCTTCATAGCAGAAGATGTGATGTTTTGGAGTTTAAGCTTTTACCTAGATGCGTTTGTTCACCAGACTAATTTGATTCCAGTCAAGTTTTTCAATTTCGCTGGAACGCAGGCCGGTAAAAAGACCGATGACGACATAGGTGCCCGCAATCCGCAAACGTAGATTAGTTGGGCGACGAGATTAGTGGGATATCCTAAAACAAAAAATGGTGAGCCATCGCCAAATCCGGTAAAGACATCCGGCATTTTCGATGTCAGCGTAGTGCTTCAGAAAAATGACAAAATATGAACACTCCCATTGCTTCTTCTGCCCGGATCGAGCCCGCCCACGATATTCTTGGCCAGATGCACCGGCGCGGGCTGCGTCCAATTCTGGCACCGAAAAGTATCGCCGTCATCGGCGCGACGGAACGCAAGCGCAGCGTCGGCCGGACGGTGATGACCAATTTGATTGAAGGCGGATTCGCCGGCAAAATTTTTCCGGTGAACCCAATTCAGGAATCCATTCTTGGGAAAAAAGCGTATCCAAATGTCGCCGCGCTTCCGGAAGTTCCAGACCTCGCGGTCATCATCACGCCGCCAAAAACGGTGCCGGGCATCATTAAAGAATGCGCCGCCGCCGGCATCTATGGCGTCATTATTATTTCCGCCGGGTTCAAGGAAATCGGCCCGGAAGGCGCGGCGCTCGAACAGCAAGTTTTGGAACAAGCCCGGCGCGGCAACATCCGTATCGTCGGGCCGAATTGTCTGGGCGTGATGGTGCCGGGCTTGAAATTTAACGCCACGTTCGCCGCCGATATGGCGCGGCCGGGCAGCGTGGCATTTCTTAGTCAAAGTGGCGCGCTCTGTACGGCGATTTTAGATTGGAGCTTGAAAGAAAATGTCGGCTTTAGCGCGTTCGTTTCGCTCGGCTCGATGCTCGATGTTGGCTGGGGCGATTTGATTTATCATCTCGGCGACGATCCGAACACCAAGAGCATCGTCATCTACATGGAATCCATAGGCGATGCGCGGGCGTTTTTGTCCGCGGCGCGCGAAGTGGCGTTGACGAAGCCAATCATCATCATCAAACCCGGCCGCACCGAAGCCGCCGCGAAAGCCGCCGCGTCGCACACAGGTTCGCTTACGGGCAGTGATGAAGTCTTGCAAGCGGCGTTTCAGCGCGTCGGTGTTTTGCGCGTGGACACGATTTCCGAATTGTTCGACATGGCGGAAGTGCTCGCCAAACAACCACGCCCGAAAGGTCCGCGGTTGACCATCGTGACCAATGCCGGCGGACCCGGCGTGCTCGCGACCGACATACTCATCGGCAGCGGTGCGCAACTAGCCGATTTGACGCCCGAGACAATGGCGTCGTTGAATCAGATTTTGCCACCGACATGGAGCCACAATAATCCGGTGGATGTGATTGGGGACGCCGGGCCGGAGATTTACGCCAAAGCCGTGGACATCACCGCGAAAGATCCAAACACCGATGGTCTGCTCGTGATTCTCACGCCACAAGCGATGACCGATCCGACTGCGACCGCCGAGGAACTCAAGCCTTTCGCGCACATCGAAGGCAAGCCGATCATCGCGAGCTGGATGGGCATCGGCCAGGTCGAAGCCGGCGAAAATATTCTCAATGCGGCGAACATTCCGACGTTCAAATATCCTGATCGCGCCGCAAAAGCGTTTTATTACATGTGGCGCTACAGCGAAAATCTGCGTTCGCTTTACGAAACGCCGTCCGCGCCCGCGCTCAATGGCAGCGGGCACGTAGATCGCGACCTGGTGGGAAAAATTATTTCCGAAGTGCGGAAAGCCGGCCGCACGATCCTCACGGAATTTGAATCTAAAAAATTATTGTTCGCTTACGGCATCCCTACCGTTGAGACGCACATCGCGCTCACGGAAAATGATGCGGTGAAAGAAGCCGCGCGCCTGGGATTTCCGGTCGTGCTGAAATTGTATTCCGAAACGATCACGCACAAAACGGATGTGGGCGGCGTGCAATTAAATTTGCGAACGGCTTCGGCCGTGCGGCAGGCGTGGAAAGCGATTGAAACTTCGTGCACGAAAAAAGCGGGCAAGGAACATTTCCTCGGTGTTACCGTGCAGCCGATGATCAAGCTGGATGGCTACGAACTCATCGTTGGCAGCAGCGTTGATCCGCAGTTCGGCCCAGTGCTGCTCTTCGGAACCGGCGGTCAGCTCGTGGAAGTTTTCAAAGACCGTGCGCTCGCATTGCCGCCGCTGAACGCCACGCTGGCGCGGCGCATGATGGAAAAGACGAAAATTTTCACCGCGCTCAAAGGCGTGCGCGGGCGCAAGGCGTCAGACATCGCCGCGCTCGAACAATTGCTCGTGCGCTTCAGCCAGCTCGTCGTCGAGCAGCCGTGGATTTCCGAAATTGACATCAATCCCCTGCTCGTCTCTTCCGAACGGATTTTTGCGCTCGACGGTCGCGTCGTGTTGCACGATCCGAAAACGCCGGAAGATCAATTGCCACGGCCCGCGATCCGGCCGTATCCGGTGCAATATGTCACGCCGTGGAAATTAAAAAACAAAGCGCCCGTGACCATCCGTCCGATCCGCCCGGAGGACGAACCGCAGATGGTGAAGTTTCACGAGACGCTCTCCGAAGAAAGCGTTTATCACCGCTATTTCAGCGCCCTAAACTTGTCGCAACGCATCACGCACGAACGATTGCAGCGCATTTGCTTCAACGATTACGACCGCGAAATTGCGCTCGTGGCGGAGTTGAAACCGGCGAAGAATGACGGCGAAAAATTGATTCTCGGCGTCGGTCGGTTGAGCAAGCAGCACGGCGCGAACGAGGCGGAATTCGCCGTGCTCATCAACGACTACTGGCAAAATCAGGGCCTCGGTTTTGAGTTGCTCAAGCAGCTCATCGCCGTGGGTCGCGCGGAAAAATTGACGCGCATCGTCGGGCAAATTCTGGCGGACAATCACGCCATGCAGCACATCTGCAAAAAGCTCGGCTTCAAAATCGTGACCGAGGACGACCAACGCACCTGCACGGCCCAGTTTGTTTATAAATGAACTCGTCACACTCATCACAAATAAAGGCGGGGAATTTTCATTTTCTGTTCGCTTTCTAATTTTTGTGAATCCTGCTAATTCTGTCTGAAGATGCCGTTAGAACGTCCCATAATCATCTGCACGCGCGGCAGCGCGCTCGCGCTCGCGCAATCGAACATGATCGCCGCGAAGTGCCGCGCTGTGTTTCCGCGCCTGCGCTTCGAGCTGAAAATCATCAAGACGACCGGCGATAAATTACAAAAGGCTTCGATGGCTAAAAAGGGCGACAAGGCCGAGGCGTTGCCGAAAGGCCTGTTCACAAAGGAACTTGAGGTCGCGCTCGTCAAAGGCCACGCCGACCTCGCGGTTCACAGTTTGAAAGATTTGCCGACGGATTTACCCGCCGGCCTGATTCTCGCCGCCACGCCAAAACGCGAGGATGTGCGCGACGTTTTGATTTATCGCTCGGCCGATTTTTTGGCGAAGCAAAAAGAAACTATTCACGAGCAAGCCGAATGGTCGCCGGGCCAAAGTGATTTGCGCGGTTACAACCCTCATCTGAAGCTGAAAGATTTTCCGCAGGGCGCGACGATTGCCACAAGCAGCACGCGCCGGAAACAGTCTTTACTTGCCGCGCGGCCAGACTTGAAGATTGTGGAGATTCGCGGCAATGTGACGACGCGGATGCAAAAAGTCGCCGAGCGCGGAGAATTGGACGCGACGGTTCTCGCGCTCGCCGGCATGAAGCGGCTGAATTTCGACATCAATACCGACGGCACGATTCGCGGCGACGCCGTGCCGGATGGTTTGCTGGCGACGATTTTGAGCCTTGACGAAATGCTGCCGTGCGTCGGCCAGGGCGCGATCGGCATCGAGACGCGCGCCGATGATGAGCGCATTCTAAAAATCGTCGAGCGTCTGAATCATTTCAACACCTTCCATGCGGTGACGGCGGAGCGCGCATTTTTGCGCGGCATGGGCGGCGGCTGCCAGAGTCCGGTCGGCGCGCACGCGGAAATTGCCGGCGACAAGATTTTACTTAAGGCCATTTCCTTCCGTGACGAAACGGTGAAACGCGGCGAAGGCAAACGTCCGATCGCCGAGGCCACCGCGCTGGGCGAGCAGATCGCGGCAGAGTTGAAATAAAAAAACCTCACGCCTGCCTTTCAGGGCAGCTACTTGCCCCTGCAAAAAATGTTGTGCTCCTGACAAAAACAGGGGAGTGGGGCGCACCGTCTTTGTGCATCTTCGATGAAATGACAAAGTTGACTAAAACTCTGGCTTCAGCTTCGGTGGCGGGATTTGTGGCGGGAGGAATCATTGATTTCGGCGGGTTCAATGTGGCTTCAGCGCTGCTATTGGTGTTGCCGCTGGGAGCGGTTTTTTTAGGGCTGACCTTGATTGCATTCATGCTGGAAAAAGAAATGGCGAAGTTCGATGCGGAAGAAGCGTCGAAACGGCAATCGATCCAACGCCAGCCCGCCGCAACTGCGGTGAAGAAAAAATTCTCTCGCAACGCGTCTCTGCAATTGTTGCATGACTCCTAAAACCCCATCGCCGCCACAAATCGCGGGCAAAACCGCTCGCGCTCACGTTACGCCAATGTCGGCGTTTTCGCGTCCACGCGAATTTCTCGGCAATCGTTTTGTGTATGTCGTCGTTTCATCGCGCGCGCGCGGGTTGTCCATCGGCGTGAACATGAACCCGGACAAACACTGCAAATTCGGCTGCGAGTATTGCGAAGTGGATCGGACAGTATCCGCGCTGGAAAAATCATTGGACGTGGACGTGATGGCGGAAGAGTTGCAGCGCACGTTGGGGTTGGCACATTCCGGCGAACTGCGGGACATCCATTACCAACAGGATACGCCCGCCGAACTGCTTGAGCTCCGGCACGTCGCATTGAGCGGCGACGGCGAGCCGACGATTTGCCCGAATTTTCTCGATGCCGTGCGGACCGTCGCCCATGTCCGTGCGCTGGCACGGTTTCCATTTTTTAAGATCGTGCTGATCACCAACGCAGCCCGGCTGGAGTCGCGGGAAGTGCAGGACGGTTTGAAACTGTTCACGCAGCAGGACGAAATCTGGGCCAAGCTCGACGCCGGCACGCAGGATTATATGGACAAGGTGAACCGGCCGGCCTGCTCAATCGAAAAAATTCTGGCAAACATCCTTCTGGTTGCGCGGCAGCGACCGGTGATCATCCAAAGCCTTTTTCCGCTGTTGAACGGCAAGGAGCCGCCCGCCGAGGAAATTGAGCACTACGCGCAACGGTTGGATGATTTGCGGCGGGCAGGCGCACAAATCCGGCTGGTTCAAATTTATTCGGCCACGCGCCCGCCGGCACATCCAAACTGCGGACATCTGCCGTTGAACACGCTCGCGCGCATCGCGGAGCGTGTGCGCGATGTCAGCGGGCTGAAGGCTGAAGTTTTTTGACGGAATTTGATTCGGCCGCCGAGATTCAACTAAGGGATTCCCCTAGTCCCTCTAGTTGTTATTCCCCAAAAACAATCAGGTGCGTCCCCAATTGTCCGTTTTGATGGCTTCTCTTATTTTGCTCTTAACAAAATAAATTTTGTTTTGAACCAAGAGAAAGAAGACGACTATGGCAAAACATTTGATTGAAGCGTTGGCGGGCTCAAAAATTTATCAGGACTACGAACGTGCGTTCAGTGAAATGACCGGAATGCCCATGATGCTGCGCTCGGTGGAATCGTGGCAACTGCCGCACCACGGCAAGCACTTTGAAAATCCATTGTGCGCGATGATTTCGCAAAAAAGCCGTGCCTGCGCCGCGTGTCTGCAAACCCAGCAGAAACTTTCCGAAACTGCCACCCATGAGGCGAAGTCCGTCACCTGCCAGGTCGGCTTGTGTGACACCGCCGTGCCGGTGCGGATGGGCGGCCAATTGGTCGGTTTTCTTACGACCGGGCAGATCTTCAGAAAAAAGCCGACGGAAGCCCGGTTCAACCGCGCCGCCAAATTGTTCGCCAATTGGGGACTGGAAACTAATATCAATGAATTGCGCGAGGCTTATTTCGCCACGCGTGTGCTCTCGTCGCGGGAGCATGATTCGGTCGTCAAACTGCTGGCCATTTTTGCCGAGCATCTCTCGATGGTCAGCAACCAGATTGTCGTGCGGGAACAAAACGCCGAAGCGCCGATCATCACGCGCGCGAAACAATTCATCACCGATCATCAGACCGAGGAACTTTCGCTGGGGCAGGTCGCCAAGTCGGTCAACACGAACAAATTTTATTTCTGTAAAATCTTCAAAAAGGCCACCGGCATCAATTTCACCGATTACCTTTCACGCGTGCGCACGGAGCGGGCGAAAAATCTTCTGCTCAACCCGAATCTACGCGTGAGCGAGATCGCCTACGAAGTTGGCTTCCAGTCGCTGACGCATTTCAACCGGGTGTTCAAGCGTATCCTCGGTCGCTCGCCAACCGATTATCGCGCGCAACTGGCGCACGCATGAGCGAGCGATTTCTTTTCGCGTGTCACGCCGCCGGAATTTATTACCATCCGGCTGATGAAAGATTACGGCCAGTTGACGCGCGCCGAATTGCTTGAACTCGTCGTGGAATTGCAACAAAAAGCGACCGGCAACGAAGTGCAAAAAATCAAGCATACCGCCGACTTGCATGACAGCGAAGAGTGGTTGCGCGCCATTCTGGAGACGGCGGTTGAAGGCATCATCACGATTGATGAGCGCGGTCTGGTGGAATCCTTCAATCCCGCCGCGGAAAAAATTTTCGGATACGCCGCGGAAGAAGCCATCGGACAAAACGTCAAATTGCTCATGCCCGAACCGTTCCGGCACGAACACGACGGCTACCTCAAGCATTATCATCAGGGCGGCCACGCCAAAATCATCGGCATCGGACGCGAAGTCATGGGGCGGCGCAAGGACGGGACAATATTTCCCATGGATTTATCGGTGAGCGAAGTGAAGCTGGCTAGCCGCCGGATTTTCACCGGCTTCGCGCGCGACATCACCGAGCGTAAACGGCTTGAAAAGGAGATCATTGAAATCAGCAACCGCGAACAGCACCGCATCGGGCAGGATTTACATGACGGTTTGTGCCAGGAATTGGCTGGCATTGAATTGATGTGCCAGGTGCTCGAACAAAAACTGGCCGCAAAATCGAAAGTCGAGGCGAAGCAGGCCGGAGAAATGGGTCGGCACATTCGTGACGCCATCTCGCACACGCGCAAGCTGGCGCGCGGCCTCTCGCCGGTGGAACTCGAAGCCAACGGCTTCATGTCCGCGCTGAACGAACTGGCGGTCAACGCGCAAAAGTTGTTTCACATCGAATGCCATTTTGAATGCCCCGAAACGGTCTTGATCCGCAACAATGTTTTCGCGACGCATCTGTATCGCATCGTTCAGGAAGCCATCAATAACGCCGTTAAACATGGCAAGGCCAAGCGGATTTTTATTTCATTGAAACCGGCCGGTGACAGATTTGTGCTGAACGTGACCGACGACGGCGTCGGCTTTTCAAATGAGACGAAAAAAAACGGCGGCATGGGTCTGCACATCATGAAATATCGCGCCAGCGTGCTGGCTGCGGCGTTGGAAGTGCGCTCCGGCATGGATGGCGTGGGCACGACGGTCGTTTGTTTTTTCAAAAAAAATCTATGAGCAAGAAATCCGTTGCGCAGGAAAAAAAGCGCATTCTGATCGTGGATGATCATCCCATGATGCGGCAGGGACTTGCCCAGCTGATCGGTGCGGAACCGGATCTGGCTGCTTGCGGCGAAGCGGAAAATGCGGAGCGCGCACTCGACATGATCGGCGTGTTGAAACCCGACATCGTGCTGGCAGACATTTCCTTGTCGGGAAAAAACGGCCTCGAACTCATCAAATGTTTTCAGGCAATTCAACCCAATCTGCCCATCCTCGTCATCTCTATGCATGACGAATCACTTTATGCCGAGCGAGTGCTGCGCGCCGGCGGGCGCGGCTACATCATGAAGCAGGAGGGTGGAAAAAAACTGATGCTGGCCATCCGGCAGGTGCTTGATGGGAAGATTTATGTCAGCGAAAAAATGGCGGCGGACATCCTTGAAATATTTTCCGGCCGTCGCGCCGGAACGGAAAGTTCGCCGGTGGAAAAATTGACCGATCGCGAATTTGAAGTTTTCCAGCTTCTCGGGCAGGGCAAAGGCACTCGCGACATCGCCGAAAAACTTCACTTGAGCATCAAGACCGTTGAGGTTCACCGTGCGAACATCAAAGCGAAATTGAATTTGAAGTCGTCGCCTGAATTGATCCGCTACGCCGTGCGCTGGTCGGAATCACAAGGTGCAGGCTCGTAAAATTTCACGCCAACTTCAGAAGTGGTCCGGTATAAAAAATTAAATTTTACGCCCTTGCCGAAAAGCTTTTCCACCATTTGAATGGCAGCAAACCGAGCGCGATGAAGGCGAGCTGGCTGACGACGAACAACAGCAGCCATTTGAACGCCGCGTCGGTGAAGCCGTAGCTGTGGAGGCCGATGCCGAGCATGTTCACACCGAACCAGGACCAGCTCGTGACGATGTTGCCGCCGATGGCGCAGACGACGAGGCCGCGCTCGCGGATCATGCCGCCCCAGCGCAGATGCAAGATCAGCGCGTTCCACAAAACGATGATGAGCGCGCCGTTTTCTTTTGGATCCCAGCCCCAAAAACGGCCCCACGATTGATCCGCCCAAATGCCGCCGAGCACCGTGCCGACGAAACTGAACAGCGTGGCGAAACAGACAATGCCGTAAATCATCCGCGCCAGCGATTTGCCCGTCGCTTCGTCCAAAGTTTTGGTGAACACGCCGCGCACGATGTAGATCAGCGCGAGGAAGCCGGCGACGAACGTGCTCGCGTAGCCGGTCGTCACGGCAACGACGTGCGTGGCGAGCCAGAAATTTGTGTCGAGAACTGCGCGCATCATCTCCATCGTGTCGCCCGTGAGCGCGAGATTGTGCGCAATGATGAGCGTGATGAAGCCGATGCCCGCTGACACGACCGCGCCGATGCCGTTCTTGTAAAATTTTTCCAGGATGATTCCCAGCAGGCACGCGCCCCAACCGATGAAGATGGCCGAGGAATAAAGGTTCGTCACTGGCGGACGGCCTTCCAAAACCATGCGATAGATCAAACCGGTCGTGTGGATGACAAACGCCAGCCACACGAGCCACACCGCCGAGCGGCGCAGCGTTTCGGATAAATTGAACCACGAAAAAATCGCGAGCAATCCGGCGAAAACATAGATGACCATCGCGTTGTAAAACGGCTCCATCTGGTTAAAAAACACTTCCGCGCGCGCCTTGGCCAAGGCCTTGGACTGCGTTGGCACGAGCGTGGAATAATAATCCTTCAGCGCTGAATTAAATGCGTCCGGCTGGTTCGCGGTGAGCGCGCCGGCCATCTTCGCCCAATCATGAATGGAGTCGTCAATCGGCACGCCATTCGGGCGTGGCGCGTCGAGCAGCGCGTCGCCCATGCGCCGCCATTCGCGCGCGCCGTCCGTTGGCGGCAGGATCAGCGGCGGCTCTAGGTTCGCCATGTATTGAAATGCGCTGATATAGGCGACCAGGCTGTCAAAGTTCGTCTGGTTGAATTTTTGGCCGGCCTGCTGGGCGTTCACGGCCGCGATGCCGTCGGGAATGAGTTTTTCATACGCGGCCAGTTCCGCCGGCCAGTCCGGTGAGTTCTCCAACTGCACGGTGTTTTTCAACTGGGCGTAAAGGACCAGCCGCTCGTGCATCTTGGCGACGGCATTTTCGTAGGCGGTGCGGTTGGCGGCTTCAATCGCCTCAACGCGGTTATTTTCATTTGTGAAGGTATCAATGTTCGCCGCGATTTGGTTCCACGAATAATGCTTGCCGTCCGAATGTTTCGCCGCGTCCTTGTCCGGCAGTTTCAGCAGCGAGATCAAATCGGGGTTGTCCACGCGGAAACACGGCCAATCGTCCGCAACGGATGAATTCATCATCACGTTCGCGAGCCACTCGGTTGCGGGGATGATTTTTGGATTTTCGTTCCAGCCTTTCCACGGCTCAAGGTTGAGCGTCTGTTTTTCGCGGATGGCGAGGAGCGAATTGCGCGCGAGCGAATCCAGCGGCACGATGCGACCGTTCGCCGTCACGGGCAACTGGCCGAATTCCGTGAAGGCAAAATCATTGTCTTTGTCCTTCGTTGGCCAGTTAGCCCACAAAAGAATTCCAATTACAATAGCAGTTAGAACTGGCGGCAGCCATTTTTGAAACGTCTTTTTCATTTCGATTTCCTTTTGGAAACAAAGCCGACGAGGTGAAACATGAATTGCGTCAGCAAGCCCGCGCCGACCATTCCGCAGCCGATATAAGGTGTCAACCAGCTTGGATTGCGGACGACCGACAGCACCGACGACGGCACACGCCCGGCTTGCTCCGCCATCTGCCCGGCGTCCATCTGGTATTGGTAAAAAGTGTAGCCGCCGTAGCGCAGTGGATGGTTCATGGAAATTTCCACCTCACGCCGCTCGCCGGCCTGCGGGTTGTCAATGCGCACGCGGCTCCGAAAATCCTTCGGGATGTCCGTGCCCGGATAAACCGTGTGCGTCGCCTTGAGCAGTGTCAGCGAAAACGGATGATAAATCCGCGCGGGCCGCAGGACGAAAGTGTATTCTTGGCCGTTGCTTTCAATCGCTTGTGGCGCGGCCAGCTTGCTGGCTATGGTGTGCGCCATGGTCGCACCGATTTGGTCCACATAACTGTTTTGCACCGCCTCGACCAGTGAAGCGTCGCCCGTCCATTCGGAAATCACCCAGTCGCCGGGCGAACCGTTCGTCCTCGTCAATTCGATGATCGCGGTCGGAATATTCCTTTCATCCATTTTTTTCACGTCGGGCTTCTGCATGAAATCGAAATCCAGCGCCACGCCGTTGCTGGCGATGGGCGGCGCATTTTGCGTCATCGGCGCGCGAAAACTCACATCGGAATTTTTCCAGAAACTTTTCACGCGGATGGCGAAGGGCAGGCTATCTATTTTCAATTCGTCGCCCGGCTTCAACAATTTTGACGGAATGGCGGTGACCTGGTCGCCGTTCGCAAAAATCAGCTCGTAGTCCGTTGCGCTTTCGGAATAGGCCTTGGTTTCACCCTCGGAAAAATGCATCTGCATCTCGCGCGCCAGCATATCCGTCGCGAGCTGGCCGACGAGCAGGACGATCACGCCCGCGTGCGTGAGCTGGATGCCAATTTTTTTTGTCGTCAGTTGAAACCGATAAATGTGCGCGCAAACGAGGTTGACCAGCAGCAGCACGCCGAGCAGATAACCGCCGGGCAGGAGCAGCGGGATTTTATGTCCGAACAGATCCGCGCCGATCACAATCCACTGCTTGAAATAATGCGCCTGCGCGCCGTAAAGCCCTTCATCCGCCTGCGCCAGCGTGCCGACGAACACGAGCACGATCGAAAACGCCAGCAGCGTGACCGTGAGCTTGAGCGACGTGAAAACCGAAACTATTTTTTTAATGGGCATCGGGGTATTTGGCCGACTGCACGAATTTTATGAACGAATCTTTCTGCTGCGCCACAAGGTCCGGGTCGCCCATCAATTTGTAAAACCAAGTCTGGCCGTTTTGCGGAACGATGGTGCCAATGAGCCGTGCAGGCTTGCCAGTGCGAACATCGGTTCCCGAAAGATCTATGGAACTCGTCTGCCCGACAACAACTTCGACCAACCCACCATCGAGGGGTGGTAGGCTAAGTTGCGCGCGCCAGCGGTTCACGTTGGGTTGCAGACCCCCGCCGTCACCAGCAAGCGAACTGACATTCACCGCCGCCTGCGCGCCGTCGGCATTCGTGATAGAAAATTTTGCGACCAAAAATTGTGACAGCGGTGCAGGCTGCCAGTCAGAAGGAATTGTCCATGCCGGTTCGCCGCTGCCATCGGAATTATTTCCACCCATGACCGTCGTGTTTGGATTTGGAACCAAACTGTTTTGGCTGCCCGCATCCAGTCCCGCAATCGCCGAATGCGACGGCGGCAACTGGCTTAAATCCATCGTGGCCGGCGCAGCGAGTCCGCCGAATTGAAATGATTTCAGAAATGACACGAACGCCGGCTTTTGCTTCTCGACCAAATCCACATCCCCGGTCATCTTGAAAAACCACGTCCCGTCGTCGCGATGGAAAATCACGCCGACAATCCGCTCCCCTGTTCCAGCCATGTCATACAAATCGGCGGGCTGCCCGGCAATCTCGACTTTTTCCGCGAGCGCGTGCAGATCGTCATCCGCCAGCGGCGACAATCCGACTTGTCCACGCCAGCGGTTGACGTTCGCAAAATCACCGCCCGCCATGCCGCCGAGCGGAATCACGCAGATGTCGGCCGTTTTTTCATTTTCGGAAACGCCAAAACTCGCCACGCGCATCTGCGTCAAAGTTTTTTCCGCCCAGCCGTCGGGCAATGTATATTTCAACTGTGGCAGAGCGCTGGCATCCGGCACAGGCAAACCAGCGGGCATCGTGGTTGGCATCGCCGCGGGCGCGGCGGCAGGCGGCGGCGTTATCGCGTCGTCGTTCTCAACGTGATAAACTTTCACCCCGTCGCGGTTGCAGCCGGTGGACAAAACCGCCAGAGCGGCGGCCAGTGTGCAGCTAAAAAATGTTTTCATCATTTGTATAATTATTACTCGAACTCGCGCCGCGCCGCACATCATTCTTTGGCGTTGAATCAACATTTATTGTCATCGCATAAACAAAATTGGACAACCTCAAAAATAAATTTGCCAGCAACCCGTGGAATATTGATGTTCAATGTACGAGCCGCGAGACCATGGCGTAGATGATGAGCGCCAGCAGCACGAGGCCGAGGATGAAGCCGATGTAGCCGAACGTCTTGGCGATGTTTTTCCAGCGGAACCATTCGTCGCGCACGCGATAATCGTCCAGCTTGCCGGTCGCCACGAGGCGGTCATACCAGCGTTTGCGTTCGTGGAGCATTTCCGTTTTGGAAATGCGGCCGGAGAAAATCACCGTATCCATCGGAAATTTTTCAATACGAAAATGCGTGTTGAAAAAATGGATGCTGAAGATGAATCCTGCCGCGAGCAGCGCCTCATCCGAGTGCAGGATGAGGGCGATGTTGATGATCCACCCGGGCAGGAAGCGCGTAAAAAATTCCGGGAACCACATGATGAGACCCGACGCGCCGATGATGGCGACGCCCCAGAACACGGCGAAGTAATCGAACTTCTCCCAATACGTCCAGCGGTCAAAATTCGGCTTCGGGACTTTGCCAAAAAACCATTTGTTGTGCGCTACGAAATCGCGCCAGTCCTGCACCGACGGCAGCATGGAATCGGGGCCGAAGACGACCGCGTAGAAACGCTTAATTTCCAATTTGCCGGTTTTAGGATTGCGCAACTTGACGCGGCCTTTCCAGGATTTGCCAACGAGCGAAGCCAAATGCAGCGAGAAATATAGAAAAGTGATGAGCGCACCGAGGCGGTGCAGCATCCGCGCGGTTTCTGGTCCGCCGATGACGGAGAAAATAAATTTCGCCCAGTCGGTGTAATAAAATTTGAGCGGCATTCCCGTCACAACGAGCGTGAGGAAACTGGTCACGACAAGAAAATGCAGGAAGCGTTCGAACGGCGCGAAACGAGTGAACCATTCATCGCCGACCTGCGTCTGGAACTTCGCCTCGCGGAAAGTTTTCGTGTCGGCGAGATACATATAGATGGCGCGCACGCCCCAGCCGAGGGTGTGCAGGCCAAAGAAACTGAACGTGCCGATGAGCAGTCCGGTCATCGCGAGGAACACCATGTGCAGCAGCGGATAATTTTTCGCGTCCAGCGGATTGGCATGCGGCTGATATTGCGTGAATTTCTGCGTCGCACTCGGATGACATTTCTGGCAGGTCACCAAAATATTTGTCGCCGAAAGGTGCGACTGCGGGTTGGATGGCGGCAAAATGTCGTGAAAGCCGTGGCAGTCGTAGCACGCGGCGACTTCTGGGGCGTTATTTGCCTTGCCGAGCATCATTGCCTTGCCGTGGTAGGTGTCGCGATATCCTGCCAGCCGGTCAGCATGGCACTTGCCGCAGCGTTCATCGCTGATGGCCTTGAAATTATTGCTCGTGGGGTTGGCGATTTCATGCGCGCTGTGGCAGTCAATGCACACCGGGCCGCGCGGGTCGCCCTGCGCGAGCAACTGGCCGTGAATACTTTTATCGTAAGTCTGCTCGATGCCAACGTGACATTTGCCGCAGGTTTTGGCGACGTTGGCGTGATTGATTGAGGAATCGCGGTCCACCGCGCGCTTGATGTTGTGGACGCCATGACAATCGTCGCAGGACGGGGCAACGATCAGCCCCATTTTCAACAGCGCGTTGCCGTGGATGCTGTCCATGTATTGGTTCGCCGCCTCGGGAAATTCAATCTGGTATTCCTTCGTGAGATTCGTGTTGCTGTGACATTTGGCGCACGTCGCTGGTAAATTCAATTTATAGACGGGCGACGTCGGATTTTTCACCGGCAAAATCTCGTGCGAGCCGTGGCAGTCCCAGCATTCCGCCGCGCCGGACGCGCCCATCGCGTGGCTCATTCCGTGAATGCTCGTGGCGTATTCCTTCGCCTCCTTGTCATGACAACTGCCGCAGTTCGGCGGCCGGACATTTTTATCGTGAACCAATTCTTTGATGCCGTCATGGCAGTCAATGCAGTCCAACTGGCTGTGGACGGAATTGGCAAAACCGTTCGTCGGAAAAAGGGCGAGCGGAATTTTTTCGCCGTTCACAATGCGGACGGTCGTCGGGTCGGTGTGGCAATCAAGGCAGTCGGTGCTGGTAAATTTTTCAACCGCGTTCGTCGCCGCGAAAGTTGTCGAAGGCGCGAAAAGAAAAGCCGCCAGCAAAAACAACTGCGGGAACTTAAACTTTTCTTGTCGGCGGCAAAACTTCATACGCCAACAAAATCAGGGAAATCAGAAGAATCCGCTTACCGAGGGTTGTGCATTGCTTGGCGTTTTTTGACGTGTTGAAATCAAGTTCAGTCTCCATGCGTTACGGCCCACCGTTGTGACATTCTATGCAGTTGTTGTCGCCGCCCAAATCGCCGGCCGGATGCTCAAATTGTCGGCCGCCGGGCGTCAGTTGCAGCAATTCGTTGCCGCTGCCTTGCGCGAGAATCGTGTGGCAGGAATTGCAATCGTCAGCCTTGATGGTGAGTTTTTTGTCCTCGGTTTTGTGCAAACCGTCGTGACAGCGGAAGCAGCCGGGCCAGATCATGTGCCCGACGTTGTCGGGATATTTGCTCCAGTCGGCGTTCATTTCGGGAAAGAAATTGTCAGAATAAATTTGTTGCAGCGTCGCAATCGCGGGTTTGATGCGCGCGTCATTTGGATATTTTTCGGAAAGCGCGGCGGCAATTTCTTTGCGCGCCTCGTCGTCGGTTTGATAATGCCGAGTTAAAACATAAACCGCATTGGTCTTGATCCACGGCAGCGCCGGGTCAATCTGCTTTTGCGCCAGCGCCTGGTTCACCGCGAAATCCGGCGGGACATAACGGTGCGACGGGCGGTTGTGGCAATCCATGCAGTCCATTTTGCGGATTTCGTATTGGGAAATGTCGTTGGTGAATTTTGGCGCGTGAAAAATGGTGACGACACCTCGCGCGTCGGTCAGGCGCACCCAAGGGATTTTCTGGCGCGCGGCGTCGGTGGCGATGTATTCGACCGTGTTGCCGCTCAAAATGTGCCAGTGAATTCCACCGGCGGGCGCATCGCCGGAATTGCCCGAGCCGACTTTGAGCAACAGACGGATGGAATAGGGCGAATTGGAAACGTCGCCTTGAAAATAATTGAATGTGCGATCCAGATTGCCGACGAATTCCTTCGGCCAATGGCATTGCTCACACGTTTCGCGTGCCGGACGTAGATTTTTTATCGGCGTCGGAATCGGGCGCGGATATTTGTTGAACGCGACGGCGTATAATTGATACATGCCGGCGATTTTGGATTTCACATACCACGACGCGCCCGCGCCGACGTGACATTCCACGCAGGCGACGCGTGCGTGCGGGCCGTGGTCGTGCGTAGTGAGTTCCGGCTTCATCACCGTGTGGCAGGTTTCGCCGCAAAACTGCACCGACTCCGTGATGTGATAGGCGTTGTAGCTGCCGACCGCCGAAAGCATGATGAAAACAAAACTGCCCGCGATGAAGGCGACAAGCGTTCTGCGGTCGCGCGGATTTGCGAGGTCAATCTGAATTTGCGGAACAGAAACTTTTCCCCGTTTGCGGCGTTCGCGCCAGGCGCCGAAAATGGTCAGCGCGATTCCTGAAATCAAAAATGCCGGCACAACGCAAAACGTCAAAATACCGACGTAGGGATTCGCCGATTTTGAAATCGCATCCAGTATGAACAGCAGGAAGAACGAGAACAGCGCACAGATGCTGACGACGAGTCCGATGAGGCTGGTCCAGTTTCGCAGCAGCGATGAACGATGCGGCGTTTCCCCTTTCTTTTCAGTGTTCATGGCGTGGTGCAGACAAATCGCAGGTTGCTGGCCGGTGGTGCATCGTCACCGGGCTGTGCTCATTCTGTTTCGGATCGGGACGAATTCCGGCCAGCAACCCAGAATGTTTATTTTTTCAACGTGCGGACGTAAGCCACGAGCGCCTTGATTTGATCGTCAGACAACGTGTCGCCATACGACTTCATCAGAGTTTTATCGTCGTCAGATTTCAGGCCTTCCTTGAGCGCCTTGAAGGCGGCGTCATCCGTGAAGCCGGCCTGCACGGTGGCATCGGTGAAATCTTTGCAGCCAAGGCGCGTGCCCATCTTGGTGTCGCCCTTGCCGTCCGGTCCGTGGCATTTGGCACATGTGGCATCCCAATTGTCTTTGGCATCATCCGCTTTCACGTTTAACGTGGCGGCAAGGCCGGCCATCGCAGCTAACAGAATTATTTTTTTCATCGTCATATCTCCGGTTGATTTTTTGTTGTAGCGCGGTTGCGCCTTGTTCGAGATGAATTTTGCCCGTCGGAGCTAAAGCAGCTAACCATCCGTTGCCAAAGGCTCGGCGTTTTTTGGTAAGCCTGAAAATGGAGGTGGCAATTATTGTTGAAATTTTCGCAAAGGACGGTGAGCAGGTCGGACACCGAAAGTCTAATTTTCAAACATGAAAGTTTGGAACCGGTTAGAACTTTCCGGGCCAAAAAATCGGTTCGGTTTGAAAATAATTAAACCATGAAAATCTTTGTCGTAGGTTTGAGCTACAAGACCACGCCGGTGGAGTTGCGCGAGAAGATCGCGGTGCATCGTTCGCGGCTGCAATGCTGCGGCTGCCGCCTGAAGCTGCGCGGCAAACTTTCCGAAGTCGTGCTGCTCTCGACCTGCAACCGCGTGGAGATTTATGGCGTGTCACCGTGGATTCACGGAAGCGTGATCCGAATGTTTCAGGAATTGACGAACAGCGATTTTGATTTCACGCCGCATATTTATATCAAAGAAGGCGCGGACGCGGCGAAACATCTCTTCGCTGTGGCCAGCGGACTTGACTCGATGGTGCTTGGCGAAACGGAAATCACCGGCCAGGTGAAGAATGCGTATCAAGCCGCGAAAGACGCGGGATTGACCGGCAAAAAAATGAACCGGCTGTTCCAGACGGCCATGCAGGTTGCTAAAAACATCCGCACAAACACCGCCATCGGACGCGGCGCGACTTCGGTCGGCAGCGTCGCTGTGGAATTGACGGAAAAAGTTTTCGACCGCGACTTGAGCGACAAGACGGTGATGATTTTGGGCGCTGGAAAAATGGGCGAGGCTTGCGTGAAGCATCTGGCCAAACGTGGCGCAAAAACTGTTTTGGTTTCCAACCGTTCATTTGAACGGGCTGAAAAATTGGCGGCGGAATTCGGTGGGCGCGCGGTGCGACTGGAAGATTCGCACGCGGCGATGATTGAAGCGGACATTCTGGTCAGCTCGACGGGCTGTCCTGACATCGTTCTGCGGAGCGAAGATGTGGCTGCGATTTTGCCCGCGCGCGAAAACCGTCCGCTGGTGCTGGTGGACATCGCGGTGCCACGCGACATTGATCCCGCCGTTGCCAAACTTCCAAACGTATTTCTTTACGACATTGACGACCTTGAAGCGGTCGTTCGCGAAAACACGAAGGATCGCGAACAGGAACTTTCATTTTGCAATTCTGTAATTGACGAACGCGCGGCGGCATTGATGAAGCGGTTCGATTCACCATTCGCAAAAAAACAAAAAGCGGACGTCGAGGTGCTGCCGGATTGGATTTTGGGCGGTGCGACGGCGTGAAAAATTTTCAACGAAGGATCGGGCGCGGTCACAGTGCTTGGTTTTTCGCTGGAGCAGTCTGGTATCAGGCGACAACGGGCTGTTTTGAACAAACCAAAAAAGCACAGGCAATAATACTATGAAAAAAATATCATTGATACTCGGCGGACTGGCGTTGGGAGCGGCGATCATGTTGATACCGCAATCAAGCAAGGCCACCATCATTGGAAGCAAACACGATTTTTATGCTTCCACCAACTACTGGATCGGCGGCACGGTGAACTGGCTCAGCACTTCCAGCACGAACGTATGCGGCGAATGTCATACCATTCACCATGCCCCGGATCCAACTCGCGGGCCGCTCTGGATTCACACGCCGACGGCGCAAACATTCAAAACCTACGACCAAGGCGGGAGCGAAACCTTTCCGTCCGGCGTCACGGTTCAACTCGGTTCGTCCAGCTTGTCCTGTCTCGGCTGCCATGACGGCACAGTGGCAATCAACAGCCAGGACGCCTTGAACAGCGGCATCATCACCACAGCAGTCAAAGGCGGCACGCCGGTCTACACCAAGTCTTCAGCCGTGGTGATCGAGGTCAATGGTGGACAAGACGACTTGACTCATATGCATCCAATCGGAGTGAGCTACAACGCCTGCATCGCGCAGCTTCCGGCTGGTGAACTGAACGGAACCGGCACCGCCTTCAATGCGCCTGGCTCGCCCACGGTCGGCAATATGTTGAAGAACGGAAACGTGGAATGCTCAAGCTGCCATGACATCCATCGCACACTAGGCACCTCCACGACCAGCGGGATTTATACGATTGCCTCCGGTCAGAACCTCTGCCTCGGCTGCCACAACAAATAAGCCATCGGTTTGAACGCTCCGGGGCGTCTGAAAAATTTCAGGCGCCCCGGATTTTTTTATGCGCAGCCGTTTTGCCACGACCCGCATGACCGGACTAACCAAATAATGTTCAGCATCGGACAATAGAGGTTTAGTCGAAAGCCGCCGCCGCCGTGAAAATGGAACCATGAAAATTAACCAAAAACTTTTCAGTTTCACGAATGTGCTCGCCGTCGCGGGGATTTTTTTTCTCGCCGTCGGCTGCACCACGACTCCGCCGGACAACGGTCCGAAATACACTTTTTATCCACCCGCGCCCGATGCGCCGCGCCTGCAATATCTGACCTCGTTCGGTTCGGAAAAAGATTTGCGCGGGAGTGGCGGCGACACTTTGATGACCTTCATCACCGGCGAAGCACCGCCCAATACGCCGATTCTAAAACCTTACGGTGCGACCACGACGCCAAAAAATATTTACGTCTGCGACACCGGAGTCGGTTTGATTTTGCGGATGGATTTGGAGAAGCGGAGAATTTTTGCCATCGCGCCGACCGGACCAGGCACGTTGAAATTGCCGGTCAACCTTTCGGTGGACGACAATGGCTGGCTTTACGTTGCTGATAGTTTGCGCGACCAGGTGGTCATTGTGGACGACAAGGAAAATTTTGTCGGAACCCTCGGCGAGCCGGGCGTGAACAAACCGCGCGACGTGGTTTTGGACAAAGACAGGATTTACGTCGCCGACGTTGCGCAGCACGCCGTTCATGTTTTTGACAAAGCCACGCGCGCGCCATTGTTCGACATCCCGCGCCGCGCGGAGGCGACGAACATCAACGTGCGTTTGTTTCAGCCGATCAATCTTGCGCTGGATTCCCACGGTCGGATTTATGTCAGCGATTTCGGCGCTTATCGCATCCAAGTTTTTGACAAGGACGGAAATTATATTCGCTCGGTCGGGAAATATGGCGACAACTACGGCGAATTCGCACGGCTGAAAGGCATTGCCGTCGACCGCGATAATTTGCTTTACGCTGTGGATGCCGCCGGACAACTCGTTCAAGTTTTTGATGACACTGGCCGTTTGTTGATGTGGTTTGGCGCGCCGGACGGTAGCAAAGCTGGCTTGAATCTGCCCGCGAAAGTCGTGGTGGATTACGACAACGTCGCCTTCTTCCAAAAATACGCCGCGCCGGATTTTCAGATTGATCACCTCGTCATCGTCACGAGCCAATACGGGTCGCGCAAGGTGAGCGTTTTCGGTTTCGGCCATAAAAAGTGAAGCGGCTTGAGGCAAAATGAAATTCCGCAAAGTCCAATGGCTGCTGCTGATTTTGGCGCTGGGCGGACTTTTGTTTGTCACAGCCTGCGACACGCCGACGCGATATAAACTGCTGACAACTTTCTTCGACGGCGTACCGCCGCTCGGTTCCGCGACGAACGTCGCGCCGGTCGCAGTTCCTGATTCCACGCCGAATCAGGTCGCTGCCTCGCCACCGAAACCTCCGCCGGAAGGCACCTTCACGGTGCATCCGCCGTTTCAACAGCATCAATGTGCGGAATGTCACCAATCGAGTTCGGGAATGGGATTAAAATTGCAACCGCCAGAGCTTTGCTGGAACTGCCACAAAGATTTTCTCGCCGGCCAGAAAGTAAAGCATCAGCCGGTCGAAAGCGGCGATTGCGCGAGTTGCCACGACCCGCATCAATCCGAGAACAAAAATCTTTTGCTGCAAAAAGGGAACGCGCTGTGCCTGACGTGCCACGACGACCCGCTGGAGAATTTCAAATTCAAACACCAGGCGGTCGAGTCGGGCGACTGTCTGGATTGTCACACGCCGCACGCGACGAATTTCAAAAGCCTGCTGAAGCAATCCGTCAAGGACACCTGTGATGATTGTCACGACGACCTCACGAAAAAGAAGGATGTTCACGAACCAGTCGGCGATGGCGATTGCCTCGCCTGTCATGAAGCGCACGCTTCGAACAAAAAATATCTCTTAAAAAAGACCGTGCCGGAACTCTGCTGGGTCTGCCACGACAATTTTCTGGAGAAGGCGAAGTTCCAGCACGATGTCGTTGAGGATTGCACTTCCTGCCACGACCCGCACCAATCGGCGGAGGGTGCATTGCTGAAGAAAAATATTTTCCAACTCTGCGGCGACTGCCATGACGACAAGGATTTGAAGGCGGATAAAGGCCATGCTGGGTTTGAGGGCAAAAGTTGCACGACCTGTCACGATCCGCACGTCGGCACGGACATGAATCTTTTGAAACCGTCGGCCAAACCCAAATGAGCCATGTTGCGCCGCCCTACCCAGTTGAGGTATCTGCCCCTGCCAATCGCCCTGGCAGTGCTCGCGGCTGGGGCGGCGCGCACGTCGGCCCAGTCCATCTATCTGGCCAAAAATGAACCGGATTTCACCATGCCCCGGTTGGAATACATCAAGACGGACGCCGAGTTGGAGCGAGATACCTTCACCTCCAAAACGGGCGGTGGCGCAACTTACACGGACAGCTTTTATCTCTCTTCGTCCGTCGGCCTCGGCTGGTATTATTTTTTGTATCATCCCGACCTGCTGACTTTCTCACTGCAGCCCGAGTTGGGTTACAACCTACAGCAGTTCGACAACACGGGCGCGCAGAGCCACCAGAACAGCCTGCTGCTGGACGGCACTTTCAACGCCACGCTGCTCCAGCTCAAACCTTATGCGACCACGTTCAATTACGGTCGCACGCACGACGAGTTCCAATATGATTTCTTTAACTCGGCGACAGAGGATGTGCAGACGTGGGGCGCAAACGGCGGCTATCGCGAAGGTGCCGTGCCGGTAATCTGCTCGTTCCAGCAGTCGTTGACCGACAGCTCCGGCCTGTCCCAGAACTCCACGGCCAACCAGACGACGGCAGGCGTGGCGGCGCATAACACGCGGGCTCTGGACAATTACTCGGATCTGACCTACCAGTTTTCGCAATACGACAGTTCTTACACTTCTGGGACGGATAAATTTCAGGATTCGACCACGACGCATTATCTGACGTTGTCGGACGTGGAGCATTTCGGGGAAAACAGTCTACAGTCATCAATCTACGACAACTATCAGGATTTTCAGGGTGTTTCGTCGGACAATCTCAATGGGACGCTGAGCTTTGACATGAGACACACTCCGGCCCTGCGGAGCTTTTACGATTATTCCTTCGCGGTTTACACGACTGAAGGCGTTAATTCTCTCTACCAGATGGCGCGGGCGGGGTTGCAGCATCAGCTTTACGAAAGCCTTTCTTCAACCTTTGACATCCATGGCAGCCTGGCGAACAACGATTCCACCGGCGGCACACTCGACCAGCAATCTGGCGGCACGTCTCTGTCCGAGGATTATTCAAAACGGCTGGGCGAATGGGGGCATCTTTCAATTGGCAATACTGCCAATTTAGACCTTACGCGTCAGGAAAGCAGCGGCTCGGAAATTTTCATCAACAACGAGTCGCACACCGTTCCGCCGACCGGAATTTTCCACCTGAACGAGCCCAACGTCCAGAGCGTGCAAAGCGTCACCTATTTCAACGGCATGGTCACCGTCACCTTGGTCGAGGGCGCGGCTCCCGCCGGCGACTATGTTGTGATCAACACCTCCAATCCCTGGCAGATTCAGATTTTCAGCACCGGCCCCAACCATGTCAATCTGGCCAACAACCCGGTCGTGCTGGTGAATTACACCGCACAGCCGAACCCGAGCGGCGATTACACTGTATTCGCCGACCAGTTTCAGGTCCGCCTCGACTTCTGGCAGCAACGCGCCGGCATTTATGCACGCTATAATTATGTCGGCAACCATTCCACCGTCTCCGGAGCCGTGCTTAACGACCTTAGCGAACTCCAGTTCGGCGGGGATTTGTCGTGGAAGGGCTTCCGCGCCGATGCGAATTATTCCGACCTGATCTCCACGCTTTACAGCTATCAATCCATCAGCTTTTCCCAAGGCTACACCTTGCGGACCGGCCCGCGCACCACGGCGGGGATTGACCTGCGCCAACAGTGGAACATCTACCCCAACACCGGCACGAACCAGTCGGACAACGTCAGTTATTATTCATTCACTGGCCGCTTTGAATGGCGTCCCGTTTCAAGCTTGAGTTGGAATCTCGAATCCGGCTACGAAATACAGAATGCGCCCGGTCAGGATGTAAACTTGTTTGTCGCGCGCAGCTACTTGAGCTGGTTTATTGGCAAGCTCGATGTCCGACTTAACTACGAATTACAAAATCAGGACTATTCCTTCGAAACTCGCCAGCGGAACTTCGTCTCCCTACGAATCCGGCGAAATTTTTGACATGAAAATTAAACATCAAGCCGGCTTGCTGCTCACGGTGCTTATCGCGGGACTGCTAGCATCTTGCGCCACGCCGCTGCCGATCACGTCGGAAAAATCCGCGCCGGTCTGGCCAGCACCGCCCGACCAGCCGCGCATCACATATGTCCGCAGCATGCACGGCCCGCGCGACATCGGCCAGAGCCTCTCCATCGTCACGCGCTTCGGCCACTGGCTCACCGGCGAAAACGGCGAAAACCTCGCTTTGCAAAAACCCTTCGGTCTCGCACTCGACGAATCGGGAAATCTTTGTGTCACTGACACCGGCGCGAACCTCGTCTGCTATCTGGATTTCACGAACCGGAAATGGCGGCGCTACCCGGCGTCGGGAAAAACCGCCTTCGCTTCACCCGTCGCCGTCGTGAAACGCAACGGAATTTTTTACGTCGCCGATTCCGCGTTGGGCAAAGTGCTGGCGTTTCGTGAGAATGGCAAATCCGCTTTTGAAATCACTAATTCGCTTGTGCGCCCCGTTGGCTTGGCCATCAACGGCAACTCGCTTGCTGTCGTGGATTCGCAGGCGCATGCCGTTTCAGTTTTTGACCTCGCGGGAAAATTTCTCTTCAAGTTCGGCAAACGCGGAACCGCGCCGGGCGAATTCAATTTTCCCACCCACATCGCCAGCGACGCCGATCGACACTGGCTCGTTACCGATTCGCTTAACTGCCGCATCCAGATTTTTTCCGACGATGGGAAATTCATTTCGCAGTTCGGCAGCGGCGGCGATACGTCGGGACATTTTGGACGACCCAAAGGCATCGCGGCGGATTCCTTCGGCCACCTTTACGTCGTGGATGCCGTTTTTGACAACGTGCAGATTTTCAACGCGACCGGTCAGTTGCTGTTGAACTTCGGCCAGAGCGGCGATGGGCCGGGCGAGTTTGGATTGCCGGCCGGCATCGCCATCGCACCGGATAACACGATTTACGTCGCCGATGGCTACAACCATCGCGTGCAGATTTTCAAATACCTAGGCGGCCCATGAAAACATTTCATAAATATATTTTCGGATTGCTCCTGTTCGCGGCGGTGGCGGCGCGTGCGGAGAGCATTGTCACCTCGGTTCACAACCTGTCCGTCAATGGCTCCGGCACGATCAAGGCGAGTTCGGAGGCGGATCTCTGCATTTTTTGCCATACCGTTCATCGCGCGAGCGGTGAGACGCCACTGTGGAACCATTCGCTTTCCGGCGTGACGAATTACATCGTCTACAGCAGCGCGCGGTTGACGGCGCTGAACGTCATTGTCCCGCAGCCGAACGGCTCTTCGCGGCTCTGCTTGAGCTGTCACGATGGCACGGTCGCGTTGGGCAGCGTGAGCAGCCGCACGCTGCCGATCAACATGCAGGGCGGAACGACGACGATGCCGGCGGGCGCGGACAATCTGGGCACGGATTTGTCCGCCGATCATCCAATTTCGTTTATCTACGATTCCGCGCTGGCGTCGCGTGATTCGGAAATCAAAGACCCCGGCCAGTTAAACGGCGTGGTGAAGTTGGACAAGGAAAGCCGGCTGCAATGCACCGCCTGTCACGACCCGCATAACAACCAGTTCGGAAATTTTCTCGTCATGGACAATACCGGCTCGGCGCTCTGCCTTGCCTGTCATCAGCCGGATTCGTGGAGCGGTTCCGCGCACGCCATCTCGCCGGCCATCGTGTCGGCGGCGCTGGTCGCTAAAATTTCCGGCAACGCAAAAATTTCGCCAAGTGCGAAAATGCCGGTGGCACGGGCGACCACGTTGGCGGCGGTTGGTTGCGAAATCTGCCATGTCAATCACGCCGCTGGCGGTCGGAAATTTTTGATGCAATCCGACGTGGCCGAGCAGAACTGCTTCGTCTGCCATAACGGCAGCACCATGCTGCAAAAAGACGTCGCCTCAGATTTTCAAAAAATCAGCGTCCACCCGATCACGCTCAACGGCGACTCCCACAGTCCGGACGAAGACCCGATCAATCCGCCGGAACGCCACGTCACCTGCGCCGACTGCCACAATCCGCACGCGGCGAACAAATCCATCGCCGTCGCCCCGAACATTTCCGGCGCGATGGCCGGCGTCACCGGCGTCACGGCGGCGGGCGGTATCATCAAACCGGCGCAGAAGGAATACGAAGTTTGTTTCCGCTGCCACGCCGACAGCCGGGACCGGGGCGAGGCAACAGTAATGCGGCAGTTTCCGCAGACGAACACACGGCTGCAATTCGCCACCGGCAACCAGAGTTATCATCCGGTTGAGGCCGCCGGGAAAAATTCGACCGGCGTGCCGAGTTTGATTACGCCTGCTTGGACCGTGAACAGCGTGATGTATTGCACCGACTGCCACAATAGCGACACCGGGCCGGGCGTGGGCGGCAGCGGTGCGAAGGGGCCTCACGGATCTGAGTTCAGGCCGTTGCTGGAACGCGACCTCGTGATGACGGATTACCAGTCTGAAAATCCGTCCGCCTACGCGCTGTGCTACAAGTGCCACAACCGTTCCGTCGTGCTGGGCAACAACAGTTTTCCATTCCACAATTCGCACGTCGTCACAGACAAGACGGCCTGCACGACCTGCCACGATTCGCATGGTGTCGTCAACACGCCGCACCTAGTCAATTTCAACACGTTGTATGTGAGCCCCAATTCACTGGGCGTATTGAGTTACACTTCAACCGGCGTGTTCAAGGGCGTCTGCTCGCTGACGTGCCATGGCGTGGATCACAAGAACACAGCGTATTGATCGGAAAATTTTATTTTTTTAAACCCCTGCTCACGACAAGGCAAAAACTGTTCAATGGATGGCAATATCCGGTTAGAGCGAATCGCCTCATCGCCTAGAGTCATGTCAGTGATATGACGATTGCTTCCACAGACATTGGCAAGACGCGGCTCGACGAACTTGCGCCGCGAACGTGCGCCATCATCCGCCGCATCGAGACCGACGGCGAGGAAGTCCAGCGCCTCAAATCGCTCGGACTTTGCGTCGGGCGGCAGATCGAGGTCGTCAAATCCGGAGACCCGCTCATCGTCAAGATTTTTGGCTCGCGCATCGGCTTGTCGGCCTCGCTCGCCGCGCACGTTTGGCTGGAGGTTTGCACGCCGGACAATTGCACGCAGCGAAAAATTGTCCTGACATGAACAATTGCCCTACAAACGGTGACGCAGTAGCACTTTCGGCAAACTCCCAGCGCCAGCGCCGGTTCGAAAAAATCTCAATCGCGCCGCTGCCGGAGCGTGAATTCATTCTGGCGCTCGTCGGCAATCCAAACGCGGGCAAAACAACCCTTTTCAATGCGCTGACCGGATTGCGCGCCAAGACCGCCAATTTTCCCGGCACGACGGTCGAGCAAAAAATCGGCAAGGTGACCATCGGCCGGCAAGAAATAACTTTGGTTGACCTGCCCGGACTTTACGGTCTGGAAAGTTCCGCGCCGGAAGAAAAGCTGGCGAGTGACGCCGTGCGTGGACGGCTCGCGGATCAAGCGATGCCGGACGCCGTGCTGGTGGTCGTGGACGCGACGAATCTCGAACGCAATCTTTTCCTCGCGGGCGAAGTTCTGGAATTGAAGCGCCCCGTCATCATCGCTCTGAACATGATGGACATGGCCGAGCGCGAAGGCATCCGCATTGACGTGGAAAAACTTCGCGCCGAACTCGGCCGTGTCGTCGTGCCGGTTGCGGCGCGCAGCGGCGAAGGCATTGCTGAATTGCGACGGGAAATGGAACGGCTCGCGGATTGTGCGGCGATTGAACCGGCCGCGCATTTCAAAACGCACTGCGCCACGACCTGCACCGGCTGTCCGTATCAAAAGCGCTACGAGTGGACGGAATCTATTTCGGCAAAAGTGATGAATGCCGCCGCCGCGCGCCGTCCGCAGAGCACTGAAAAACTCGACAAAATCCTGACTCATCCCGTCACCGGTGTCGCCGCATTTCTGGTCGTCATGCTCGCGTTTTTTTTTTGATTTTCTGGGCCGCAAAAATTCCGATGAACCTCATTGACCACGGGTTTGCGACCATCGGAAATTGGGTTGCGACACAAGTCACTCAAAGCGATTTGCAAAGCCTGCTGGTCAACGGCGTGATTGGCGGCGTCGGCGGCGTGCTCGTTTTCCTGCCGCAGATCGCGATTTTGTTTTTCGCGCTGTCGCTGCTCGAAGACACCGGCTACCTCGCACGCGCCGCGTTCGTGATGGACAAGATCATGCGTAAGTTCGGCCTGCCGGGAAAAGCGTTTGTGCCGCTGCTGTCCGCGCACGCCTGCGCGATTCCCGCCGTGATGTCCGCGCGAGTGGTGGAAAATCCGCGCGACCGGCTGGCGACCATTCTCGTCGCGCCGCTGATGGCGTGCTCGGCGCGCATCCCGATTTATGCGATGATCACGGCGCTGCTGTTTCCGCAATCGCCGTTCAAGGCGGCGCTGGTTTTCACCGGCGCTTATTCGATGGGAATTATTTTCGCGCTCGGCATGGCGTGGATTTTTCAACGCACCATTTTGCCCGGCGGCAGCAAACCGCTTGTGATTGAACTTCCGCCGTATCGTCTGCCCGGTCTGCGCACGGCGTTTCTGCACACGTTCGACCGCGCAAAAATTTTTGTGAAACAGGCTGGCACGATCATCCTCCTGATTTCGCTGCTGCTCTGGACGCTGTCACATTATCCCAAATCCGCGCCGCCCGCCGTTTCCGTTGCGATGACGGTGCATGCCGCGCAACTTGAAAAATCCGGCGATTTAAAACAGGCGGACGAGCTTCGCGCCACGGCGGATCGTCTGACCGCGCAAAGCTCATTGCAAAATTCGTTCGCCGGTAAAATTGGCCACGTCATCGAGCCGGTGATCAAGCCGCTTGGATTTGACTGGCAGATCGGTATCGGCATCATCAGTTCATTCGCCGCCCGGGAAGTGATTGTTTCCACGCTGGCCGTTGTTTATGGCGTGGGCGAAAATGCGGCGGAACAAAACCGCACGTCACTTTACGACAAACTGCGTCATGCGACCCGCAGCAATGGCGCTCCGGTATTCAGCACCGCGACGTGCATGAGCCTGCTCGTATATTACATCCTCGCCGCGCAATGCTTTGCCACGTCTGTGGTCGTCCGCCGCGAAACGAACAGCATTAAATGGCCACTGTTTCAAATTTTATACATGACCGGTGTCGCCTACATTGCCGCCTTCATCGTCTATCATATTATTTAAGCTTCGCTTGAGTAAATTGAAAATCCGATGAACATTTCCATCGATAAACCGGTCGGAATTGACCGCCCGCCAGCGTTTCGCTTCCGCCTGCTATTGCGAAACCGTTGGCCGTCCGCCCGTGTGGCTGATGCGGCAGGCGCGTCGTGCGCTACCCGAATATCGCAAGCTGAAGGAAAAATATAATTTCGTTCACTTGTGCCAAAACAGCCATAACTGCAACTGTAGTTCTCATGAGGTAGGCAGCGACATTGGATTACGCTGTCTACGTGGCTTTTTATGCACAAGGTTTGTAACAACGGCCTCGTTTCGCTTAATTGCTCTTGATAGGATGTCCACATGAGCAGCCTGACCTCATCCAGCGAAGCGCCACGGATTTTTCCACACACGCGCTGGTCGCTGGTGCTGGCCGCGACGCAAAAGGAGGCTCCCGAATCGGCGGCGGCGTTGGAAGCCATTTGTCATGCCTACTGGTATCCGCTTTACGCCTACGTCCGGCGTTGTGGCCAATCACCGCACGATGCACAAGACCTCACGCAGGAGTTCTTCTGCCGCCTGCTTGAAAAGCGCTGGCTGGATTCCGCCGACCGGCAAAAAGGACGGCTACGGTCGTTCCTCATCATCGCGCTGAAAAAATTCATGAGCAACGAATGGGATCGTGTTTCCGCGCAACGTCGCGGTGGCGGACAGCTGCACGCACAATTCGACACCGTTTTTGCCGAAAGCCGGTTCGCGGCGGACAGCCATTCCCTCGCCCCCGACGAAACTTTCGACCGGCAATGGGCGTTGACGCTCATCAGCCTGACCACCAGCCGCCTGCGCCGGGAATTCAGGGCAGCGGGCAAGCCCAGCGATTATGAGGCGCTCAAAAACTGTTTGCTGGCGGACCGGGGGACGATTGACTATGTGGGCGTGGCCAAACAACTCGGCGTGAACGAAGGCGCAGCTCGGGTGTCCGTGCACCGGCTACGCAAACGCTTCCGCAAAATCTATCGCGAGGAGATTTCACAAACTCTGACTGACGGAGATGATCTGGATGCGGAATTGCGCCATCTCGCCGCCGCTTTAGCACGCCAATAAATCTCCGTGTAACAAACCCAATCAAGTTCTTAAGTAACGGACATGAACACAGAGCCGATGCCAAGATGTCCGCAATGCGGGGAGCTGCTGCCACCAGATGCACCCGACGGGCTTTGCCCGAATTGCCTGATGGCGTTGAATCTGAAGACGGAAACGGTATTCACTGATGATGCCACGGCCGCGCAGCCGCCGTTGCCGCCCGAACAGATCGCCCCGCATTTCCCGCAGCTTGAAATCCTCGAATGTCTCGGACGCGGCGGCATGGGCGTGGTGTATAAGGCACGGCAGAAATCCTTGAACCGTTTCGTAGCCTTAAAACTCCTCGCACCGGAACGGGTGCAGGATGCCAAGTTTGCGGAACGCTTCACGCGCGAGGCGCAGGCGCTGGCGGCGTTGAACCATCCGAACATCGTCACCATTTACGACTTCGGGCAGGCGGGCGGGTTTTATTACCTGCTCATGGAATATGTGGACGGGTTGAACCTGCGCCAGCTTCTGCGCACACGGAAGTTCACGCCGGAAGAGGCGCTGGCCATCGTGCCGGTGCTGTGCGACGCGCTACAGTTCGCCCATGATCGTGGCATTGTTCATCGTGACATCAAGCCGGAGAACCTGCTGCTCGATAAAACTGGCAAGGTCAAGGTCGCCGATTTCGGCATCGCCAAGATGCTAGGAATGGCCAAAGACGGCAGAGTTGGTGCAACCGCCGCGCCGGAAACCGTCACCCAAAGTGCCGTTGGCACACCGAGTTATAGCGCGCCGGAACAGAAGACCGATCCGCAGCGCGTGGACAGCCGGGCGGACATCTATTCGCTAGGGGTGGTTTTTTATGAATTGCTCACCGGCGAACTGCCGGGCAAACCCATTGCACCGCCGTCCAGCAAGGTGCAGATCGACGTGCGGCTGGATGAAATCGTTTTGCGGGCGCTGGAAAAGAAGCCCGAACTCCGCTACCAGCAGGCCAGCGAGTTGAAAACTCAAGTGGAGACCATCGTGGCGAGCCCGCCCAAACCATCATCACCTGAAGAAGAAAAATCCAAGCTTATGAATAAAAAGACCATCGCCGCCATTGCCGTTATCGCCTTACTGCTCACCGCCGTTGGCTACGCGTCATGGCCCACCATCATCAAATCCGACCAGAAGGGATCGGCTCAAACCAACCCGGAGAACCAAGCCACGGTCACCGCCACGAATGAAAGTAATTACCGCTTAACCATTGAGCTGCGCGACGGATCTCACGTCGTGGGAAAAAGTTTGGAGGACACTTTGCGTTTCCATTCGGCATCACTCGGCGACATGAAACTGGCGGTGGCTGGCATCCGTTCTATTGCGATGGCGGATGATGGCGTGACGGCGCGGCTGGAGGCGACCAACGGGGATGCGTTGGACGTGCAGTTCATCACGCAGATTTTAAAGGTGGAAACCGGCTTCGGCAAAACCGAGCTGCCGGTGAAATTGATCAAAAGTGTCAAAATTTCTCCGATTGGAAACCAAGCGACAATAGATCAGGTGGTGATGAATGCGCCCAATCTGCTGGGCTACTGGCGGTTCTCGCCCGAGGCACCCGACAAAAGCATTGGCGGTAACTATTCCGCGAGTTTCTTGGGCAATGCTACGGTCGGTCCGGCGAATTCCGGACCGGGAGATTCCGGCTCGTCCGTCGTGCTGGATGGCAATGGTTCCTATGTCGCTACCACCTTGGTAGGCGGATTGGCCAGCAGCGGATCTAACGCCGTTCAAGGCACCATCATCGCCTGGTTTAAGCTGGCCGCGTTGCCCTCCACCACGGGGCGCACTTTCTATCTTGCAGGCGAATCGGTATATCAGAACGATTTTGATTTGCAGATTGCACCCGATAACCGCCTCAATTTCTACACCGACAGCACCACGGCCACGGTGGCCAACACTCCTCTGACCACCAGCGATCTCAATGTCTGGCATTTTGTCGCCGCCACCTTGATCTCAAACGAGTCGCGCAAGATTTATCTGGACGGAGTGCTGGTGGGAACTTCCATTCCCAACCCTCATCTTGCGACCATGGTTGGGGCATTCAGCATCGGTGAAAGCCTGGTGTTCAGAGGCCGGTATCTGCAAGGGTCGATGGCCGAAGTTGCCGTTTTCAATCGGGCGCTTTCGGCGGATGAAATCCAGAGCATTTATCGCTCGGTTCCCTCCGACAGCCCGGTTCCATTGCCGTCGGTGAATCCGCCTGTGCTGCCGGCACCGCCAATCATCCAACCGACCCGGGAGCCGAACGTCGCTTTCGTGGCGGCGGCCACGAATGAAACCGGCTTCCGCCTGACCATTGAGCTGCGCGACGGGTCGCACGTCGTCGGTAAAAGTCTCGAGGACACCTTGAGCTGCCACTCGGCATCACTCGGGGACATGAAACTGGCGATCGCCGGCATCCGTTCCATTGTGATGGCGGATGATGGCGTGACGGCGAAGGTGACGACGAGGAGCGGCGATGTGCTGGATGGGCAGTTCATAATACAGGCTTTGCCAGTGGAAACGATTTTCGGCAAAACCGACCTGCCGGTGAAATTGATCAGCAGCGTCAAAATCTCTTCGCTCGGCAAGTCGGGGTATCTGCCGCCGGGTCTAGTCGGTGCGTGGTTGGATGACGGCAATGGATACGACAGCCGCAATGGCCGGGCCGCCGTCATTGAAGTTCCCAATAGTCCGGCACTAGCCTCAATGCAGCAAACCCACCAGCTCAGTTTCGCGGCCTGGATCAAGCCGACCTCATTCCCGTGCGAATTTCCTGGCCTGTTGGTCAAAGGCAGCACCACGCAACATGACGCTACTTTCGGCGGATACGTCTTCACCTTGAACGCCAATGGTGATAACGATTTCCAATTTTTAAGCGGTGCCCTACAGATTGTGACGCACAACGCCAACGGCCGCTGGATCAATCATCATATGGGCGAATGGATTCATGTGGCATTCACCCTGAATGCCAACACGCGAACCGCCAAGTTTTACATCAATGGGAAACCGACTGACGATGAATTCATCTTCGGGACTTGGGAGGGTCTCAATTTGGATGTTCCCAGCAAACTTTTTGTTGGTTCGGGAGATCCGGCCAACGGCCCCAATCCCATTTTTGAAGGCCAGATGCAGGATATGTTTCTCTTTAACCGCGCGCTTACGGCGGATGAAATCCAGACCATTTACAATGCAGATCAACCTGCCGATGCCAGTTTTCCGCCGTAACCAGTAAAATCGCCGGTTCCACCAACGCCTTCGCTCCGCGCGGCAGCCAGAGATGAAGGCGAGTGGCTTGGCTCAATTCTGCCTGCTTGCGCCGGCATCCGACCATCGGAATTTCATCGGGGGGCTGATGATACTTCAGCGGATATTTTTTTTGAAGATCTGCAGCAAGAGCTGGCACTTGGGCGTGTCGAGGGTGGCCAGTTTCCCGTCGAACGCCGTGTTTAAGAAATCGCTGTAGCCGGGCAGCTTTTGGACTTCCGGCGAGTCCAAATCCCTGAAGGCCATCGCCGAGTTTTGAAAATTCCGCTGTGCGATCGGCTCATTGATCAAGGGGATGACATTATGATGACGCGGGTCCCGGCTGATCTTTGCGAACAGAGCCACCACCGTTTCCATTTCGCCCTCCAGGGCTTGCATGAAACAGCCATCCTTGTAAAGCAGCAGCCCGGTGATGCCCGCCCGCGAATTGCGTTGGACGCTGCCTTTGAGTAGATCCATTAAATCCAGCTTGCTGATCGAACCGCTGGCTGTGCTCGTATAAACAATTTGGAACAAAGTGGCCATGTGCTTACTTTAAGAACAATGCCGGTAAAGGCAAAGACAAGTTTCACCCGATTCCTTACCTGAAACGCAATAGTCGCGACGCTGTTGGAATAATTAAGGGGCTGTCACCGGACTGCTTTTGAGGTTGGGCGCGAAAGGAAACGTGAAAGTGCAGTGTCCCATGGCGAGCGCCAAACCAAAATCCATCATGGCTTGATAACCATCATTCGATACCGGCAGGGCCGGGATAAACATATTCGCCACCACGCCTTTAACTCGGCCTACAAAATCTTGCCAGAGACTGTCACTGTCATCGGCCGGTTTAATTGTAGACAGCGATACTGCCATTTTTGGCAAACCAGATTTCCGGTAAAATGCAAGCTGGTTGACCCGTGCTACGAGTTCATTCTCATGTTGAATCGCACCATTCCGATAAATAATGTTGTCCAAAATGATGCTCACGGGGCTGGCGTAGCCATGGCAATCGAACTGCATCCGCACCTCGGTTACGCTGGGCCGACCTTTGGCCAGCGTGCCTTTAATCTCGACGAGGCCCTTGCCGGAACCTTGAACACCGATGAAGTCGAGTTGGATTGGCAAAGGTTTGCCTGCCTTGAGTTCCATTGCATACTGTCGGATTAAATCATCATGGTCGAACACATTGCGCTCGAATCCATCGCCGACAAAATCAAATTCGCAGACGGCGTGAAAGGAAGTCCCGTTCGTCACGCAACTGGAAGAAACCACCCTGACGCGCTGGGTGTTTCCCGTATTGTTCGTAACAGAAATTGGGGCTGGCCAAATCAGCGGCACGAAATACATGAATTTATTGAGCGGATTTTCAATCGGCTTGCCTTTGTCATAATCAAATCGCAAGGTCGGGCCGGTCGGTGCGGCCAGCAGCCCGCCAGTCATTAGGAAATAACCCACCAACACCAGTAAGGGCGGGATGGATTTGATGCGGCGGGGAATCATTGGCGAATATTTTCCGCGCTTGGATTTTTATTACAAGGCTTTTCAAATCTTATCGCTGCCACACTGGCAACCAGTTGGTGAACTTTCGACTTTCATTGGCCGCAACAGTTCAGGCGAATTTGGATCAGGCCGGAGAGACGGAGTTGTTTCAGTGTCGTTTGAAGGGCATTCATGTTTGGTTGATGGTTGATGTGGCTGTGGCAAAGCAATCGGGCACACAGTCCCGGTAAGTGTCGAGGTTGCGGATCAGCGGATGCGTTTCCAGAAAGTCCATTTGCGGCGCGGGCATCACCTGTTCGAGCAGGGTGCGCAAATCGCGCAGCCGCCAGGTGCCATGATGCAGGGCTTGTTGCGCCGCCTGTTCCAAGGCTTTGACCGGATGTTTTTGCGCCAGTGCCAGCAGCCCATGCAAGACGCGCGTGCCGATGGGGCCGCGTTGTTGCACCATCGCCTCATGGTGAGAAATAATAAACTGCTTCGGTCTGGAGTTGGCAGAGGCCAAGCTCAAGACGGAAGCTCGACGCAATTGCGTTTACACGTTCCGTCCGCGATGAGCGCGCTCGTAGCGCAGGCACGAGCAACGGGAGCGTTGGTTGCGGCGGAAATCTGACGATTCCGTTAGAACATCTGACGATTGCCTGACGATTTGGGGCAGGTGCTATGATCGGCAAATCTGACGATTACCGAGTTTGGTCTGACGATTATCTGACGATTGATTCATCCCGTCTTGGTAATCAGGATGTAGCTCGTTGAACGGCCACGGCCCTGCCGGTCTGCCAATCCAAGTTCCATCAAGAGAGCAAAATCCCGCGAAGCCGTGTCGCGGGTAATCCCAAATTCTTGTTCGCACCGCCGACTCGTCAGCTTCTCACCCGACGCGAGCAACGCGAGCATTTTTTTCTGCCGGTCGTTAAGTCGAGCTTCGATGGCCGGTGTCACCATGAGCCGGGTTTCCGGGACGCGGATGCGATCCACATTCTCACCCGGCCCAGGGAATGTGATTTGAAAATAGCCGGTGTCCGTGCCGATGGTCGGTTGATCCAAACCATGATTGAGCATCTGGTCGCGCATTCGCCGGAAACCGCTGCCGCGTTCCTCAATGCGATGGAAATAGGAGAGGCATTGCGCCAACACCGGATTACGGGAACAGGGGCGATACTTGCCCTTGCGGAGATTGGTCAGAGTGATGGGCGACGGTGGCAGACCGGGACTGGAGATGACCACCCGGTCGGCAAAAACTTCCAGCATGATTTTGCGCCCGGCGTCCTCGTATTGGCGATGCGCGACGGCGTTGACCAGAGCTTCCCGCAACGCCTCGACGGGATACGCGGTCACGTCCTACGCCGCCCAGGGCAAGACCGTGGATTACGTCCTGTTCTCGGATTCAGCGGTCAAGGCCGCGACGAACGAGCAGCAATGGTATGTGACGATTTCGCGCGGGCGCAAAGGCGTGAAAATTTTCACGGCGGACAAGGGGCAGTTGCGCGAGAACATTTCGCGCGGCGGCGCGCGGACGCTGGCGCTGGACATGAAACCAAGCGCCATTCAAAAACTGGCAACCGCTTGGGGGCGCGACGTGGCTTTCGTTCTTAATGTTCAAGCGTCGCAGCGCGCTTCAGTAAAGCGGGCGGCGGAAATGGCGCAGCGTGAAAAATTGGAACGCGAAGCGGAAGCTCAACGACAGGCGGAAGCGGCCAAACAATCGCAGTCCATGAAACCAACTGAATCCGTCAAGCCAGCCGAGAAGCCGACTGAAACGGTCAAGCCGCCGGTTCAAAAGCCTGAAACCAT
>Ga0302278_10000633_pt1 | contig 44619 bp, 24 predicted proteins | sample III_Bog_N3_2_FD_194543 | JGI IMG/M metagenome (GOLD analysis project Ga0302278, IMG submission 194543) | Peat permafrost microbial communities from Stordalen Mire near Abisko, Sweden - III_Bog_N3_2 | ecosystem: Environmental > Terrestrial > Soil > Wetlands > Peat | place: Sweden: Abisko...
TTGGCCACGGCAGCCATATATGTCGCCCTAAACTTCGGCTATCACCACGTTGCCACCAACCGGCATGATTTATCCATTGAAACCCAGCACGGACAGTTGCAAAACGCCGCCGCCTGTCAGGGCGGATCGGAGCCCGAACTGTTCGCTGACCGGACACCGGTGGTAGCATCGAGTTCGCCAAGCGCGAACAGGGCACTGCCCTGCTAGCTCGAAGGAGGCGGTCGCTTCAGGCTAGTCCGTGACGATCATTGCCCCCAAGGGTGACCGGCTAGGTCGAGATGTCATCGACGAAAAAAAGACGGTCTGGTGCTTTGAACCGACCAGCTCAGCGGGCGCCGCCACTTTCTCGAAATCAATGTGGATATCCGGAGACGGATTATGGCTGGTTGGGCTCCGCGGGCAGCTACAGGTCTGGTCAGCACGTGCCCGAGCATTTCTTGGCCATTGACCGCCGTCAGATCTTGCAAACCCGCGGGCACCAGCAGCCGGCGCGAATGCGCCCGCTTACTTAAATGAAGGAATATCCCGCATCGTGCCCGCAGGCGGTGGCGAGTTTGGTTGGTCCGCTGCCGCCGGCGTTAAATCCTGGGAGCCGGTAGGGTTGAGCCGGGAGTCAATCACACAATAATTCAGCGCGCCCACCGACACGGAGAAGTTCATCCACCCATATCGCCCGTCCGTCAGATGGTAGTAGAGCGGCAAAGCGACCTCGTTTTGCCAGGCGGTCTGGTCGGCGATACGGGTGATTTCAAGGGCGGGCGCATAGCCGTTGTTCGGTGCCAGCGCAGGAATTTTTTCGTCCGTGACCAGCAGGCCGCCGCCGGGCAGCGTCAGCCGGCAATGCCAGTTGAACCGCTGGCCGGATTTCTTGCCCAGTTTTTCTGTCCAGCATTGCACCACGAGATTTACCGCGGTCGCGTTGGTGAGCGCGCCGGTGGCGAGATCAATGGCCACCGCCATTCCATCGCCGCGCAGCCGGTAACTCTGATTCAATGAAAGCAACGGGGTGACCGTGACAGTTTCCGCGCTGCCCGCCGGGGCGGGCGGGGCTGCCGGCGAGGTCTCAACACTCGTGGCGGAAAGATCCTCCGCGCTCGCCACCATCGCGTTGCGGACGACGCAGGGCGAGGCGGCATCATGCACGAACAAACTGGGAATGCCCGTGCCATCCACGCGGGCCATCCAGATGTCCCACGTGGCGCTGCCGGCGAGGTTTCTGGGCAGCCCATACAGGACGTGGTCGGCGTCGAGCCATTCGACCTGGTCATCCACGCTGCGAGATTCATTCACGGTGGTCTCCGTGCCCGTCTTCAGATTCCACACATGCAGCTGCCAATGCGGGCCGGCGGCGTTGGTAACGCGCGATTTAAACGCGATCTGCACACCATCGGGCGAGAGGGACGGGCATTCCACGCCTGGCCGCAGCACGCGCAGTTGCCGGTTCGCTAGGGAGCCGACGCCCAAATAATTTATGCCGCCGGAGGCAAGCGTGGCATAAAAATGGTCCCCATCGCCGGCAAAGGTTACGCCCCAGAAATTGAAGTCCGCGTTATGGAACGGCTGGCCGTCCTTCGTGACGGAGAAATTCTCCAGGTCATCGGTCAGCGGTTTGCCGGTGACGATATCAAAGATGGCTGTCCGCGTGGAAAAGCCGACCCCGCTGTAACCATGACCGGCAATGAAAACAGTGGCGGCCGCGATCCGGCCGTCCGGCGAAACCCGGGTGCGGCTGGGTTCCCCGGCCAACTTGAAAATATGGACCACTTGGAAATTGGCGTTGAAGCTGACCGCCTGGAAAATGGGGAAGGCCTCGCGAACCGATTGCAGGCACAGGCCGGAACGCCCGTTGCCATAGACCCGTTCACACGGCAGCCCGGTGGGCAGGCGCAATCCATCCGGGGCGTCGAGCCGGGCGAGCGCAAGCTGCCCATACGCTGGGCCAAGTGCCGTGTTGCGAAACATCAGCCCGGGCTGCCGCCGGAGGTCGGTGAGCAGGTTGGTACCGGCGGCCCCGGGCGGAGCGGTGGAAGCCGCGCGTTGCCGCCGCTGATACTGGTCATGGATCGCAAACGCCACGACGCCGGTGATGACCACGATGCACAGCAGACCGAACAGAATTAGTTTACGGCCGTCCGCCTTTGCGCCCGCGGGCGGTTGGTTTGGGTCACCAGGTATCATACGCTTTGGGACGAATCAGGAAACTGGCGGCGACGACGATGGCCGCCGCGAGGGCCAGGAGAAAAACCGTGGTTGCCGCAGCGATGCCGGCCAACGACCACACCAGCCCGAACAGAACCGAGGCGGCCAGACGCGCCAAATCAGATGCGGTGGCGATCACGGCCAGACCGCTGCCGGCATGCGACTGGGGTAGGACCGCCGCTGCCATGGCCGTCAGCACGCCATCGGTTGCGGCATAATAGGCGCCCAATAAAACGAGGACGGCGGATATTTGCCATAACCCGCCGCCGGGCAGGAGCAATACGACGTAAACGAGCGCCAGCAATCCGTAACCGCCCAACAAAACGCCTCGCCGGCCAACGCGATCCGCCAGCCGTCCACACGGAACGGCGAGCATGGCGGTGACCAGAGAAGCGCCGACATAGAGCAGCGGAAACGCCGTCATGCCAACGTCCAGCCGTCGTTGCAAAATAAGGAATATAAAACCATCGCTTATCGAGGCCAGGCCTAGGACCACGGCGGTCAAAACCACCGCTCGGAATCCAGACTCGCCCAGCAGTTTCACGGCGGTCTGGAACGAAATCCGTTCCGTGGCACAGCCCGAACCCTGCGCGCAGGAGCGGCAGCGCAAATGCATGACGGTCTTGTGCGGGATGGGTGCTGACGAAATCAGTTTTTCATCCGGCTCCCCCGACGGAACAAACAGCGTAATGACGCCCAGCCCCAAAATGGCGATGCCAAAGCTCGCCACAAACAGTACGTTAAACGCGCCGGGCATCATGGCCAGCAGCACAAAGGCAAACATCGGCCCCAGCAGCGCGCCCACCGCGTCCAGGGAACGGTGAACCCCAAACGCCGTGGCCAGCCGGTCCTTAGGACTGCGATTTGAAATCAGAGCGTCGCGCGGTGCGGTGCGAATGCCTTTGCCAATGCGGTCTAGGGTGATGATGACTGTGATCATTCCCCAGGCGTTTCCCGCCATGAAAATCAGCAGACGGCAGGCGGCTGAGAGGCCGTAGCCCAGGATCGCAATGGTTTTATGCTGTTGCCAGCGGTCCGCCAGCACCCCGCCGGCAATCCGGATGAGTGCGGCGACCCCGCGATAGAGACCATCCACCAACCCGAATGCCAGTGGGCTTATCCCCAAATAAAGCACGAGATAGACAGGCAGAATGCTCACGACCATCTCCGAAGAGATGTCGGTCAGCAGGCTGGTGAAACCCAGCGCCCACACCGTCCGGCTCACAACCGGCAGCCACCGGCTAAACTTCGACGCTTGGTGCTCCGGAATCGTTTTCTCCACGCCATCAGCCAAAGGGGCGACATCGCCGGCAGCCGGACGCGAAAAGATTCTTAACCAGTCAATGTAATATGGCATTTCCCATTTAGTTTCTGACCCACGACCAGCGCGGATCTTTTTCGTATTTTTACGTGATTCTCTGCCTGCTCCACAGCTTTGCAAAGACATTTTTCAGTTCGTCCCGGTTGTTCTCTGGCACTGCGGTGCTTAGTTGACTGTTTGGGCTCCGCTCGCCCATTTTCTCTTGGATGTGAAGACACCACTCCCGTGGTTTCAAGTATTCCCCTTCAAAATTGAAACGTCGGTTATTTGTAACTAAACAATGTCAACCGAACGTCTTGCTTTTAGATGGTTTAGTCACCATTCTTAACAAGCAGATCCGTATGGGAGATCAAACTACAAAAATCAACCCAATTTGCTGGGCCGTGTCTGGAGTCTTCAATGGCTTGAACTTTGATGGTATCAATGTGCTGCCTCATTTGGAATCCGAAAAGATTTTATTCACGCTCACCACCGAAAGTGGCGAAATTGTAAAATTGACTGAAGTCAGATTCCCCGCCCAAGACCACACGGAAGCTAGGTATTACCAGATCGCCAAACGTGTGGTCGGAAACAAGTTGTTGATCCTGCTTTAAGAACCATTATCCGGCGATTCAGCTGGTCGACTTACCGTCGCCCATACAAAGGATACTTTAACGGATTCACCGCCGGATTATCTCAATTTCCCCGCGAGATCGCCAGCGCTAGGAACAGTCAACTTCGGCTCCCAATTACCCAACAATTTCCCCTTAAATTCGAATATTTGGACACTACGGGACACCCGGTTCTTCCTGAAATAAAGGGCACCACGCCGCCTGCCGGTTTTCCCATTTTGCCGTACTTTAAGGAAAAAAATTAAAGGAATCGCTCGAATACAACGAGGAAGTGTTTTGGCCTCCGGGAGAAAAAGGATATTGGAGATGAAAAAAATGACGTCGAAAAACCCTTGTTCCATAGAAAACGCCAAGTATCCCTAGAAAAACGACTTGCAAATCTGTGGAACAGAACGAAAATAAGCTAAATTAGAAAATCCTCCTAGGCGGTTCAGAGCCAGAAATCCCTGCAAAGATCAGCCCAAGGTGAAATTGTCTGACGCCGCTAATACTTTGCTTTTCAAGATTAACCATTATGAACCAACTGATCTGCTCTGAATACTTAAGGCTTCAATTTCGCATTTTTGTTTTGGGAACTTCGTTCCTAATCGCGGGCATCAGCACCGGAGTCGGTCAAGTCAATCCAATGACGACCTTGATCAATGGCGACTTCGGTACCGCCGCCACTCAAACCGGGGCCGCAGTTTTGGGTGCTACCGGTGATGTGTGGAATACGCTCAATGGCAGTTCCAACACCATTTTTGATTCATCCAACAACGTCGTCAGCGGTGTCCGGCTTACACTGGTCAATGCCAGTCAGCTGTATACCGATACCGGGGGAACCGCCATGGATGCCAACACCACCGCTTTGATGGAGGATTACGCATTTGGCTATAACAATCCAAGTTACACGGCGACGGTTACGGTGAGTCTGACCGGTTTGACAAAATATACGAACAGCGCTTTCAACCTGGTGGTTTACGCCGCCGGAGACCAAAACGGCCAAGGTGCCACCCTTAACTTGACGACGGGGGCGACGGGTGGAAATACTGTCGGCACTTTGACCACCAGCGCAACCTCGCGGCAAATTTCAGCGGGCTTGGGTGTTGCCTACAATGCTTTCATGGGCATCCTGACCAATGGCACGCTTTCATTCACCGCGACCGAGAGTCCGGGACAGATTTTTACAATTGTGAATGGTTTTCAATTGCTGTTGAGTCCGTTCATCATTGCGACCCAACCCGTTTCACAAACCAACTCTGGAGGCAACCTCGTTTCGCTAAACATCGGTGTCATTGCTTCGTCGCCGTTAAGCTATCAATGGCAGGCCGGAGCCGTGGGCAGCGGCATCTACACAAACTTGACAGACAGCGGCCAGATTTCCGGCTCGGTAAGCAACGTCCTGACGATTTCCGGCTTGAGCACCAATTGGGCGCTGGCCTACCAGGTGATTGTGGCCAACGGTTTCAACTCCATCACCAGCGCTGTGGCGACACTCACTGTGTTGCCGTCTGTGCCGCCGACGGTCACAGGCGTTTTTAACGTCGGGACGACGAATGTTGAAATCGTATTTTCCAAGCCCGTCACGATCGCCAGCGCCACCAACGTCGCAAATTATGCGTTCGCAAACGGACTGGCCATAACCAATGCATCATTGGGCGCGGATAATATGACCGTGACGCTCACGACGGTGCCGCTGGCTTATGGCAGTAATTATGTCATCGTCATCAATAACATTCTTGATCTGGCCATTCCACCGGACAACATCGCAACTAACACTCTGGCTGGTTTCACAGTTTCGCCTTATGCCTCGCAGGACATCGGCGCTCCGGTCATTCCTTCCAGTTTTACGCTGACGACCAACGGCGTGAACGTCAGCAGCGCTGGCAACGACATCGGTGGCACCAACGATCAATTCAATTTTCAGTACCAATCGCAGAACGGCAATTTTGACGTCACCGTCTGTCTGGCCGGGCTGGGTTTGTCCGACCTGTGGGCGCAGGCCGGCTTGATGGCGCGCGCGAGTCTGGCGGCGGGCAGTCCGTTTGCCGCCACGCTGGCCACGCCGGGCATGAACGGCGAATTCTTTGCCGGCCGCACGACCACCAATGGCGTGGCCACCGCCTCGGGAAATTTTCCGGTCAATTATCCCAACACCTGGCTGCGGCTCAATCGCGTCGGCAATGTGTTCACCGGTTTCGGCAGTTATGACGGAATCAACTGGACGCAACTCGGGGCGGTGACGCTGGCGATGCCGAACCAGATTTACCTCGGCTTGGCCATCGCCAGCCATGACACGAACCAACTGACGACGGCACAATTTACCGATTACGAAACCACGCCGACCAATTCGGTGACGGCCACGATCATCAATCCGCATGAACCGATCGGGCCGTCCAGCCGCAAAACTGGCATTGTCTTTTCCGAAATCATGTACAAGCCCGCGGCGCGCACCGACAGCAACAACGTGGAATTTTTGGAAATCTATAATTCAAACCCGTTCTTCCAGAACATTAGTGGCTATCAGGTGACGTGTGCGGACATGAATTATACTTTTCCCGACAACACGTTGATTCCCGGCGGTGCTTATTTTGTTTTGGCCGCTTCGCCGCAAGGCATCGCCAATGTTTATGGCGTCACCTCGAATGTCTTTGGCCCCTACAACGGGAGCCTGAAAAAAAACGAGACGCTCGAACTGCTGGACGAACAAAGCAACGTGCTGCTGACCATGCCTTACAGCGCCACTTATCCATGGCCGGTGGCGGCGAGTGGCACGGGACATTCCATCGTGTTGGCCAAGCCGAGTTACGGCGAGGGCGATCCGCGCGCATGGGACATCAGCGACACGGTCGGCGGTTCGCCCGGACAAATGGACGGATTCACGCCCGACCCGTTGCGGAATGTCGTCATCAACGAGATTTTGCCGCACTCGGAAAATCCGGCGCGGCCGCAATTCATTGAACTTTACAATCACAGCACGAACAGCGTAGATCTTTCTGGCTGCATTTTGACCGACGATCCGACGACCAACAAATTTGTCATTCCGTCCGGCACGGTCATCGGTCCGGCTGGCTTCATTTCCTTCACGCAATCACAATTCGGTTTCACGCTCAACGGCGCGGGCGAGACGCTTTATTTCATCAAGTCGGATCACAGTCGCATTCTGGACGCCTTGCAGTTCGGCGCGCAGGCCAACGGCGTGTCATATGGCCGCTGGCCGGATGGCGCGAATGATTTTTACGCGTTCACCACCAACACGCCCGGCACGAACAACAGCGCAATTTTAATCGGCGACATCGTCATCAACGAGTTGATGTATGACCCGATCAGCGGCAACGACGACGACCAATACGTTGAGCTTTACAACAAAGGAACCAACACCGTCAATCTGGCCGGCTGGCAGTTCACTGCGGGAATCACCTTTACCTTTCCCAGCGTCGCGATTGCCCCGAACGGCTATCTGGTGGTCGCGCGCAACACCGCCAATCTGTTCGCCAAATATCCGAACTTGAACAGCGGAAACACGGTGGGCAATTACAGCGGCAAGCTGTCGCACGACGGCGAACTGGTGCAGCTGTCCATGCCGCAAACGCTCTACACCAACACCGCCATTTTGGTGGCCGAAGATCAGGTCACCTACGGCACGGGCGGACGCTGGGGCGAATGGTCGGGTGGCGGCGGCAGCAGCTTGGAATTGATTGATCCGCATTCCAACCACCGGCTCGCGGCGAACTGGGCGGACAGCGATGAGACGCAAAAATCCGTCTGGACGAATGTCGAATGCACCGGCGTGCTCGACAATGGCGCGAATTATGATCCGTCCATTGATTATGCCCAGATCGGCCTGCTGGACGACGGCGAATGTCTGGTGGACAACCTCGAAGTGGATTACAACGGAACCAACTATGTTTCCAACGGCACGTTTGAGAACGGCACCAGCGGCTGGTCGTTCCAAGGTTGTATGTCGCGTTCCAGTCTTGAAAATAGCGGATATCAAAGCAACTATTCCCTGCACATCCGGTGCAGCGACAAGATTTGGACGGGAGACAACTCGTGTCAGGTGGCCTTGAATCCGAACTCGCTGGTGGCCGGCCAGACGGCGACCTTGCGGTTCAAGGCGCGCTGGTTGCACGGCTGGCCGGAAGCCTTGTTGCGGTTGAACGGCAACTGGCTGGAAGCCACGGCGGCGCTGCCGATCCCGACCAACCTCGGTTCACCGGGCGGACCGAACAGCCAATATGTGACGAACGCCGGTCCGGCCATTTACAACGTAACGCACACGCCGTCGTTGCCGGCGGCTTACCAGCCGGTGGTGGTGACCGCGAATGTTCACGATCCTGATGGTGTGCAAAATCTGACGCTTTACTATCGGCTGGATCCGGAGACAACTTACACCGCCGTGCCGATGAACGACGGTGGCACGAACGGCGACGCCATCGCGGGCGACGGGGTTTATAGCGCAACCATTCCCGGCCAACCCGCGAATCAAATCGCCGCGTTTTATATTTTTATCGCGGACAATCTGGGCGCAGCGACACGCTTCCCGACGATTCGTCCCAACGACAATGAACCGGTGCGCGAAGGCGTGGTGATGTTCGGCGACGGCAATCCGGGCGGTAGTTTTGGCGTTTACCATTTGTGGATCACGCAGACCAACGTGGCGCGCTGGATCAATCTGGCGGACTTGAGCAACGAAGGGAACGACGGCACGTTCGTCAACGGCAGCCGCGTCATTTACAATATGCAGGCGCGTTATGCGGGCAGCCCGTATCTGCAGTCTTTTAACGCTCCCACTGGCAATCTTTGCCATTACAAATGGGAATTCAATGACGACGATAAATTTCTTGGCGCGACGGATTTCAGCAAGATTCATCAGCCGGGCAATAATCCCGGCGATGACGCGAGCCTCCAGCGCGAGCAACTGGCCAACAGCTTCCTGCGCGCTCTCCGCGTGCCATGGCTTTACAAGCGTTATGTGGCGGTTTATGTGAACGGCAACCGGCGGGGCAGTTTGATGGAAGACACCCAGGTGCCGGGCGGCGATGTGGTGAAGGAAAATTTTCCCAACGACACGGACGGCTACCTTTACAAAATGCAGCCGTGGTTTGAATTTCAACCGTTCCCGTCCGGCTACTCGATGGGCTACAACAATAATGCGTTCTGCAACCTGCTGCCTTACACGACCACCAGCGGTGTGAAAAAAGTGGCGCGCTACCGCTATAATTACGAAGTCCGGCGCACGCCCGATTCCGACAGCGACTTCACGAATGTCTTCTCGGTGATTGACGCCGCCAACTTTTCCAGTTCGCCTAACTATGTCGCGAACATGGAAAACATGGCGAACATGGAAAATTGGATGCGCGTGTTTGCGGCCAACCACGCCGCCGGCAACTGGGATACTTTCGGCGCGCAAACCGGCCAGAATCTTTACGGCTACATCGGCACGTTGGGCACAAAATATTCGCTGCTGATGTGGGATTTCAACATCGTCATCGGCAACAGTGAATCTTGGGGGCCGGGTCAAAATCTTTTCGTCCTCAACCCGCAAGACTACAACTTGGCGGCCATCTACAGCAACCCGACTTTCCTGCGGATGTATTGGCGCGCGTTGCAGGAATTGGTCAACGGTCCGCTCAATGTCGCCAACAGCGGGCCGTTGCTGATGTCCAAATACAATGCTTTCATTGCTAATGGCCTGTCCGTCGAAAACCCGACCGCTGCCACCGCGCCTGGCGGAGGCTACCCGGGCATCGAAGCGTGGCTCGCCCAAGCGCAAAGCAGCATCGCGGCGCAACTGGCCGCCGAGAATGCCACGAGTTTCGGCGTCAATCCGGTCGTGACGACCAGCAACAACGCGGCCTATGTCACCGGCCAGGCTCCGGTAAATGTGGCCAACGTCTGGATCAACGGCGCGGCGTATCCGCTGACGTGGACAAGCCTGACCAATTGGAGCATCACCTTGCCGCTGAGCAGCGGGACAAATAATTTGAGTGTGGTCGGTGTGGACAAAAATAATCAGCCGATCACGGGCGACAGCAACACCGTCAGCGTCGTCTATAACGGAACCAACTCGTCACCCGTGGGCAAGATCGTGATCAATGAAATCATGTATGCTCCGGCCATCAACAACGCGCAGTTCGTGGAACTCTACAACAACTCGACCAATCTGGCGTTTGATCTGTCGGGCTGGCAGCTTCAAGGATTGTCATATACTTTCCCGAACGGCTCGGTTCTCGCGCCGACGAACTATCTGGTTTTGGCGGCGAATAATGCCGCCTTCGCGGCCGCTTACGGCGCGACTAATCCGGTGTTTGATATTTTCAGCGGAACCTTGTCGCCGAACGGTGAAACGCTGACACTAAACCTCGCCAGCAACACGCCGGTGACCAAGGTAAAATACGAAAATCAGTTGCCGTGGCCGACCAATGCCAGCGGCACCGGCGCGTCCTTGCAATTGATTGATCCCAGTCAGGATAACTGGCGCGTCGGCAACTGGACGACGGTGCTCTCCAACGCGCCGGTGACGCCGCAATGGACTTATGTCACAGTTACGGGAACGGCGTCGTCTTCCTTGTTTTATATCTATTTGCAGTCCACCGGTGATGTTTATGTGGATGACATCCAATTGGTCGCGGGTTCCGTGCTGGGAGCGGGAACAAACACTTTAGTTGACGGTGATTTTGAATCCGGTTTTCCCGGCCCGTGGACGGTTTCTCCGAATCTGACCAATTCCGTCTTGAGCACCGTCGTCAAACATTCTGGCCACGGTAGCCTGCATCTGATTTCCACCGCCGCCGGCACGACGCAAAGCAGCGCGATCTGGCAGTCGATTTCACCCGCATTGAACAGCGGTGCGACTTACACTTTAAGCTTCTGGTATCTGCCCAGCACTAACGGCGGCCCGCTGACTTTGCGTTTGTCTGGATCCGGCACTATCGCGACGGTCAATCCCGCTCCCCCGTCGCCCAGCTTGATTTCCGCCACGCCTGACGCTTTGAACAGTGTCGCGACTTCCTTGACGCCATTCCCGTCCTTGTGGATCAATGAATTGCAGGCGGACAATCTGACCGGCATCACCAACCGCGCCGGTCAGCGCACCGGCTGGCTGGAACTTTACAATCCCAGCACCAATGTCATTTCCTTGAACGGACTTTATCTCGCCAACAATTACACCAACTTGTTGCAATGGGCTTTCCCGGCCAACGCGAGCATCAACGTCGGCCAGTTCGAAGTGATTTTTGCTGACGGCGAGACGTATCTTTCCACCACCAACGAACTACACACCAGTTTTGTTCTGTCCAGCGGCACGGGTTCGCTGGCGTTGACCCGGCTTGCCTCGAATGGTCAGCAGCAGGTGCTCGACTACGTCGACTATCAGAATATTTTTCCGAATGATTCCTACGGCTCATTGCCGGACGGGCAAAGTTTCAACCGCCAGGAATTTTTCCAGGCCACGCCCGGCGCTCCGAACAACGGCACGGCCACGCCGCTGGCATCGTTCATTGACTACACCTCGCCGGGTTCGGTCTATACGCAAAACTTCGATGGTCTGCCGAATCCGGGGGCAACTTCGGTCAACGCGGCCAATCCGGTGACAATTAACAGCGTCGCCTACTCGCTTAACAATCCTTATGATTTCGCCTTTCCGGTGGCCGCCAATGGCGGGCTGGGAATTTCCGCGCTGGCTGGCTGGTATGGTTCGGGCGTTTCCAGTTCCAGATTTGGCGCCACGGATGGCGACCAGACCACGGGCGGCCAGATCAGTTTTGGATTGCCGAGCAGTTCCAATCGCGCGCTCGGATTGCTCGCCACCAGTTCCACAGGTGGAACGGCGTTTGGCGTGCGGTTCATCAACGGCGCCGCCACCACGCTCACGCGGATGAACCTGCAATTCACCGGCGAAGTCTGGCGGCAATCCAATGTCGCCAAGACGTTGCAGTTTTATTATTTCATTGACCCGACCGGCGTCGCGACGTTCCCCGGCAGCGGAACCGCCTTTATTCCCGCGTTGAACGTGAGCATTCCGACGGTCGCCGCAGATTCGGGCGGCGTAGCGGTGGACGGCACGGCGTCCATCAACCAGACCAACTTGAGCGTGCTGAATCAGACCATCACCAACTGGCCGCCCGGTGCGGCTTTGTGGCTCATGTGGCAGATGACCGATTCCACCGGCAAGGCGCAGGGCTTGGGTATTGATAACTTGAGCTTCTCGGCGAGCGTGCCATTGCCCGTGCCGGTGAACATCCAGGTTTCCAGTACGAATTTCTTGCTAAACTGGTCCGGTGTGGTGGGACAAACCTATCAACTCGAATCCACAACTAATCTGGCGACCCCGGTCTGGACGCCGGTGGGTAATCCGGTGACCGGCACGGGCGGAACCTTGACGCTCACCAACAACCTTGGCTCTTCGCCGCAGGACTTTTTCCGCCTGCGGCTGGTGAATTAAAACCCGAAGGCGGCTTGGCGCGTAATACGAATTCAAGATGATCTTTTGTTCTTTTCTTGCCGATGAAATATTGTCATATATTATGTCCAAGCTTTGATGGAAAAAACAAGAAAGTTAGGTTGGGTTTTGCTCATCATTCCGTTGCTCGGACAGGCCGCCGGAACTAATTTCCAGATCACTGACTTTAATTGCCGCAGCCAAATTTCTTGGACCAATGCTTTCCCCAGCGGGGTTTGCACGGTGGAAACCGCCGCCCGACTGAGCGGTACCAACGGTTACACGGCTTGGATTCCTCAGCAAAACTATTTCACCACGAATTCTGCCGGCGAGGGTGGTTTTTCTTTCACGTCTAGCATTGGTTTTTTTCGCCTGCTGGCGGTTGATATTTCCAGCGACACACCCCTGGCGTTTACAAATCTGGTGCAGTCTTATGGCTTTTTGCACACCATCGCCGGCAACGGCGACGCGGGTTACAGCGATCCGGGCAAGGATGTGACGAATTACTGGCAGCCAAATTATGAAGGCGGTTATGCCACAAATGCCGCGCTGTCACGGCCGCACTTTGCGATGGAAGATGATTTCAGTAACGTATTCATCGTGGACAAGGACAGTGATTCCGTCCTGAAAGTCACGCCGGATGGTAGAATCCACACTGTCGCCGGCACGCACGCCATCGGCAACGGCCCGGACGCTTCCACCATCGCCACGAATGTTGCGATGAATACGCCCAATGGCTTGTGGGTGCGCGGTGACGGCACGGTTTATGTGCTGGACACCGGCAACGGCAAGGTGCGGCGGCTGGATACCAACGGCATGTTGACCACCCTCTTTACCGACAGCAAGGGTATCAGCGGTGGCCGCGGGTTGTGGGTGAAGTCTGATGAATCGCTCGTTTATTATGCTTCGAACAGTCATTTGCGTCAATGGACTCCTACCGGCGGCAGCGTGAATCTTAACAGTCAATTCAACGACCTCGGTAATATCATTATCAGCGGCACCAATATCGTTGCCACTGATCGGAGTGATAACACCGTCTGGCTCGTGACCACGAATACCGGCACCCGCACACTCTTATTTGGTAACGGCGGCGAAAACCTTGTCGTGGACGGCTCGCTCGCTGCCACCAACAGTCTTTACGGAGTTCGCGGGGTTTGGCAGCCGCCCATCGGCGGATATTTTCTGGCGACAGATTATGGTGCTCAATTTCTGTATGTGGATGTCACGGGCGTGGTTCATATTTTAGTGAATGGTCAGAATGATGACCATGCCGGTGATGGCCAATGGTTCTATTCACCGACCAATAATTTCTTCGGGCAATTGCGCTCCGTCTCAATGGACAATCAGGGCAATCTAATCATCGTGGAAAACGATACCGGGTATGTCCGGCGGATTGATTTTCAACGGTTGACCCCTTGACGTGAGAGGCTAATTTAAATCTTGCTGCTGGGTCTGGTATTCATGCAGCCGGTCTTGGGCTTCGGTCAGGTCCCGATTAAGATACTCCAACGCCGCTCCGGCCTGAGTCTGGAATTTTTCGTCCGCCTTCTGGAGTTTAATCTGTTCCTTGACCTGCTGGATCTGGGTCATGATGAGGGCAATCCGTGACTCCATGTCTGCGATACCTTGTTCCGGGGTGCGAACGAGCGGGTGTCCTTTCGCCACAATATTCGTCGCATCTAGGATCAATTCCAGTTCCGTCCGTGATGGGTCGGAGAATGGTGACCTGGGTTCGGGCTGGCTCATGGCTTTACTTTTAATGCAGAAGCCCAGCCCAGCAAGGAGTTTTTAAAGATTTCAGCGCAACGCTGGTCGGGCAAATTATTGGAGTGTGCCCCGGGCGTCCAACTGCGCCGCATAGCTCTTCGAGCCCTGGCGGCGATTACCTTACACGTTCAAACCAGAAACGACCACTCAATATGAATTATGTCACTCATGGTCTGTTTTATGGATTACAAAATGTTCTACAATCCGTTGCCTTGCGTTGACGTTCCTGTTGAATAAATAAATTGGTTGTGCAATTTGTAATTTGTGGCAACAAACGATGTTAAAAAAACGTTCGGGGCGACCCTCAAAGGGTGGCGGAAACGGATGGGCTATTCTCAGGAGGTTTTGTCGGAACGTTCGGATCTGTATCGGACGTATATTTCGGATGTGGAGCGAGGTGTCCGCAATCTGTCTTTGGAGAGTATCGTCCGGCTGGCACAGGCGCTGGATATTTCAGTGGCCACCCTGTTTCCCGATGTGTTGAACCACGCAGCAACTGGCGGCCATGGCCGCTCTGGGTTGGACCAAAGCTTTGTGGAAATTCTGCTGGTGGAGGACAATGCCGATGACGTGGAACTGACCTTGCGCGCGTTCAAGCAGGCGCGGTTTGCCAACCGGGTCACCGTGGTTACGGACGGGCAGGCAGCACTGGATTATCTTTTCCGCCGGGGTCCACATGCCGACCAATCGTCGGCGAAACTGCCGCAGGTGATCTTGCTGGATTTGAGCCTGCCCAAGGTGAGTGGGCTGGAGGTTTTGCGCCAGATCAAGTCGGATCCGCAGGTCTCACAGTCGCATGTCGTCATCCTCTCGGCATCCAATTATCAGGAAGACATGGCCCGGTGCCGCCGTTTGGGCGTGGAAGACTATTTGATCAAGCCGGTGGATTTTCAGGGGCTCAGCCGGGTGACGCCGCGGTTGAAGCTCGATTGGGTGCTGTTCAAACCGGCGGCGGAAGTCATCTGAACCGCCAAGACCGTTTAGCTGGAGACTGGTGGTTTTCAGCTGGGTGGGTCTGGCAGGCAATCGTATGCAAGCTCTATCAGCATCATCGACCGGCCTTGAAGATATCCGGCCGATCAGCGCCGCCGAATCAAAAGTGTTGGTCAGCGCCCCGACCACGCCATGCTCGAAAAGGATGCCCACCTCGCGCTGCTGGGAAATCCACGGCCATCAGCCACCGAACCTGTCCGCCAAACAGCGGGCACCACGCCGCCAGCGCCATGAGGGGGAATTATTCAAGTGGATGCCAACGGCCCCTGTGCGAAGCACCATGGCCGGTGCATCCCAGCAAACTGTTTGGACCGACGGGCCGGCCATTAAAGATCGCTACCACACTTCTCGGATCGCGATAAAGCCTGCTGGAGCGATCTTGGCAGCCGGGAGCACGTCAACCTTGAGATTCCGGATTCAGTCGTTCCCTTGCCGGAACTAGACCGGCCCGGCGTCATTCTGGTGGGTATTGATCCTGACACCGACCATCATGGCGGTGTTTTGTGCCGCATTGAATCCGGATTGCATGGTCAAAATGCGTTCACCGTTTGTAATTAACCCAATCATCCCATTGCCAAGCCATATTAAATTCGTTCTTCATGTAAAACCAAGTCCAATTAAGATGTTTAAATAAATCTTTCACTGTCTCACCAAATCGTCGGAAGTCCACATTTTCCCATCCGCGCCGGCGGAGCGGATTTCCATTTCATGGGCCGAGATTTGATGGAAAAAATAGGGTCTGCCCCAGGGATCCACAAGTTCGCCATTTTCATTGATGCGCATCCCGGCCTCGGCATTTAGAAAGTTGACATGCTTTGGATTATTGCCAGACAGCTGGCTGGTGATTTCAGGATTGGTGCCAACGGGATTACCGCCGAACATCGCGCCGTATTGTCGGACGGCGCGGCTCATGTTTTCCAAAACGCTCACGGGTGAAAAATTCGTAAACTGCAAAGGTGCTGGCGCCCCGGAAGGCTGAGGAGAGCTGGTGGTCGAGTCGGAGCTGGAATTCGCCGCCGGTGGCTGTAGGCGTGCAAAATTCGACTCGATGATGGCGACAGTGGCCGGATTCTGTTTCGCCAACGCACTGGCAACGGCAACATCCTGCGAGTTTTTATCCGGGCTTACCGACGAATTTTTAACCAAATCCGGGAGACGCCAGAAATAAAGAAACAGCGCGATGGGTAGAATTAAGATCACCGCTACCAGAACACGGTTTTTCATCAGATGAAGCCGAGGTTGGATGAGGTGAAGCGGCCGATGTTCGGGAACACGGTGGAAAGATTTCCTGGGTCCACCCCGAACCACGTCGCAAGGGTGGCGAAATACTGGTCAATGGCCGTGGTCGGAATCCAGCGGCCGGTGCCAAGGTCATTTGGGCTATTAGCCCGGAACGAGGGGAACTGGCCATACGTATGCTGACCGTTCACTGCCCCGCCGAGAATGAGATGATGGCTGCCCCAGCCGTGGTCACTGCCCTGGCCATTGCTCGGAAAGGTTCGGCCAAAATCGCTGGCGGTGAAACTGGTCACGCTCTCGGAGAGGCCGAGCTGTTCCATCGCGCGCTGAAAGGCGAACATGGACTGGCTCAATTCCGCGAGCAGGTTGGTGTGCGAGCCAAGCAGCACATTGTTTGGCGAGTTGCTGCTGTAATTGGTCTGGCCAGTGTGCAGGTCGTAGCCGCCGACTTGGCAGAAAAAAATCTGGCGTTTCATGCCAAAACCACCGTTCGCAACGGCGGTGCTGCCGGCGGCGATCAACCGCGCAATCATCTGTAGCTGCGGGCTCAGCGAGGAAGCGAACGCGGGGCTGCCGGTCACGGGCGAAGTGATTTTCGTCGGGAATCCAGCCAAGCCGGTGTTGGTGTTCACGTTCGTCCAATAACTTGGGGCGATCGTGTTGGAGATGGCGTTGTTCAGGAGGGCGGCGGAGTTGATGGACTGTTCGGCCACGCTCGCATAAGCCTGCGCCTGCAGATTTGAATAAGGCAGGCCAAGGAGGCTCATCAGTGCGGGCAGACGGTTGGTGTTCGCGCCGCCACCAGGATTCGTGGGCAGCGCCAGGGAAATCGCGCCCCCGTTGGAGACGGAATACTGCGCGACGATGTTGCCGATTTCAAACGTGTTCGCGCCGGCGAGCGACACCATGAGCGAGATCGGCGCATTTGGCTGGACCGAGTTCAGCAAATCCGCGCAGCGGCCGCCCCAGCCGGTGGTGGGTGGCTGGTCGGGAACGGATGTCTGCCATTGCGTCTGCTGGTCCGCGTGTGAAAAAAGCTGCGGCGGCCGGGGGACCGAGTTCGAGGAATACTGCGCCAACGTGAGCGGATAAACCAGCGTGCCGGTATTGAACAGAAACGCAAGTTTACCCTCGCCGAAAAGCTGCTGCAGTTCGGGGCAGCTGGGATGCAGGCCGTAGGTGTTGCCGTCGCCGGAATTGGTCCCGTTGCTGCCCAGCGAGGCGACCGGCAGGATGAAATTCGATGGGATCGCCAGGACCGGCGAGCGCGTCTGGTTGTAATATGCGTATTGCGCCGCCGAAGTCGGGATGATCAGGTTGTTCGAGTCGTTTCCTCCCTGGAGAAAAATACAGACCAGCGCCTTGTAATCATTCGGCCCGATGTTGGATTGAGCGACGGCGGCGTTCATCAGGCGTAGATCGCTGATGGCCGAGGTCATGGCGGCGGTGCCCACGGCGGCGCAGGCGGCGCGGCGGAGAAATTCCCGGCGCGAAAGTTCGGCAAACTTTTTGTCGTTCATAACATTATTTTTGGATGATGCAATCCGGCGAACTGGCGATTAAATGAACCACGGCGCGGACGCGGTCGCGCATCTGCGTCTGGTTGGTCGGCGAAGCGAAGTTTGCGGTGTTCGCGACGTAGCTGATGATGTTCGACTGCGCGACGGCGGACAACTGACCGGCGGCGAGCAGCGTGTTCAGATTGCTCACGAGCGTAGGAATGCCAGCGTCGGCAGTGTAATTCATCGACATCCATGGCGCGAGATTCAGTACGATGGAACCGTTGCCACCACTGAAGCTGGATAAACCGTTGGTATTACCAGCGTTGTTTAAAATACCACCTTCGATGAAATTCATCTGCGCGGCCACCCCGCTGGCGGTAGTAAGTTGAAATTCCGGCGTCGTCAAACCGGCGGACGCGAGCGCGCCGGGAAATTCGTAGCCGGGATAAAAGAAATTGAAAACCGTCGGCGACCGCAGTGGCGATTGCGACAAACTCGAACTGGTGCCGGTGTCGGTGTAACTCATGTTCCAAGTGCCTTCCTGAATCACGACATTGCCTGAACGCGCTAGAATCGGCGCCTGTAAATCATAAACCGTCAGGCTGTTTTGATTTTGATTTGCGGAGTTGGTCGTCGTCACCGTGAAATGTGTTGGGTCTGATACATTCGCCACAACATAAGTTCCATCCGCCGCCGAGCCGGAAGTGAAATTGATATAGACGCGGCTGCCCGCGACAAGCCCGTGCGCGCCGGTGGTGCTGACGACGATGTTGGTCCCGGTCTGGGTGTAGCCACCGACATTCAATTTTGGCAGCAGGCAATTGCCCGCGCGTGTGATCAAATCCGTGCTGGTGACGGTGAAATGCGTCGCATCAATCACACTGACCACCTGAAACAACGCGTTCGAAGCGCCGCCGGTGGTAAACACGATATAAACTGGATTGCCGACGGCGAGGCCGTTGCCGGAAAACGCGGCGGTGATGACGCCGTTTGTCTGTCCATACGTACCGGTGGTCAACTGGGGCGCGTTTACGGTGAAGTTCGTCGGCGACGTGATGGTCACAGTATAGCCCTGCGCGGTTGGCGCGGCGTTGCCCGACGTGTCGGTGAACGTTAGATATGCCGTGTCGTTCGTGCCGAGCAAATGCGGGCTGACCGTGGTGATGGTGATGGTCTGGTTGGTGGTCTGGCTGTAAGTGCCGTTGACGCTGGGCGGCGCAGGAAAGGCGCGGGCCAACTGGGTTACTCGCACAAGCGGCTCACGTTGCTTGCCAAAAGTCGGGTCCACAACCAGGTTCGGGCTGCGCGCCTCATAATCCAGCAAAATCGCCTGCACGACTGCCTGCAAATTGCCGCGCACACCGGTGCCGTCATTGTTGAACACCCGCGCAACCCGATAAACATAATCGCGGCTGGGATTGCTGGTAACGAGCCGCTGGATCAACTCGCGGCAGATGTAGGGTCCGACATTCTGGTTGTGGAAAATGGAATTCATCGCCTGCTCCAAGTCCTGCGAGCAATAGGCGTCGTTCGTCGTCGAAGCTACCGCCTGATTGCCCCATGCCTGCGGCAGCATGACGTTGTCGAGCACGAGCTTGGTGCCAAGTTCGTGGTGCGATGGCACAAGCACCATCGGGTTGGTACCGTTATAATATGGATACCAGTTCGACGGCAACCGGCCGTTCGCCTGGTTGGTCTGATAATAATTCCAGCCGGTGAACACACTGGCGAAACCCATGATTTCATTCTGGCCGTAAGTCGGCACCAAGTTGCCCTGCGAATTCAAAACCAGCGAGCTGTCCGGCCATAGGCGGTTCAGACCGATGGAAAACAGCTGTTGTACTTCGCGCGCGTAATTTTCATCGGCATGGATGCCGGTGACCATGCTGCCCGCGTTGTTGCCGAGCGCGCTCAAATACAACCCCATCGCCGGATGCAAGGTAACGGCTTCGAGCAGCGAACGGTAATTGCCGAACGCATTGTTGAGCAGCGTGTCGTAGTAGGATGAAAGCGCGTCGGCGTTGTTGACGAGAATGCTGTTTTCAGACACGACGAATATTTCGCTCAATGCAAACGCGACGCGCTGGCGCAACTGGTCGGGTGCGGTGATGGAATTCTGCCACCAGGTGTTGAACCACAGCGGGCTTTGATACAAATCGGTCGGGTCGGAATACGGATGCGCCACCACATTCGGCAAAGCGTGGGTCGTGGGCAGCGAAAATTGATTGCTAATCCAGCCGGCGTAACCGAGTGATTGGACGAGGGCGATGTCGTTGGACGTTGCGCCGAACGTCGCCTGATTCAGGAAGCGCACGGCGGCGTCAGGATTCGCCGAGTCATCTGTCCATGCGGGCGGCGAGGGTGGCGGGGTGAATGTTTGTGAGCCGTTGGCCAGCGTGAAGTGTCCGCCAATTTCGCCGCCAGCGAACGCGGTGCTTTCGATGACAATGCTGGCGTCGCCGTTGGCGATGATATTCAGTATGTCATTCGTCTGGAGCGGGCCGGTGGCTTTGATGTTCCAAAGATAACTGCCGTTGGGTTGCGGCTTCGCGGCGGAGATGTCGTAGATCAACTCCGGGGGATCGCTCAAATACGAATCCGAGTTAATGGATTTACCGGTGGGCGCGCCGACCATGTTCGTAATGGAAAAAACCAAAGTGGCCTGCGTGCCGGCGGCGTTGACACGCAACGTCGCCGAGCCGACGCCGGTGCTGACGACGCCGGGCAGCGCGAGCAAGTTTGCGGAGTAAAGCGTGCCGGGAATATTGCCCGACAGCGGCGGATAATACCGCGACAACAAATACCCCGGCAGCACGCCGGCGGGCGTATTGTTGGTGCCAGTGGGGTCTTGCAGCCACCCGACGGACCAGTTGTCGCCCGTACCGGCACCAACCTTGTGCAACATTTGGATGTAGTATTGCTGTCCACCCACGAGCGAGAGCCAGCCGGACTTTTGCGATGACTGCAAATTCCACTGGCCCGGTGACGTCCCGTTTTGTCCCGGGGCGGTGGGATTGTTCGTCGGCGTGACCCACGCGCGCAAAACCTGATTGACCTGGTTATTGTCGTCGGAAATCCAAAGCTGCGCCGAGTCGCTGCCCGCGATCCAGAAATAATAATTGCCCGTGGCCGGAGCGGTGAAATAGCCGCGCACACGTTCGCCGTAGTTTTTGCCGTAATTCGCTAGGCCTTGCAGCGCGCCGAGCACGTTTATGAAATTTGCCGGCGTACTGGTCGGGATATTTGTTATGCTGCTGCCGGGATCATTTGTCCAGATTTCCTGCACGATGGAACTGCCGGTGTTCAAAACCGCAATGCTCAAAACCGACGCACCCGTGCCGGTCAGATTGCTCGCGGTCAGCGCGACTTGGAAATTTCCAACGACCAATGGCACGCCAGAAATTAATCCGTTGGTGTTGTTCAAGGCGAGTCCCGGCGGCAGGCCTTTTGCCGTAAGACCGAGCGGCGTGTTTGCACCCGTGACTGTGAAATTAAATGGCTGGCCCAAAAACGCCACCGCGCTCAACGCGCTGGTCACGACGGCGGGCGCGTTGGAACTGCCGGAGACGGAATTATTGGTGGGATAAAGCGACGTATTCGGGATAACGACTTTCGGCTGGTCCGCACTATACCAATACAGATGCGCCTGCGCATTGCTGCCGTTTTGCAGGTATTCCAGTTTGATGTTGTAGCGGGTACCGCTCTGCAAGGTGATAGAGTTTGTCCATTCTGAACCACCGTTTTGCTTCTGCCATTTATCGATGAGCAACTGGTCGTTGACCCAGAGCTTAACACCATCATCGGAAAGCACGTCGAAAATGTAAGTTTCGGAAAACTGCGGTTGCACCTGTCCCGTCCAGCGCACCGAGTATAGCCCGTTGCTCAAATTCGGCGACAGATTCGTGCCGCCCCACACAAAATCAATCGCCGGATCAATGCGATTGGTGAACAGGTTCAACGGATTGAAATTGTTCGTGCTCGAATAAACCGTGCTCGAATTTGTGTAATACTGGCCGAACAGACCCGTGCCGCCGGCCGTGGGTGACGGATAGATCACCACCGCCGCGTTGCTCTGCGGGCCAACTGAATAATTTGCGCCGGGCAATAATTGCAGTTGCGCGAGAACCGGAGTTTGCAGATTGGTATTGGCGAGCGGCATGAGGGCGAAGGTCGTTGAACTGGTTCCCGCGGGCAGTGTGATTGCAGACGGCAGATTGTTGCTATAATCCAAACCCGCCGTGGCAAACCCGATTCCAGATCCGTCGGAACCGAGATTGACCGTGATGGAGTTCAGCGGAAATCCGCCGCGTGTGATGGTGAACTGACCCGTGGCCGTGGAGGGATTGCCCGGATCCGGCTCAGTCGCCGTCGGGCCGCTCGCTGTGAGGTTCATGACGTTTTGCGACGCGAGCAGGTTGGTGGCATAGGTGAAATCGCTCATCGCGTTGCCGTTCATGTCCTGCTGGCCGTTGCTCCAAGCGTTGGTTGGGTTGAGACCAAACTGGAATTTTTCCCAGTCGTTCATCAAACCGCTGCCGTCGGAATTCACGTCGGAAATGGCAATGCGATAGAATTTCATCGTGTTCGTCGGCGACACGGACAGCGTGATATTGGTTCCCGCCAATGCCTCCTGATTGGCTTCCACAAACCAGTTGGTGCTGTCGAGTGCGGGAATGCTTTGCAACTGGTAAAGTTTCCCCAGCGCGCTTGGTATCGTCACCGCAAAATTGGTTGACGAAAAAGACGTAATAGGAATGCGCGGGTAGGAATTGGAGTTATACGGATTAGTGCCAGCAATGGCCTCCTGTAAATTCGAGAAGCCGTCGCCGTCCGGGTCGGCATTGGGATTAACGTTATTCGCGCCATAAACCCATTCCCAGACGTCGCTGATGCCGTTCCCATTCAGGTCAATCATTTGCCCTGTTGCGCTGCTTGCCGAGAACAAAATCAGAAGCGCAACCGCAGCACCCAAAGTGATGGCAGAGCATGATTCAACCACCGTTCCACGGAGAAAACTCCATCGGCGCAAAAAATCACAATCCTTAATGGGTTGAATTAAAATATGTTTTACCGTGCCTCTGGAATCTATGAAAGTCAAGGGTCGGGAGTTGTTGGGAGTCACCTAAATTGGATTTTCAGGGCGTGAATGGCCGTTCCTACTTGCATCTGGCGAATTTGATTGAAACTTTTTTGTCCATTCTTCGTCTGACCAGTCAACGGAGCCTTTAAACGGGCTCTGCTGAAACACCAAAACCAAACAAATGATATGAAAAGGAAATTAATACTCATCATTGCCGGCCTGACCATGGCTGGTGTCCTCTCAATGGTGCTACCAAAGGCTATGGCGCAGGAAACACCGCCACCAGCAGCCGGTTCGGCTCCGCATTCGGAGCGCCATCCTGCCATCCGGCATGCCATCCGTGCGTTGGAGGAAGCCAAAAAGGACATGCAGGCGGCTGCGCATAATTTTGGAGGCCATCGGGTGGAGGCGCTCGCTGCGTGTGACAATGCGATTGCCCAATTACAATTGGCGCTTCAATACGACAAAAATTAGCGTTGGTTGCTTGTTTTTAACCCGACCGGTATTAATTTTTTCAGTCGAGATTTTTGCGATCGTTCCAACACAAGTCGTATTTATTGTCACCGGTCACTTCAAAACCAATCCCGAATTGCAAAGATTGGAGTAAATCCTAACCGAGGCCGCTGTGCGGAATTAACTCTGTCTCCCTTGGGAGACAAGATCACGCCGTCAACCTGGCCCGCAACCCGTAAAACCGGTTTCCGTCCGGTTGTTATTCACGGGCATTGCCAGCACTTTCCTTTGCCCGATCAGCATGCCCACCCGGATAATTCCGTGCTGCTCCATTTCTGGCGGTTGGTCAGCTTAGTTGCGGGTCAATGAAATCAGTCATTTGAGCTGCAGTCGAAAGAAGGTATGTGGTGCGCTGGGAGCTGCCGGATTGGTCAGATTGAAACGGCCCTTCGCGTCGAACTGGTTGGTTGAGATGATCGTCCAAGGGCCTGGGGGCAAGCCCAGATTCGTCGAAGCCAGCAAGTAATAAGTCCAGTTCGCAACGCCATTACTGCCACTGAACACCCAGTTGTTCCCGCTGGCCGCCCAGCCGTCGAATCTGGGCGGGGTCTTCGGCTGCAAAATGACGCTCAAATAATTGGTGACCGACGGCAACTGCAGATAAACCCGGTTAGAATCCGTGTTCAGGGAGATCACGCTTAGCGGTCCATCGGGTGAAATGACTGTGGCTGCCGCCGTCAGCCCGTTGGTCAGCCACGCTGGCAGGGGCAGGTCCACCTCCACCACTGGCGTGGGATAGGTGACATAAGAATGGGTATCCACGTTGAAGTTGTTCAGGTCAACAAACGTCCGCTGTGCGATCGGATCCTGATAAAGGGTCAAACCGACGGTCGCCGGCGCGTTGGAGGAAGCGAGCACCGGCCGGGCGTCAAGAATGGCGAACGCATTGGCAACTACAGTGGCCATGTACGGCAATTGTGCTGCCCGCGACGTTGTCGACTCATTATAATAAACACTGCCGAGATTGTTGCTGAAATAATAAACCACGCCCGCACCTAGAAGATTGGTCTGGGCGGCCGGAGCGATGTTGAAATTCACAACCCCGGTCAACGGGGCCAGCACCAGATTGTTGGTTAAAGCGAAGTTGCCGGATTCACCAAGGCGCGAGCCACTGTCGCCCGTGACGATGAGGCAGCCGCCACTGGCCACCCAGGTTTGAAGCGTGTCAACATCGCCTGGTTCAAAGGCCTCCGCATTGGGGACGATCAAAACCTTGAGTGTTTGCAGGAGACTGCGGTTCAGTCTCCATTCCGGCACCATCCGGTATTGATAATGCAACTGGCTCAAGGCCGTGCCCCAGCCCCAGACGGCATATTGATGATACTGGTCCGCATAATCAAAAGCATCCCCCGGCAAGGCCCTCGTAAGGATCGAGGAAGTGGAAACATAAAGGCCGACTTCCTCGATTGGCACCCGATTGGCGAATGCCGGCGCGGCATTTTGCGCGACAAAATTCATAAAATTTTGTTGGAGGGTCGGGGTGCCTGGATACCGGGCGTCCCCGACGACTATCTGTGGCAGGGTATGCGTGGCGAGCATCTCGTAATACAGGGCGTTGACCGGGCCGGCATTGGTCAACTGGCTGGTGTATCCGTCGTTGTAGAGCCATACGGTCACAAACCGGCTCCGCCCCAGCTCACGGGCGTATTTATACAGCGGTGACAAACGGGCATACGGCGGCAGACCGAAACCGTTCGGGCCGCCGGTGCCTTGCTGGCACAAGGACAATTCCGTGCTGGTCAAGTCGAACGTTCCTCGCGCCCAGCCGAACATGGCCGGGGTGATATCGTTGGCCAGTAGCGCAAAGTTCGTCTGGCCGCCCTGCGTGGCGGCACCATGGACGGCCTGGTCGTAACCAGTCAAAGCCGCCGATCCGTTCTGGCGCCGGAAAATCTTGAAGGCGCACCAGATCGGCTGGTTCAACCAGCCACGGTTATCCCAAGCCGAATCCGTGAGGCTGGGGCTGCCCAGGCCGAATTGATTTGAGGCCACGTTCAGAAAATAGGCTCGCACGTCGAAGTTGGTGATGGTTGTCAGCGGGTTGTTGGTGGCCAGCACCCCCCAGCCTGCAAGCTGTCCGGCCGTAAACTGATTCGTCAGGTAATTTTGAAACCGGGCCACGCTCCAGTCGCCAAAGGCGCTGGCGACCGGCCCATTGCACATGAAGCTGTCCCAGGAACTGAAATTGTCAGTCCAGCTTCCCGGCAGCCCGGTCAATTCCACCGAAGCCAACGTGAAGGCACTCACGATATTGGTCCAGCAGGGGCAGGCCGCATCCTTGCTGATCCACAACAGGCCGGAGTATTGACCTGCCCCAGATATCCAGACTTCTTGGTTTGTGGCGGAAGCGACCGAATTGTAGTTCGGATCCAGCCGCAGATTTCCGTAAATGTCTTTGGCCGCACCGGCATCATAAACTCGGCTATTGCGCGGATCAGTGGCATTTGTGTCATTGTTCAAAAATCCGGTGGCGATGGTCCCGTTCGGATATAACATCGGGGCACCGCCGTAGGTAGGATTCATGCGGGTATAGGGCCGCGCAAAATAACTCGGCTCGTCGCGGGTGGTGTATGAGACATTCGAGAAACTGTCGAACCAATCCAAAAAACCTGCCCAGGCAACGGGTCCGCCGGCGTAATTCTGCCAGTCCCAGAAATCATTCAGCAGGGTATAGCGTTGTAGGGCCGCATTCCACTGCAACTCGACGATCACGGTGGCGGTCTGCCCGAAGCCCTCGTTGTAACTGAGGCTGGCGATGCCTGCCGCCGAGTAACTGGCGCACAGGTTTGAGGAAGCCGTCCCGTTATCGCTTCCATAAGTGAACCACAAGCCCCAGCCGGGGTCGTTCGCCACCCCGTTCATGTCCGCATTTGCGGCATAGGCCTGGGCAGTGTCCACGGAGGCGGCATTGATGATGCGTGGGAAATTGTTCCACCAGACGGGCAATATTACCACCGACTGGTTCAACGTGTTCGTGCTGCCCAGATAATTGGCGTCCCCCGCATACTGCGCCGTGATGCTGTTTGACCCGACCGGCAGCACGAAGATGGCCGCGCTCGTCGCGGTGCCATTGCTTAAGATCTCTGTGTCAAACAACCGGCCGTTGTCCAAAAAGTTCACCGATCCGGTCGCCATCGACGGCAAGGTGACGGTAAAATTCACGGCGTTGTTATAACTCGAGGGATTCGCCGAGGAAGTGATGGACAGAACCGTGGAAATCGGCTGGCCGACCGCCAGACCAACACTCGCCAGAAACAGCGAGGCCCCCAGTATAAAATTGTGAAATATATGCTCGTCAATCAGCCGCATAAGCCGGGGGTCCGAGGGCTTGCTTTTGGGTTTATGCACACCCACAGCATAAGGCGGTAGCTGGCAAAGGCAATTCTGACAGAAACGAGATCGTCGCACTGGATGCCGCGGCCAAGGTGCACAGCACAGGGGTCTGGGCATCCTAGGGCGTGTTTTCAAACTCCGGAGCTGGGAATGTTGAAACCGATATGAAGTTGGAAACGTCCACAAGAATGGTTCTTACCAATGAAAAAAATCTGTCGGTTTCATGTGTCGGATCTGCTTTGGAAGCGGATAAAAAAATTAACTTAGCACTCAAGATTTTGAACACTTCTTGCATGGCATCGCCAACCACTTCTTCATTACGGTAGCGTTCGGCACAATCGAAGTGTCGAAACCCCACTTCCAATGCAATTTTAACAGCTTGCTTGGTGGCGACCGGATCGGGGATCAGTGTGCCAAACCCCACAGCCGGCAGTGCTCCAGATCCATGTTTAAGGGGGATTCTAGTATATCGAATTGCGTCGTGGGCTATCATATCCTCGATAAGTCTGAAATGCTCATAAAAGTATCCCGTTTTCATCGAGAGCATATATTTCTTGTAACGAGGTGTGTCGCGTATGTCGAGGGGAACAAGACTGTCATGCAACTCATCGTAGCGGACTGGCAGAAAATTCAGAACCGCTACCTCGGAATCGGTGGTCTCCGTCATAATACGAACTCGCTCACCAGTGGTGAGTCTGCAAGAACCGCTGAAGGTGATTGGCGCAGTAAAAAGAAATTGGATGTGCGCATTGCAGTCGTCAATGACCTTCCAAATCTGGCCTTTACGAATGAAAGGTGCTGGTTCGTTCATGTGTGAAGTGCCCATTTGTTTCATTATCATTCAATGTCAGATTCAGGATGTCAAATCCCCGGTGGACCAAAAATCTTGGTTAGCCGTATCCACACCTGTCCGCCCTCGGCTAACCCGAACAACCAGCAACCAACGGACTTCCACCTTGTTTCAATCCGTTTATCGCCCTAAATTTCAAGGCGATGAATCTGGATAAAAAATTAGGCGATTTACCGTCCCCCACTGCTCCCGGGATAATTCTGGCTTCGAGGCCGAACCTTTTGACCATGTTCACCGAGAGTTTTGGTCTCGGACGAGCTGTCTCGCTAGTTTTGTTGGTTCTGATCAGTCTGGGGTTGACGGGTGCGTTGTTCTTTTTTATTTATTCCGCCCCGCCTAAAATCATTACCATCACCAGCGGACCCGAAGGCAGCATTTTTTATACAAACGCGGTCAAGTATGCCAATCTGTTAAAACGGCAGGGGGTAAAATTGAATATTCTCACCTCGCAAGGCTCCCTGAATAATCTGCAACGGCTTGAGGATCCGTCGGTCAAAGTGGATGTGGGATTTGTCCAAGGCGGAGTCACCAATGGCGGTAACGACCAGTTGGTCTCCCTGGGGAGCATATCGTATCAACCGTTGTTGGTTTTTTACCGAGGACTGCACATTGAAACGCTGGCGGATTTGGCCGGCAAGCGACTGGCCATTGGTCCGGAGGGCAGCGGAACCAGAAACTTGGTGTTAACTCTGTTGGCCGCCAACGGCATCAAACCCGGCGAGAAGACCACCCTGTTGGATTGGGAGTCGCAAGCTGCAGCCAAGGCGCTTCTGGACGGGACAGTGGATGCGGTGTTCTTGATGGGCGAGGACGCCTCGGCGGCAATCATGCGCCAGCTTTTACTGGCACCCGACATCCACTTGTTGAATTTCAGTCAGGCGGAGGCTTATACCCGCCGCTTCAGCTACTTAAGCTTATTAAAACTCCCGCAGGGCGGGATTGACCTGGGTAAAAACATCCCCATGCAAGATGTTTATCTGGTCGGCCCAACGGTGGAACTGATCGCCCGGAAGGATCTGCATCCGGCGCTCTCCGACTTGTTGTTGGAGGCAGCCCGGGAAATCCATGGCAATGCGACTTTGCTCCAGCGCAATGGGGAATTTCCCGCCCCGATCGAACATGATATCCACCTCAGCGCCGACGCGGCCCGCTTTTACAAATCTGGCACCGGATTTTTCTATCGCTACCTCCCGTTTTGGCTGGCCAGCCTGACCAGCCGCATCGTGGTGGTATTTATTCCGATGCTGGTCATCATGATCCCGCTCCTGCGTAGCATCCCCCATCTTTATCGCTGGCGCAATCAGCAGCGGATCTACCACCGGTATCGGGCGTTGCTGGTTTTGGAGAAAGAGTTACACAAAACCCAGGATCAGGATAAACGAAAGCAACTGCTCAAGCGGCTGGATGACATCCAAGCCGAGGTCAATATAATGAAAGTTCCGGCATTCCTGGCCGATCAATTTTATGGTTTACGCGGTCACATCGATTTTGTCCGCGAGCTGATGAACCAGCAAGCAGACCATTGAGGATGGCCGTGTGGCGATTGAGGCATCCTTCATAGGTGTCTGGCCGAATCGACCGAGGCACCCCAAAGCCTGGCTCGGTCAAACCTCCAGTTTTGAGTTACACCCGCTCCGCGGGCAACCTGAAGGGCCGATCCGAGCGCAATGGGCGCATCAAATTAGGTGTCTTTGGGCACGACATACAGCCGTAACCCGGCTGTATAAGGTGAACACCTTATTTCGTATGGCTCTTGCCAGGCTTACAGTTCAGATGTGTCAACTGTCTTAATCGCGAAAACTTCTATGAAAGAAGCCCACAGGCTGGTTTGGATTTTGATCGTGATGGTTTTGGGAGCCGCTGCCCAAGGGCAATCGGCGGCCACCAGTTTGGCCGCCGGCAGTTTGCGCGAACCACCGACGGGCAATTACCTGGTGCTGTCAAATGTCAGCGGCATCGTGCGGGTGCTGGATTCCAGAGGACTGGTGTTGGAAAGCCATCTGGCTTATTTGCCGCGAATCCACCTGGCGGATTTGTCGCCAGCTGAACTTCAAGCCGTGCTGGAAACTCGGACGGCCTATGACAGCTTGACCGCCTTCGGGCCAGTCCAGGGCACAAATGTGCAGGGCGCGGTCATGGAACGTCAGCTTCGCCGAATCTGGCGTGAGGGGCGTTCCCTGGCGGAAAAAATGCAGACGCGCCTGGAAATTCTAGCGGACTTGCGCGAATACAATTATAATGTGGCCTACCTACCAGAGAGCGTGGCCATTGCGGGTCAATATAATGCTCAAGCCGCCGCTGACAAAAGCCGGTTGACGACCCGGGGCGCCACGGTGGTCGCGGCGGCCGCGCAGGTGGAAGCAACCGCAATTGATCTGAATGACAGCCGGGTTGACCCGCTTGCGGAGCAGCAGGCTCAGGAGATTTATCGGGAATCCGTGGCGCGGGTGGAAAGGGCCAACGACCGGGCAATTATCGCGAACGCCCGGGCCGCCAACGCCAATCAGCAGGCGACGGATTATCAGGCCAATTGTGTCACGATTTCAACCCGTCTGGCCGGCCTCGGTATCCAGGTGCCCGGCGCCCCAACGTTTTACCCGATTCCCCCGCTAACGCTGCGATCCGAAGTGGATGCCGACCGGAAAGCCAATTGAACCTCGGTTACCAACCCGTTTCAGGAGCGGAATGGGCGGCCAATTATATTTACTGAGTTTTGGTTATGGTATTTATTGGTCAAAACACAACGAATACTCCTCCCAAGGACGCTGGTTAACTGGAACAATATCATTCCGCATGTCCGGGCCACAGGCCTGGTTGCCACCGCCTCCAACGTCGTTAACAGCGCAATGCAACAGTTTTATCGGGTAATGGTGGTGCCACCCCATGAACTGGTGCTGAGGCAAACCAACTTAATTAGCGATTTGTCTTATTACTTGATATTGCTGTCGCGTAAACAGTCAAATGACGGCAAAGCAGAATTCTTAAGACAATGTGATACTTACGCAGAGCCAGGGAATCTACCGCCGCGCGGCACAAGCGGACTGCAAAATCAAGGGTTGTTTGTCCAAATTATCTTTATTGCATAGGGTTGCCCCAAAAAAGGTGAATGGTAGTAAATTGTCACATCCGCACCGACTTTCAATTCAGTGGCTGTCACGGGCTTCAAGCCGCGCATGAATTGCGTGTCCGCTTTCCAAATCAACTTCTGCGGGCCATGTGCTTTAGCATAGGTTAGCGTCAGAATTTGCTTCTGATAGTCAATGAACTGGATAATGCCGTGAGTCTCACGCGAGTGGGGCGCGTGTGCAAAGACATTGAAGTTGGCAAAACAACATGCAATCAACAATAGCGTGCCGATGATTTTGGGGATTAAGGAGCATTTCATAATTTAGTTCCAAATTTTATATGGACGGCGGTTCAGGCAATCTTTTGTCGCCAACTACTTCATTTTTTTGCTCAACCACCAGATAAAGCGTTGGCAGAAGCATGAGTGTCAGCAATGTGGCAGAAACGAGTCCGCCGATAATGACGATGGCGAGCGGGCGCTGCGTTTCCGAACCAATGCCGTGTGACAGGGCCATTGGTAACAGACCGAGGATGGCGAGGAGTGCCGTCATCAGCACCGTGCGGAGCCGCGTGGTTGCGCCATCCAAAACTGCTTCATAGGGTTTCAACCCCTCGTCTTGTAGCTGGTTGAAATAACTGACCATGACCACGCCGTTTAGAACAGCCTGCCCAAAGAGTGCAATGAAACCGATGGACGCGGACACGCTCAAAGGAATTCCCGTCAGCAGCAGTGCGAAAATGCCACCAATGAGCCCGAGCGGCACGTTCACTAAAATCAGCAACGCACTTTTTACGGATTTAAAGGCGTTGAACAAAAGTACAAAAATGAGAAAGATGCTGATGGGAACAATGATGGACAGTCGTTTCATGGCGCGTTGCTGGCTTTCAAATTCGCCGCCCCAGGTCACAAACCAGCCGTGCGGCAACGGAAATTTCGCGAGCCGCGCCTGCATCTCCGTCACGGTGCTGCCCATGTCGCGACCTTTGATGAAGACGCTGATGGCGGAAAAACGGGTGTTGTCCTCGCGGCTGATGTTCATACTGCCGCTGGTTTCCTTGAACGTGGCGACTTGTTCCAACGGGATGTGCAGGCCGTCCGGAGTATCGACGAGGATCTTTTTCAGGTTGGCCAGGCTGCGCTGGGCCTCGGGCAGGCGCACAACAACACTGAAATGTTTTTCGCCTTCCCACAACTCCGTAGCCGCCTTGCCGCCCAGACCGGTTTCGATGACATCTTCAATGTCGCCGATGTTCAGCCCGTAACGGGCGGCGCCCTTGCGGTCAATTTCAATGATGGTCTGCGGCACTTCGCCCGCGCGATCCACGCACGCGGTATCCACGCCACGCACGTCGGCGATGGCAGCGCACATTTCCTTGGCCTTGTTGCGCAACGCCGTGGAATCATCTCCAAAAACCTTGATCACCACCTGGCCGTCAATCTGCGAAATGCTTTCCAGCACGTTGTCCATGATCGGCTGGTCAAAACTAATATCTATGCCCGGCAGCGTGCAGATGTTGCTGTTCATCTCGTCAATCAGCATTTTTTTGGTAAAACCCGGGCGCCATTCGTTCTGAGGTTTCAGATCTAGAAAAATTTCCGCCATGTTGATCGGCTTGGGGTCGGTGCCGTCTTCGGGCCGGCCGGATTTGGAAACGACCGAATTCACTTCCGGTGTCCGGTGCAACAGCTCGCGCATTTTCCGGCAATACTCGCGCGCCTGCACGACCGAAACGCTGGCGGGCAAATCGGCATTGACCCAGATGGTGCCTTCATTTAACTCCGGCAGAAATTCCGTGCCGAGCCGGGTAGCCAGCGACAGGCTCAAGCCCAGAGCCGCCAACGCGGCGATGATGACAATTATCGGATGCACCAGCGCCCACCGCAACGAGGCGACGTAAGGTTTTTTGATGAAGCGGACGAGCGCATTTTCCCCGTGTGGAATTTTTTTACGGAGCAGAAACATACACAGCACCGGCACGAGCGTAAGCGAAAAAATCAGCGAACCGATCAGCGCGCTGGTGATCGTCCACGCCATCGGCGCAAAGATGCGGCCTTCGTGACGTTGCAATGTGAAAATTGGGATGTGCGCGGCGATAATGATCAGCATCGCGAAGAAAGTCGGCCGCCCGACTTCAATCGTCGCGTGCTCAATGGCCGTGCGAAAAGCCTTTTTGTCGCTGCCCGGTTTCAATTCGCCGAGGCGGCGGAAAACATTTTCCACGACTATGACCGCGCCATCCACTATGATGCCGAAATCCATTGCGCCGAGGGAAATCAAGTTTGCGGGAATACCGCGCCAGGTCAGGCCGATGAAGGTCGCCAGCAACGACAAGGGAATGACGACGGCCACAATCGTCGCCGCGCGGATGTTGCCAAGAAACAGCAGCAGGACAAACGTCACCAGAATCGCACCTGTCGCAAGGTTTTCAAAGACCGTGTGCAGCGTCGTGCCAATCAGCCAGGCGCGGTCGTAGTAAGGAACGACTTTGACTCCTTTCGGCAAAATGGAATTATTCAGAATTTCAATTTTGGCCTTGAGCGCCTTGAGCACCACGGAAGGATTGTCGCCCTTGTGCATGTCCACGATGCCGAAAACAATGTCGTCGTCCTTGTCCTGTCCCGCAATGCCTTCAACCGGCAAATTTCCGAGCGTCACATCGGCGATGTCTTTGACCAAAACGGGCGTGCCATTGTGGGCGGTAATAACAATGTCGTTGATCTCATCAGGGGAGCGTAACATCCCGACGCCGCGAATCAGATACTGCTGGGAACCCTGCGTGACTTTGCTGCCCCCGACATTGGCGTTGCCGCGCCCCAGCGCGGTGTAAAGCTGCTGTAACGCGATGCCGTAGTAACGCATCTTCGCCAGATCCGGATTGACCTCATACGTTTTGACCAGACCGCCAAACGTGTCAATGTCGGCCACGCCCGGCACGCCGCGCAGGTTGCGATCCACGACCCAATCTTGCAATGTGCGCAATTCGCGCGTCGTGTAACCGTCGCCTTTCACTCGGTAACGAAAAATTTCACCGATGGCCGTCGAAAGCGGCTGGAGTTGCGGTTGCGCGTCGGGCGGCACGTCTACGCCGGTGAGACGTTCGAGCGTCTGCTGGCGGGCGACCATGTCCGTCGTGTGGTCGTCAAACGTCACCACGATGTAGGACAATCCGAACTGCGTGTGCGAAAACAAGCGCACCGCGTGCGGCATCCCGTTCAGCGCCGTTTCGAGCGGAATTGTGACTTGCTTTTCAACTTCCTCCGGTGCCCGACCGGGATAAAGCGTAATGACGTTCACCTGGATGTCCGAGACATCGGGAAATGCCTCGATGGGCAGAAGGATAAATGCCGCGATGCCGCCACCAATGAAGATGATCACCATCAGCATGACGAACAACGGCTGATGCAGCGCAAAACTGACGGCCCGTTTAATCATGAGAAGTTATGAGCGTGAAAAAGTGTGAAAACTTGTTTATTCCATGAGCTGTTGCAGAAAAATACAGCCATCCGTCACGACCTGCTGGCCGGCTTGCAGGCCGTTTAAAATCAAAACCCGGCCTTCCTGTTCCGAACCGATGGCCACTTCCTGCCGGGTGAACTGGCCCGGTTTTTCTTGCACGAAGACAAAATGTGTTTCGCCCTTTAAGAATACAGCCGTCGCCGGCACGCTGAGGTTGAGCGTGTCTCCGCCGGACAAAATCACGTTCACAAACATTTCGGCCTTGAGCAGCCGTCGCGGATTGTCCACCGAACCGCGTACTTTGATCGTACGCGTGCTTGGGTCGATGAATTCGGAGACATTGTCCACGCGCCCCGTGAAAGTTTCATTGGGAAAAGCGCGGCTGATGAAGGTGAATTGACGCCCCCGTTGCAAGCGTGGTACGTCAAGTTCTGTGGCATCAATCTGAATCCACAAGCGCGTCGGATCGCTCACGACAAACAGTGGGTCAGTGATCTCCGGTATATTTGCCAGCATCTGGTCGGGGCGAATTTCCTGTCCGGGATTCACCCTTTTATCCACAACGATTCCAGCGAGCGGAGTTTGGAGAATAAATATTTCATCCGGCGAATCAACCGTCGCGCCATACGCGGCGATTTTTGAAACGGCCCGTGCACGTTCAGCCTCGGCTTGAACTTGCGCGTCTTCCGCCGCTTCCAAATCTTTTTGCGCCGCCGCGCCATGGGTGAATAATTCCTGCTCCCGTGCCAGACTGCGCTCTGCGAGTTTCAAATCGCCTTCCGCTTTCCGCGCGTCAGCCTGCGCCTGCCCGAAATCGGGTGATTCAACTTCCGCCAGCGGCGAGTTTTTTATCACCGCTTGGCCGATGTCCGCCGTGATTTTACGCACCCGTCCGCCGAACGGCGTAAAGACGCGTACCGTCACGTCATCATTCCAGATGAGTCGGCCCGAAAGTCTGGTGCTGGCGGGCGCACGCGATTCGACCGTCGCCAATTCGAGCGAAGCCAGTTGTGGCGAATCTGCCGGAAAGGAAATGTTTTCGCCGCTGACTTTGGGTTCGCCCGATTGATCCGGGTTCACCTGGCGGTGGCAGCCCGCAACTAGCGTAGCAAGGATGAAGTAGTTAAGGATGCGGAAAACTTTCATAATTTGGGCGGCTGGCTCGCTGCCGACACCTTCACAGGTGTATTTCTCGAATTGAAAAATCTTATGGGAATTTGAAATCGCTGTTCACGCCGGTCGGCGACGAGACTGATGAAAGTTGCGTCGCGTTCACTCCGGTTTGGCTTTCGTTGGGCCAGCCGGAAAACGAATGGCATCACACCATTGAAGCGGGTTGAAGACCGCGCTCCGATTCTAGCGAGGTTTCGCTTATTCATTGGCGGAGGTGTTTTGGTCATTGATGGCGTCTGTGGCCGCTTTCAAATCGGCGACGGCACTGGCGGTGTCTGACAAAGCCTGTGCGGTGGCCAGCCGCGCGTCGTTGTCGGCGCGCTCGGCTTCCAGGAAGTCCACCAATGATGCCCCACCCTTTTCATAGGCAAACGCAACCGACTCGCGCACTTTTTGCGACTTCGGAAGGATTTGGTCTTGGTAGCGCGCCAGTCTTTCCGAGGCTTCCTGAAATTCGGCTTGGGCATTGGCAATGTCCGCGGCGGCTTGCGCTCTTGCCTTTGCGAGCGCGAGCGTGTTCTTGTCCACGGTCGCCTGCGCGGATTTGATTTCACCGCGATTCCAATTCCAAAGCGGCAGGGGAAATGAAACGCCGACCAGCAATGTGTCCACTGGCGGGCCACCGCCGGGAGGGTTGTGTTCCGCTCCGATGGTAAAAGTCGGATCGGGAATCCGCATGGCCTTTTGCAGTTTGAGGTCTGATTTCGACTGGTCTAAATCGGCTTCCGCGGCCAGCACGTCAGGTCGCGCACCGATGGTTTGCGATTCGTCGATTTGCGGAGCAGTGGTAACCATCTGTTCCAGCGTGTCCGCTGGTGTCCACTTTCCTTGCGGCTGCTCAACGCCCAGCAAAATATCCAAGGCAATCCTGGTTTGCACCGCAGCGGCCTCGGTAGATCTGGCTTGAAGATTAAATACTTCCGCGTTGTTCTCGATTTGCTTTTCGTCGGAATCCGAAATGTCTCCCGCTTTCAATCTTGCTTGCGCGATTTCTACTTCGTGGCGAAGCATCCCGGCGGATTCATTTAATACCCGCGCGTTTTCGCCTGCCAACAACGCCGCCACATAGGCTTTCGTCACGCCCTGCTCCAACGAGCGGCGCGCGTCTAAAAAACGGGCGCGTGCGCCGACAATACCAGCTCTGGCGGAAGTCTGACGGTCGTAACGTTTGCCGCCGATTTCGATCAGCTGGCTGACGGCGGCGATGGAATCATAATTGCGCTCCCAAAGCCCATTACCCACCGTTGTGCCGCTTTCCCGGTCGCCGAGTTTGGCCGTGGATACTGAAGCCGTGGGATTGGGAAATTCCTTGGCGACGATGAGTTGCGCCTGGGCCGCGTCAATGCCGCTTTTCGCCGCCAGCAAATCCCAATTGCGCTCGCAGGCCAGACGCCTGGCGTCGGCGAGCGACAGTTGGTTCGTTGCTTCGCCGCCCTTGGCAATCAGACCAAGCCCAAAGAGAATGGGAATGATTGGTTTGAGCATGGCTGGTCGAGCCAAAAAAGACCGGCGGCAAAACCGCTCGGGCTTTTAATTGTGACTAGCAGGAGTTACTGGAGCGCGTGGGGCGGCGTGGCTGTGCTCAACGAGCAAGTGGGGTTACTGCCGACGGTGGTGTCGCTATAGGTTCCGCCAGCCGGGCAAACCGGCAGGCTACCGTTGGAGTTCAACTTGATGTATGGCGTGAGGTTATCCGGAAAGGTGATGGCCGCGCCAGTTACCTGGCTCTTTTCCAACGCGAACTGGTTGGCCGCCGCGTCAATCTGGCGGAGATTGTTGATGCATGCGTTGGCCTGCGAGGTGGCGCGGGCCTTTACGAAGTTTGGAATCGCGATGGCGGCAAGCAGGCCGATGATGGCGACCACGATCATGATTTCAACCAGGGTAAACCCGGCGTTGCGGAACGTTTTGTCAGTTTTCATTTTTTTCATGATGACACGGCGGAACGTTGCGGCCGGCGGGTTGGATGCATGATGGCAATTTGTTCGCAGGATTGCCGGCGGCAACCGTGGCGTCATGGCATCATTAAACGGGAGAAATGGCCGACCGTATATCAGGCACGGGATAATTTCCGGCTAGGGCATTGCCCTATGGCCGTTCACCACCACTCCGCAAGGGTCAAAATTCCCAGTGGAGGCGGGCGCTGAAGACCGAGACCGGCCCGCGGTCCTGGTTAAAAGCCGGATTGTCCACAAACTGGTAGTCCAAAGCCGTGTGCACGGTTTGCCAGATTTTGAAGTCGTAGTAGGTTTCCAGAATTTGCTCCCAGCCGTAATTCAATTTGCCGTCGCCCGCCAGGATGCCCGTGCCGCCCGCCGCGAAAAATTCCTGATGCACATGGGAGAGGCCGTTGGCCACGCCGGCCAGGCCGAAGGTGTCGTCCGGCCGGTGCCAGGCTTCGCCTTTGAGGCTAATGCCGGCGGTGACCGTGTAGTCCACGTCGCTGAACATCCACGCTTGATTTTGTCCGTCATTCCAGCCGAGGCGGGAAAAGACGCCAAGGTTTTTGGCGATCTCCTGTTTGAGGTTGAAACCGAAGCCATATTTATAGCGGTAGGTGGCCGAGGCCGTGATGTCGGCGGGGCTGGTGGGGGTGGCATTATTAACGGCGTCCTGATAACTGCCCATATTGGCGCGGTTTAGATAGGCGAGAAAACGAATCACACCGGGATGGTCTTGGAGGCGGAAGCGGCGCTCAAATTCCGTCACCATGGCCCACGCCTCCAAAAGCGGGCCGTCCTCTCCCGAGCTGTCATACGGCCATTTGAAAATCTGGTCTTCCGCAGTCAAGGAATTCGAGTAGCGCGGCACCTGGAAGAATCCATAGCGCAAAGTCCAATCCGGCTGGTTTAATTCCAAGGCAATGCCGGTGGTATAGCCAATGGCATCCGCCGGATAATCCCACGCTTCATTCGCCATCAGCGCCCAGTTCATGAACTGGGTGCGCGGATCGTTGGCATAGGCGTTGTTGTCGAAAATGTCCTTGGCACTGAACCGGCCGATGGTGAACGTGAGCCGAGAGACATCCTGTTTCCCGGCGAGCGTTAGCTGGTCGTCCTCGATCGATTCCTGCTCGCCACCAAAACCTATGGTCTGGCGGATGAACAAGCGCGTAATGGCAACGTTGGGCACGCCGGTGCCGAGCCGGAAGGCTTCGCCGTTCGGGAAACCGTCAATGCCCAGCGCGTTGTTCACGCCATAACCCTGCCACAGCATGCCGTCAATGTGCGCCTCGGCTCCGCTCCACAGGCGGACGCCGGCCATCAGATCCAACGAAACCGTTTCGCGCGTCTGGCCGCCGTTGGGCAGGCTGTTCGGCCCGGAATACTGCGAGGAAAATCCGGGATAGCCCTGCACGATATCGGTATTTTGAACGTGCCAGTTCCAGTTTTGGGCCGGGGCTTTATTGGTTGAACTTTCCAGCACCGGAGAGTCCTCCGCGTTGCCGTCGAAGTTCAGCACCACACAAAACAGACCTGAAACCAGAACCAACTGCCGTCGGCTGCGCGGTCGCTTCGGACTGGCGGAAGCGGAGATGTTTTTCATGCGAACAAAGTAGCTTACGATACATTTATAATTAAGGCCGTCAATGCAAATGTAGCCTGTGTTACAACACTGAAAATGCGCGCAGCTTACTTTGCAACATTCGCACTCCACCCGGTCGCAAACCTGCCGTCGGGAGCGTTCGCGACGATCCTCTTTGGCGGGGGTTATCAGCCCGCCGGATGGTTTTCCTGCCAGCGGACGGCTTCGCGCAGCAGTTCGGCGGCGTTCGTCAGCTTGAGCTTTTCCTTGATGTGCGCGCAGTGAGCCTGCACGGTTTTCATGCTGATGTTCATTATTTCGGCGACCTGACGGGTTTCGTAGCCCTTGCCCAGCAGTTGAAACGTTTCAAGTTCGCGGTCGCTCAATTGCTCCACCAGCGAGCCGCCGGCCGGCAATTTTCCGTCCACAAATTTTTCGGCGAACACCGCCGACAGGGTTTCGCTCATGTAAATCTTGCCAGCCAGCACGTGGCGGATGGCGGTGATAACTTTTTTGGCCGTCTCGCGCTTCATGATGTAACCACGTGCCCCAGCCCGCAACGCGCGTTCGGCGTAAAGCCGTTCGTCATGCATCGAGAGGACAATGATGGCGACACCGGGCAGCATCACCTTGAGATTTTTGATCAACTCAATGCCCGAGCCGTGCTTGAGCGAGATATCCACAATCGCCACGTCTGGCCGGGAGGCAGTAATTGCCGCCAACGCGTGCGGCGCATCCTCGGATTCGCCACAGACGAGCAGATCGGGCTGCTGGTGAATCAGATTGGTCAACCATTCGCGCACGAGCGGATGATCATCCACGAGGAAGATTTTTATTTTCGGGGCATTCACGGCGGAGTTTGGGAAGGTGGCTTGCGACGGGCTTCAGCGCGCAATTCGCAAGCGATCAAAGTGCCGCCGGTGGTTTCCCGGCGCGCGATAAATGTGCCGCCAATCATACCGGAGCGGTGCGCCATGATCCGCAAACCCAGACCCCGCTTTTCCGGCAGCGGTTCGGGAAGACCGAGGCCATCATCTTTGATGCTCAATCCGGTACTTTCTTCGCTGACATCGAGCCGAATCAGAATGTTTCTGGCTTTGCCGTGCTTGATGGCGTTGCCAACGGCCTCTTGGGCAATCCGGTAAAGATGCCCGGCGGTGACGGGGTCGTGGAATAACACGGGCGAATCACATTCAAAGTGGCAGGCGACTTTGAACAGTTCGCGGCTCGTGGCGGCAAACTCCTCCAGCGCCAGCATCAAGCCGTCCGCCGCCAGTTCCACCGGATACAAGCCTTTGGCCAGCCGGCGGGAGAGGTTGATGCCTTCCTCGACAATCTCGACCACTTTGCTGGCATCGGCCGCCTCCGCGAGGTTCAAAGCCGCGAGTTTTTCCTCCAGCACCTGGCCGGCGAGCGTGGCACCGGTGAGGTGCTGGCACAAACCGTCGTGCAAATCCTGGCCGAAGCGGCGCTGTTCGCGTTCACTGATTTCCAGGAGCTCCCGCTCCAGACGTTCGCGTTCGGCCATTTCGTCCGTCAGCGCGGCGGTGCGTTGCCGCACTTGGGCTTCCAACTCTTGATGAAACAACCGCAGTCGAGCCAGCAGCCAGACAACCACCAGGTAAAACGTCAGGAGCACCAGCGCGTTCCAAATCGGAACCAGCGGGCCCGAAAATTGTGCACCGCTGGCAAAATCACCGAGGAGCCAGACACCGACGCTGGTCACGGAAATCAAAGCACCAAATCCCCAGCCGACAAACCACACCGCGAGGGCCACGCCGAGCAGGTAAAAAACCGAAAAAGAAATCTCATGGCCGGTCAAATAATCCACCAAGCCGATGAGCGCAATTATCAGCAACGCCAGCGTGATCAAAACGCGGCGGGAGCGGTTTTCCAGTCGATTGACAAATTGCAGCATGGCAGTTTCGCGGTTTCCCGCTGGCGACGCATAAACACCAGACCCGCTGCAAAGTGTCAAACGGAATGTCGGCGGATGTGGTCATAGAACATAGCAGATTGCCGAGCACCTGCATGTAGGTTTAACAACTGTTCAAACTTATTGCGGCAGATCAAGGAAAAGCTCAATCTCGACAATCCCACAGAGTTGCTGCGCGAAGCCATCCACAGGCATGAAAGTCTGAAGATTTGACAAGAGGGACAAAAACGAACATTTTTTAGTAATCAGAATTAAAGTCAGCAGTGAGTCACCGATTAGGGACCCCGTCCGAACATGTCATTTTCCATTATTACGCCCAGCTTCCGAAATTCGGCGTGGCTAAAATTGTGCATCGCCTCGGTGGCAGATCAACGGGGGGTGAGGTGGAACATATCGTGCAGGATTCCTGTTCGGATGACGGTACACAGGACTGGTTGCCCCAGGATTCGCGAGTGAAAGCTTTCATCGAAAAAGATAGTGGCATGTAGTATGATGCCGTGAACCGCGGTTTCCGCCGCGCTTCCGGGGACATTCTCGCCTGACGACCCTGCTGCTCTCAAACACCCCGCCGGCCATAGAATTGTTGCGCAAGTTGCCAGGGCTGCGGATATCGTGGATCTCTGTCACCATACTGACGCTGATGCAAGGGTGTCTGTTGTAGCGGACGGTAAAATGGACTTGCAAATCGGTGGAGCAGGCAAAGAATCAAAAGAAAGGCCAAAGCGGGTGGTAGGCCAGGAAACATGGATAGCCAAAAAGGGGAAAACACCCCATTTAAAATCCACGCAAACGGTTTATGTTAATTTCATGCTGATAAAAAGTGTCAATAAATGCCCCCAAAAACGAATCCGTATCTGGGATTCTACTCATATCGTTTTTTCTATGCGGTCAATCAAGGAGACAGGTTTGCTGGCATTGATTACCCTTTATTTGTGCGCCTGTTTGAACTCGAATGCGCAAACGGTGGTGAAGGCAACAGTCAGTTTTTCCGCCACCAATTCAGGAATGGTTTTGAACCGCTCTTTTTGCGGGCTAAGTTATGAGAAGTCAAAGCTCACCGGCGGTTTATTTGTTGCCACCAACACAGCACTGATCGACATGTTTGGGCAAATTGCTCCAGCCTTCTTGCGGATTGGGGGCAACAGCGTGGATACCACTTGCTGGGGCGGCATATCCAATAAAACGCCGATTACGGCTGCTCAGGTCGATGCGTTTGCCGGTTTCATAAACGCGTTGCCCAGCAATTGGCAGGTCATCTACGGCATTAATATGTCGGTGAACTCGCCTTCGAATTGCGCCGCCGAGGCTGCCTATGCCGAAAATGCGCTGGGGTCCAGGTTGCTCGGCTTTGAGATCGGCAATGAATGCGATTTGTATTCCGTCAATGGCATCCGGTCCACCAATTATACATTTGCCAAATTTCTTCCGCAATGGCAGGCACTCGCAGCGGCAATCACCAATTCGGTTCCCGGGTGGGCGACTACCAATCGGGGTAATGGCTGGGCACTGACCGGACCGGCAACCGCTGGCAATACCGAGGGCTATACGGTCCCGTTTGCCAGTGATGAGGCCGGGGTTATTTCGCTTCTGACCCAACATTATTACCGGGCAAACGGACAAAATTCCAATTCCACGCTGGCTTTGCTCCTAGAACCGGATCCGAAACTGCCGGGGACGGTAAGCAATGTCGTCATGGCGGCCACCGCGGCGAAGCTGCCCTTGGGGTTCCGCATGGATGAATGCGGTTCCTTCTACAATGGTGGCGCACCGAACGTAAGCGATGCCTACGGCACAGCCTTATGGACCTTGGACCTCATGTTTACAATTGCGCTCGATGGTGGCCAAGGCGTGAATTTCCATGGCGGCGGAGACGGCCCTGGGTATACCCCCATTGCCGACAATGGCACCGCTGTGGTGCAGGCCCGCCCCGAATTTTACGGGCTTAAGCTGTTTTCCCTTGTATCGCAGCCAGGTAATGTCATCCCAGCCGCCGTGTCGCTTTCATCGAATATTAACTTCACAGCCTATGGTGTCAGGCATCCCAGCGGGGAGATCAGTGCCGTGCTGATAAACAAGGAAACCAATGATGCCGTTCAGGTAACGATCAATCTGGGGGCAATCGTCAGTGCTGCAACAATGATCGAGCTGACCGGACCGGCTCTCGATAGCACCAACGGCTACACGATCGGAGGCGCAGCGATTAACGCAGATGGTTCCTGGTCTGGTGGGGTTCAGTCGGTGACTCCGGCCGTGAACGGGGTTTTGACCCTAACCGTCCCGCCGATCAGCGCCATCTTGTTGAATCCGGTGCTGCCGGCAGCTACCAACCTTCTTTTCAGCGTGACCGGCAACAAAATGGATTTTCGTTGGCCGTCGAATTACACCGGCTGGCTGCTCCAATCCAACTCAACTGGCCTGACACTCAGCAATGGCTGGTTCACTATTCCGGGTTCTTCTTTCACCAACGCTTTGCAAGTCACAATTGAAAGGGGTAAAACGAATGTCTTTTACCGTCTGATCAGTCCATGATCGGCTAAAAATATGATTTCAAATTATCATTGCTTCACCGGTCAAAACCGTTATTTCTGACCTGCATTCACCAAACGACTAATGCTTGCGTGAGCACGACCAAATTAGATGGATTAAGCCTGCTGCTAGTGGAGGACGAGCCTTTGTTGCGCCGTCAGCTTGCCGCGCAATTGGAGCGTCAGGGTGCCGATGTTACCACGGCGGATTCTCTCGCCACCGCGCGCCAATGGCTGCATGACGGCCAGTTTGATTTTGCCTTGCTCGATGTGAATCTGCCCGATGGTCTCGGCCCCGACCTGCTGCGGGAGAAGGCCTTTCCTGGTGCTACCTCGGTGATTGTGATGACCGCGCAAGGCGGCGTGGCCGGAGCCGTGGAAGCCATGCGACTCGGTGCGGTGGACTATCTCACCAAGCCGTTTGATCCGGAGGAGTTGCCGCTGGTTATCACCCGCGCCCGGCAGATGCGCAGCCGCGTCCGGCTCGAAGAACAAAAATCCGGCGACACGGCGCAGGCGGCCAGAGTTTTTGTATTTGGCCGCTCGCTCGCCAACGTCGAGACCCAACTCGAAAAAATCATCCAGGCCGACACGCGGATGCAAACGCAGTTGTCACCGGTGTTGATTCAAGGCGAAACCGGCACGGGAAAAACCACCGTCGCCCGCTGGCTTCATCAGCGCGGGCCACGCGCAGCGCAGCCGTTTGTGGAAGTAAACTGTTCCGCGCTGCCGGACACGCTGGCAGAATCCGAATTATTCGGCCACGAACGCGGTGCGTTTACCGACGCGCGGACAACGCGTATCGGTTTGTTCGAGGCGGCAAGCGGCGGCACGCTTTTTCTGGACGAACTGCCGAGTTTGTCGTCGGCGTTGCAGGCGAAGGTGTTGAAGGCGATTGAAGAAAATCGCATCCGGCGGCTCGGCGGCTCGCGCGAGATTGCCGTAGACGCTCGGATAGTCGCCGCGACCAACCGCGATTTGAAGGAACTCATCGCCGTCGGCCAGTTTCGCGAGGATTTGTATCACCGGCTGGATTTGTATCGCATTCAAATCCCGCCGTTGCGCGAGCGCGGCGGGGACACCGTTACGCTGGCGGAAGTGCTGCT
>Ga0302278_10000638_pt1 | contig 44519 bp, 35 predicted proteins | sample III_Bog_N3_2_FD_194543 | JGI IMG/M metagenome (GOLD analysis project Ga0302278, IMG submission 194543) | Peat permafrost microbial communities from Stordalen Mire near Abisko, Sweden - III_Bog_N3_2 | ecosystem: Environmental > Terrestrial > Soil > Wetlands > Peat | place: Sweden: Abisko...
GACGTTGAGAAAAATCAAAAAATCCTGCCTGCTTCATCTGGAACTCCATGTAAGAATGCTGCCTACATTGGATGCTCATGCAGAATCAAATGCCAGTTTTTATTGCAAGGGGTTTTTAGAAGTGCCCCTATAGAAATCTATTTTTTGTCATTCCGTAGCGAAGCGAAGGAATCTGCTTTACCTTCGAGCCACGACACTCTACCTCATTACTGAAAACGCTCCTAGCAGTCCGTAGTAAAGTCCAAACTGCTTGAAAATTTCCCTCAGGGGCTAGATCAGTTCCCGTAATGGTGCGTGCCGTAATCGAACGAACAAAAAGTAGATTCCTTCGCTTCGCTACGGAATGACAAACAAAATGGCCTATAGCAATTCGGGAACCGCTCTAAAGCCCGCGTTAATTTTGCAGTAGTTACGGCACGGCTGAAGCTGTGCCCTTTCAAAACTTGACTTTCACCACGGCTCCTAGACCTCGGCCAGCAGATCTGCCCGTGGATCCTCGGGATTCAGCTTGGCCAGTTCGCGCAGAATCTCCTTTGAGCGCTCGTCCTGCACCCGCGGCACAACGATCTTTACCTCGACGATCTCATCGCCGCGTAGCCCCTCGTGCGCGGCGCTGGGAACGCCCTTCTCGCGCAGGCGCAGCTTCTGTCCGGTCTGCGTCCCCGGTGGAATCTTCAACTGAGTGCGGCCTCCGCCCTCGTGCGTGTCGATGGTAGGAACATCGATCTTCGCGCCCAGAGCGGCCTCGGTCATCGTTACCGGAACGGTTACATGAATGTCGTCGCCCACACGCGAGAAGATCGGATGCGTCCCCACCTTGACGATGAGGAAGAGATCTCCGGTAGCCCCGCCGCCAGTTCCTGCGTTGCCGCGTCCGGCCAGACGAATCCTCTGGCCATCGCGCGTACCTGCCTTGATGCGGAACTCCAGCGGCTCGCGGCGGCTGACTACGCCCTCGCCCGAGCAGGTTGCGCAGCCGCTCTGCACCCGGCCGGAGCCGCTACAGCGCGGGCACTGGATGTTGAACTTCATCCGTCCGCCCATCTGCGTCACCTGCCCCGTGCCGGAACACTCCGGGCACTCTGCATTGCCGCCAGAGCTTGAACGGCCCTTGCAGGTCGGGCAGGTCTCTTGACGCTGAATCTCCAGCCGCGCCACGCCGCCGCGCACTGCCGACCAGAAGTCCACGCTCACCTGATACTCCAGATCGGTTCCCGGCTTCGGCCCACGCGCAGCCTTCTGCCCGCCAGAGAAGATTCCTCCGAAGATGTCCTTGAAGCTGCCGCCAAAACCGCCGCTAGCCGGCTCCGGCGCGCGTCCGCGACCAGCGCCGCCCTGAAAGCCCGAAAAGTCGAAGCCGCCAAAGTCGAAGGGAACCTCCTGCGCACCTCGTCCGCCGCCGTGCGCTCCGCCACCGGGGAAGCCGCCGGAGAATCCTCCGCCGCCGTACTCCCCGCGCGCCGCCGCAGCAGCCGTCGCCGGATCGATGTTGTCGGAGTAAAAGCCAAGTTGATCGTAGATCTTGCGCTTCTTCTCGTCGCTCAGAACATCGTTGGCCTCGGAGATCTCCTTGAACTTTTCTTCAGCCCGCTTGTCATTCGGATTCACGTCCGGGTGATACTTGCGCGCCATCTTGCGAAAGGCCTTGCGAATGTCATCGGCGGAGGCCGTCTTCTTCACGCCCAACGCGCCGTAGTAGTCCTTGTTCGGTGTCGCCATTTTTTTGAAATCCTTCTAGCCGTTTGCGAAAACTTCGATGCTCCCAACCGATTGAAGCCGCGCGATGCACCACGCACGCGCCATCAAGCACTATGCTACCTGGCGTTGTACTTCTCGACGGATTGTGTTCAGTGTCGTGTGCTGTAGTAACGACAGCTCATAGGTCGTCTGTAGATTCATCCATAGATCCGCCGATGTACCGAAGTAGGTTGCAAGTCGGTACGCTGTATCTGCCGTGATGCCACGCCGCTCGTTGACGATCTGCGAGATGCGAGTCGCCGGGACGCGCAGCGCAATGGCCAGCGCATTGGCCGAGATACCCTTCGGAACCATAAACTCCTCGCGCAGAATCTCTCCCGGATGCATTGGGGGCGGCTTGCGATTTGGATCTCTTGGAATAGCCATTCTTCTCTCCTTCTTTGCCCTCGTCGACTTTGCGGTTGACTCCTCAGTGATAGTCGACAATCTCTACATCGTAGGCTTCGCCATCCTGCCAGCGAAAACAAAGGCGGTACTGATTGTTGACGCGTATGCTGTGCTGGCCCTTGCTGTCTCCCTGCAACGCCTCCAGCCGGTTTCCGTGGGGCTCTCGCAGATCGTCAAGCAGGCCAGTCGCGTCCAGTACCTGCAACTTTCGCCTGACCACAGCAAGAATCCCGCTGAAACGGCGGCTCTTTCCTGTGAAAAAGAGTTGCTCGGTCTCCCCATCGGCAAACGACCGTATCATTTGCTTACCGTATCACGTTGAACGCTGCCCGTTCAATATGCCCCGCTCACTCATTCTGCTTGTTCTTTCATTCTGAAGAAAAAGCGCAGCCGAAGCTGCGCCTTTTCTTTAACCAAAATTCCAAGCCCAGCTTTTTCTGTAAAATATTTTAATTCCACACCTTGCGCGCCTCGATCTCTTCCACCGAGATCGTCTGGTCAGGCTCGACCTGACGCATCTTGTTCATGAATTCTTCCGCTTCTTCGCGCGTGTCGAACATCATCCGGTTATACAACTGTCCGGCTCGAAGCTGGTCGCACCGCCACATGGTCTCATTCATCGCCCTACCTCCTGGTAATCCGATTGAGTTCCAGCTTCTGTTACCAATCTCACGCTGCAACGGTGCTGCATCGCAGCTCTCAAGAGTTCAGATGCATCAAGCATCCAGTCCAGCAATTAGCGTATTTCTCTAATTACTGTAGCCCAGAAATGAATTGTCATTCTGACACTGAACGAAGTTCAGGGGAAGAATCCCCGCATTTTGCTCGCAGTGCGATACATCCACCCCAAATTCAACCTCGCCAAATATAGAAGCAATTCAATCACCAATTGCCGCCCGCAACTCTGCGCCGTTTACCGGCAAACTCGGCTAAGGGAAAAAGGCTCAGGAGCGACTCAGTTCCACACGTTCTGGACGGGCATTGGCTCGATCTTTAGAACCAGATCCGGGGAGATTCCAGCCAGTTTGCGGGCAAAGCTCCGCGCCTGCTCCTCGCTACGAAAGAGCTTCAACTCCTTCACCTCGCCAGCAAACCACTGCTCGCATCGCCACACTGTCAGCTCCGTCATAGCCCACCTCCGCAACGCCGTTTTTGTCCGTTACTCCCGACCGCAACTGCTCGCCTGTAAAAGAAGAGCGCCCCAACCGAATTCAGCAGGTTTGCCGAAGACAACCAGAGCGCTCTTACTTACTTCCTACATACATTGGATGCAGGATCGATTCAATTCGACTACATCGCTATGTACTTATTTACCTATCGATGTCCATCCATTTACTTATTGTTATCGACATCGACATACTCGGCGTCGATAACGCCTTCGTCCTTCTTCGTCTCGGCGTGATCGTGGCCTTCGTGCCCAGGCTCTGCTGTTGCTCCCGGTGCGCCCTCCGCTCCGGCAGCCGCAGCGGTCGCCTTGTACAAAGCCTCGGCCAGCTTGTGACTTGACGCTGTCAGCTTGTCCTTGGCTGCGTTCAAGTCGGCTGCGCTTGCATCGCCCTCCAACGTCTTCTTGGCCTCGGCCAGTATTGCTTCGACCTCGGTCTTGTCGGCTGCCTCGACCTTTTCGCCGCCGTCCTTGATCATCTTCTCGACGTTGTAGACCAGCGAGTCGAGTCCATTGCGCGCCTCAACCTTATCGCGCTGTTCCTTGTCCTCGGAGGCGTGAGCTTCGGCGTCCTTGGCCATGCGCTCGACCTCTTCCTTGCTCAGGCCCGACGAACTGGTAATCGTGATCTTCTGATCCTTGCCCGTCGCGTTGTCCTTGGCCGTCACGTTGAGAATGCCGTTGGCGTCGATGTCGAACGTCACCTCAATCTGCGGCACGCCACGCGGAGCCGTAGGAATTCCGCTCAGCTTGAACTTGCCCAGCGTACGATTCTGCGCCGCCATCGGTCGCTCACCTTGCAGAACGTGAACCTCAACCTCGGTCTGCGAATCCGCAGCGGTGGAGAAGGTCTCGGTCTTCTTGGTCGGGATCGTGGTGTTGCGCGCGATCATGCTGGTCGCCACACCGCCCATCGTCTCGATGGAGAGCGTCAGCGGAGTCACGTCGAGAAGCAACAGATCCTTGACCTCTCCGGCCAGAACTCCCGCCTGAACCGCCGCGCCAATCGCGACAACCTCGTCGGGATTCACGCCACGATGCGGCTCCTTGCCGAAGAGCTTCTTCACCAACTCCTGAATCGCCGGCATACGCGTCTGTCCACCGACCAGCACAACCTCGTCGATCTTCGATGCGTCGACTCCGGCATCCTTCAGCGCTTGCTGCGACGGCCCAACCGAGCGCTGTAGCAGATCGTCAACCAGAGCTTCCAGCTTGGCGCGGGTCAGGTTGCGAACCAGGTGCTTCGGCCCGCTGGCGTCCGCCGTGATGAAGGGCAGGTTGATCTCGCTCTCCTGCGCCGTCGACAGCTCGATCTTGGCCTTCTCGGCCGCATCCTTCAGGCGTTGCAGAGCCATCTCGTTGCCCTTGGCGTGCAGGTCGAGGCCAGTGTCGTTCTTGAACTCGCCGATCAGCCAGTCCACGATGCGCTGGTCGAGATTGTCTCCGCCCAAGTGCGTGTCGCCATTGGTTGACTTCACCTCGATAACGCCCTCGCCGACCTCCAGAATGGAAATATCGAAGGTACCGCCGCCGAAGTCGTAGACCGCAATCGTCTCGTCCTTCTGCTTGTCGAGACCGTAGGCCAGCGCCGCCGCCGTCGGCTCGTTCACAATGCGCTTGACGTCAAGGCCAGCAATCTTGCCCGCGTCCTTGGTCGCCTGCCGCTGCGCGTCGTTGAAGTAGGCGGGAACCGTAATAACCGCCTCGGTCACCGACTGGCCAAGATAGGCCTCTGCGGCCGCCTTCAGCTTCTGCAGAATCATCGCCGAGACCTCCGGCGCGGTGTACTCCTTGCCCTGCGCCAGAACGCCGACGTTATCGCCCTTGGAGACGACCTTGTACGGAACCATCTTCATCTCGTCGCCAACCTCGTTCAGACGACGGCCCATGAAGCGCTTGATCGAGTAGACCGTGTTCTCCGGGTTGGTGATCGCCTGACGCTTGGCCACGGTTCCTACCAGCCGCTCGCCGCTCTTGGTAAACGCGACGATAGAAGGAGTTGTGCGTCCGCCCTCTTCGTTGGCGATCACCTTCGACTCGCCACCCTCCATAACTGCCACGCAGCTATTGGTCGTTCCTAGATCGATTCCAATAATCTTTCCCATAATCCGCTCCTGAACCTTCGGCCTTCGCCTGTGTCTTTTGTCTCTACAACCTTTTACATCCACTGCTTTGTATGGCCATGTCATCAGATGCGCAAAAATCCTGAAACGTGCGCATCTAATTTCCTGCGACGTTTACAGTCTCACATGTGAGTGAGTTATTGTCAAGCAATATGATTTATAAAAAACAACCCAAGCTTTCCACATCTGCATACACTGCCCATTGAAACAAAATTGTTCCGCGAAACTTCATCCGGTGTAGCATTTGTTCATGCTCTCCAAGCTCCGCATCCTCCTTCTGCTCCCTGTTGCCGCGCTTCTCGCCTGCGGCTCATCCTCCTCGGTTCCCGGAGGCTCCTATCCGTTCAGCACGGGAGACTATGTTTTGAACGTGACTCCGGTGGCGGGGGGTGTTGCAACCAGCTTTACCGGAGCGCTTCTGGCCTCAGGAACGCAGATCACCGGCAATCTGCAGTACAACAATCCCAATTCGAGCTGCAATGGGACCGGATTTTCGGTCATCGGCTCCATCAACGCCAACAGCGGCGTCTTGACGCTGACCTCGGTTGCCTTCTCTGGCAGCACGGCGACGATCACCGTCCAGCTTCCCATGACCTTCTATAGCAATGGCGTAACCTCTGCCGGCGGGACGGCTGTGATTGCGGGCGGCTCCTGCGCCCTCGCCTCCACAACCCTCACCGCAGTAGACGTCCCGACCTTCGACGAGCTTTGGACGGGAGCCATCACCTCCGGTTCGTCCACCGGCACCGTATCGCTGAGCGTAAACGCTCCCTTCACCACAGCTGCGAGCAACGCGACAGTATTGAACGCAAATGCGAATGGAGCCTTCTACGCGACCGGATCCCTCACCCTCAGCGGATCCGGGTGCAGTGCTACGACTTCTCTGGGGAATCTTACTGGCCTGGTCAGTGGATACGGTCTCACCCTGAACGCATACGACAGTTCCTCGAATCTTGTGGCCACGGTCATCGCCAACTCATCCAGCACACCCGCCAGCGTAAGCATCAACCTCGTCTCTGGCTCACTTGGCTGCCCTGCGGGTTCCTACGCCGGAACAATTACCAATTAGTCCGATCTTTACCCGGAAAGCCACGCTCCACAAGCCGTTCGACTCTGCACCATCAGAGCGATGCGAGGACGGGGCGCGAGCCTTGTGCAAAACACCTTCCCACGCTCACGCATAACTCTATATGCTTAGAGTAGTGCGTTCGCGCGAAGAAACGGTGCATCCGAGCGATGTATCGCGCAGGCGGAAGCATTGCACGGCCCGAAAGACGCATCGTCTGAAAGAAGGAGTCTTCCGTCAGCATGGCTGAAACCGAGACAGAGATCCTCGACCTCTCCGAAGAGGTTGACGCTGGCGTCAATCCCTGGCTGATCGCCGCGGCGGTGATGCTGGCTACCTTCATGGAGGTACTCGACACCTCGATCGCCTCGGTTGCTCTGCCCTACATTGCGGGTTCGCTGTCGGCCACCAACGACGAGGCGACCTGGGTTCTCACCAGCTATCTGGTGGCCAACGCCATTGTTCTTCCCGCCAGCAACTGGTGCTCTCTGCGCTTCGGACGCAAGCGCTTCCTGATGTCCTGCGTGGCTCTCTTCACTGTGGCCAGCTTTGCCTGCGGAGCCGCTCCCTCGCTGGCCTTTATTCTGATCGCCCGCATCATTCAGGGCGCAGGCGGAGGAGCTTTACAACCCCTCTCGCAAGCCATTCTGCTGGAATCCTTTCCGCCGCGCAAGCGAGGAGCTGCGATGGCCGTCTTCGCCTTCGGAGTGGTCGTCGCGCCGGTTCTTGGGCCAACCCTCGGCGGCTGGCTGACGGACACCTATAGCTGGCGTTACGCCTTCTATATCAACATCCCCATCGGGCTGTTGGCGTTGTACATGATCAACCGCTTCATCCACGATCCGGCCTACATCAAGAACGCGCGCGTCCCGGCCTTCGACAACATCGGCTTCGGCGCTCTGGTCGTCTGGACGGGCCTGCTACAGATCATCCTCGACAAGGGGCAGGAGTCCGACTGGTTCGGCGCACTCTGGATTCGCTGGGCCTTCTTCGCTCTGGTTACCAGCTTTGCGATCTTCATCTGGCACTCCTGGCGTTCGCACGAGCCGATGGTCGATCTCAAGCTGTTGAAGAATCGCAACTTCGGCATCGGCTGCCTGCTCATCTTCCTCTTCGGCATTGCGATCTACTCGACCATCGTCATTCTTCCGCTCTACTATCAGGAGTTGCTGGGATACACGGCCTTTACTGCCGGATTGGTGGTTGCGCCGCGCGGCATTGGGGCGATCTGCGGAATGCCCATAATCGGCTACCTCTCGAACAAGGTCGATCCGCGCTACCTGCTCACCTTTGGCTTTGGCGTCTTTGGCCTAATGACGCTCTACTTCGGCACCGTCACGCTGGGCATCTCGCCGACGACCTTTCTGATTCCGATCCTCATCACCGGATTCAGCCTCAGCTTCGTCTTCGTCCCCATCTCGATTGCCGCCTACGGGACGCTGCAAAACGAGCAGATCGGCTCGGCCAGCGGTCTGTTCAACCTGATGCGCAACATCGGCGGATCCATCGGCATCTCGCTGGCCTCCACGCTGCTGACCCGCCACACCGCCGCGCATCAGAACGAGATTCTGAACAGTGTGCCGATCACCAGCCGCCCCTTCCAGAACTCGCTCTCTGGAGCGCGTCATCTGCTCTCCGGCACCTTCGGTTCGGCCAACAGTCTTCATCCGGCCCAGGCTCTTCTCTACGGACAACTGCAACGCCAAGCCGCTCTGTGGGCCTTTGTGGACGTCTTCCGCTGGCTCTGCCTGCTCAGCTTCCTCTGCCTTGCCGTCGCATGGTTGTTCAAGAAGGTCAAACCCGGACGACCTTCCGCTGCCGCCCACTAACCGCTGCGCCGGGGGGGACGGAATAAGGCGGCGAATCAATCCGTAGGCCGCAATTGTCATCGTGCAATTGATAGATAGAGCGCACAATTCTTCTCCGGCAACAGGGCATTTCCAGTAAACTACTGGAAATGCCCTTGCTAAATACGCAGTCTCCCACACCATCCGGTACATTCGTGCCACCGCCGACCGGTGTTGGTGCCGACGTAAACGACACCTCGCTAGCCGACGCGATCGTAACGCTGCGCAAACGGATCTGGCTGTTGATCCTCGCAGTCGTGCTGGGCGCAGGATACGGTGCGTACAAGGCATATACCCAACCCAAGCTATACGATGCCACTGGCATCATTCAGGTACATAACGGGCAGTCCAACGAGTACAAGCTGGACATGAGCAGTTACGATGGGGACTCCGACACCAAGATAAACACCGAAGTGGCGATTCTGAAGAGCGAGGCGCTGCTGACGACGGTTGCTCGCGAGATGGATTTGGCTAATAATCCTGATTTTTCCGGGGCCAATGGGTCTATGCCGCACCGCTCCATGGACGATCCGGGAGTGCGTGCCAGCGTTATCAGTACACTACAGGGCAATCTACAGGCGACGCTGGTTCCGCGCACCGAGATGCTTCGCATCTCCTACTCCAGCCTCTGTCCAAAGCTCTCTGCAGACATCGTCAACAAGGTAATCTTCGACTACATTCAGCGCAGCTATCAAACCCCGGTGGAATCGACCAAGCGGGTATCGCAGTGGCTCTCCGGACAGTTGGAGGAGTTGAAATCCGATGTGGAAAACTCTCAGGCGCAGATGATGGAGTTGCAGCGCAAGCTGGGCGTGATGGGCTACGACTCGACCCACAACCAGTTGCAGTCCTCGCTGGAAAACCTGTTGGCGGCCGAGGGAACGGCAAAGGTTGCACGCATTACCGCGGAATCACGCTACCGGATGGTCGCCGGCATGGATCCCAATACCCTCGAAGGATCGATCGAGACCACTCCCGGAACCATGCCGGGCGAGTTGAGTTCCCTGCGCGCGCAACTCGCATCCGCCACGGCGAGCTACTCGCAGATGACGGCAGCCGGAGGAATTGGCCCCAACCATCCCCGAGCCAAGGCGTTACAGGCGCAGATTAGCGAGTTGACGCAGGAGATCAACACCGAGCAGAGTCGGATGAGCCTGCAGGCCAAGGAGAACTATCTGGCGGCCAAGGCGACCGAGGACAAGATCGATCAAGAGCTTAACGCAAAAAAAGCTGAAGCCTACAGCCAGGGCGACAATCTGGTGCAGTACACCCTGACCAAGGCGGAGTTTGAACAGAACCGCGCGTTGTACGACGGCTTGGAGCAACGCCTGCGCACCGCCGAAGTGCAGGCCGGGCTGGAGGCTCTCGAGGTCGATGTGGTCGATCAGGCTCTGCCGCCCGTCAGTCCCACAATGCAATCCAAGTCCACCATCATTCTGACGACGACCCTCTTCTTTCTGGTCGGCGGCATCGTAATTGCCTTCATTCTGGACAGTCTGGATACCGGAGTGCGCGAGATTCACGAGGTCGAAGCCCTGATGGCAATGCCTTCGCTCGCGATCATTCCGCAGGCAAAAAATCTCAGCGCAGAACAACTGGCGCCCATGTCCACAACGCAGCGCAACTTGCAGGTTCTGGCTCAGCCCAAGTCGCAATATACCGAATCGCTGCGCTCCCTGCGAACCTCTCTTTTGCTGGCCACGGCGGGGCATCCTCCCCGGTTCATTCTGTTTACCAGCGCCATGCCGGGGGAGGGAAAATCGACGACGGCGAGCAATCTGGCCTGCATTCTGGCGCAATCGGGTTCGCGCGTTCTGCTGATGGATGGCGACCTGCGACGCCCCACCCTTCATCACCGTTTTGGCCTGACCAGCAAGCTCGGTTTATCGACCGTTCTCGCTGGCTCCTCAACGTTGGAAGAGGCCATACAGCATATTCCTGATACCCCCAATCTGGACGTTCTGGCCAGTGGCCCAGTGCCTCCCTTCCCTGCCGAAATGCTCGGTTCGGAGACCATGAAGGGAGTCTTTGAAAGATTGGGGCAGATGTACTCGCATGTCGTACTCGACACTCCCCCCATCCTTTCCGTAACCGACGGAGTGATTCTGGGACGCATGGCAGACGCCGTGGTTCTGGTCATCCGCCACGGCAAGTCCAACAGAAAGATACTGGCGCGAGTACGCAACATGCTTCTCCGCTCGGGGGCCCCGATGGCCGGCCTGGCGCTGAATGCGGTCAATATGAATTCGCCAGACTACTACGAGTACTACGGAAGCTATGGTAGCTATGGCTATTCGTATGGAAACAGCGACGCCAACAGTTGGGAGACTCACTCTTCCCATAAAGGCCATGCCAAGTCGAAAGGGAGGAGCTAGCTGTGATTAGCAACCTTGCATCCAACCTGCGGCAATCCGCTTTGTGTCTTCTGGCGGCATCCCTATGGATCAGCGCTCCGGCCTGGGCGTACGCACAACAGGCAGGAGCGGCGGCCTCTGGCACCGTGCAGGGCGTCGCTCCCGTGCAGTCCACAACCTCCTCGCCAACCCCTCTGGCAAATCAGTCGATGCTCTATCCCGGCGAGGACTTTCAGCTTGCTCCGGGCGATCTGATCAACGTGCATGTTTTTATGCAGGACTACGCGCAGACCGTGCGTCTGGGACTGGACGGTTCCGTAGAACTTCCCTTCATCGGCAGCATTCATCTGGAAGGCCTGACCGTGCGCGCGGCGCAGCTTCGCATTGCGAACCAGTTGCAGACGGATGGCTTTTATCGCAACCCCGAGGTCACGCTTCAGGTGGTCGAATCGCTCAACAACTCGGTAATGATCTCCGGCGAGATCAAGTCCGTGGTGCCGATCACCGGCGCACGCCGCTTGATCGATGTACTCTCGTCTGCCGGAGGCCTTCCCGCATCGGCCAGCCATACGGTAAAGATCATCCGCCCCGGCGTGCCAGAGCCGATCGTCGTCAACCTTGGGGCAGACATGTCGGCCAGCGATCAGGCCTCGCTGCTGGTCTATCCGCGCGACATCATTCAGGTTGCGCGCGCCGGAGTGGTCTACGTGCTGGGAGCCTTCGCCCATCAGGGAGCGATCCCGCTCGATCAGGCCTCGCCTCTCACGCTGCTGCAACTGGCCGCACTCAGCGGAGGCGTCAACTATGAAGGAAAGTTCAACGATCTGCGCCTGATCCGCACCGTGGGAACTGAGCGCAAGGTAGTTGAGGTTGACATCAAGAAGGTGCGCGACGGCAAGGCCCCCGACCCGGTACTGCAACCCAACGACATCGTATTCCTGCCCACCGACCAGATGAAGGCCACCATGAAGGGCTTGGGCGTCGGTGGAGTCCTGGGGCTTGTCTCCCTGCTTTACACCATTCACAGTTACTAGAGAATTTTCAAAATTGCTACAGACCAACAATGACTTGTCATTCTGAGCGTAGCGAAGAATCCCCGCATTTTGCTCGCTGTGCGACAGTCTACCCCTTGCCGAAAATACTCAAAGGGCTATAGGCCCGTTCTATAATTCCAACGAAGTTGAGCAGCAAGCAGGAGAGAAGGATGAACGCCGAACCTGAACGACCGACTCCATGCGCGAAACGGCGTGTACGTCTGGCCTATCTGGTAAGCCACCCCATTCAATATCAGGCTCCCTTGCTGCGTCGCATCGCGCAGGAACCGGACATTGATCTGACGGTTCTGTTTGGCTCGGACTTCTCGGTGCGCGGATACCGCGATGCGGGCTTCGGCGTCGGAGTCAAGTGGGACGTTCCCCTGCTCGACGGGTACAAGCATGAGTTTCTTCCCCTTCTGCGCGATCAGGGAAACGTCAGCGTCGCCAGCCCCCTGAACTACGGCATCGTTCGCCGACTGCGCGGCACAGGCGGCGAGCCAGCCTTCGACGCGCTATGGGTGCATGGCTATGCGACGATCAACGCGATGCATGGAATTCTGGCGGCCAAAGCTCTGGGCATTCCCGTGCTGCTGCGCGCCGAATCGTGGCTGCGCGACCGCGAGCGCAGCGGCCTGAAGCTCGCCCTGAAGAATGCCTTCTTCGCCGGATTGAAGAATCTGGTCGACGCCGTACTCCCCATCGGCAGCCTCAACGCCGAGTATTGGCGACACTACTTTGGCGACGATGTGCCGCAGTTCCTGATGCCCTACGCGGTCGATAACGCCTACTTCACGCAGCGCGCCAGGCAGGCCGAGGCCGGTCGCGCCAGCCTGCAGGCTGAGCTTGCGCTCGACCCGGCGCGCCCCGTGATTCTCTTCGCCGGAAAGATGCAGACGCGCAAGCATTGCAACCACCTGATCGAGGCCTACGCGCTGCTCTCGCCGGCTCCCGGCATTGAGCCGCGTCCATATCTCATCCTCGTGGGCGACGGCGAGGAGCGAGCCGCTCTGCAGCGTCAGGCCGAGGCCACCGGCTTCCGCAGCATTCGCTTCTGCGGCTTTCGCAATCAGTCCGAACTGCCCGGCTTCTTCGACCTCTCCAGCGTCTTCGTTCTGCCCTCGCGCCACGAGCCATGGGGCCTGATCGTCAACGAGGTGATGAACGCGGCCCGCGCCGTCATCGTCACCGACGACGTAGGCTCGGCCCCCGACCTGATCGAAGACGGGGTCAACGGATGCATCTACGCGGCGGGCGATGTAGTCGCACTGACTGCGGCGTTGCGCCGCGTTCTACAGTCGCCTGAGAGCGCCGCAACGATGGGGAAACGCGCCTACGAACGCATCCAGAGCTGGAGCTTCGAGCAGGACGTTCAAGGCCTTCGCAAGGCGCTGGCCCACATCGCGCCGGGCTTCGTCGCGTAGGATGGCGAGAGACGCCGAATAACTCCATGCGCATCCTGCACATCATCCCGACGCTCGATCCGGCCACTGGCGGTCCGGTCGAGGTGGTGCGCGTTCTGCTGGAGCACGGCCCGCAGGAACACTCGCAGGAGGTCGTGACGCTGGACGATCCAGCCGCGCCGTTCCTGCAACAGTTTGCCTTTCCGGTTGATGCGCTCGGCGCCACCAGCTCCACCTACGGACGCACTCGCAGGCTCATCCCCTGGCTGCGCGCAAACCGTTCGCGCTTCGACGCAGTGATCGTCCACGGCCTATGGCAGTACTGTGGCTACGCCATCTGGCGCACCATGAGCGGTCGCGTTCCCTACATGGTCTTTCCGCACGGAATGCTCGATCCCTACTTCAAGCGCGCCTTCCCCGCCAAGCACTGCAAGAAGTGGCTCTACTGGCTTGCGGTGGAGTACTGGGTACTGCGCGGCGCGGCGCGAGTTCTGTTCACCTGCAAGGCCGAGGCGGAGCTTGCCCAGCAGAGTTTCTGGCTGCACCGCTGGACCCCCTTCGTCGTTCCTTTTGGCACAACGCCTCCGCCGCGCGATGCCGAGTCGCAGAGAGCGCAGCGCGAGGCCTTCTTCGCCGCATGTCCCTCGGTACGTGAGCGGAGATTTCTGCTCTTTTTGGGCAGGATCGACCGCAAGAAGGGCTGCGACCTGCTTGTGGATGCCTTCGTCAAGCAGTCGGCAAGCGACCCCGAACTCGACCTCGTCATGGCGGGTCCAGATCCGCAGAACTGGCGCGCAGAGTTGCAACGCGCGGCGCAGAACGCCGGTGTCGCCGAGCGCATCCACTGGCCGGGAATGCTGCTGGGCGAGGCAAAGTGGGGAGCATTCCGCTCCTGCGAGGCCTTCGTCCTGCCCTCGCATCAGGAGAACTTCGGCATCGCCGTAGCCGAGGCGTTGGCCTGCGCCAAGCCCGTCCTGCTCTCCGACAAGGTCAACATCGCCGCCGAGATCGCCGCCGACGGCGCAGGCCTGATGGAGACGGACACGCCCGCTGGAACGGAACGCCTGCTCGCCCGCTGGATCGAACTTCCGCCAGACGAACGTCAGACCATGACCACCCGCGCGCAAGAATGCTTCCATCAACACTACGATATGCGCGAGAATGCAAAGACAGTCGTGCAACTCTTCGAGACGCGCAGCAGTTAGATTTTTTGAATTGCCATAGCCCCAGAATGTATCGTCATTCCGTAGTCTCTTTTGTTTGTCATTCCGTAGCGAAGCGGAGGAATCTGCTTTTTCTCGCTCCACGACGGTCTACCCCATTGCCGAAAATGTTCTAGCATTCATCTACCCCACAGGAGCGTTGATGGCGAAGGATTTACAGTACAACGCGGCCAATCACATCTCCGCTGAGACGGCCGCCGACCCATATCTGCGCCCAGCCTTCGTCGCCAGCGACCGCGCGCGACGGCTTGCGTGGAACCTCTGTCGCGCCGTCCTCTATCGTCCTTCGCCGCGACCGATGCACACTTGGCGAGCCTTTCTGCTGCGCTGCTTTGGCGCGAAGCTCGGCCCAAACTGCCACTTCTACCCCGCATCGAAGGTCTATGCGCCGTGGAACCTCCTCTGCGCCAATGGCGTGACGGCGGCCGATGGCGCGGAGATCTACAACCCCGCTCCGATCCGGCTCGGCTCGCACGCCATCCTCTCGCAGGACGCCTATCTCTGCGGAGCCACGCACGACATCGACGATCCACGCTTCCCCCTGCTGGCCTACGCCATGGAGATCGGCGCATACGCCTGGATCTGCGCGCGCGCCTCGGTCGCCCCCGGCATCAACGCAGGCGAGGGAGCCGTGCTGGCGCTGGGATCGGTCGCCACCCGCGATCTGGAGCCGTGGAGCGTCTACGCCGGAGTCCCCGCCGTAAAGATCAAGGAACGCAAACGTCCCGCTTCCGCGTAGTTCCGTTCCTGACTTGCCGTAAGTTCATGAATTACTGTAGACCGTTTTATTTGTCATTCCGCAGCGAAGCGGAGGAATCTGCTTTTGTTCGTCCAACAACGGCCGGGTGCCCCATCCATCGCAGCAACACAGCAACATCGCGATGGGTGGGATGAATACAGCTCGCACCACGAGCCTTTGCTGTTGCTCTTGCCGTTGCTTATGTCTGGCAAGGGCCAAAGGCCCGTCCTATATTAGCCTAGGCCGAAGGCTTAGGAAAACCGTCCAAGCAATCCCCTGCGGGCTGAAGGCCCGCGCTATAGCCTTCGCATAAACATCGAACGCCCAGTCAGATAGTCAATACAGAACCTTAGTAGCGGGAAAGGGTCAGCCGCGTAGTTTGGCGAGCAGGTCGGTGGGGTGTACGGGCTTGGCGAGAATCTCAAACTCGTGCCCTTCCAGCCGCGCCTTCTCCAGTAGATCGGCCGTTGCGGCCTGACCGGAGAAGAGCAGCACCTTGCATTGGGGCATCTTCGCGCGGGTTGCAATGGCGGTCTCGATCCCCGTCTTTCCGGTCATAATCACATCCGAGATCAGCATGTCGGGCCGAAATCCCTCCAGCGCGCTGATGGCATCCTCGCCACTGTAGACGGCGCGCGCCTCAAATCCAGCCTGATTCAAGATGATGGCAAGCGTATTGGCGATAACTCGTTCGTCGTCGGCGATAAGGACGCGGAGCTTGGAGGTTGTTGCGGCGGACGCTTCAGTCATGCGGAGTTTCCTCGATCAACAGTCGGATATAAATCGCTAGTCACGAATGCAAACGGCATCCCCGTGACCTTTCTTCGCCTTCTATGCAGATCATACGCCATGCAAGATCATACGCGCAGCGGATCAAAGTGTTGTATTTCAACCTCTCTTCCAGCGCGGACGACCTTCCATGCAAATTCTCCCCTGTGCTTCCGTACAGACTGATTCCTCAATTCTGACATGCGTTGCACATATAAATGCGCGAACAACTCGAAGGAGTTGCATCGGCATCTGATCAAACTTGGAGAGTGATCAATGGCAGTAATGATGCAAGCCTTCTACTGGGACGCACCGAAACAGGAGAATAAAGAGCATGAGTGGTGGAACTTTGTTGCGGAACGAGTCGAGGCTCTGGGCAAGGCGGGGATTAACGCGCTCTGGCTTCCTCCGGTCAGCAAGGCCGCCAGCAACACCTCCATGGGCTACGACCCCTACGATTACTTTGACCTCGGCGACTTCGACCAGAAGGGCGGGGTGAAGACCTGGTACGGCAACCGCGCCGAGTTGGAGGCGCTGATCGCCAAGGCGCACAAGAACGGGGTGGGGCTCTACGCCGACATGGTGATCAACCACAACGGCGGCGGGGATGAGGAAGAGGTTAACCCCATCGACGGCGAGAAGCGTTGGACGAAGTTCAACCCCAAGAGCGGAATATTTCCGCGCAACTACAACCACTTCCATCCCAGCCGCTACGAGCAGGTGATTCTGGAAGGCGAGAACTACGCGGGCTATCCGCACCTGTGCCATCGCAACCCGGAGGTGTATGCGGCGATGTACCGCTACGCGCGGATGCTGATCGAGGAGCTTGGCTTCGACGGATTCCGCTTCGACTACGTCAAGGGCTTTGGCGCGTGGATGATCGGGCTGCTTGCGAAGTATCTCTACGTCAAGGATGGCAAGGACTTTGTGCCGTACGTGGTGGGCGAGTACTGGTCCGGCGCGGACGACATCGAGGGCTGGCTGAGCCGCGTCGCAGAGTTTACCGACCACCAGGTTGCGGCGTTCGACTTTCCCCTGCGCTACAAGCTGAAGGACGTCTGCGACAAGCCGAACTACGACCTGCGCAACCTGACCGACGGCGGCTCGGTGGTGATGAAGCGGCCGCGCCACGCGGCGACGTTTGTCGACAACCACGACATGGGCACGAACGCCATCATCAACGATAAGCTGATGGCCTACTCGTTCATCATGGTGCATGAGGGCTACCCGTGCGTCTTCTGGTACGACTACTACAACAACGGCTTGGCACGGTCAGGTACGCCGAACGGCATCGACGCGCTGATCGAGGCGCATCACAAGCACGCTGGCGGCGACTCGCAGATTCTGCACGCCGATCCCGACCTCTACATCATGCAGCGCGTCGGCTGGAAGGACGAGAGTGTCGACCAGCCGGGGCTGATCTACGTGCTCAACAACCTCGGCGACAAGTGGTCGGGGACCTCGGTCAAGACCAAGTGGGTCAACCAGAAGTTCGTCCCCATCGCCTGGGACGGCCACGACGAGGCTTGGCCCGACAGCCGCACCACCGACGCCGAAGGCAACGCCGAGTTCCCTGCCCCACCGCGCGGCTACGCCATCTACGTTCCGGCGTAGTCTGCGGTGATTCCTCCGCCTTGCGAGTGTCCTGATTGAGTAGTTCGTTGAAGTTATAGGTCGAGCCTTCAGCCCTCAGTCTCTGAGCTGTACGCTAACTATGCCTTCGGCCTAACAGCCCGGGGCAAAAGTCCAAACTGTTTGGAAATTTCCCTCAGGGGCTAAAGCCCGCGTTCATTTTGCACCAGTTACGGCACGGCTGAAGCCGTGCCCTTTCAAAACTTGACTTTCACCACAGGCTGCTAAGCTGGTATAGAACGGGCCTTTGGCCCTTGATAATTATGCTTCGAACTTCAGAGACATGACACTCGCTGTATTCTTCCTCTTCATTTGTTGTATGCTTCTCGGATCGTCGCGGAGCGCGAGGTTGCGCCTCTGCACTATCGAGGGTTTCCCGTTTGCGCAAGGCCCCATCCGACCGGCTCAAAGCTGTCCAAATCTCGAACAAGGGCGCAGGTGTAGCGATCAGGGCTGCTCTGCTCTCGCTCTTTGCAACCACGATCTGCCTTGCGATCTGGTGCGCTCCCGCGCGGGCTCAGGAGGTCGGCGGATTTGGCGGCAAAGAGAGCTTTGGCGTCTTCTCCAGCTACAGTCCAGACTCCAGCCACATGTTGATTGGGATGTCCGAACAGCGGCGCAGTTGGACAGCAGGTCTGGAGTACACCCACCGCATCGGCTCGATCGGTCAGGTGCGCTGGGACTACGAGTTCTCGATTCTTCCCTTCTACTTGGAGAGCGATCCGGCCGTCGTCGCCACCACGGCCACTTACGACGGAGAGACCTTTACCACATCGAACTCGCCGATTCGGGTGATCCACATCGACCCTACAACGCCCGTGGGCGTTACCTATACGGGGATCAAGGTCTATCCCATCTATGGGCGCGAGACCAGCTACGCCGTCGGAATGTCTCCGCTGGGAGGGCGCACGACCTTCTTCCCGCGCTCGCGCATCCAGCCCAGCTTCGCCGTCGATCTTGGCTTCCTCGTCTCCAACCGCGACCTTCCGGTTGACGACTCGAACCGCTTCAACTTTACCTTCGCGTTCGGCCCGGGAGTGCAGGTCTTCTCCAGCGAACGCTCCTCGGTACGGCTGGAATATCTCTACCACCACATCTCGAACGCGGGGATGGGAGACAGCAATCCTGGCGTAGATCAGGGCGTCTTTCGCCTCACGATGAGCCATCATCGCTAGAAACGTCCTGCGCAGGGTCGAGTGTAATGATAATCTAGACCTATGAAGTTCGGCGTTCTTGTCTTTCCCGGTTCCAACTGCGATCACGACACGCACCACGCCCTCGGCGAGGTGACAGGCGTCCCCGTAACCTATCTCTGGCACGCCTCGCACGATCTGCAAGGCTGCGATGCGATTCTGGTTCCCGGCGGCTTTTCCTACGGCGACTACCTGCGTACTGGAGCCTTGGCGCGATTCTCCCCCATCATGCAGAGTGTGCGCAGCTTCGCCGAAAAGGGTGGACTGGTGATGGGCATCTGCAACGGATTCCAGATTCTGTGCGAATCCGGCCTGCTGCCCGGCGCTCTGATGCGCAATGCCAGCCAGCGATACATCTGCCGCCATATGAATCTGCGCGTGGAGACGACCAACTCGGCCTTCACCAACGGACTCACGCGAGGGCAGGTTCTGCGTATGCCCATCGGGCACATGGAGGGCAACTACTTCTGTGATGCCGAGACGCTGGCCACGCTGAAGAAGGACGACCGCATCGCCTTCCGCTACGCTACGCCGACGGGCGAGCTGACCGCCGAGGCGAACCCCAACGGATCGCTGGAGAACATTGCTGGGATTTTGAGCGAGGGACGCAACGTGCTCGGCATGATGCCCCATCCAGACCGCTCCAGCGAGGATCTGCTGGGTTTCGCAGACGGCCTGCTGCTCTTCCAGTCGATGGCGCACAGCCTCGCCACGGCGTAAGCAGAGCGTAGACATCCGATTGCGGCGAGTGCATCTCTTGCGATAGTCATGATAGACATTCACCACCATCTACTTCCGGGTCTGGACGACGGCTCCGACAGCATGGAGACCTCGGTTGAGATGGCGCGACTGGCGGTCGCCGAAGGCATCACGCACGTCGTCTGCACTCCTCATGCGAACAACTACTACACCTTCGATCCAGTGGCGAATGCCGCCAAGGCCGACGAGTTGCGGGAGCGACTGGCCGCAGAGAGTCTTCCTCTGACGTTGGGCCTGGGATGCGACTTTCATCTCTCCTTCGACAACATTCAACTGGCGCTGACGGACTCGAAGCGATTCAGTATCAACGGGCTCGGCTACCTGCTGGTGGAACTGCCGGACTTCGGCCTTCCTCCCGGCTTGACCGAGACCTACTTCCAACTTCGTCTGGCCGGAATGACGCCGATTTTGACCCATCCCGAGCGCAATCCAACGCTGCAAAAAGATTCCAGCCGCATGATCGACTGGCTGCGCGGAGGAATGCTGGTTCAGGTAACGGCGGATTCGCTGACCGGACACAAGGGAAAGCGCGCGCAGCAGGTGGCGTTCGAACTGCTCGACAAGCGCTGGGTTCATTTTCTGGCCAGCGACGCGCACAACCTCAGCTCTCGCCCGCCACGAATGCGCGAGGCTCACGATCTGGTCGCAAAAAAATATGGGGCGGACTACGCGCGCAGCCTCTGCGTCACGAATCCTCTGGCCGTCTTTCAGGGCAAACACTTCGAGGTTGAAGAACAGCCGCGAGGTCTTGTCGAAGAACAAAAAAATCCAACATTCTGGCAACGATTTACAGCCATATTGCATCATCGATAGTATCGAAGAAGGGTCGCGAGGGGTGGATTTAGCCGAACCAAACAGTCCAGTCCTCTTTCGACTCGCACTCCATCAAAATATTTATTTGCAAAGCTGACGAAAGTCCAGCATCCCGTCTACAATCAGCGATAAGCTAGATGTAGCGCACAAGCCCCAAGGAGATCCCCCCATGACGAAAGCCGACTTGGTCGATAGAGTAACTGCCCTCGGCGACCTTACCCGCCGCGACGGAGAAATTATCGTCGAAACCCTCTTCGAGTCCGTCATCAGTGCGCTCAAAGCCGACGACAAGGTCGAAGTCCGCGGCTTTGGCAGCTTCCGTACTCGCCAGCGAAACTCACGCATCGGTCGCAATCCCAAGACCGGCGAGCGAGTCGACGTTCCAGCCAAGCGCGTTCCCTTCTTCAAACCCTCGAAGGAACTTCGCGACTCGGTCAACCCCGGCGGGGCGAAGAGCACTCTGATTGCGAAGAAGTCCTCCAGAACCAGCCCAGTCGACCCTCACCATCCGCCAGCGATGTAGTTCACGCCCCGGGCGAAACGGGGTTACAGGCTAGAGAGTTTTACTATTAGGGAAGATTGCCTCGCCACGAGAAAAATGCGGGAGTCTTCCCTTTCGCTTTGTTCCAGAGCAGAACGACAAAGCTTATTTCTCTATAGCGATAGTGAAAATATTCCAGAAACAAAGAAGCGGATAACGTCGGTTTATGACGTTATCCGCTCTTTAAATTTATCGGCGCAACGGTGTGAAGGGCTAGAACTTGTATGCCTTGCGCACCAGGTTGACCGTCAGATCCTTCACCAACTCGAGCGCCTCTGCCTCATCCAGCCGCTTCTCGGCGACGAGCCGCGACAGGAAGGCGCAGTCTACGCGACGAGCCACGTCGTGCCGCGCCGGAATCGACAGGAACGCACGCGTATCGTCGTTGAAGCCGACCGTGTTGTAGAAGCCAGCCGTCTCGGTCGCCGCCTCGCGGAAGCGCATCATGCCCTCGGGCGAGTCATGGAACCACCACGATGGGCCGAGCTTGACCGACGGGAAGTGGCCCGCAATCGGCGCCAGTTCGCGAGAGTAAGTTGTCTCATCGAGGGTGAACAGGATCAGGGTAAAGTTGGTATCGTTGCCGTACTTGTTGAGCAACGGACGCAGAGCGCGAACGTACTCCGTCGGCGAGGGAATGTCGGCGCCCTTGTCGCGGCCAAACTTCTCGTAGACCGGCGTGTTGTAGTTACGGATGGAGCCGGGATGCAACTGCATCACGAGTCCGTCTTCGACGCTCATGCCGGCCATCTCGGTCAGCATCTGCGCCTGAAACAGTTCCACATCGCCCGCAGCCAGCTTATTCGTAAAGACGCGCTGGTACAGATTTTCCGCGTCCAACAGCGACAGGTCGGCGGTCTGCGCGGTCAGGTGGCCGTGGTCGGTCGCCGTTGCGCCATACTTTTTGAAGTACTGGCGGCGCATGCGCAGGGCGTCTAGGTAGCCCTTCCAGGTCGAGACGTCCAGATTGGTCACTTCGCCCAGCATCTTCAGATTGTCCTGAAAGCCCGAATACTCGGCATCAATCACCGCGTCGGGACGGAAGGTCGGAACCACGCGGCCCTTCCAGCCCGTGGCCAGAATCGCCTTGTGATGCTCCAGCGAATCGACTGCGGCATCGGTCGTCGCAAGCACTGCGATGTTGAAGCGCTCATACAGCGCGCGCGGCAGGAACTCCGGCGTCTGCAGCTTCTTGTCGATAATGTCGTAGTACTCATCCGCGTTGCCAGCAGAGAGACGCTCCTTCAGACCGAAGCCCTTCTCCAGTGCGAAGTCGAGCCATAGCCGCGTAGGAGTGCCGCGAAACAGAAAATAATTCCGGGCGAAGATGCGCCAGACCTCACGCGGATCGGCGCTCTGCTTGCCATCCACCTGCGGAACGCCCAGCGATTCCAGCGAGATTCCCTGCGAGTAGAGCATGCGGAAGATGTAGTGGTCGGGCTGAATGAAGAGCGCAGCCGGATTGGGAAACGGCTTGTTCTCGGCAAACCAGCTCGGATCCGTATGTCCATGCGGAGAGATGATCGGCAGATTGCGGACGCTCTCATACAGCTTCACAGCCACGGCTCGAGCAGAGGGCTCGGAAGGAAATAGACGCTCTTCATTCATCATGTTGCTTCACTCCTCGGAATCGAATCTTGATGCTTCTGTTTTGTTAACTTCCCAAACCTTCACGATGCCTCTGTACTGCGCCGCAGGAAAGTTTGCCCGCAGACTTGCGATCAGCACATCCGGCCTATAAATCTACTGACTTGCATACAGACAGGTCAAATAGCGTAAGGACTCCACTCAATTACTCTATCTATCAAAAGTGGAGACGGCTGTAATCCAGCGCACATCACCGCTGCGGCTGGATCAGAATCTTCATCGAACTGGCCTGCGGATTTGACGCGAGATCAATCGCTGCGACCGACTGCTCCAGAGAAAAACGGTGCGAGACAAGCTGCGTCAGATCGAAGCTGCCATCGCGATAGCCTTCAAAGACAAGCTCAGCCACCGCGTCGTTGATCGCCACCGAGGCTGAGTAGGAACCCATCAGCGTCTTCTCGTCCATGCACACCGCCGCCGGATCGAAGATCGCCTCGCCGTGCTGCGTCGCGGCAAAGAGCATGACGCGCCCACCCGGTCGCACCGCGTCCATCGCCACGCGGATCAGCGCGTCCGAACCCACCGCAACCAGAGCCACATCCGCGCCGCGCCCCTCGGTCGCAACCTTCGCCGCAGCGACGACATCGCCGCGCGCATCCAGCGGATGATTCAAGCCAAACTTCGCCGCAACCGCGTGTCGCTCGGCGTATAGATCGCTGGTCAACACCGTCGCGCCAGTGCGCCGCGCCAATGCAGCAATCAGAATCCCAATCGGCCCCTGTCCGATGACCAGCACCGTCTCGTCCGGCTTGAGATTGAGCAGGCGCACCGCCTTGAAGCAGGTATTTACCGGCTCGATGAACGAGGCCTGCTCGAAGGGAATGTCGTCGGGAATGCGGATAAGCCCCGCCGTTTTTCCGGGCTTGCCAATGATCCAGTCGGCAACGCGAATGTACTCGGCGAAGCCTCCGCCTGCGGGCGCAAATCCCGCCGTACAGCCGACCTTCTTGTAGGTCTCGCACTGGGCAAAGGTTTGCTTGCGACAGTAGTAGCACTCGCCGCAGGGAATGTGGTGATAGGCCATGACGCGGTCGCCAATGGCAAAGTGTTCCACGCCTGCGCCAACCCGCACAATGGTTCCAGCCATCTCGTGGCCAAAGATGCGCGGAGCCGCGTGTGAGCCGGAGTGAATCTTCTTCAGATCCGTTCCGCAGATGCCGCAGGTATCGATGCGCACCAGAACCTCGCCCGCGTCAATCGTTCCATCGGCGTTGACTGGCACTGGAACCGTCTCCACGCGCACGTCGTTGATGCCGCGATAGACTGCCGCGCGCATCGTCTGCGGAATCGTCGGCAGCGTAACAATCGGTCGCGCCCCAATCGTCTCTGCGCTGATCTTCTCCGTTGCAATCGCCTGCACGCTTATCTTCTCCACACTCATCGCTTCCACCTCAATCCGTTGCGCACTGATCGGAGCAGCGCTGATTGGAGCAGCATGAATCCACGCTCCACTGCCATACCTGACCGATTCAATTGACTTGTTCAATATTCGCTCTTCCCTGAATCCTTCAAGCGAGATTCCTGTACCAGTCTAGCTCTCCGCGCAGCGCAACCGTAAGCGCAGAGACAGCCTTGCCGCTGTTGCGACCCAGCGCGATCACCTTGCTCCACATCGCCGGGTGCAGCGCCGCATGAAACGCGAAGGCTCCCTCGCGAAACTGTCCGTCCGCAGTCGAGAAGCGAGCCAACTCCGCCAGCTCGAAGTCGGCCTCATCCGAGATTACCTTGATCGCGTGAAACTCCATCCCACTCTCGCGCGCAAGCCGCGCAACTGCCGCAGCCTCCATATCGACAGCGTGAGCGTAGTAAGTCGTGTGCAGCCGAGCCTTCTCGCTCACGCTGGCAATCGCGTCTGAACTCACTAAAACTTGCCTGAACTGCGAATCTTCAAATCGTTCGCCGGTTTGCGAATTCATCACCACGCCCGCGCGAACAAGTTCTCCTACGCGCAGATTTGGATCGCAGGCCCCGGCCAGTCCCACCGAGATCAGGTCCGTCACAGGCAACGCGTCCATCGCAGCCTGCACTGCCAAAGCTACTCGCGCCGCGCCCATCCCAGCGCAGGCAACCACCGCTGCGCCATTGGAGTAGACCGCCACGCCGCTGGCAGGCGACTGCCGCTCCCAACCCTTCACCAGCGCAGCGATCTCGCGCGGCAGTGCAGCGATAATCGCGGGAACCCGCTTCATCGCAGCCCGCTCATCATCGGCGAATTAAGGCCAAGCGGAGGCGCGTAGCCATTCGCCAGAAACCACTCGATCGCCGAACGCATTGCGGCATCGACCGGCAATACGCGGAAGCCCAACTCACGCTCCGCCTTGGCCGAAGACGCAAACATCATCTTCTTCGACAGGCGAACCTCTTCGACGTTTGCGCGCGGCTCCTTGCCCCGCAGCTTGCCGGTAAAAAACTCATCGAAGTAAGCGAAGGCCAGAGCCACCGCATGAGGCACCTTCATGGTCGGCGAAGTCAGTCCCGTCATCGCCGCCATGCGATCCAGAATCTGCTTCAGCGAGAGATTCTCTCCGCCCAGAATGTACCGCTCGCCCGGAGTGCCGCGCTCCAGCGCAACCACGTTCATCCGCGCAACCTCCGAGACGTCCACCAGATTCAGCCCCGTTTCCACGTACGCCGGAAAGTTGCGATTCAGGAAGTCGACGATGATGCGCCCAGTCGGCGTAGGCTTGGCGTCGCCTGCGCCAATCGGCGTCGTGGGATTCAGAATCATCACATGCTGCCCTGCTCGCGCGGCCTGAATCGCCTCCAACTCGGCCATGAACTTCGACCGCTTGTACGGCCCGATCATGTCGTCGAGCAAGACCGGAGTCTCCTCATCGACGATGCTTCCATCGGCCTTGAATCCCATCGTCGCCACGCTGGACGTGTATACAACCTTGCCCACGCCCTCTTCGCGCGCCAACTTCAGCAGTTCGCGTGTGCCGTCAACATTGGACGCATACATCTCCTGCGGATCGCGCACCCACAGCCGATAGTCCGCCGCCACATGCACCAGCGCATCGCACCCACGCAAAGCTGTGCGTAACGATTCGACCTGCCGCAGATCTCCGACGACAACATCAGCCGACAGCCCCTCAATCGCCGCCAGCCTGCTCGTCGAACGCGTCAGCAGACGCATCTCCGCGCCCGCCGCAGCATAAGCCCGCGCCACATGACTGCCAACAAACCCAGTAGCCCCAGTAATAAATATCTTCATGAATTAATTATTGACACTCTGAGCAATTAATTATTGTCATTCTGAGCGTAGCGAAGAATCACCGCATTTTGTTTGAAGTGCAAAACTATTCATCGACCAAAGAATCTAGTACCACGACCGCATCTAGTACCGCGGCCGCATAATGATGTACTCCATGCTCTTTTAGATTGTCATCCCCGAAGGGGATCTGCTTTTGATTTTCTAACAACCTTTTCATTCGGTCACGCTACTAGTCCAGCTTTTCCGGCTCGATCTGAATATTGGTTTCGCCTGCGGCCTTCTTTTCCCAATATTTTTTCACCCAGGCCTCGAAGGTCTTTCCCGCAGCATTATCGCGACCGGAAAACTCCAGCGCGGCAATCTCCGAGTAGGCAATATTCAACTTTGTTTTTTCATAGGTCGGAATAATTTTCACAAAAGAGTTCGCCAGCGTAGAACCGCTGCGCCGATCGAATAAATATCCCTGCACCTGACTGCCATCTTTACGCGTCACGGTAATGTCGCCGCGATAGTCGAAGGCCTTCTCCAGCGCCTCACGCACCTCATCTTCAGTGGCCATCTCCGGCACCCAGCCCTCAAGCTGCTCACGCTCGCGCCCTGCGGCAATCTCGCTCTCATCTGCACTGATCTGTGCCAACTTTGCTGTCTCTTCGGTCAAACTAGTCACGCGCAACCTCCTGCAACTCCGCTGCTTCTTGGTTCGCATCCGCCACCGGAGTTGCAATCTGCACCAACGGTCCGCGCTGCGTCTTCGGCCACTCATTCAGCAACTTCTGCGCCTCTGCATCTTCGTAGAGCGAGGGGAAGATATACCTCTTCGCCGTCTCCCAGAATCCCTTCAGCGAACTAAAGTTATAGTCCACCGCCGAGGCCTCGTGGCCGGAATGAACCATGCAGTTCGCGCACTTCGGATTGCCGCTTTTCGCGCCGTAGTTATCCCACTCGACCGAGTCCAGCAACTCCTGAAAAGTATCGGCATAGCCGTCTTGCAGAAGGTAGCAAGGCTTCTGCCAGCCGAAGATCGAATAAGTCGGCATGCCCCAAGGTGTGCATTCAAAGTTCTGCTTACCCATCAGGAACTCTGAAAATAATGGGTGGGTATTGAATTGCCAACTCTTTTTGCGGTTCGACAGAATCGCGCGAAACATTCTGCGCGAACGTGCCTTGCCCAGAAAATGATTCTGATCCGGTGCCTTGTCGTAGGTATATCCGGGCGAAACCATCATGCTCTCGACTCCGGCCGTCATCAGGTCGTCGAAGTGCGCGCGCACGCTGTTGGGATCGGCTCCGTCGAAGAGCGTCGTGTTGGTCGTGACGCGGAAACCCGCAGCCACAGCGGCTTTCACGCCCTCCATAGCGATGTCATAGCCTCCCTCGCGACAGACCGAGAGATCGTGATGCTCGCGCTGTCCATCGAGATGAACCGAGAACGAGAGGTACTTGCTCGGAGTAAACAGATGCAGCTTTTGCTTCAGCAACAGCGCATTGGTACACATGTAAACGTATTTTTTGCGCGCCACGAGTCCGGCGACAATCTCCGGCATCTGCGGATGCAGCAGCGGCTCTCCGCCGGGGATCGAGACCATCGGCGTTCCGCACTCTTCTACCGCGCGGAAACACTCCTCCGGCGTCAGATCGGTCTTCAGGATATGCGCCGGGTACTGAATCTTTCCGCATCCGGCGCAGGCCAGATTGCAGCGAAACAGAGGCTCCAGCATCAGCACCAGAGGATACCGCTTGCGTCCGGCCAGCTTCTGCTTCAACACATAACTAGCAACGGTCCAGGCTTGCGAGATAGGCACTGCCATCCGTAGTTCTCCTTATTGCCCTGCGCAGAAAATATTGCTGAATTAATTAATCTGCACGGCTAAATAAATAAATTTCCCAATATAAAAAATGCGACCTATACTGCCGCAGATTCCTTCTCCATCAAGCGCTGATAAGTCGTCAGCGCCAACAGTGGGAAGTACTGCTTGTACAGGTGATAGCCCAGATAGAAGACGCGGGGAAATCCCGTTCCGGTGTAGTAGCTCTCGCCGTTGCGTCCCTCGGCCAGCTCGTCCCACGAGCCATCGTCATGCTGCTGCGAGATCAACCAGCGCACACCCTTGGCCAACGAATCCGAACGCGTATCGCCGCCCGCCAGTAGCGCCAGTAGCGCCCAGGCCGTCTGCGATGCCGTGCTGACTCCCTCGCCGCGCGTGTTGGGATCGTCGTAGGTTCCGCAGGTCTCGCCCCATCCGCCGTCGGCGTTCTGCACCATGCGGATCCACTCGGTCGCCTGTTGAATCTGCGGCTCGTGATTCCACATTCCCATGGCCTCCAGTCCGCGCAGCACCAGAAACGTTCCGTACAGATAATTCACGCCCCAGCGTCCGAACCAGCTTCCGTCCGACTCCTGCTCTTTCAGTACAAACTGGATCGCCTCTTCCACTCGCTTGTCGCGACGGGTGTATCCGTAGCTCGCCAGCATCTCCAGAATGCGCCCGGTGATGTCGACTGTCGGCGGATCCAGCATCGCGTTGTGATCGGCGAAGGGGATGTACTGGAAGATCATCTTGGTGTTGTCTTTATCGAAGCTGGCCCAACCGCCGCCCTTGCACTGCATGGCCAGCAGCCAGTTCAGGGCGCGCTCGCAGACCTCGTGCTGATAGCGATCGCGCGGGTTGTCGACGGCCTTCAGCGCCATCAGAACCTGCGCCGTATCGTCCACGTCGGGATAGAACTCATTGTTGAACTCGAAGCACCAGCCTCCCGGCTCGACGTTGGGAACCTTCACCGACCAGTCGCCCTTCTGCCGCACCTCTTTGCTCAGAAGCCAGTCGGCAGCCTTCAACATGCGCGGATCGGTCTTCGATATTCCGGCCTCGCCCAGCGCGCAGACCGCCTGCGCCGTATCCCACACCGGAGGCTTGCAGGGCTGCATGCGAAAGGTCGGCGTCGGGTAGTTCGGCTCGCCGTCGGGGCAGTCAATTCCCAACTTCTCAAACTCATCCATCGCGCGAATAAACTGCGGATCGTCCTGGGAGTAGCCCAAGCAACACAGCGCAATAATCGCATTGAGCATGGCCGGATAGATGGCTCCCAAGCCATCCGATTTCTCGAAGCGCTCCATCATCCACTTCTCGGCACGCTTCAACGCCAGATGACGTACGGGGCGAATATGAACGCGCTCCGCAAGATGCATCATGCGATCCAGCAGGATGAAGAAGTTCCGCCAACTGACGATCTTCTTGCGATCCCAGCGCAGGTGGAGATTGGCCTTCTCGCGTCCTCCCACATACAGTTCGTCGATGCTCTGCTCTGCGGGAATCTTCTTGAACGGCTTCTTCGCATACATGATCGACATCGGCACCAGCATGCCGCGCGACCACGAAGAGATCTCGTAGATATTGAAGTAAAACCAGTTGGGAAATAGAACGATTTCGGGCGGAACTGCGGGCATCGCGTTGTAGTCATACTGCCCCAGCGCGCACAGATAGATCTTGGTAAAGGTATTGCACTTCACCACGCCGCCATTGGCCAGAATGCTCTTGCGCGCCTTGACCATCAGCGGATCGTCCGCCGACCATCCCATCAACTTCATCGCCAGATAAGACTTCACTCCGTAGTCTACGAACGACGGCCCGCCGGGATACTGACTCCATCCACCGTCCGCGTTCTGGTGGCGCAGAATCTCGTTCAAAGCGCGCTGCATCTTGCCCGGATCGCCCGTTCCCAGCAGCGTATGCATAAAGATGTAGTCGGCCTCCAGCATCACATCGGCTTCCAACTCACCGCACCAGTAGCCGTCGGCGTGCTGCTGCCCCAGAAGCCACTCTGCGGCGCGACTTACGCTTGCCTTCACTTTATCCAGCCCAAGATCCATCCGCCCATAGCGCGGCTTCGCGGGCTTTGCAGTCTCCGCTTTCGTCTTCTCTGAAGTTGTACTCATCGATTTTTTTACTCTCTGGATCGTTCCGGTGGAGAATCACACTCTGCCTGAACGATCTGGAATTGCAACTCGCAGGCTTCTCTGTGAGGCCCGGCCTGCGTAGATTGCGTTTATTTCTGGGGCGTCGCCTTCTGAGTCGGAGGGGCCGACGCGATTGCCTGAACGATCTCCGGTGGGAGTCCGAAGCGCACATTTTCAGGCATTACCTCAACCTCATCAACCGATCCATACCCCATCTTCTGCAGATAATCAACAACATGCTGAACCAACACTTCGGGTGCCGACGCACCCGCCGTTACGGCAACAGTATTGACGCCCTCAAGCCACTCTGCCTGAATCGCATCCGCCGAATCAATCAAATAAGAGTGTGTACCCAGATTTTTTGAAACCTCAACCAGCCGGTTGGAGTTCGAGCTGTTCTTCGAGCCTACCACCAGCACCAGATCCGCTTCATGAGCTACCTTCTTTACGGCAACCTGACGATTCTCCGTGGCGTAGCAAATGTCCTGCGCATGAGGCCCCGCAATATTGGGGAACTTCCGCTTTAGCGCGTCAATCATGTGCCGCGCCTCGTCCAGCGACAGCGTCGTCTGGGTCAGGTACGCAACCTTGTTCGGGTCAGGAACCACCAGCGCATTGACCTCCTCCACGGTGGAGACGACCTGCGTCACCAGCGGAGCCTCGCCCTGCGTTCCCTCCACCTCTTCGTGGTCGCGATGGCCGACCAGAACCAGCGAGTAGCCTTGTTTGGAGAACTTGATCGCCTCCAGATGCACCTTGGTCACCAGCGGACAGGTTGCATCAACCACCTTCAACTTCCGCTCCGCCGCGTGCTCACGAACCGCTGGGGCGACTCCATGTGCCGAATAGATGACGCGCGCGCCTTCTGGAACCTCGTCCAGTTCGTTGACGAAGATCGCGCCCTTCTTGGCCAGGTCGGTGACGACATAGCTATTGTGGACGATCTCCTTACGAACGTAGATCGGCGCGCCAAAGGTCTCCAGCGCAATCTGCACAATGTCGATGGCGCGCACGACGCCCGCACAAAAGCCTCGAGGCTTCAGCAGCAGTACGCGCTTGGTGGCAATCGCCGTATCGTCATGGCCGAGGCCGGGGGTGTCCAAAGTGGTTATATTCACAATATTCAGTATACCGTGTCTCACCGCGAAGCAACACTCTTCCGCTCCCCGCTAGTTTACAGAGGGAGCGGCTTCAGGGATGGCGACTGGATGCTCAAGCGCCTCGATAAAGAGACCAGCCCAGCGGGCAACCGGTTCGGCGTAGGCTCCGGTGATCGGATCCGTACTGCCTTCGAGCGCGGCAAGCTGCACGGCGAAGTTGCCGACCGTCGAACTCTCAGGCGAACCGCGGAAGACCTCCAAACGCGTGGCCTCCGCAGTAAGGCGGTTGAGGAAGGCGTTCTGGCTGGCTCCGCCGACGATGAACAGCCGCTTCAGCTTCTTGCCGGTCAGGAAGGCGACGCGGTCGAGAACCTTGGCGTAACGCGCTGCCAGCGAATGGAAGATGAGGCAGGCGAAGGCAGGCGCGTTCTCTGGGTTCTCGTCGAGCGGGGCAAAGCCGCGCTTGATGCGCTGCGCGTTGATGCGCTGCGGCATGCGCTCGGGCAGCAACAGATCAGGATCGTCCACGTCGAGCAGACCATCGGGGCAGGCGACCTGTTCGGCTGCGGCAACCAACTCCGCGACCGGCCAATTTTTTCCATCCAAAGCCCACTGTTCGGTACACTGGCGGATCAGCCACATGCCGTTGACGTTCTTGTGGAAGCAGATGCGGTCGCCGACGGCGCCGAGGTTGGTGAAGTTTTCCGACGCTGCGGCTGTGCCGTTGCGCGGCTGCTCAATCAGCGTGCCAACCAGCGACCAGGTTCCAGAGCTGATGTAGGCCCAATCATTTCCAGTGGCCGGAATGCCAGCGATGGCCGAGGCCGTGTCATGGCAGGCGGGCGCAATCAGCGTGGTGTCGGCGAAGGCGGGCAGCTCGGCCAGCGGGCCGGAGAGCTTGCCAAGCTCAGTGCCGGGAGGAACAATCTTGGGTGCGCAGGCCAGATCCAGATGCAGCGCGCTGAAGATCTCGCGGCACCACTGCTTCTTGTACAGCTCGACCAGTTGGGTGTGCGTCGCATTGCTGTACTCCGACACGCGCGCGCCGCCCCAGTGCGCGAGCAGAAACTCCGGCAAGTTCAGCCACTGCTGCCCCTCGGGCAGGCCGGCCAGCGAGTCTGCATAGAGCTGATAAACAGTGTTGAGAGCGAGAATCTGGATTCCGGTGTACTCGCGCATCAGATCCTGACTGCACTTGCGATGAGCCGCGCGTTCGGCCTTGATGGTGCGCTGATCGCGATAGCAGAAGGGATCGGCGAGAGGCTTTCCTGCCCCGTCCACGCGCACATAATCGACCGCCCAGCCATCGACGGCGAGCGAGCGAATGCCCTCGGGAGCAAGCTCGGCGCACTTGCGCAGACCGTCTTCCAAGCCATTAATGATGTAGTTGAGATCCCAGCGCAGACCGCCATCCACCTCGCGCGGATTGTTCGAGAAGCGGTGAACCAACTGAATCGACGCTCGTCCGTCCTTCCAGCGCAGCAGCGAGACGCGGCAGCTCTCCGCACCAAGATCGACAGCAATCAGGGCTCGCGGATCGGAAGGCTTCAGGGGCTTGTTCACCAATCTCTTCATGTGTGCAGTCTCTCCGTTCAATTTTTCAGGGTGGGCCGCCGAAGTGCAAACGCTGCATGATTCCGGCTGTCGTACTAGAGACCACGGATCCATGCTGGCCGCCCCGTGCTGGCGACCGGATGCATTTCTCCATGGCTACGACTTACTTTTTCCTGTACATCATTCCACACGGAGCATACGATTCGCAATCGCGGGAAGACGATAGACAGGGAAATTCGTGAGTCAGCAGGTATTTTGTACGCGTCGGCAGCGGGGACGAGCGCCATCCAGCAATATCCTGCGTGAACAGAACAAGAATGCATTCTCATTCGCAGGAATGCATCGCCATTCGCAGGAATGCATTGTCATTCTGAGCGCAGCGAAGAATAACAATTTATTTCAGGTCTAAACAGGCTGCGAAAAAACTCAGTTTTGGCATTCCAATATTCCCGCGGGGGCTAAAGCCCCGTATAAAATAGGAGCTTACGGAGCGGCTAAAGCCGCTCCCTTTCAAAACAAAAGGTTTTTTCCGCAGCCTGTAAAGCCATTCCAAAAGTGTGCTACCAAGGCAGCGCGTCGTTCAGGTGGAAGAATCCGCCGGTTGGGCCGCTTTCTGGCAGCGTGGCCAGACGAACGCTGGTCTTGGCTCCGTCGACAATCTCCATGCTCGCTCCCGTACCGCCGAGGTCGGTCTTGACCCAGCCGGGATGCGCCGAGTTCACCTTAATCTTCGTCTCGCGCAGGGCGTGAGCCAGATGAATCGTGTAGGCGTTCAACGCGGTCTTCGAGGCGTCGTAGGCGAACATCTTCGCTTCGTAGATCGGCGATCCCTCGGTGGTGTGCAGCTTGAGCGAGCCAAGAATGCTGGAGACGTTGACGATGCGTCCCGCAGGGCTTTCCTTCAGAAGCGGCAGAAGCGCCTGCGTCAGCTCGACGACGGCGAAGAAGTTAGTCTGAAAGGTGTTGCGCAGCGTCGCGTCGGAGATGGTCAGCGTGGTATTGCCACCCATCGGCTCAACGGCGATGCCGGCGTTGTTCACCAGAATGTCGAGATGCCCAAAGTCGCGCTTGATCGTTGCTGCCGCCGCCGCAACGTCTTTGGGATCTATCACATCCAACTTCACGGCGCGGGCGTTGGTTCCCTGCTCCTTCAACTTTGCCGCAGCCGCTTCGCCTCGTTTCAGGTCGCGCGCGCCAAGCAGCACGGTGATGCCCAGCGCGCCTAACTGCCGCGCCGTCTCGAAGCCAATGCCCTTGTTTGCGCCGGTAATCAGAGCTACCTTCGCCGTCTTTTTTGCAGTCACTTTACTCATCGAATCTCTCCGTTTCGTAAATGCAGTTTCATGGAAGGGGTATCGTATCGCGCTGCGAACAAAATGCGGGGATTCTTCGCTGCGCTCAGGATGACAATTCATGTCTGACGACAATTCATGACTGACAACAATCCATGAGGGCATTATCGATTTTGCGAAAGGCGAAAATCTACCTTTACGCCTGAGTATGAGATGCGGCTGCGCCGAGCAGTGCTGCATATTTCTTCGGCATCGCACGACGCTTCATGTCGTTGCCAACGACGATGTGGACGGTCTCGCCCTCGCAGAGCAGGAGCCCGTCCTCGACGCGCAGGATCCGGTAGAGAAAACGAATGATGGGGCCGCGCACGCTCTTCACGCGCGTCTCGACGATCAGCTCCTCGTCGTAGCGAGCCGGAGACTTGTAGCGCGCGGTGGCCTCGGCGACGGCGATGCGACAGCCCTCTTCGATCTCCATCTGCTTGTAGTTGAGGCCGATCTGACGCATCAGCTCGACCCGCCCCACCTCGAACCAGACCAGATAGTTTGCGTGATAGACTACGCCCATCTGGTCGGTCTCCGCATAGCGAACGCGAACCCGCGCCTCGCCCGTTACCTGCTGCGCCAACCCATCTTTGCTCATGGCTACAAGTCTACAGAAAGCTCGCCCGGTGCCATCGCGATCGCGGAAAGAGGTGGCCAAGGGTTACTGGTTAATGCCGATACCCCCCACTATACAGTGGGATCTTGGGAACAAGATACATAGAATAAGCAGCTTGCATGGGGTACATACCTGCAAGATATGGATTACAAAAGACTTATATGCAAAATATTATCAACAAAGGACTTATTAGAGCAGTTTCCGTAAAGCTGTATGCCGTTGTCGAGCGAACAAAAAGCAGATTCCTCCGCTTCGCTGCGGAATGACAAATAAATCGGTCTTCGTGATTCAGAATCTACTCTAGTAATGAAAAGCTGCGCGAAGAAGGATTGACTGATTCGACTCCGACTCTGCTGCTCTATTGCTACTGCTTTAATTTTATGCGAGCTGTATTCATCCCACCCATCGCGATGTTGCTGATGTTGCTGCGATGGATGGGGCACCCGACTTAGGCTATACGTCAATACGTCCTAGTTGCGCAGTGACTTAGCTGATCTCGCTGAGGCGAGTGGCAGGCGGCTTGGGCTTCCAGCTTGGCACGAAGGGCTGCTTGGCGTTGACAATGATCTTGCCTGCCGCGTCGAAGTCGACCTTGACGATGGCTGGCTTCTCGCGGAAGGGGGTCTGAGTGTCGTTGCCGAAGAAGCTGGTCCACCAGCCGCCGGAGTTGTCCTGAAAGAAGCCCGTTCCGCCAGCGCAGGGGACGGATTCATGGCGCGTGTGATACGGCCCATAGACGTTATCCGAGATGCCGAGACAGGTGGAGTAGCGTCCCTCGTACTCGTCTGCCGCGCCCAGGTAATAGCGCCCGTTGGCCTTGAAGAAGACTGCGCCCTCGGTTCCTAAGTCGTTCGAGCCGCGCGGAGTGCAGCGGGCGGCGTGGTGCGAGGGCGTGTGGTCGGGGTCGGGGAGAACGATGGAGCGGAACGGCTCGGCCAAGCCGGAGAGGTCGTCCTTCATCCGCGCAATCCGGTTGGCTCCGGCGTAGGTGAAGTAGACCTTGCCGTCGGTGTCCTCGAAGAGCGTGGGGTCGATGCCGCGCACGACTGGCTCGTTGGGCGAGAAGGCGTGGACGTAGGGACCCTCGGCCTTGCCTGTGGTGCTCTTCAGGATGGAGATGCCGGTCGGCGCAATGCTCAGGCAGATGTAGTAGTTGCCGCGCAGAAAGTGCAGCTCTGGAGCCCAGATGGCGCGGCATGGCTTGCCGTGCAGGTCACGCCAGGGTTTTTCCCAGGTCCCCTCCTTATCCAGATCCCAGACGAGGCCGAGATAGCTCCACTTGACCAGATCGGGAGACTTCCACAGTTCGACGCCACGGTTGTAAGCCCAGATATTCTCGCCGGTCGAGCCGGTCATGTAGAAGTTGCCGTCGCCGCCACGGCATACGATGGTGTCGCGCACCTGCACGTCGATCAGCGGCTGAATTGCAGGGAGAATGCCGCTGCTGACCGCCGAGCCGGTCGCGTAGTTCTCCCACGGAAGCGTGGGGAACGGGTACGGATGCTCGCCTTGATAGGCAACGCCGCTGCTGCCGCTGCGCCATCCGCCGTGACCGCTGGCGGCAGTAACAGGAAAGCCCGCGCCACTAACGCCAGAGTACGGGTAGGGATTTTTGGCGGGCTGAGGATAAGCAACTGAGGAGGGAGCAGCTGCGGCCTGTCCGCGCAAGGCCGAGGGAAACAACAGACCACCTGCGACGATGAGGCCGGAGTTGGCCAGTAGAGTCCTGCGCGTGAGGTTTTTTTCTGAGCCGCGATTCTGATTCATTGCCATTCTCTTCCCTTTTCGCCTGCGTTTAGAGCGGTTCCCGTAATGGTGTATTCCAACGAGCAACAAGCAAAAGCAGATTCCTCCACTTTGCTACGGAATGACAAATAAATACGGTCTACACAAATTCGCGAACCGGTTTAAAATGAAAGACCGCGCCTTGGTTGGGCGCGGTCTACCATCATACAGATGGAGCGAGAGGTCTTGCGACCTTATGAAGGGGAGAGGCCGACGGCTCGATTAGCTGAGTTCGCTGAGACGCTTGGCGAGCAGCTTCTCCAGGTCTTCGAGAGCGGCGGAGAAGCCCTCGATTCCCTCTTTCAGCTTGTCGTTGGCCATACGATCAGCGGCATGCATCGTGTCGAAGGTGGCCTTGTCGATGGTGAGCTTCTCGATGGGCATGCTGGCTGCCTTTGCTGCGTCGAGCTTCTTCGGCAGGTCGGCGCTGCTGGCTTCGAGTTCGGCGAGCAGCTTGGGCGCGATGGTGAGCAGGTCGCAACCGGCCAACTCGGTGATCTCGCCGATGTTGCGGAAGCTGGCTCCCATGACCTGCGTCTTGTAGCCAAACTTCTTGTAGTAGTTATAGATGGTGGTGACGGAGATGACGCCGGGGTCGTCCGCGCCGGAGTAGTCCTTGCCCGTGTCCTTCTTGTACCAGTCCAGAATGCGTCCGACGAAGGGCGAGATCAGCGTGACCTTAGCCTCGGCGCAGGCGATGGCCTGATGCAGCCCGAAGAGTAGGGTCAGGTTACAGTGGATTCCCTCACGCTCCAGAATCTCGGCGGCCTTGATTCCCTCCCAGGTGGAGGCGATCTTGATGAGGACACGGTCGCGGCCAATGCCCGCCTTGTCGTACTGTGCGATGATGTCGCGAGCCTGCGTCAGCGTGGCCTCGGTGTTGTAGGAGAGACGCGCATCGACCTCGGTGGAGACGCGGCCGGGAACGATCTCCAGAATCTGTCGTCCAAAGGCAACGGCGAGAGTATCAAAGGCGAGCGCAGCAACAGCCTCGTCGGAGGCAGAGCTGCCAGCCGCGACACGCGCCTGCTTCAACACGTCGTCAACGATGGGCTGGTAGGCGGGCATCTGAGCCGCAGCCGCGATCAGCGAGGGGTTCGTGGTGGAGTCCGTCGGCTTAAACTTTTCGATGGAGTTGATGTCGCCGGAGTCGGCGACGACCTTGGTCATGCTGCGAAGCTGTTCGAGAAGGGTTGCCATGGATCTCCTTGTGGTTGCGCTGCCTGCGCCGTAATCTCGGGGCCTGCGTACGCAATCAATTTTATCAAGTTGGAGCGGCTTTGTGCTGCAACGCGGTCGCGCGGGAGGAATTAATCGCCAAAACCTGATCGGGCCGCCCGCCGCAGTTCAGTTTCGTCGAAGCTGAGCCTCGTTCAGCGGCGACGAAATGAGCCAGAACAGAGCCGCCCCACAGAGAGGTTCCCGGAATGGGGTCTGCCGTAATCGAACGACAAACAAGCAGATTCCTCCGCTAGCGCTACGAAATGACAAAAAATGGTCTATGCCATTCGGGAACCGCTCTACGATCATGCCTATCGCGCAAGACACAGGAAGACGGGACGCCGCCTCTGCGACGTCCCGCCTGAAAGCCTTCAAGATGATGAAGGGTTATAGATTGTGAGACTGCCGACGACGGCGGAAGAGCAATCCAGCCGCGCCAACCAACCCGGTACCGAGGAGCAGCAGACTGCTGGGTTCGGGGGTTGAATTGAGGGTCGCGTCAAAGTCTACGCCGGATGGATCGCCATTGCCATAGACGCTGTAATTTCCCACCTGCTCCACGATGAAGGTTAGCGTGTTAGTCCCCGAAAGCAGAGAGATATTGTTCAGGATGTCTGTATATTCCGTTGATAGCAGGCAGCCCGGTGCGCCGTCTGAGCATTGGCCATCCCCACCCAGAGTTCCAAAGGGAACAATCATCGTCCCATTCAACAGAACCTCGGTCGTATCGTCGGCGAATAAGTTGAGCACTCCGCTGTAAGTGCCTCCAACCGCAGTGAAGGTCGTCTGAAACTCATAGTAGCCATAGGGTGGGTCGCTCCATCCGTTGGGGCCGGCGTTTGGATTAACGCCAACCCAGGTCGAGTTGGTAACCGGAGGGGCCCATGCGCTATATGGGTTCAGGTAGTAGGTTGAGGACGACAAACCAGCCGTTGAAGGTGCGCTAAACGTGCCAAGCGCCCCACCGCGCGCTGTCAGATCAACCCCAATCAGGCTGAGTGCCGAGTTGCTATCGGCTGCAATGGCCGTAGCCGTGGATGCATAGCTTCCCAATGTATAGGTGATGGTAGTAGCTGATGCTACAGACACGGAGGCGGCAACGACCGCTCCAAGAAGGGCAAGCTTACCAATGTACTTCATACTGCCTCCTTAGTAACTGAACCGCCTGGGAGCGGGATGAGCCTGAACTGCGAGTGCAGGGAAGAACCCTTGACTGATAGAGAGTCTGTCCCAGAATCCGGGATATTCTTCGTACCCTGAATACTGCACTTGAAAGTCCAAACATCCCCACTTGTAATCAACGATTTACAGACATCACAAGGAGACACATGCAAAATATTGCATAATTTATGCTACTTCTGTACCACTTTAGTTGCAGATATTAGCGATAAACCGGGGATGGGGCGCAAAGGAGCCAGCGGATTTTTGGCCTGAGAGCAGATCTATCGCGATGCAAAAAGACGGGACGCCGCCTCCGCGACGCCCCGTCTGGGAGCCTTCATGATTCTGAAGGTTTAGACGTTATGGATGTGCTGACGACGGCGCAAGAGCAAGCCAGCCGCGCCAACCAACCCAGTACCAAGGAGTAGTAGACTGCTGGGTTCGGGGGTTGAGGTTAAAGTAGCGTCAAAGTCTACGCCGGAGGGATCATCGTTATTGACATAGTTTTCTCCCACCTGTTCGACGATGAAGGTTAGCGTATTACTCGATAGCAACGCGACATTGTTCAGGTTGATGATGTCCTGACTCGTGCAGTTTGGCACGTAATCGGCGCATGAGCCATCGCCACCCAGGCTGCCAAAGGTAACGATCTGAGTTCCGTTCAACAGGACCTCGGTCGTATCGTCGGCCAACACGTCAAGCATCCCGCTGTACAGTCCAGCGACTGCACTGAAGGTTGTCTGGAATTCATAGTAGCCATAGGGCGGGTTGAACGAGCCGTCTGGGCCAGCTTGCGGATTCATTCCAATCCAGGTCGAGTTGGCAACCGGGCTTAACCACGTGCTATAGGGGTTCAGAGTGTAGGTGGTGGCCTGAGGAGGCGCGGAAAACGAGCCAAGCGCCCCCCCGCGCACGGTATAGTCAACGCCAACCCAGCTCATGGCTGAGTTGCTATCGGCTGCAATGGGGGAACCGGTGGCGAAGCTTCCCAAGGTGTATGTGATGTTAGTAGCTGATGCGATAGACACGGAGGCGGCAAGAACCGCTCCGAGTAGGATAATTTTGCCAATGTTTTTCATATTTCCTCCTAAGTAACAACCGGAGATTAGGAAAAACCCAGCTTCGGATGCTATAGAAGAGGCCTGTGCGGGCAGAACACGTACAGTCCCCCAGCATCCGGAATCTTCTTCGCGCCCTATATATAGCATTTGAAAGACCAAACATGGATTATTGAAATCAAAGAGATGGAGGGAATAAATTGAGAATTTCGCAAAAATATGCCTACTTTGTCCACTTCTCTACCACTTTCCAGCACACGCCATCCGCTGAATATTTTCGGAAGTAAATTTTCCAGAAGATAGACCAGCTTGTTTGTCATTCCATAACGCGGAGAAACCAGCCGATTTTAGAGCATTTTTACCAATGGTACAGAGTGTCCCGGCGCGAGCGAAAAGCAGATCCCTCCGCTTCGCTACGGAATGACAAACAAAGCTGCTCTATATCAATAGTGAAACTGCCCTAAAATCTTACGGCGCTGGCTTGGCTGGCCTGAGTCAGAAACTTTTGCATCCACTTTGGGCCGGAGTGCTTTTCTGCAAGCGCGACGACGATGTGCTTGGTGTCGATGCCGAGATCGCGGTTGCGTCCGAGGCCTTGCAGACAGGACGGGCAGTTGGTGAGCATGGTGGCCTTGGAGCCGTTGAGCGCTTCGGCGATCGCTTCGCTCTTGCGATGCAGCATGGAGTCGGTAATATCTGGCCGCGAGAGCGAGAGGGTTCCAGCCTCCGAGCAGCAGTGCGGCACAGCGGTAACAGTGCCGAAGCCTCCGAGCTTTTGCAGAACTCCGGTAGCCTTGCCGTCGAGCGAGTCGTGGCAGGGCGCGTGGTAGAGGTAGTTGCCTGAGCCTTCGACCTTCAAGCCACGCTCCAGCATGTAGCCGCCCGCATCGACGATGCGCTTGAAGAGCTTCGCCGTGTCCATGCTGACCAGACCCTCGCGGCAGGTTCCGCAGGTAACGATGCAGGCGTCGAAGTCCAGGTGGGCGAACATCTCGCGGATCTGGGCGAAGAGCATCGAGTCGCGCAGAACGGTACGCGAGTGTTGCGCGGTCTTGGCGTTGACGTGGGCGGGAAAGCCGCAGCAGAGGAAGGGCGGGGGCAGAACCACGCGCGTTCCCAGCTCCAGCAGCATGTGAATCGTCGCCATGGAGACGTCGGAGAAGAGCCGCTCGGAGCCGCAGCCGGGGAAGTAGAAGACCGTCTTGCAATTCTCGGGAGCGACGTTTGCCGACGCGTCCGGCTCGAAGACCAGAGCCTGATCCGGCTCACAGTTGGGCAGGACGTCGCGCAGAGTTGCGCTGGGATACGCGGGCAGCGAGGAGCGCAACATCTGTAGCGGATAGAAGTTCGAGGCTCCGCTGATGGACTGCAACGGCGAGACGATCTTGCTGGCGATGCGCTGCGCCGTACCGCCGAGTTGGATGACCGAGGCGCGGAAGAGCTTGTTGTAGGTCGGGGAGTGGCTGTCCAGATAGCCCAGCGTCAGCTTGGTCGCCATCGGCGTACGCTTGTATCCCCAGCCGGAGAGGATCTCCCGCTCCAGCACCGAGACCTCGCCGGTGTCAATGTCGACCGGGCAGACGGGCAGGCACTTGTGGCAGATGGTGCAGTGGTCGGCCACCTCTTCCAGCCTGGGCAACAGCTCGAAGTTGGTGGAGAGCTTGCGCTGCGCGTCGTACAGCAACGCCTCGATCAGCGAGCCAATGGCCAGATTCTTGTTGCGCGGATGGAAGAACATTCCCCGTCCGGGATGGAATACGCAGCAATCCGGCTTGCACTTTCCGCAGCGAACGCAGTGGGCGATCTTGCGCGAAAGCTCTTCCAACTGGCCGTGTTGCAGGATGCGGGCTTCGAGTTCCAGCAGGTTGAACGACGGCGTGAAGATGTAATCCAGCGCAGCGTAATCCTGTAGCTTGCCGGGATTCATCAGGCCGCCGGGATCGACCTCGTGACGATAGGCGGTCAGCTCGGTGATGCGCTCCGGCTCCATATACTTCAGTTTGGTGACGCCGATGCCGTGCTCGCCGCTGACCACGCCGCCGAGCGAGATCACCTTGGCCATAACGTCGTCGATGCGCATGTCGGTACGCTTCAACATGGGCCTGTCGTTGGAGAGGACGGGGACGTTTACATGGACGTTGCCGTCGCCGGCGTGCATATGCGTGGCCAGAACGATGCGACGGTCGCGAACTTCATTGTGGGCGCGTTCCAGCGACTCCAGCACGGAGGGATAGCCGCGCACGAGCCGCTCCAGACCGTCGCGGAACTCCTGCAAGGCGGCAAGCGAACGCAGTGTCTTGTCTTCAAGACCCTCAACCTGCTGGCGGAAGTTGGCGCACAGTTCGCTCCATGCGGAGACCTTGGTGGCAAGCTGTTCGGCGTCTTCGCCCTCGATGGGAGCGGAGAGAATCTCTTCGGCGCGCTGGGCAAACAGAAGCTGCGAGTAACGCTCCTCTTCGATGTTGACGTCGTCAACAAAGTGGGCAAACTCAGCCAATGCTTCCAGCGGAAGAACAATGTCCTCGTTCATCTTGAAGGCGTTGGTGCGGCGGGCGATGGCTCCCAGCTTCTTGCGGTCGGCCCAAAAGCGCTGCGCCTCGGCGGCGTCGCGCGCGACAAACATCAGGGTGTTGGGATGCTCTGCGAGGATGGTTCGAATGCGCTCCACTCCGCGCGTGGCCTGCTCGACGGTGTTGCCCGCAACGTCGATCAGCAGAACCGCTCGGGGAGTCTGGGTGCGCGCGGCCTTGATCTTGTAGCCGATGGCGCGGATGTATTCGTCGTCGAAGTGTTCCAGCGCGAGCAGCGTCTCCTGATCTTCCTCTGGAAACGGGAAGGCTCGCGAAAGTTCCAGAATGACGTGGCTGGCCTCTTCAAAGTCTGGCCCGAAGAACTCCAGACAGAGGGTCTGCTTCGCTTTATACGCGGGATAGAGAACGAAGGTCGCCGAGGTGATGACGCCGTCGGTTCCCTCCTTCTGCATTCCGGGAAGTCCGCCCAACGTCTTGTTGGTGATGTCCTTCCACAGACCGTTCTTGCGAATCTCCGTGCCGCGCAGCTCAATCTGCTTCACGGGCGAGCCCTGCTCGTTCACCACGTCGAAAGTCACGACGTCCTGCGGCATGATCTTGCGCAACTGATGGTTGGTACGGCGCACCGTCCAACGCTGACCGCTGGGCATGGCCATCTGCCACTCCAACAGGTTGTCGATGCACGTTCCCCAACGCACGGCGAGCTTGCCGCCCGCGTTCTCTGCAATGTTGCCGCCCACGGTGCTGGCCCAGGCGCTGGTCGGATCGGTGGCAAAGACTAGGCCGTCTTCGCTGGCGCGCTCCATCGCCTTCTCGGTAATAACGCCAGCCTCCAACTCCATTACATGCGAGGAGGCGGTGCGGCCATCGGCGAGTTGGAAGTCGCGCTCGTTGATGCTGCGAATGTGGTTGAGCCGTTCGGTGTTCACCAGAACGCAGCCGGAGCGCAGCGGAACCGCGCCTCCGGTCAGTCCGGTTCCCGCTCCGCGCGGAATGGCCTTGAGGCCGAGTCGGCCAATGGCGGCCAATAGCGGCGCTACATGAGCCTCCACCTCCGGCGTCACTACGGCGAGAGGAAGATACAAGCGCCAATCGGTCGCGTCGGTGGCGTGGGAGACCAGTGTGAAGGGATCGAAGAGAACATTGTCGCCGCCGACGATCGCGCCAAGCGAGTGCTTGATGCGACTGCGCAGTTCGGGTGCGCCCTCAACGTCGCTGCGAAACTCCGCAATGAGTTTGCGGCATCGCTCCAGCGTGTCGAGTACGCGCGGATCGGCGTTTGCCCCAGCCGAGATGGCCTCCGAGTCCTTGGCAATGCCTTCAAAAAAGCGGCGACGGCGATCTGCGGAATCAACCAGCTCCTGAAAGAGGTATGGGTTGCGACGGTGAATCATCACGTCGCCAAAGATGCGCATCAAACGACGGGCCGAGCGACCCGTGACGCGAACGCTGCGAAGCTCGTCCAATACACGAACCGTCTCCGAGCCAAGCAGAAACGCAATCGCCTGACGATCGTCGGCCGAGGTGTAGTTGAAGGGAATCTCTCGTGTGCTGGAAGTCGCCAAATCGTTTACGCCAGAGTTGAATGACATATTCAAGAATAACAAATTTCCTGAATAGTCAGCTCCTGAATAGTCAGCCGCTCGTAATCTTTGCCGTTGCCGATGCTCATACCTTTGCGGTTCTACTGCGGGACTCCATTCATCGCCGGGTGCAGCCGGGCGCCCCATCCATGCGCGGTCGTATCGCGCATGGATGGGATGAATACAGATCGCACCACTAGCCTTTGCCTTTGCTGTTGCTGTTGCTGTTGCTGTTGCTGTTGCCTTTGCTGTTGCCTTTGCCTTTGCCTTTGTTGTCATTGCTGTCGTTGCGGTTTTTGTTGCTGCTCTTGCCTTTGTCTTTGCTGTTGTCTGGCAAGGGCAAAGGCCCGTTCTATATTTAGCCTAGGCCGAAGGCCTAGGAATCATCCAGCCACCCCCCAGCGGGCTGAAGGCCCGCGCTATAGCTTTGGCTGGCAGCGGTTCACCGCTTATGCGATACTGATAATGCTTCCAAGGAAGTTGCCACCAAACGGTCCACGGATCGTGCAAGATCGTTGCAATCTTGTAGATGACACGATGTAAGTAGTTCAGTAACTTGCACTTATAGTGCAGAGCCGGGATGGCGGAACTGGCAGACGCAGCGGACTCAAAATCCGCCGAGGGCAACCTCGTGGGGGTTCGACCCCCCCTCCCGGCACCAACTAACTTACTCATTCCATTTACTAATTCACGCGGGTGGCGGGAATGGATGAGGAGTCGGTGCTTTCAACGTGACCAATAACGTGACTTGCCAGTGATTCCTGTTCGGCGCGCTGTAGCTTCTGCATTGCGTCAACCATGTCGCCACGGCTCACGATTGCGTACCGCTCAAACACGCTGCGAGTACGCCAGCCGCCGATTTTCATGATGACAGTCTCGGCAATTCCAGCGCGGCGGAGGTTCCTTGCGGCTGTCCGGCGAAGATCGTGGAAGATCAGGCCGGTATACTTCA
>Ga0302278_10000639_pt1 | contig 44439 bp, 35 predicted proteins | sample III_Bog_N3_2_FD_194543 | JGI IMG/M metagenome (GOLD analysis project Ga0302278, IMG submission 194543) | Peat permafrost microbial communities from Stordalen Mire near Abisko, Sweden - III_Bog_N3_2 | ecosystem: Environmental > Terrestrial > Soil > Wetlands > Peat | place: Sweden: Abisko...
CCATGCGGGGTTCTGGACACCCGCACGACAGCCGGTCTGGAGACCGGCGCTACAGCTTCAGACGATTACGGTACTGGCTGCAATCTTCCATCTTCTGTTTGCTTGCGCGCGGGGGATTCGTCAGGCTACGCCGCAGTTCTGGCTGCTGCCGGTCTCTGGTCCTGGATGAGGTCATCGAAGATGGCCCGATACTTGATCATTGCGGTGCGCAGCTCCTCGGTGGTGGCCTCGGACGATCCGGTCCGGACGGCGATTGAATGTGCAACGCGATAGCTTTCCATGACGCGGGGATAATGCACGGATAGATCTGCGGCGCGCTGTTCAAAGCCGGCCCGCGGGTAGCCGCGGACTTCAAGAAGTGAGTTGATTAGATCGTCCGCCTCAGTGACAGCGGCCTTGGGGTGGTCGACAAAGCGGGATTGCACGGTTTGCCACTCGCCGACAAGACGTTCCCGTTCAGTGGCGCCGAGTTCGCGAATCTTCAAGGCATCGACCCGCGTTTCGCGATCGGCAAGTTTGGCTTCAGCTTGCCGCGTGGAACCATGGGTCACAATGGCGCGGTCGTACTCGGTTCCAAATTGATTGCGCAGCTTCAGTGTGCGTGTTTTGCGGTACTGAACTACCGCGACGACGACGATGAGAATGGCGACGGCAAGAATCACCGCAGCAATAATGATCTGGGTATTCGTGAAATAGAAACCCATGAACTGATGATCCATTTCGTTCTCCTATGCGGGATTGACCGCGACTGCCAGGGGTTGGTGATGCAGGTGTCGGGCGTGGGGGGATCTATGATTTGCATCATGCGCGGGCGCGCAGAGGGAATGCTGACCAGTATTGCTCAGTGGGCAGAACGTGACGAGCGAACAGGCATTCACCTGTATCTCTCACAGAGTCCGTGAAACCGCGGATTTCAGGGCGGGGCGAGATTTCTGAGGGCCGGGAGGCTCAGGACAGCGGACCGGGAGGTCGGCGCTACAACTTTCCGCGACCTTTGAGAAAGTCGGGCTGGCATCTGCACCGGAACTTTCAAGAAAGCAAGGCTGCGGAACTCTTTCAGCCACTTCGGGAGAGTCCCATAATCAGGTGCCGCAAAACGTTCGGCTGACACGCTCTTCAGGGCGGGCGGGCACGGCATAGCGCTCGCGGTCTGGCTGGTCGTCGTAGGGGCGTGTCACAACTTCAAGCAGTTGCTCGAATGGTTGAAAATCCTGCCGCCAAACTGCGGCATCGAGGGCTGCTTCCACCATGTGGTTGCGCGGGATGAACGCGGGATTGACTGCCAGCATGGCTGCCGAGCGGGATTGCGCGGAGCCTGAATCCTTGTTCAGGGGCTGATGACTCAGGCGTTGACGCCAGTTAGCAGCCCAGTCGTCGTATGCGGTGGGGTCGGCAAAGAGCGCTCGTACTTCCCTGTCGCCTTGCGGTGCTTCGGCAGCGGCGCAGAGGCGGCGGAAGGTCAGCGTGAAGTCGGCCTGATTGGCTGCCATGCGCGCCAACAGGTCTTCAGCCAGTGCAGAATCGCCTTGCTGTTCGGCACTCAGGCCGATCTTGCGCAACAGGCCGGCGCTGCGAGCTGCTTGATACTGCGGCTCGAATGTCGCGAGCGCCTCGTTTGCCGCGGCTACGGCCGCTTCCTGGCTCCCTGCCTCCTGTTCCATTGCGGGCACCAGTGCCTCGGCCAGGCGCACGAGATTCCAAAGCGCGGCGCGAGGCTGATTCCCATAGGCGTAACGTCCCTGGGCGTCGATGGAGCTGAAGACTGTGTCGGGATCGTAGGCTTCCATAAAGGCACAGGGGCCGTAGTCGATGGTTTCTCCCGATATTGAGGTGTTGTCGGTATTCATCACGCCGTGGATGAACCCGAGGAGCATCCATTGCGCCACGAGCTGTGCTTGCCTGGTGACTACGCCCTGCAACAGTGCGCGATATGGCTGCGCGGCTTGTGCGGCATCCGGGTAGTGTCGCGCGATGGAGTAATCGGCCAAAGTGCGAACGGCATCGAGGTCTCGCCGCGCGGCGAAGAATTGAAAACTGCCCACGCGGAGGTGGCTTGCCGCAACCCTGGTGAACACTGCACCGGGCAGGGCCGTTTCGCGCAAGACGCGCTCGCCAGTGGTGACCGCGGCCAGAGCGCGGGCTGTGGGAACGCCAAGAGCCGCCATGGCTTCGCTGAGAATATATTCGCGGAGCACAGGGCCGAGAGCGGCTCGACCGTCGCCGCCGCGGGAGAACGGTGTGGGGCCGGAGCCCTTGAGTTGAATGTCGTAGCGAACACCGTTAAGCGCCACGATCTCGCCGAGCAGGTTGGCACGGCCGTCTCCGAGTTGAGGGACGAAATGACCAAACTGGTGACCGGCGTAAGCGATTGCCAGAGGCTCGGAGCCTTCGGCAATGCGATTTCCGGCAAGGACTTCGGCGCCTTCCGCACCGGCCAGGGCTTCTGGATCAAGGCCGAGGTTTCGGGCCAGGTCAACATTGAGGCGAATTAAGCGCGGGGCAGTTACCGGGGTTGGATCGAGGCGCGAGTAGAAGCGTTCCGGGAGGCGCGCGTAAGTGTTGTCGAAGCCGAAGCGGATGGAGCCATTTTTGGGGGCGGGAGTTGCGGACGATGCGATCGGGGAAGGAATGGAAGAGCCCATGGCTTATTGTATGGGTGCAACCTGTGACGGAACGCGGCACTGTACTTCGATGTCTGAAAGACGAGACGGGTGCCCCCGATTGTTTTACTCAGAGACCGAGACCGGGGGACTCTGCGAAGGCTGCTGCGACCTAGTCGCAGGGAGGTTCGGGTTCAAGGTTGGGGTCGAACCAGGGCCCGTCGGGAGCGATAAGCTGGTGAGCTTCGTCGGGTCCCCAAGTGCCTGGATCGTAGTTGTACAGGGGCGTGACGTTGCCGAGGATCGGTTCCACAATGCGCCACTGTGCCTCGACCAGATCTTGACGGGAGAAGAGTTCGCTGTTTCCGCGGCTGGCATCGCCCAGAAGGCGCTGATAGGGGGGCTTTTCATCCGCGGCCTGGCGATGCAACGCGAGTTCGACGTCGCGGCCCACCATGCGCTCACCCGGCGTCTTGACTCGGAAACCCATACCAATCGACCTATCCGGGCTGACACGAATGCGCATGTGGGCGGAGGTGGATGGGACGATTTCGCCGAAGGTCTCCCGTGGTGGGCGCTTGAATTCAATGAGAGCCTCAGTGCAGGTGACGGGGAGTACTTTGCCGGCGCGCATGTAGATGGGCACGCCTGCCCAGCGCCAACTGTCGATGTTGAGCCGGACTGCGATGAAGGTTTCAACAAGCGACGCGGGGGCGACTCCGGGGACTGACCGGTAGCCGGTGTATTGGCCGCGCACCACGTCTTCCGGTTTGAGGGGGCGAATGGCGCGCATCAGTTCGCTTTTTCTGTCCCGCACCGCGTCGTGGTCTTCGCCCGTGGGTGGATCAATGGTGAGATTGGCCAGCACCTGCAAGAGGTGATTCTGCACCACATCGAGCAGGGTTCCGACCTCGTCGTAGAACTTGCCGCGATCTTGAACGCCGAAGTCTTCAGCCATGGTGATTTGAATGCTGCGGACATGGTCGCGGTCCCAGATGGGCTCAAACATGGGGTTGGCGAAGCGCGTGTAGAGGATGTTCTGCACAGGCTCTTTGCCGAGAAAATGATCGATGCGGAAGATGTCTTCTTCCGCGAAGAATTTGTGGAGGGTGTTGCTCAGTTCCTGGGCGGACGCGAGGTCTCTTCCGAATGGCTTTTCAATCACGACGCGGGCGTTGCTGGCGCAACCGGAGGCGGCAAGACCTTCGGCGACCATCTCAAACAGGCTGGGCGGAATGGCCAGGTAGTGGAGGGGCCGCTGCGCCTGGCCGAGTTCTGTGCGGAGTTGGGCGAAAGTAGCCGGATCGCTGTAATCACCGTCGACATAGCGCAGTTGGGCGATCAGCTTCTGGAAAGATGGCGGATCGATGCCGCCGTTCTTCTCAAGACTGTCTTTGGCGCGGCCTTGCAACTGTTCCAGAGTCCAGCCTGCCTTGGCGACCCCGATGATGGGCAGGTTGAAGCCTTCATCGCGGATGAGCCCCTGGAGCGCGGGAAAGATTTGCTTGTAGGCAAGGTCGCCGGTTGCGCCGAGGAATACGAATGCGTCTGATCGAACAGCGGTCATGTCGGTTTTTACTCCAGGTGCGGGGATTCCGAGGATTGAACCAAGTATAAGGGAGTGAAGCACTTCGTTCCTGCCAGGTATTGGGATGGGGGGAAAGGGCTGGGGGTTGCTGAGATTGCGGCTTGGGAGCAATTGGCGACTGGGACGGGGGACGAATTCCGAGTTCGAAAGTGTCGCAAAAACAGACATATCTTAAGATTTTCTGTCCAGATGTGCGACAGTTCAGATTCTGCCTTTGGCTTCGCGGCATTGGGGGAAGGCGAGTAAGGGCAGTGCAGTCATAGAGATAAGGGAATCTCTTGTTTGGCTTCAGGAATTGGTTACCTGGTTGCAGGCGTAGTGTCTATGTTCGCCAACTATGGAAAGCCGATCCCGGAGAGCGATAGGCAGCGATTTCCCGTCGATGTGCCGCTTTTTGTGATGACTCGGCGCCGGATTATTGAAGCACAAACGCGCGAGATGAGCAGCCGTGATGTTCACTTCGTTGTGGACGAGGACAAGAGCTCAGAGATTGGGGGCACGTTTGAGTTGATGCTTCAGCTTCCTACTCCGATAGCGCGGCAAAACGGCTGCCTGCTTCGATGCCACTGCCGGCTTGTTCGGAGGGAGGAAGTGTCTGGCAAGCCGACCGCAATGTTCGCTCGGATTGACCGCTACGATATTCTGCGGGGAAGCAATCTTGGGGAGGTTCCGGCCGAGGCAGAAGCGAAGGGATGATTGAGCGGACGAAGTTGCATTGAACTTCAATAAGCGGGAACCAAGAAGGCAACGGCTACAAACCATACTCACGGATCTTTGTGTAGAGCGAGCTTCGGTGGATACCGAGTCGCTTGGCTGCCCGGATTATATTCCCTCCCTCGGCCTGCATGGCCTGGACGATGAAGTGCTTTTCAATCTCCTTGAGGGTGAGGTGATTGAGGGCCGGGGCGGGTGAAGCGGGTTGATGAGTGGGACCTTCGAACTCGAGGCCAGTGTTGTGGATTACGCCGTCGTCACTGAGCAGGACAGCGCGCTCAAGCACGTTGCGCAGTTCGCGGATGTTGCCCGGCCATGGATAGTTGAGCAAGGCTGTCCGGGCGTTGTCGGAGACCACGATTGGGCCCCTTTTCATATCGAGGGCGAGTTGCTCGACGAGCTTGTCGGTAATGATGGGGATGTCTTCGCGGCGTTCGCGGAGGGGTGGAATCCGCAGGCGCAGGGTGTTGATTCGGAAGTAAAGATCGCTGCGGAAGAGTTCTTCATCGGCCAGCTTTTTCAGATCGCGGTGGGTGGCGACGATGATCTGCATATCGGCTTTTCGCTCGAGCACATCGCCGAGACGGTAAAAATGCTTTTCTTCGACGACCTTGAGGATTTTTCCTTGAATCTGAAGATCCATGTCGCCGATTTCGTCGAGGAAGAGCGTGCCATGGTTGGCTGCTTCGAGGAAGCCGATCTTATTGGCGACGGCACCGGTGAAGGCTCCTTTGGTATGGCCAAAGAGTTCGGACTCGAGCAACTCGCGGGAGAGTCCCGCACAGTTCAGATCGACAAAGGGCTCATTGGAACGCGAGCCCATTTTGTGGAGGGCGCGGGCGAGTACACCTTTTCCAGTCCCGGTTTCGCCCTGAATGAGCACGGTGCTGTTGGCCTCGGCAACTCGCTTTGCGGCTTTCTTTAGCTCACGAATGGCGGGGCTGACGCCGAGGAATGGATCGCGCTCGTAGCGGGCGCGTTCGAGCTTGTTGGTGACGGTCTTTTGCAGGTTACGGAAGTTATCGAGTGCGCGGTGGAGCATGGTGGTGAGCAAGGTGAGATCGACGGGCTTGGGGATGAATTGTTCGGCACCGTTCTTGATGGCCTCCACCGCGAGATCGATGCGAACCTGGCCGGTAAGAACGATGACGGGGAGACGGAAATCGCGAATCTTGAGCCAGGCGAGCAGATCGAATGCAGTGCCGTCGTGCAGTTGGTAGTCGGACAGAATGATGCTTGGCTGGGTCTTTTGAACTTCAATGATCGCTCTGGAAACGCTGTCGGCAGTGATGACATTGAAGCCCTCCATCTCCAGACCAACCGACAGGAAGTCCAGGACAATGGGATCGTCGTCGACCAACAAGACCCGTTCTTCCATTGCACTCCTCTTTGCCTGGCGAGTTACAGGGTTGCACCGTCCCGTCGGCATCGCTCAGTGAGTCCAGAATATAGTCTTTATTTTCGGGGTTGTCGAAAATCTCGACAAAGCTTGTCTTGAACCCCAACATCGGGCCTCAAAACGGCTGAACGCCTGCTGACTTCAACACACATTAACACATTTATTTCCAACACTATAGATGCTGACACCCGTTTTCAACTGCTGTGGCAGGGCGATTGCCACCCAAGTGGTAGCGGACCGCCGTTCAACTTAGGTGGTTCCACGGCAGGAAACGGAAATGTCTTCTATTGGTACACGCCTTCGCAGGCCGACTTATTGCTTTGGAACATTGGTGCTCTTTGCGCTGCTGCTGAGCGGTTGCAAGGAGGTAGTTACCGGCATGTCATCCACTGAATCCGGAGGGACGCCGGCGCCTCCGTCCTCGGTTCCGGCGATCACGGCCCAGCCAGCTAATGCGGCGGTAACAGTGGGTCAGTCGGCGAGTTTCTCAGTTAAGGCAACGGGAACGGGGACGCTGACTTATCAATGGGAGAAGAACTCACTCAAGATTGCCGGGGCAACTGCGGCAACCTATACGACATCCGTGACAACAGCGGCGGACAGCGGCTCGACTTATGCGGTGGTTGTGTCAGACGGCGCCGGAAGCGCGACCAGCAACTCGGCGAGCCTCGTCGTCAGTGATCCGCTTCCGCCTGCGCTGTCTGGGCAGCCTCAGAATCAGACTGTTCAAGTGGGGCAGGCGGCGAGCTTTTCGGTTTCGGCAACGGGGACGGGGACGCTGACTTATCAGTGGCAAAAGAATTCCGTGAACATTGACGGAGCAGTGGGGTCGAGTTATACGACTCCGGCGGCGACGGCGGCGGACAGCGGTTCGACTTATGCGGCGGTGGTGTCAGACAGCGCTGGGAGCGTAACTAGCAGTACGGCGGTGCTGAGTGTGCAGATGCCGGCGCAGGCCAGTTACTATGTGGCGTTGAATGGAAGCGATAGTGCGGACGGGTCCGCGGCTAACCCGTTCAGGAGCTTGCAGCGGGCCCAGGTTGCGATGGAGCAGTCTTCGATCAAGGTAACTCAGATCAATGGCGGCACTTACTATCCTGGTAGTACTTTGACGCTGACTGCGGCGGACCAGGGCGAGACCTGGGAAGCTGCGCCGGGGGCAACGGTGGTGCTGAGCGGCGGGGTGGTGCTGACGGGCTGGTCGAACGAGGGAAACGGGGTTTATTCAGCGAGCGCGCCGGGGCCAGTGGGGCTGGACTTGTCGATTGCGGGAGTGCGGCAGATGCCGGCGGCGCTGGGCTATGATGCGCGGCGGCCTTTCACGAGCGGATGGCGCATTTTGAGCCCGAATCAGCCGCAGCAGCACGGGATGACATTCACGGTGCAGCCGGGGGACCTTACAGCCTCAGTCAAGCCGGGTGCGGTGATGCAGGTGGTTGATTTTTTGCGCTACACGGACCAGTTCACTACCGTGGTAAGTGTGGATGCGAGCGATAACACGGTAACTGTTGCGGACAATGTGAACTCCGGAACTACGACACCGGGTGTAAGTGGAAGCTGGCGGATTCTTGGGGATTCAGCGGACCTGGGTGGGCCGGGCGAGTTTGCGTACGATGCGGCGGGGGGCAAGGTGTATGTTGAGCCGGCGAACCCGGAGACGATCGACTCCGACACGGTGGTTGCGGCCGAACTGAAGACTTTGATTGCGCTGAACAATGTTAGTGGAGTTACGATCGCGGGACTTATTTTTTCCGATACGGTTTCGGACAGGAACATTTATTCGGGGATTTTCTCGGACAGGATGGCGGCGGTGATGGGCACGGGGCTGAGCAACAGCAGCCTGATTGGGAACACGTTTGTGAACGCGGGGAACGGGATAGCGCTGCTTGGCTCGTCGAACAATACGATTGCCGGGAACAGCTTTTCTGGATTGGGCGGGGCGGGGATTCTGGTGGCGGCAAAGAGCAACCACAACCAGATCACCAATAACACGATGGTGGGATTGAGCAGGATCAACGTTGGTTCGATGGGCATTGACATTGAAAACAGCGCGAACAACCTGGTGGACAGCAACACGATTGACGGCACGGCGCGGTGGGGCATCAGCCTGTTTCCGACGGACAATGTTTCGCTGGTGGGGAATACGATTTCAAACAACGTGCTACGCAATACCAGCCAGCAAACCAACGATACGGGCGCGATCTATTCCTATGCCGGGGCTAATCCGAGTTATACGGTGGAGAGTACAACCATTACCGGCAACCGCATTGAGAACCTGGGCGGTTTGCTGCGCGATGCTTCAGGCGAGTTTCAACCGGGGTCGACCGAGGGCATTTACATGGACGACCAGGTGAGCGGCGTAACCATGTCGAACAACGTGATTGAGAGTAACGGCAGCGGGATGTTTCTGTGTCACGGATGCAAGGATAACTCGGCGACCAACAATGTGATCGTGCTGCAGCCGGCGGCCTATTACGATCGCGGGGCCAATGGGATAAGTTATGCAACGGGCGCGATGACTTATAACGGGACGACCCGCGTGGATCTTCTGCCTTCGTACTTCCCTGCCGGCGCGGCGACAACGGCGGTCGTGGTTCGGCTTTCAGGACGGGCCGCGGGCGGCGCCAATGCGACGTTCAATGTGCAGGCAGACGGCGTGGTTATTGGGGTTGGGACGGCGACGAGTTCAATGGCGGACTATGTCTTTACGGCGCAACTGACTCCGCACCAGGTGCATCGGATCGGCATTGGGCTGACCAACGGGGTGACTGCGGGGACACCGACGACTGAGCTGAATGCCATGGAGCTGTTTGTGAATAATACGGCGGTGGGACTGGCGACGGCGGAGTCCGAGGGCAAGTACGGCGGTTATGGTTTTTTGGCGGGAAGCGATTCCCTGTTTGTAACTCATTTCTCATCGACGCATAACATTGTTTACCGCGACGGAGGATTGTCGCAGGACATGGTGGACTGGAGCAATCCGGGATATGTCGATCCGAATCCGGGAACGGTGGACTATAGCGTGCTTTACCAGAATGTGATGAAGGCGAGCGACTCAGTGTTTGGGGCGCAGTTAACCGATGCGCATTCGCAGTTGGTGAATCCGATGTTCACCAATCCGGAGGCTGGGGACTATACGCTGCAGGCGGGGTCGCCGGCGTTGTCGGAGGGGTTCGTGCTTATTGGCGTGCCGTTAGACCAGTAGGGGTGAGCAGGAATTCGGCGGGGTCGGCTGCGAATTCAGCCGTGAAGCCGAGACGCGACCAGAAATGCGTAACCGCGACAATGGTCTCGCTGCTGGTTTTGCTGGTAGACCGCAACTCGATGCGGCTGTTTGCACCCTCGGCGAGGCTCGAAGCCTCAAGGACGATGGCTACGCAGCGGTCGGCACGGTAGGTGCAACTGGCCAGGTCGGCGATGGAAAGGCGTGTGGTGGGAGTGGCAAAGATGGTGCGCGGCGGAGCCATGCGGTCAAGCAGGCAGAATATTTCGAGCTTCGACTCAAGCTCGTCGGGGACGCAATCGATGGCGAGATCGGCATCGCGGACGGCGTCTTCAATGGTGGAGACGAAGACGACGCCAGCGCCGTTGTTGGCGAGGGCATCAGGGCCGAGTTGCTGGCGAAGAAACTCCTGAGCGTGATGCAGGTTGTTGGGCATCACGTCCTCAAGGAGCACGCGAAATCCGCCGCTGGCTGCGTGAAGCGCCAGCCAGCGGCCAAGTGGGCCGGCCCCGATGATAGCGACAGTGTTCAACAAAGGCGTAACTACTTGGCAGCCAGAGCGGTGGCCACGTCTTCAGCATTTGGCTTGGCCTGAAGCAGGTGCTCGGCGACGCGAGCGCGCTCTTCTGGCGAGAGGGTAGGAATAGTGGCGAGCACCCTGCGCAGGGTGACGGCGACGTCGTCAATGTAATTCATAAGGCGGATAGCTTCTCCGGACAGCGGCATGGTTTCCCTCGGACTCGGAAGTTCTCCTCCTATTGTAGATGCTGGGGTTGGGCTTGGGAAAGGTGGGGCGAGATACCGCCATCTCTACCGATTAAATTGCGCCGGCTGGAATGCTTCCGATGCACATAGCTTTTATCTGCCGGGCCTGTCGGCCAAGAACCGGGCACTTGAGTTATGGGCAAACGCAACTAACCGCACCCTTTGCAAGGCGCGGTTAGAAGAATCCTGGATTGATATCGTCCCGAGTTGCCGGCCCCGACACTTTGCATTTGCACCGATCGTAGATTGCTCCGCGCTCGACACTTGGCTTTCGCTGCTTCCCACGGATTGCTCCGCGTTCCACAATGTCTGCCCCGCACTGGACACCGATTTGACTCGGCACCCACTGCTTGACGCTCGGTGCTGTCTGCGGATCGCTCCGCTCGCTGCACGTTGCGCTTGTGCTGGCCACGAATCACTTCGTGTCACGGATTGCTCCGTGTTCAGCACTTAGAACTCCGCCCCGCATACAGATTGCTCTGTACGCGACACTTAGTGCTCCTCACCGGTCACGGAGGCCTCCGCTTGCGGCGTCTTGCACTCTGTACCTCCCGCGGATTGCTCCGCGTTCGATACCTGGCGCTCAGTGACGGTCTACGGATCGCTCCGTACGCTGACACTTCGCTCCCTCAGCCCTGTTTGCGGATATCTCCGCATCCAGAACCTTGAGTCCCGCACCGAGGACGAATTGCTTCGTACTCGACGCTTGACGCTTTGCGCTGATTGCGGATTTCTCCGCTCTCCTCGCTTCGGCGTCTTGTGTCGATCGCGGATTGCTCCGTTGTCGACACTTTGAGCTTTGCTTCGAACTCGTAGCACTCCGCGTCCGAAACTTATCGCTCTGCCCCGAGCCTGGATTACTCCCTGCTCGACACTTGGCTTTCCATGCGCCGCGCAAATTGCTTCGCGCTTTACACTTATCTCCCGATGTTAGCTGCCGATTGCTCGGTGACTAACACTTAGTGCTCCGTGTTGGGACCTTAGGGTGAACCTTACTTAATCGCCACGAATGAAGATGTTCAAGTTCACTTAGCAACCCGGAATGAAGATAACTATGCTCCTGTGAGTTTCGCTCTGTCAATGTCAAGAACGCATAAACTTCTGTGGAAATCGATAGCATTTGGTGGAAATCTTTTTGGTTCATTTCGCCGCCCATTTTTCCTGGGCTCCCGGATAAGTTATGCACCATAGGCGGTGCATAACTTGGCTCGTCAGTGAGCGAATTGATGAATTGCCGCGGCAAGGAGTGCGAGGTTGAAGGCGGCGTGCGCGGCCATGGCCGGCCAAAGTGAGCCTGAGAGGGCGCGGCAAAGCGTGAAAACGCCTCCGATGCAGGTCATCAAGAAAATGGCAAGGGCGGCAGACAAGATGCGGATATGAAATCCACCTGCATCCTGCCAGAACCCGTGAATGTAGAGGTAGAGAAGGCCAAAGAGCAACGAATTGCTGCACGTGGCAACGGCGGGATTGAATCGGAGGGTGAATGCCTGCTGGATGAAGCCGCGAAAGAGTATTTCTTCACCGATGGGGTTGAGGAAGATGGCGGGCAGTGCGTAGAGCGCGAAGAGTCCGGCGGGTGGAAAAAGGCCGCGCATTTCTTCAAGGTGAAGGTAGTTGCGAATGCTGATGCACCAATTGTCAGGCGAAGGACCGTACATGCCCATGCCAAGCGCGAAGAATGAGAGTCCGCAGGCGGCGCCGGCGAGAGCACTGAGGAGGAGGGAGGTGGGGGTGATGCCCTGTTCAGAGAGGCCGATCTTGCGGCGGCCGGCGTGAGTCAGGAGCACAAAAGGCAGAGCCCACAGGGCCACAGTCTGAGCGAAAAACAATTCCTGAAGGGGCCAGGGGCTGAAGATGACAAAGAACCGGACGGCACAAATGACGCTGAAAATCAGGACAGCAATGAGCCACGGAGGGCCTAAGAGGCTGCTCCAGAAAGGTTTGAGGAAGTCCGATTGCGGGGCGGTTGAAACCGTTTCCGGGTTCATTTGGACGGCTCCTTCCTGGCGGCAAGAATCTTCAGCGTGGCGAGCGACGAACGATTTGGGGAAGTCGAATGGATGCTGGGTAAAGGGTACGGGCGTAAAGCAGAGGCGGTCAAATGCAGATGAGGCGGCCCATCCTCCCACAAGGAATGGACCGCCTGGCTGCATTCCGGACTGATTTGCCTTGCCGGCCGGAAACTCGTGTGATGCCGGTCGAAGTTGCGAGATCGACCGGGAAGCAGGATCAAAGTGTTCGTTTGAAAAGGGGAGTAGCAATGAGGAGCGTCCCGATGCCAAAGGTGAAGAGGAAGAGCAGGTCGTATTGAATGGCAACGAAGCCCCCGTCTTTGAGCAGGATTGCCTTGAAGCCGTGTACGCAGTAGGTAAAAGGATCAACGACGGCGATGGCCTGCAACCACTTGGGAAAGGCGATGATTGGGAAGACGGCGCCTGATGGGAAGAACAGCAGCGTGTTGAGGACGCCAAACATGGCGCGGGGCACGAGCGGATCGTCGACGCGAACCATCATGAGAAACATCATGCCGTTGAAGGCCAGGGATGTTCCGACGATCATGGCGAGCAGTTCAAGGTCGGCCATGGGGCTGAAGATGGCGCTGAGACCGGCAATGAGGGACCCAATGATAGTGAGACAGATGCCGGCTAGGATAGCTTTCGCGGCTCCGGCGAGGTTGAGTCCCATGACTAACTCGAGCTTGGTGATGGGAGTTACAAGATAGCCTTCGTGGACGCCTCTGGCCTTGTCATCGATGTATAACATGCCGCCGCCGATCATGACGGAGATGTACATAGCCAGCGAAATAGAGCCGGCCAGCAGGAATTTCATGTAAGAAATGTACGGATAGAGTTCGACAAACTGAACGGCGATGTTATTGATAATGCGAGGCTGGATGACTGGAGCATTGAGGGCGTTGACGAGCGCCTGCAGTTCAGACTCGATGCTGGAGCTGGTGAACTGGTCGGAGTTATCGACGACGAGGCCGAGGCGCGGCGCATCCTGGGCGAAGACGCGGCGCGAGTACTGGGCGGGGATGATGATGGCGGCGTCGATTTTGCCGGTGCGCACGTCTTCGCGGGCCTGCACCTCGTTGCTGTAGTCGACGGTGGTAAAGGTGGCGATGTTGACGGCGATGGCCGCGCAGGCTTCGCGGATCTTGACCGACTGGGAGCCGTGATCGTAGTCGACGATCGCCACTCGGGCACCGCGAATTTTTCCGCCGTAGGCGTTGCCGAGGATGAGCAACTGCACGATGGGCAGCATCATGGACATGATCATGAGGACAGGCGAGCGGAAGAACTTGCGCATTTCGCGCTCGAAGATTGCGAACATTCTGTTCATGGTTGCGCTCCTGGCCTGGGCGGCATGGTGAAGATGGCCTTGACCTGCTCGTCGCGGAGTTGACGGCCAGTGTAATGGACAAAGACGTCGTCGAGCGACGTGTTTTGAACGCTGAGGGAAGTTATGTTTTCACCGAGCGAGGCGGCTAACTCGACTAACTGCATGGTGGTTTTCGAGCCCGACGATGTTAGCACGCGATAGAAGCCTGCGCTCTCGGCCTGCACGCTGGTTACGCCTTCCAACCGCTCGAGTCGGGACTTCCACTGGTCTGTCTCGCGATCGAAATGGACCTCGACAACGTTGGCGCCGGGTACGTTCTGCTTGAGTTCGATGGGCGTGCCGAGGGCGACGAGATTGCCGTGGTCCACGATGGCGATTCGGTCGCAGAGTTTGTCGGCCTCTTCCATGTAGTGGGTGGTGATGAGCATGGTGAGGTTTCGGGTCTTGCGCAGGTTGTCAAGCATTTCCCAGACGGCGATGCGGGAGACGGGATCGAGTCCTGTTGTGGGCTCGTCGAGGAAGAAGATGTGGGGGTTGTGGACCAGACCACGGGCGATTTCGAGGCGTCGGCGCATGCCTCCGGAGAGCGTTTTGGTTTGTGCGTCACGCCATTTGACCAGGTCGACGGCCTCCAGAACTTCCTGAATATTGGTTTTGCGCTGGGCCTTGGGCACGCCGTAGAGCTTGGCGTAGATGCTGAGGTTTTCTTCGAGAGTGAGGTCGGGGTCGCTGGTGAGTGCCTGGGGGATGACGCCGATGACTCGGCGGACCGCGTCGGACTCTTTGGCAACGTCGAAACCGGCGACGATTGCCCTGCCGCCAGTGATGGGGACGAGGGTGGTCATCATTCGAATGAGCGTGCTTTTGCCAGCGCCGTTGGGGCCGAGGAGACCGAAGATTTCGCCGTCGTTGACGGAGAAGCTGACGCCCTTGACGGCCTCGAATGTGCCGTAGCGCTTGACGATGTTTTCAACAGCTATTGCCACGATGCCGGGCGGTTTGGGGTTCTGGTCGAGAAGTGCGGGCTGGGGATTCATGGTTTCACCAGCTTGTTTTTGGGGATGTAGACATCGGCTGTCATTCCGGGGACGAAGCGCTCACCGGTGTTGTCGATGATGAGCTTCAACTGAACGGTTTCGATATCGCGTTTGGGGCCGCCATTGATATCGCGCTGGGTTGCGAAGTCGGCTACAGAGGCTTTGGAGATGACCTTCCCCCAGACTTCAGTTCCGGAGGGCATGACGACGCGAAGCGAATCGCCGAGTTTGACGGAGTCTGCCTGGGTCTCGGGCAGAGGCGCGTAAATCCAGGTCTGGGAGAGATCCATCAGGGTGACGATTGGGGACCCGGCAGCCACAACTTCTCCCTGGCGTGCGGCGCGGACATTGACTTTGCCGGCAACAGGCGCAAAGACTTTGGAATAACCAAGCTGGACGTCGGCCTCCTGAGCCAGAGCGCGGGCATTGGCTTCCTGGTTGCGGGTTTCGTCAACGGTGCGGGCAGCCACGGCGGTGAGCAGTTCATGGGCTCGGGCCTGGCGTAACGAAGCTTCGGCGGCAGTTACGGTATCGCGCGCGGCATCTGAAGCAGCCTTGTCGGCTTGCAGGGAGGTGACGGCATCGTCCTTTGCCTGCTCGCTCATGATTCCCTGCTGGGCTAGAGCCACGGTTCGGCTGGTGTCCGCCTTTTGATGGTCATAGTTGGCCTGGGCCTGCGCCAGAGTTGCTTTTGCGGCGCTGAGTTGAGCCTCGGCATTGAGGGTGGCGCTGCCGGTTTCGCCTCGGGTTTGACGCTCGGTTTCAACCGTCTCACCAACCTTGGACTGCTGGCTTTTGGCGGTGGCAGCGGCGGCTTGCTGAGCTGCCTGAAGGTCCTGGCTCTCAATGATGGCGATCAGTTGGCCGGCCTGAACTGAGTCCCCTTCATCGACGGTGAGGGTCTGGATGCGGCCGGGAATTCTGGAACTGACCAGGACCTCGTTGGCGTCAACGGTGCCGATGAGGCGTAAATCGCTGGAATGATGGGTTGTAACGAGATACGAGACGAGGGATCCGGCGGTGAGCAGGCCCAGGATAAGAAAGACTCGGTTGCGTGCGTTCACTTGTACCTCACTTGAGCAGGTTCGAACTCGCGGCTGCTGGTTTCAGAAGCGGCGACGGGATGGGCGCTCGGCTGATCGAATGGAGCGGTGCCGGGAGCGGCAGGTTGGGGCATGGGTGTATCTGCCAGGATGCGGGCGGCAACCTGGCCGCCGTGTACCCTGTCAATAAAAAAGGCCTGGCCCAGAAACTCGACAACGGCCTTGCGGCGGAATTCGAGGGCGGAGGGGTGGAACGAGTCGGATTCCCCGATGAGGCGCATCATGGGTGCAGAGAGAAAGTAAAAGACATTGGGGCCAAAGACGGCGTAGATAACCTGCGATGGCTCAACGGGAATCAACTCACTGGAGCGAATTCCCTCCTCCGCCACAGCCAACATTCTTTCCCCCATGGGCTTGAAGAGCTTTTCCACCAGCGGGCTTAAAGCGTTTGTTTCGCCTTTACGGAGGCGGATCATCTCCTGCTGAAGGAGGGTTTGGAAGACGGGCTGGGAGTAGATTCGGTCGAAATGGTTGAGCGCGGTGCGGAGCAGCCTTTCGCCTGGAGAGCAGGGTTGCGCGAGGACGGACATGTTGGTGCCTGCCATGCGGGCGGCAACAGCTTCAAGGGCGGCGGCGTAAAGGGTTTCCTTGCTTCGGAAGTAGTAGTAAAGAAGAGCTTTGTTTACGCCCGCGGCTTCGGCGATTCGCTCGGTTCGAGCCCCGGCGAGTCCGTTGGCGCTGAACTCGCGAGTGGCGGCCTGAAGGATTCTAGCGCGCGCCTGGTCGGCGCGTTCAGGGTTGGTGCGAGTTGGGGTGGTCAGCGTCATTTATTAACTAACTGGTTAGTAAAATAAATGAATTGGAGGCGAATTGCAAGGCGGGGGGGCGAGTTCGCCAAGTTTTTGCTGGAGAATTTGGGAACCTGGGTGGGGTGTACGGGCGGTATTCGCAATCATCGCATTGCCAGAGTGACGGGCCATTTCAGGCGAAGAAGCTGATGGGGCGGGGCTGGCTGGGGGCGGCGGGGTGTGCGGTGGTTTCAGGGCTGGATTGGTAACTGGGTTCGTCGAGGGCGTCTTCCATGAGGTCGTCTTCGGCGGCATCGTCTTCGGAGGCATCGTCTTCGGAGCCGCGATTGGACTGTCCGTTGCTGGAGGAGTAAGTCTCGTCGCCGGTTCGGGAGGAGTTTTCAACGCGCTCCATGGGCAGGGGTTCGAGGTCGGATTTGAGGGCGCGGACGGCCTGGAGCGGAATAAGACTCGTGATTGGCGTGATCCCCATCTTCCCTCCTGCGTGCGAAGCTACCCATGCTTGGTTGTATCGGCAGCGGGAAGTCAGACTTTAATTGCGGATGTTGAATGTCCCAAACACGCACAACTCAGTGGAGAGCAGGTCGAAGTGCAGAGCTGATACTTCGACTCACCACCGCCAGGCTGAAAAACGATTGGGGCTCCCGTGCACCCACATGAACAAGACCATAAACCCAATAGATTCAATCGACGTGGGGCTGCTATCTGCTTTTTGTCAAGAACAACCGCAGATCCCTCCACTTCGGTCGGGATGAGAGGGGCTTTTTGGGGAGTGTTTGCCTACCCGGAGACGTTGTTAGACTGGAACGATGATGGACGAACTGGAGTTTCGCAAGGCGACGGAGGCGGCACTTGACGTTCTGCTGCAGCACTTGATTGCCCGCGAGGAAAAGGCGGATGGCGCCTTTGAGGTAGATGGCGGACAGGGCGGTCTGATCCATGTGCTGTTCGAGGAGCCACCGGGGAAGTTTGTGATCACGCCGAATGCGGCGATCCAGCAGATCTGGATTTCGGCGCTGTCAACCAGTTTTAAATTGGACTGGGATGGGGCGGTGGGAGCCTTTGTGCTGCCGAAGACAGGCGAGCAACTGGAACCGCTTGTGGATCGGCTAATTGAGGAATTCCTGGAGGGCTGAGCGGGCGGTCCGGGAGTTAGAGCCGGACCACCCGCGCCTGATTATTTAAGGGAATAAACAGTTTTGAGGACCTTGTCTGCAACCGCCTTGGGCAAAGGCGCGTAGGAGAGCGAGGAAGCCTGGGTTTCCCCCGAGGTGATGATCCAGCTGAGAATATCCATGATGACCTTGCCTTTGGCCGGATCGGCGGCATGGGCCGGAATGAGCAGGTAGGTGAAGCTGGAGATGGGATAGGCATCCTTGCCGGGGGCGTTGGTGATGGAGACGCGGTAGTCGGAGGGCATCTGCTTGATGCTGGCGGCGGCTTCTGTGACGCCGTCAATGGAGGCGGTGGTCCAGGTGCCGGCGGCATTTTTCACGGCGCCGAAGGTGATCTTGTTCTGCAGAGCGTAGATGAGCTCGACGTAGCCAATGGAGCCGGGCATCTGACGGACATAGCCGGCAACGCCTTCATTGCCTTTTCCGCCAACTCCGACAGGCCAGGCAGGCGAGGTACCCTTGCCAGGTCCGTTTTCCCATTCCTTGCTGACTTTGCTGAGATAGTCGGTCCAGATGAAGCTGGTGCCGCTGCCGTCAGAACGGTGGATAACGATGATCTTCTGGTCGGGCAGTTTGACGCCGGGATTGTCGGCGGCAATGCGAGAGTCGTTCCAAGTGGAGATTTTGCCGAGGAAGATGTCGGCAAGCACTTCGCCGCTGAAGCGGAGGTTGCTGGCTCCGGGGACGTTAAAAACGGGAACAACTGCGCCGAGAACAGTGGGAATATGGACGAGTTTGACCTTGGAAGCCGCAAGAGCGTCATCGGTCATGGGCATGTCGGATGCGCCGAAGTCGACGAGGCCGGCTGTAACCTGACGAATTCCGCCGCCGGAGCCGATGGACTGATAGTTGATTTCGACACCGGGATGGGCCGCGGCATACTCACTAAACCATTTGGAATAAATAGGGTACGGGAAGGTCGCGCCCGCACCTGTCAGCTTTTGAGCAATGGCTGGAGTCAAGGCCAGCATGAGCAAAAACACGGCAACTAAAGTCTTTTTCACTGAATTCTCCCTTGCAGTTGAACTGCCGTAATCTATTTTCTGCCTTCAATGTTACGGGGAGTTGAATCGGGTGGAACCGTCCGCGAATCCCGCGCGAATGAAAGGGGCGGTGCCTGCAGTTGTTTTATCGCTTGCCGATCTTCCACTGTTCAAAAGAGATGCGTGGAATGGTGAGGAAGGCGTCGCGGGTGCGCACGTAGTTTCCCAGTCCGTTCATGCGGCCGATGGAATGAAGTTCGTCGGCCTTGATGTAGGGGCCGGCGGGATCGACGAACTGGTCCTCGACATAGATGGCGACGACGCGGCCGAGGATGATGCGGGACCGGCCTATCTCCATGGTGGTGTATTCGCGGCATTCCAGGGCGGCGTGAGCCTGGGCCAGGCGCGGCGGCTTCACCATCTGAGAAGGCGCGGTGGTGAACCCGGCAAGATCGACTTCGCTCATCTCGGGGGGAAAGTCGGTGGCGCAGATATTCATCTTCTCGGCAATGTCCTCAGTGACCACATTGACTACGAATTCCCCAGTGCGGCGAATGTTGCGCGCTGTGTCTTTGGGAACAAACTGCTGGCCCGGCCGGTTGGTGACGCCGACACCGATGATGGGAGGGTCGGTGCACAGGTAGTTGTAGGCGCTGAAGGGCGCCGCATTGAGCTGGCCATGCTCGTCCATGGTGGTGATGAGGGCAATGGGCCGGGGCGCGACCAAGCCTACCAGTAGTTTGTAGGCATGGCCGGCAGGGCTATTTTCGAGATCAAAGTTCATAAGTTGGAGTACTCCTGGCGGTTTGATGGGATCTGGGAGGGGGTGGTTGCAGCCACGTTGGAACAGAGCCCATGTTGATATCGGAACACAACATCAAGACTCTTGGGATTTCTATTGCTTACTTGGCGGTGATTCATGGTGCGGGCGGGAAACTCGTCAATGCTAAACCTCAAGAACAAATCGCCGGTACACTATAATTGTGGAGCCTATGAACAGCGTAGATGATCGTGATGCACCTGGCAGCGAATCTCACCCCGGGGATGAAGGAGGAACTGTTGACCTTCTCGACATTACCCTCATTCTCATTCATCAATGGCGGATGATCGCGATTGTTTCCGTTGTCATGCTGCTAGGCGGCACGGCCTTTGCATTTTTGACCAAGCCGTACTATACGGCGACTGCCATTATTCTTCCGCCCACGCAGCAGTCGAGTTCATCGGCCTTGCTTGGGCAACTCAGTTCGCTGGCGAACCTGGGAGGCGGTTCCGCTGCCCTGGGTTTGAAGACGCCCGAAGATATGTATGTTGGCATTCTGCAAAGCCGCACGATAGCCGACCAGATAATTGATCAGTTTCAGCTTCAGAAGGTGTATAAAGAGCGCAAACTCCAGGACACGCGCAACAAACTCAAGACGTATACCGAAATCGAGAATGGGAAAGACAGCCTGATTCATATTTCTGTGACTGACAAAGATGCGCAACGTGCCAGCGATATGGCCAACGCGTATGTGGATGAGTTGCATAAGATGAATTCACTGCTGGCTATTTCAGAGGCGGCCCAAAGGCGCGTCTTTTTTGACAAGCAATTGGAGATTGAAAAGGCGGCTCTGTCAGCAGCGGAAGATGACCTGCGCACGACGGAGCAAAAGACGGGAGTTATCCAATTGACCGGACAGGCGCAGGTGCTTATTCAGTCGATCGCAGAACTCCGTGCGCAGATTGCGAGCCGCGAAGTGGAGCTTCAGTCGGACAAGGTGTATTCAACCGATCAGAATCCGAATGTAGTTCGACTGCAAGAAGAAATATCCGCAATGCGTGCGCAGTTGGCGAAGATGGAAGTGAGTCAACAGCCAAATGACCCCGGCAATATCTCCATCACTTCAAGCCGTGTGCCGGAATCGGCGCTCGAGTATGCCAGAAAATTTCGCGAGGTCCAATTTCACAGCACGCTTTACGAGCTGCTTTCGAAGCAATACGAAGCCGCACGCATCGACGAGGCCAAGTCCGCTCCGGTCATTCAGGTGGTGGACCGGGCAGTTCCGCCAGATAAGAAAGCCGGCCCCAAGCGAGCGCTGATTATGGCCGGAAGCCTTTTTGCAGGATTCGTGCTGGCGTGCTTCTGGGCACTGCTTTCGAAGGGCTTCTCTGTCATGAAGGACCAGCCTGAATCGGCGGAGAAACTCTCACAAATCAGAGCGGCTCTGCGCCGGAGCGAACAGCATTGAAGCCAGGGGCGACGGCGGAGTCACATAAAGTGGCTTGTCATTGCCCGTCCAGGGTTCGCTTATCCCCAATGCCGGTAACTCTTTTCCTTGCAGCCGGGAGATAGCAACTCATTTGCGGCAAGGCTGCAAAGTCAAGCGTCGAGTGAGCGAATGACCCTGGCAGGGGCGCCGACTGCGACAGATCTGTCTGGGATATCGCCGGTAACAACTGAATTGGCCCCAATTACGCACCGCATTCCAATATGAACGTTGGGAAGAATCACTGAGCCAACGCCAATCATTGTGCCTTCGCCGATGCTGACCTCGGCATCGTCATCCAATAACTTGCTTCCCAGGCTTCCGTCACCAACACCATCGATTGGATGGGTCGAGTCAGTTATTGAACACATCGGCGCAATCGAAACATTCGATCCGATGATGATCCGGTTGTGGCAGGTAATGTGGGCGTACTGCTCAATGTTCACGTTATCGCCTATTCGCAATTCCGGGCGACGGTGAGGGCCGGTAACTACTGCCTCAAGCCTGGCTCCCTTGGCGACGAAGCTTTTGTTTCCAATATGCATGAAGTGTGTATTGGCCAGGTAGCAGGGTGTTCTCAAATAGCTGCCCTTGCCGAAAGAGCCAAAGGTCCACCGATAATAGACAGCCGCTTTGAATCGGTAGAGGAGATTGAACAACCTGTTCAGGTTGTTTGGCAGGCTGTCTTTTGCGACATTCATGATCCTTGCAAGCAAAATCATCCTCCAGTTTGTGCTCCGCCTCTACCTTTGGCGACCCGACATCAACTCGCTGCGAACACGATTGTTCCGTTCTTCAATTCCAGCGGCATCGAGGCCATGCTGAAGTTCATACACCTTCATGGCCAAAAGCCAGCGGTAATAGACTCCTTCGAGGGAGAGCATGAATCCGGCCGTTCCAGCCTTATAACCGCCTTTGAAGAGATAGTTCACTGCGAGAATCTTGGCGGTTTTCGCAATGAGGATCAGGATCTTCGCAGCATCCGGTAGCCGGCTTTTGTCCTGAGCCGATTGGCGTGCTTCGACATCGGAATACCTGTCCATTGTTCCCAAATAGTTTTTTGCATAGTACAGATTGAAGTGATGCACATAGTACTTGGATATATTGAGGTATTTCATTTCCTGTTCCGGCACGGTGACAGAGCCAAACTGGTGAATTGTGTTTTTTGAAAAGTCAATCGCATCTTTCTTGAAGACTCTGTTCATGCGATCGGCAAAGGCATCGTGGCAAAACTGCCCATAGAAATAATTTTTGCGGGCGACATTCACGATGCTGTATTTTCCGCATTCCACCGCATCTAAAATGGCATTCATGGTGTGCGCTTCAACCAGTTCATCGGCAAAGCCCCAATAGATCCATTCGGTCTGTACCGCGGCCTTTACCCTGTCGGTAGTGATGAGATCCTCGACCCATCCCTGATTCTTGTTGAGGAGCACATCACACCCGAAGGACCTGGCGATGTCGACGGTCTTGTCGGTGCTGTAGTTATCGACAACCAGCACCCGCCCCCAGGATTGGAAGTTCTTGATTGCCCACTCGATTCTCGCTTCTTCATTGAGGGTGAAGACTACGAAAGTGATGGCATCGCTTCTTCTGGCGACCTTTGGTTCTTCCATGGATTAATCTCCGATTGTAAGATGAGCCACGACACCACGACGGCCTGTGCGACAACCAGGGGCACTCCGATTGTATACACGCTCAGCCCATGGATGAAGTAGAGGCCCAGGTAAAGCAATGGCACGGTGACAGCCGCTAGAATATTGGCTTTTACCTGTGCCCGAGTGTTGTTGTCGATGGTCAATTTGACTACCAGCGCGGCAATGACGAAGTTTCCCGCCTCGACAAATATCCCATAGCCAAGGACCCAGGCATAGGCGGTGAATCTTCCGTTGGTGATGAGTCCCACGATTTGATTCCGCAACCCGAGACCAACGGTAGCCACGATTGCGATGACCAGCAGAAGCCCCTTGAGATAGGAGCGAAGATACTTGCCCGCTGTCTGGTAGATACGCGGCATGTAGATTTGCTGATAGACAGTTGCTGCGCCATTCATGCCGGCATTTCCGATTTGAGAGGTGGTTGCAAAAAGTCCCACGGCCTCCGCATATCCCATGGGCACCAGGACTAAACGATATCCCTGTAACTGGAGCCAGTTCAAGACCGCAGAGCCGGAGATGGGCGCGCTGAATTTGAGAACCGTTGACATTTCTACTCGTTGCGGTTCGCCTTTGAAGCGCGCTACCAGAGAGCGCATTGTGGGGACGACGGCCGCTGTGACCAGCAGATAGGAACCTGCGGTGGCGATGAGCGGGCTGAGCGGACCAGCGACCTTGAGCTTGACCAGCGCGAAGAAGATCATGATTCTAATTGGAATTTCGATGACCAGCATGATGACCACCAGCAATTGGTAGTCCTGGTTGTTGAGGAAGTTCTTTGCCGCCGTTGAGACATATAAAAGTGCCGATAGGAGCACCGTGGCTGAGAGCGCTTGCATGAGGCTGAGGCTGAAGAAAGCCGTAACCGCGGAGGACAGCAGGAACAGGATGCCAATCGCTCCGAAGAGCTTTGCGTTCAATTGGAACAGGCCGTGGAGCGAGCGGCCTTCGCGGCCGAGTTCGAAAACCTGCGCCTGCTGGAAGTAATCCACCGGAACAAACAAGAGTGCGTTGAGAGAGTAGGAAACGGTAAGAAAGAAATAGTACTGGCCAAGCTGCGCCGGCAGAAGATAGCGGGTATATAACTTCACAAGGCCAATCTGCCCGGCAATCGATAGGACTCTCAGAATAGCAAGCAGTAGTTTTTTTCTCATCTCGATATCTTCTATTCTCTCCTGCCCGGCTGGCGGACTTGGCGATCAACCTGCCTGGGAACTCGATGGTATGGACCCGTCTTGCCAGTGGCAACAAGCGATTGAACGACTGAGGGGACGGAGTCTCTAACCTGCCATCCCCGGGTCGCTCAGAAATTGACGCAACGATTCGTGGTCAGGAACTTTGTATTACTAAGTACTTTCCATTGCAATCGGCTGCGAATCCGGCTCCATTTCAGTAAGGGGTCTTCCAAAGGCGATCTTTGGATACACATTTGTAAGGGTGTCGATTGTGACATCGAGGAGAGCGGGCGTCTTTGGGTCGCTCCAGAGACTGCGCAACCCGTCTTCCACCTGATCTTGAGTGGCCACTTTGCAACTTGCGATTCCGTAGGCCTGTGCAACGCGAGAGAAATCCGGCGCGTCGTATCCCCACAGAGTCGACTGATAGCGCTCATTGAAGTAGCTTTGCTGGAATTGCCGCACCATGCCATGGCAGTGATTGTTGATGACGACAATCTTGACGGGGAGCCGATTGCGCACGATAGTCTGGAGTTCCTGCACGTTGCATTGCATTCCTCCATCGCCGACAACGACGACCACTGGCTCAGGGGCGAGCGCGACTGCCGCACCAACTGCGGCGGGCAGCGAGAAGCCCATGGATCCCATTCCGCCAGACGTCAACCAGCGTTGCGTGGCACCCACTTCAATCGACTGAGCGGCCCACATTTGGTGCTGTCCCACATCCACAAGGTAGGCAGCGGCCCGTCGGGAGACGGATGAGAGTTGATGCATGAAGACATTCGGGTTGATTCCTACGGCATCGCGGAGTTCCAGGCGGTCATCGTATTCCAGGCGCAATCCGGCGATCTCTCGATACCACGCGGCCCAGTCGGGGTGCTCAACCTTGTCCAATTGGCCGGCAGCTGCTTGGAAAAAGGGCTTCAACTCAGCGACTACTGGGATGCATCCGGGAACCCGGTTATTGATTTCTCCCGTCACACAATCGACATGCATGATGACTCGTTCTCCTTTGAAGAACGAGGTGTCATTTCCTGTTTGTCGAATGTCCAGCCGACTTCCTAAAACCAACAGGAAGTCGCTGCTTGCAAGTGCATGGTTCGCCCATCTGTTCGCGTAACTTCCAATCATTCCTACGCGCAAGGGATGCTCGAATGGCATCACATCGACAGCCAGGAGCGAATTGACAACAGGAATTCCCAGTGTCTCGGCGAAGCTGCGAAACTCATGGATAGAGTTGCCTGCGCGAATACCCGCACCTACCAGGATGAGCGGACGCCTGGAGGCACGCAAACGATCACGCAACTGTTGCCAGACGGAAGGATCGACAGAGGATGCTGGAGCTGGAACAGCCGCCGATGGGTTCGAATCTGAAATGTCCAGCATAGAGTTTTGAATGTCCATCGGAATATCGACCAGAACCGGGCCGGGTCTTCCGGCCAAAGCCAAATCAAACGCACGCTCCAATACTTCCGGCAACTCTTCTGGAGTACGAACTTGCCAGGCTGCTTTCGTAATCGGCTTGGCCATGGAGACAATGTCTGTTTCCTGGAAGCCGAGTTGGCGAATAGCTCTTTCTCCGCGCAGTTCGTGTCGATTGACTTGCCCGGTAATAAAGACCGCCGGGGATGAGTCGAAATAGCAACTTCCAATGCCAGTGAGCAGGTTGACCGCACCCGGCCCACTGGTAGCCATTGCCACACCGGGAATGCCCGTTAGCCGTCCAACCGCATCGGCGGCAAAAGCCGCAGCTTGCTCGTGATGCACGCTGACGATACGGATTTTGTTGAACTCATTGAGCGAGTTCAACAGGTGTGTGATCATGCCGCCAGATAGTTCAAAGACGCACCGAACACCTCTCTTATAGAGGTACTGCGCCACATAATCCGTTGCTTTGATCATGCTGACTCCTTGGAAGAAAGGACAACAAGGCTTGCATCGTTGGATAGGTCGTTCCGATGCCAATCCACAGTTCGCCTGATTCCTTCGGCTAGATTGATTTTGGGGGACCATCCAGTTGCTTCGTGGAGCCGGCTTATGTTTGCCTCGAGGTGCATGACCTGGTCGGTCCGATAAGGCAATTCTCCAAACCCGAGTGAAAGGGTGGGATCGATGCAGTCCCTGATGACAGTAATAAAATCGCGCAGGATGCAGGTTTGCCCGGAGCACAGGTTGAAGACGCCGCTTGCGTGGCTTTCCATGACGGCGCAAAAAGCAGCAGCAGCATCCGTCACAAAGAGGTAATCCCAAACTTGCTCGCCTGCTGTGAGGGCCGGCTTTTCCCGGCGCAGCAGCGCGCTGACCAGGCTGGGGACCATGTGACGCGCGTCGTCGGCAGGCCCGTACGCGGAGAGCAATCGCAGCCATGCAAACCGCATTCCAACCGTAGCGCAGAGTTGCTGCAACAGAATGCCCAGAGACAGTTTGGATGCGCCGTACACGGTTTGCGGAGCAGCGGGGGTGGTCTCATGGAGGGCAGTTGAACTGGGCCCGTACTCCGCCTGCGAACCTGCGCCGATGAATGTTTTGCAGCCAGCTTTGTGAAGAACTTCCCAAAGATTCAGCGTACCGGAAAGATTGCGGATGGCTGGTTCGGTGCTGTTGCGATGCTCTGCTGTTACTCCCGCCCAGGCCAAATGAAACGCTACATCGACCGGCTCGCGCTCCAGTTCCAGCGCCAGCCCTGAGAGATCCTGCATGCTTCCAGGGATGACGCGGACACGCGCGATGCTCTCATGTAGACGCCACACATTGCTGTCGGGGCGCAGAAGCACAGAGACCGAATGCCCCTTTTCCAGAAGCTCTCGCACAAGATGCGACCCGAGAAAACCAGAAGCTCCCGTTACGAGGCAGCGCATTCTGTCTTTGCCACCTCTCTGAGGGAATTGACAATGTGCTGAACCATGGCCTCACTCAGCCCGGGATAGACTCCAACCCAAAAGACGTTGTTCATAACATAGTCGGAATTTTCGAGGTCGCCGACAACCCGGTATGCGCTTTCCTTATAGGCAGGCTGTCTGGTCAAATTTCCCGCAAACACCAGGCGAGTGCCGATCTTTCGCGACTCAAGGTAATGAGTGACCTCGTCCCGAGTGAGGCCGGATTCGGGTCTAACCGCCAGCGGGAAGCCAAACCAGCTAGGATCGCTGCCTTCGGTTGCCTGAGGAAGAAGATAGACATCTTGCGATGACGCGAGGCCTTCGCGCAAGAGACTGTAATTCCTTTTGCGTGCGGCAATAAATCCGGTCAGCTTTTCCAACTGCGAACAGCCAACGGCTGCCTGCATGTCGGAAACTTTCAGGTTATAGCCGATGTGTGAATAAGTGTACTTGTGGTCGTAGCCGTAGGGGAGGGTTCCGAGCTGCCAGTCAAAGCGCTTTCCGCAGGTATTGTCCTTGCCAGGGGCGCACCAGCAGTCGCGACCCCAGTCGCGAAATGATTCGATCAGCTTTGTGAGTTGTGGCTTATTGGTCACTACGCATCCGCCCTCGCCCATGGTGATGTGGTGCGCGGGATAGAAGCTGAATGTTGCTATGTCGCCGAACGTACCGACCTTCCGACCGCCATAGGCGGACCCAAGTGCATCGCAGCAGTCTTCAATCAGCCACAGGTTATGTTTGCGAGCAAACTCGGAAACGGCCGCGACATTGAAGGGATTGCCCAGGGTGTGAGCGAAGATGATGGCCCTGGTCTTGGCGCTGAGAGCTTTCTCCAATTGCGACACATCGACGTTGTAAGTTCCCAGTTCAACGTCTACGAACACCGGGACCAAGCCATTCTGCAGAATTGGATTCAATGTCGTTGGGAAACCCGCAGCCACGGTGATTACCTCATCACCGGGCTTGAGTTGCCGATCGCCCAGGGTCGGCGAAGTCAGGGCCGAAACTGCGACCAGGTTGGCTGACGATCCCGAGTTAACGAGGCGCGCGTCGCGCACTCCCAGGAACTTGGCAAATTTGAACTCGAACATATCTGCAAATCGTCCCGCGGTCAGCCAAAAGTCGAGACCGGATTCGATGAGAGAAAACATGTCCTTATCGTCAAATACCCTGCCGGACACGGGCACCGCTGACTCTCCGGGGAGAAAGGCCTTCTCGGGAAACGCTTCTTTGTGGTACTCGGCGGTGAGCTGCCGAATCGCAGCTCTTATTTCATCTTTTCGACTGATGCTCATGCCTGCACCTCAGAGTTTTGGGAGTTGGTAATTGCTACCGATTGCAAGCAATCTTCGTAGTGCCGGATCTGATCGCAGGTACCTAAGCGCATGTCCTTGTTTTCAAGCTTTGCCAGGTACCAGGCAGCGGTCAAGGCGAGCGCTTCCTTCAATCTTAGCTGAGGCCGCCATCCAAGCCGGCCGGCAGCCTTTGACCAATCGAGCTGGAGGTTTTGCGCTTCGTGCGGTTGCGGCGTGCCTTCCAGTTCCCAATGCGCGCCTTGGCCCCAAATCGCCGCCAGTTCCTTGACAATCCACTCGACCGGTTGCGCGTCGGACTGCTCCGGGCCGAAGTTCCAGGCTTCCCCATATCCAACGCCCGCATCGTAGAGCGACTCTGCAACCTGGATGTAACCGCGCAGGGGCTCAAGAACATGTTGCCACGGGCGGATAGCGCGGGGATTGCGAATCCGTACCGATCGTCCGTCGATGAAGGCGCGAACGATATCCGGGACCAGCCTGTCCTCTGCCCAGTCGCCCCCGCCAATCACATTTCCCGCGCGTACGGAAGCAACGGCAACGCCGTGACGCGCATAGTCCTCGGGATTGAAGAACGAGTTCCGATACGCGGATACGACCATCTCCGCGCAGGCTTTGCTGTTGCTGTAGGGATCAAATCCGCCCAGGCGATCCGATTCGCGGTAGGGCCACACCCACTCCCGATTCTCATAGCACTTGTCTGTTGTCACCACGATCACGGCACGGACACTGTCGGTGTGGCGAACGGCATCAAGAAGGTTGGCCGTCCCCATGACATTGGTCGCATAGGTTCCAAGAGGGTCTTGATAGGAGGCGCGTACCAGAGGCTGAGCGGCAAGGTGAAAGACAATCTCGGGGCGATGTTCGGCAAGCGTCTTCCTCAGTAGTCCATTGTCGCGTATGTCTCCGATGAGCGAACGCATGCCGCTCGCGACGCCAGCGTCCTGAAAGAGATTGACAGGGGTGGGGGGCTCAAGCGACAGGCCGCACAACTCAGCTCCCTTTTGCTGCAACCAGAGCGATAGCCAGCCCCCTTTGAAGCCGGTATGTCCGGTCACAAAAACGCGCCTGTTCGTCCAGTTCATTCCCACACCTTCCACGGTGCCGCGCCCTGGTTCCACAGCGACTCCAGAGTATTTTTTTCATGGACTGTGTCCATGGACTGCCAAAAGCCGGAATGCTTGTAGGCGGTCAGTTCCCCAGCCCGCGCGATTGCCTCGAGCGGCTCTCGCTCCCAAATGGTCGCATCGTCTTTGAGGTACTCTCCCACCTTGGGGGACAAGACAAAAAAACCGCCATTGATCCACCGGGAGTCGCCCTTGGGCTTTTCAGCAAATGACAGGACCTTTCCGTTGCTATCGATTTCGAGGGCTCCAAACTTTCCAGCGGGTTGCACCGCTGTCAGGCTGACCATTTTGCCGCTCTGCTTGTGATGTTCAATGATCTCTGGAATATTCACATCTGCCACGCCATCCCCATAAGTGAAGCAGAATCTTTCTTCATTCTTCACATATGGAAGAACGCGGCGAAGCCTTCCCCCGGTCATCGTATTGAGCCCGGTATCCACAAGGGTCACGCGCCAGGGTTCGGAATGGTTTCGATGATACTCAATCTGGTTGTTCTCAAGGTCGAAGGTTACGTCGGACGAATAAAGGAAGTAGTTGGCAAAAAACTCTTTGATTACATGCCCCTTGTAGCCCAGGCAAATGACAAAATCATTGATTCCATAAGAGGAATAGATCTTCATGATGTGCCAAAGAATCGGCATTCCACCAATCTCGACCATGGGCTTTGGACGCAGCGAAGTTTCTTCGCTCAATCTGCTTCCGAGCCCACCTGCCAGAATGACTGCTTTCATTTCGTCCAGCTTCCTTCCATCGCGGCATCCCCTGATTTTGCATCGGGTCCCGCTCATTGCTCATGCCGGGGCGTGCCCGGTGAAGCGGCCTCGGCCAGCGTCTAAGAAACAGCTACAAGGCCTGCTTCAGCGCAGGGCTCTCAACCGTCGTGGCCCACTCAGTAGCCCATCTGTGGCACGGGCAGGTTCAATCCCGATCGCTGTTCGTCGCAATTCGCGCATAAGTGCAATTCCTGGCACTGTTTCCAGGGGTATCCTGAGAGAAAACCGTCGTAGGTGCAGCTCATCGAGAATCTACGAGCGAAGCGTGCGAACCCTACTTCACCAGTAACTCATTTTCGGCGATCAGCCCCGAGACTTGCAACCCGAAGCAATCGCTGATTTCCCTGAAGACTGAAACGAACGGAAAACTTGCCAAGCGGGATGGAACCGTTCCCGTTTTGGCAATAGACAAGAAAATCGAGACGACGATTGGAGTGTCGCTGATTTGAAGGCCCTGGCGTGTCCAGGCCGTTCTGGGCCGGTGTCTTTCGTTCTGAGCCCTCGATAACGCCTCACCGGGCGGGAAGCGATAGAATTTTTGTACATGTTCAAGGTAATTGTTCCGACGCTGAATGCAGCTAAAGATTGGCCAATGTTTGCGCGCTCCCTGCTTGGCAGCGTTGTGCCGGACCAGGTATTGATCATTGACTCCGAATCGACTGACGACACGGTGTCACTCGCAGCACGGGCCGGCTTTCAAGTTTGCTCTACGCCGCGCAGTGAATTCAACCATGGAGGCACCCGGCAGAGGACTGTTGAGATGTTTCCGGACGCTGAGATCCTGGTGTTTTTGACTCAGGATGCGGTGTTGGAGGGCGATGGCGCACTGGCGAGCCTGTTAACTCCGTTTACGGATCGAACCGTGGGTGCGGCCTATGGGCGGCAACTGCCCAGGCCAGGGGCGCGCGCGATCGAGGCCCACGCGCGAAGTTTTAACTATTCCGCCCATTCTGAAATCCGAACATTGGCGAGTCGAACAAGACTGGGCATCCGGGCCGCATTTCTATCCAACTCGCTGGCCGCGTACAGGCGCTCTGTATTGGTGGAGGTTGGGGGCTTCCCCACTAACGTGATCTTTGGCGAGGACACCGTGACGGCAGCCAGAATGCTGCTGGCGGGATACAAGGTAGCCTATGTTGCCGAGGCGCGCGCCTACCATAGCCATCCGTATTCGCCTGCGCAGGAATTTCGGCGGTACTTCGATATTGGGGTTCTGCATAGCCGCGAGGGCTGGCTGCTGAAGGAGTTTGGCCGCGTTGGCGGCGAGGGGAAGCGATTTGTAATCTCGGAGTTGCGCTATCTTCTGCGCCATGAACCATGGAGCGTTCCATCGGCATTTCTTCGCACATTGACCAAGTTGCTCGGATACCGCCTTGGACTGATGGAATCGAAAATGACGATCGAAATCAAGCGCCGGTTGAGCATGCACCCCAAGTTCTGGAAGAACTCGGAGCACTCCCGGCCCTAGGACTGCACAAACCTGAGGCTTGGGCGTGGCTTTGGGCTTTTGAATGCGTCATTTCCAAATCTTGTGTTCAAGATCGTATCGCAGAATTATGGTGGCGGGATTGCCGGCCACGACACAATAGTCGGGGACATCGCGTCTCACCGTACTGTTGGCTCCGATAACGCAATGCTTTCCGATGCTGACATTGGGCAGGATAACCACGCCGAACCCAATCAGCGTATTTTCGCCAATTTGAATTGGAGTTGGTTCCGTATTCAACCGGTCGCCTATTTTTCGCGGATCTTCCACATCGCGGTAGGGATGGCTTGTGTCCAGCAGGCAGCAATTTGGCGCAATGCTGACGTTATCGCCAATCGCTATTCTTGATGAGCAGACCAGGTGGAGGTTCTGCTCGATGTTTACGTTGCTGCCGATGATCACAGCGGGGTGAGATTTCTCGTCCAACACGATGGCTTCGATGCGGGCGCCCGGCCGAATCAGGGTGCGTTCGCCGATGGTGACGAAACGCGGATTGGATAACAGGAGTGGCTTGTAAATACGGCTGCCACGGCCCACGTGCGCACAGACATGGCGGTAATAGATGGATGTCTTGAGCAGCACGAAGGCGCTGCTGATCAAATTGAGCCGATCATGCCAGGGAGCGCGCAGGAGTCGAACAAGTTGTATGAATGGACTCATTCTTCGGGACCGGATTCCAATCAGCTTCTCCCGCATCAACGGACAGGTAGTCGCAAGTAGCGTATCATTAAAGTGGCCTTGACAGGAGACTGCTGCTGTTGGGTTGTGCGGTGTGCGTCTGAGACTCTTCTTAGAGAACAGAATATGTTCCTGGAACTCCAACTGCATGCAAGGAGGCTGAAAGTCTTGTTGCTTGAGGATTGCCTGTTGAAGTTATCCAGCGAGGGACGCCTGTTCGAGACGGAGCATAACTGCACGGGGCAGAAACTGACCTCTTCGGCGTGGCCGAGTAGCTTTCGTGATGCGAGATTCACTCAGTCAGTTTTCGAGGCCATGGTAATGCACGGGCAGATACCAGGAGCTATGAAATCGTTTTGGAGCAGTGTTGCGGATGCAATTGGCTGTTGGTATTGCTTGTCTCTTTCATCAACGACGAGTTGATCTCAGTTACGGAACTGAACAGGTGAGCGAACAGGTCGTTCTATCAAGGAACATCTTTGCATTGCAAGACACGACCGGAACTCCCTTCAAGAGGATTGCTTACGAATTGCTGTGAATCCCCGAATAGAGGAAAGTGCGCTTTTGAAAGTCTTGATCTCCGGCGGTGCGGGCTTTATCGGATCGAATCTGGCGCGTCATTTGCTGACCCAAGGTCACTCGGTCACGATTGCGGATAATTTCAGCCCTCAGATTCACGGCCAAAACTCAGATTTGCCTGCGGATTTGCGGCAGGATATCCGGCTCGTTCGAGGCGATGTGCGAGATGGGGACGTTTGGGAGAGTGCGCTTCCGGGGCAGAATGCAGTTGTGCATCTAGCCGCCGAGACGGGCACGGGCCAATCGATGTACGAGGTTTCGCGCTATGAGCAGGTCAATCTGGCAGGTACGGCGAATCTGTATCAGTGGCTTACATCGAACGCAAGACATGGACTGGAGCGGGTAGTTGTGGCATCTTCGCGCGCCATTTATGGAGAAGGCGCCTATCGATGCGCAACGGATGGTGTCATTTATCCCCGCTCACGGAGCACGGCCGACAAATCCGCGGGGCGCTTCGACCCTCTCTGCCCGCTGTGCGGCGGACCTTGCGAGTCGGTGGCCACGCCCGAGGATGCCCCTTTTCAGCCCTCTTCCTTTTACGGTCTGACGAAGCAGGTGCAGGAGCAGATGACAATGCTGTTTGGAGGGGTGCTGGGCATTCCCTCCTTCGCTCTGCGCTATCAGAATGTCTATGGGCCCGGGCAGTCTCTCAAGAACCCCTACACGGGCATCCTGGCGATTTTTTCGAACCTCGCGCGAAGCGGCAAACCCATAAACATTTTCGAAGATGGAGCGGAGAGCCGCGACTTTGTTTACATCGATGACGTGGTGCGGGCGACCGCAGCCTGCCTGGAATGCACTTCTCAGAGTACCCATGTTCTGAACGTTGGCTCGAACGAGCGGACCACGGTGATGCAAGTTGCAGAAGCCATCAATCGATTCTTCGGCGGCAGGTCCACGGTGACAGTGAGCGGTGCGTTTCGAGAGGGCGACATTCGCCACGGGATGGCCGATCTGAAACGCGCCATGGAACTGATCGCGTATCAACCGCAGTGGCAGTTCGACGCAGGGCTTCAGAATTTTCTGAACTGGGCCGCTGAAAGTGATCCGCAAACGGCCGGCTATGAAGACTCTCTCAGGGAAATGAAACAACGAGGCTTGTTGCATGAAAGCTGACAAGGGTCTGGATTCCTTGCTCGCTCTGCCGACCAAGTTTGTTGCAGGGAAGATTGGAGTCGTAACTGTCCTCTTCAACAGCGCCCGTGTGCTCGACGATTTTTTTGCGTCCATTGAATCCCAGGGCTACGCAAACTTTGCTGTTTACTGTGTGGACAACGCATCGCAGGATGGTTCCTCGCAATTATGCTCAGACCGCGGCGACCGCTATGTTGTGATTCGCAACGAGCGCAATCTTGGAGTGGCCAAGGGAAACAATCAGGGGATTAAGGCTGCAATCAGCGACGGCTGCGAGTACGTTCTGCTGTTGAACAACGATGTGGTTTTCGGAAAAGACCTGTTTCGTCAAATGCTGGAGGGAATGCACACTCATCTGGCCGACATGACAACGCCGCTTTGCTATTTCCATGAGCCGGAGAATCTTGTGTGGTGCGCCGGTGGAGGATTCAATCGGCTGGCGGGTAACCGGCAGATTCACTATGGAGAAGGAGTTGTCGATACCGGCCAATTCGATGCTGACAGGCGCGTGGAATACTCCCCTACCTGTTGCGTGCTTATAAAAAGGGGGCTCTTTGAAACAGTGGGACTGATGGATGAAAGGTATTTTGTCTATTGGGACGACACCGATTGGATGCTGCGCGCGAAAAGAAGCGGAGCGAGCCTGTGGTTTCTTCATACGGCAAAGCTCTGGCACAAGGTGAGCAGCCTTACAGGAAAGGCGTCTGAGTTCAGTGTTCGATTCACACACCGAAATCACGCCTATTACTTTTACAAGCACATGGGGTGGTTGCGTGCGGGGCTGTACAGCATGGGCTATCAAGCGATCTACCTGCTCTGCGCCCTGACCGGCATCCGCGAGAATGTCGCTCGATCGTCATTGCGCGCATGGAAAGAGGGGCTCGCGCTTTACCATTCAGCAATTTTGCAACAGCGCCTGAGGTGTCCAGGGCAATCGCTTGAAATTGTCTATGGCGTATTCAAAGGCATGGGTGACCTGCTGAACGCAGCTCCCGTGATTGCCGAGGAGTTGAATCGCGGACACAAGATCAAGTTGATGATTTTTGCGAAATTTGGCCTTGAAGACTTCCTTCGGCTGGTAGAGCTTGGGCCGAATCGCGGCAACCTGGAGATTGTGCATGTTCCGATTCCGGTGAGTATCGGCGCGATAAAGCAATTCATCTCACTCGCGTCCGCGCTTGATCCCGACCTCGTCTGGATATCTCCACATGCACCGCGAAAGGCTGCGAGTTGGAAGATTCCTTTGCTCTTCTGGCTCTTGAAATCTACGCTGTGGCGGGGCGCCTGCCTGGCTGGGGCAGACTCGGAACCGCTCTCATTCCTGTTTAACATCAAGGTCCCAGTGGATCGGGAATTGTCACTGCTGGAACGTGAGTATCGTAGCTTTGCCACCCTCAACGGGAACGACGTGGATGGGGTGCCACCACGAATCTCATTCATTGAACGGATTCAGAAATGCCGGGATCGGGAGCCGATCTACGATCTGCTGATTCATCCTGGCGCAAACGCGGCGAACCGAAGCTGGCCGCACAAGTATTACCCCGAATTGTTAGCGATGATTCCCGAACACTATAAGATTGCGGTGCTGGGGCTGCCCAAGGACATTGAGAATCTCCGCCAAATATTCCCTGCCGGCCGTGAAGTGAGTTTCTTGACCGGCACCCTGGAAGAGGCGATTACCGCAATCGCATCCGCACGCCTGCTGTTCACGATGGATAGCGGAAACGTGCACTTTGCCAATTTTCTTAACCTGCCAAACGTAGCTATTTTTGGGAAATCGGCGCCTGACAGCATTATCGGTACATGGGGAAGTGCGCTGCCCATTTATGAGCGCAAGTTCGACTGCCAGCCGTGCGGACGAGCGGTATGTACTCAGAAGGAAGTCTACTGCGTCAATTCCATTGCGCCGGAGACCGTGGCAAACGCCCTGTTGCCTCTGTTGCAGCAGGGGCATAAGGGCAGCGGTCGAATCGCCTGACGTCCAAGCGGGGGAGTGTGAATCGAAACCGCACTAAGATAGGATGTTTCCATGCGTGTTTCAAACCCACTGCTCTGGAAGTTTCCTGTTCCGGCATTCCTTCGATCGGATTCCAGCGGTGTCGACCAACTAAGCGGAGGAGAGAAACTGCTTCTGCTTGCAGTTATCGTCTCTGTCTTACTGGATATATTGACCAATATCTTCAATCCCAGCCCCGCGGTCGCCCCGCTCAAAGGGCTTCTGATGGTGCTTGTTGTCTGCAGTTTCAGGACTTTCTTCAGCTACCTGGTCACCTCCAGCTTCCTTGGCATATTTGCGCTGAGGGAGCTGAATATGTTCTATACCCAGCATGACGTCTATCTTGTGGGGGATCTGACCTTCTTTATGCGGATCATGTTTTTCATAACATGGTTACTGGTATTTCATGAGAAGAGAGATCGCCCGGGATTCTTGCGATGCGTGCTTGAAGTTTCCGTGGCCACTGCGGTCTTGAGTGTGTTCTGCCAGATAGCCGGCGCCCTGTTTCATATCGGATTTTTTCAGGCATATGGGGGCCGCCTTGGAAGAAGCGGGTACAAAGGACTATTCCTCGGAGAGAACGATACCAGCGTCTTTTATCTGATTCTGTTCATCGAATTCCTGCATCTTTGGCGCCAGGGCAAAAGGCTTTTTGCGCCGATCCTGCTGTGTGGGTTGATTCTCCTTGGCATGGGGTCAAAGACATCCCTGCTCGGCGCGCTGGTTGTTCCTATACTGTATTTCTTTTTTGTCCACACATTCCGCAGCCCGCTGATATTGAGCAGGTTTGCGATCAGACCGCGGCTAGCTCTATTGTGGACTGCCTCGATATGCGTAGCCGGAGCGATTGCATTCTTCGCTGTGTATCGAATCTACGACGTCTTGACCGCCATCAAGTACGATCAACTGCTGCGTGTCTATAAGGAAAGTGGCTTCCTCAGCAGCCTGCTCTCATTCCGGGACAAGAAAGCGATAGGTTACTTTCTTTCGATTGGTTCGCTTCCCGACGTGCTCTTTGGCTTGCAGGTTCGCACCAAGTTAACCGGGTTTCTTTGGGAAGATCCAGGAGTTTTCATGTATGAGATCGACCTATTCGATTATCTTGGACGAGTGGGGCTTTTGGGGGTTGTGCTGACGACTGGTCTGATTTGGAAATGCGCACGCGTTTGGGAATGGCGAACCAGAACGCCCGAGTTGAAAACCCTGTTGGTCACTGTTCTCCTTTTGGGATGTACGGTGGGGCACACGCTCATCTCATCCCAGAATGCTGTGTGGATTGGGTTCTTCATTGTGGCCTTTGCGCGGGACCTGACTTGGCCGAAGGGAGACTCATCGCGAACCGCAGATCGAGTTGCGGCCAGCGGGCCTGGTTCAACAAACGGTCAAGGCCAATTGCAAAATGGGTCCTCTCCCTATCTCGAGCCTGGTCGCAGTTTCGGATAAGCGCGAATCTCGATAGTCGTTCCGAAATCGTTCTTGCCGCCAGGCGCCAGTAACGGAAATTTCCACTGTTCAAATTGACCTGTGGCCGAAATCTCGATTCCCGGTCTTAGCATCCAGGTCATGCTTGCGGAAATATCGTCCAGGTTGCCGCCCTGCAGAAATGCCTTATCCACAGACATCTTTCGATAGCTTATCGAAGCCTTGTTGCGCGCCGAGAACCAATAACTGCTGGATAACTGGCCACCATCGCCTTGCCTGCCGATCCAACTGCCGAGAATCTGTCCATAGTTTGTGTAGCCCTGGGGGTAATGCAAATTTGAGTAATAGTAGGCTGAGTAAGTTTGCCCGGGGAGGTTTGTATAGACTCCCTCCATGCGTAGATCCACGTTTTTCAGCCTCGGCAGCCTGGGGATATAGATTCCTGGATCCATGGCATAGCGCCCCAGAAAGCTGCCTTGCACGGGATCGTTCCAGGCCATCGCCTCGGAGTAGAGAACGACACTCCTCCTGAAGCCCGGAGGATGATAGGCGAGGTTGAATTCCGTGACTCTCTTCCCCGGATCGACGGCCTGTCCATTGCCTCCGATTGAGAATGTGTGGAGGAACGTATTGAGATTCAGCGGCCGGCCATAGCCGGCGAAGATGGTGGTGTGAGCAAACCCAAGCTCGAAGCTGGCGGTAGGCTTGATGGAAAACGCCACGCCCCACATGTATGGAGGGGGATTCAGCGGCTGGCTTGCGCTGCCATAGAGAGTGAACGCGGGGCCAAGGCCGACGTAATGAATCCCGCCTTCGCGGGAAAAGAAGAGTTCAAAATTCCCCGGGCCCATCCAGCCGAGGATGCCGGGAAACTGGATGGGCTTAACCCGCGCAAGGCGTAACATAGGCATTGCTTCTGCGTTATTCGACAGGATGAGCGATGTGGATCTATCCGGCCCCCACCACAAAGCCTGCTGTCCGAAACTGAGTTGCCAGTTGGCAAGGTTGAGGGAAGCGTAGGCCTCAATCGGATGAAGCCTGCTGGTTGTCCCGACTCTAAGATTCCAGCCGAACGGTAGCGCGTCGTAGCCCGCTATGGTTTGCTGTGCGGCTGCGCTATAGGTTGGGATCGCTGCAGCGTATTGGAATTCACCACGGAAGTAAATGGAGAACCTTCCGCCCTCAGCGTACGCAGAAAGCCCACTTATGCCGTTGGCACCTTTGCCGTAAGGGCGTCCGAAGTCATCAGAGAGCGACTGCGCGAAGTGAAAGGAGTCGCGCAACGGGGTACCCGAAAGTTCAGTGTAGCGGCCATAGGTGCTTTCCAACTGGGCCGCCGCATTTCTTGCCCCGTTGTACACGGTCGTCTCACGGGCAAATTCTTTATCGAGGGCGGCGAGGACGAGCAAAGAAGTTTCGTCCGCCGCGTCCATATTCGAATGGGCCTCGGCCAGCAACCGCGCAGACTCCAGCCTGGTCCACGGACGCACGGTTGCAGAACTTGTTGGCAGGTAGCCGAGGGCCGCCATGCGATCGAAGGCTGGATAAACCCAACTGTCCAAGGGCACATAGCTTGAAGATTTGTACGCTGAACTTGCGGAATCATCACTGTCTTCATCCGGGGTAGCTTGTTCGGTCGCGGGCCCGTTTCGATAAGTTCCAAGGGAGGACGGCAGACCAGCAGCAGGTGGCGGATCCGCGCTTGATGAGACGCTCAGCAGATGATTGATGGGGAGCGGTCTGGAATCATCGTCGCGATGAGTCGCTTGCGGATGAGGCGCAGAGGGGATTTCGGCGCCTGTCGACAGTGCAGATTGCGCATGGGCGACACAAGCGATGGTGGCGAGCAACACTGACGCTATCCGATTCATCACTCCGACTCACCTGAAAGTGAATTGACGACGCAACTACCAAACCTGGCGCGGCTTCCTACATTCATTGCAGATAATATCCGTTGGTCGTTGGCTCTCACAGGGCCTTGCATGAGGCGATTGCCGACAGTTGCGAGCATGCTGCCAAGCTGTCCTGTCAAAGTTGGTCACTTAATCTGAGCTGCTTTGAAAGCGTGGCAGCGACGTTGGTTCAGATTGCTTTGGTCTTTGAAGAACCACCTGTTGAGTGTGCGCTTTTGCACGCGGCATCTCCGCAATTCAGGTGTTTGCTAGAACGAGTGTATTGCTGCGGCCCCAAGCGCCAGTTGGGAGAATATCTGCGTCGTATCGATGAAATTCTTAAGTGCTGTTGGACGCAGTGTTTTGTCCGGTACGACGAGCGTATCGCCGGCGTTCAGGCGGATATCTTCAAATGATTTTCCCCAGGCGCCAAGGTTCTTGATCGTCATGCGTCCAATCACCGAGCCGTCGGCACGGATGATGAAAGAACGATGCGCATCGGCATTGTGGGTTGCCCCGCCCGCCAGCTTCAGGTAGTAGCTAACCGTCCGCCCGCTGTGGTAAAGAAACGAGTTCTGATCGTAGACCGAACCAACTACATTGATTGTCACAGGCAAGGGCGGGACGATGAACCGATCTCCGTTTTCGAGGCTGATGGCGGGCAGGTCATTCATGTTTGACATGTCCGGTTTCAACTCGAAAACAATTCTGCCGGTGGCACGAATCTGGCTCAGACGAGCGACGAGATCTTGTCCAATTGTGCGCGAAGCAGCTACGTCCGTTGTGCCGGTTCCCGATGCGTTGCCGGAGATTGCCAGGGCCTGCGTGCCGCGTTCTGCTTCCAAGCCCATATTGCGGACATACTCATCGAGCCGTTGCTGCTGGAGGATTCTTGTAGACTCGCGATCAAATTCCGATCCATAGAGATATGCTTTTGTGGTGAATCCGCCCGCCCGTCGAATCACATCGCGCAACGTCTCTGCGGGCTGCACACTGTAGATGCCGGCATGCACGATCTCACCTTCCAGGTCGACATATTTTGTTTGCTGTTCAAGCGGAACATGGATATCGGCTTGCGAAAAGACTGTAATTGTGTCTGACGGTTGGAGGAGCAAATCCTGACCGGCGTCGTGGTTGAGAACGAGCTTCCCCAGGTCGAACGGGATGAGCGAGGTCTTGAGGGTATCCGGATCAAGGCGCTCAATCACCGCGTAGTCCCAATCGATATCGGGAGCCGATAAACGCACTTCGATTCGTTTTGTCTGTCCCGTGCTTTCTGGTTCTGATTTCTGCAGGGTCTGGGAGGCAATTGATCCACTGCTCCCGGCCTGGGCGGGACTGACGTAGCCGTTGGTGGACGGCTGCTGATCTCTGCCAGTCAAAGCTGAGGAGAGGGTCTCTTGCGTTACCGATGCAGTAAAGCCATTTGAATTCGATTCTCGCGCTGCCGGATCTCTCTGAATGGTAGCAATTAGGGGTTCAAACTCTGGGGAGGGAAGGCCGAGGTGGCTGCGCTTCCACCAGTAGTCCCTGCTCTCAAGTGAATCCCGGTCTGGAATGAGGTCGCTCAAATGCATGCCGGGATGCCAGTTGAAGCGACCCGGATTCGCAACATTGCCCCTCAGAGTTATAGTCTTCTGGTATGCGGGGAGAATGGGATAGATGCGCAATACGTCAGTGTCGTCAAGGGGCGAAGCCAAGCCTTTGGAGTCAAGGGGGAACTCCATTGCCTCGCGCATTTGGCCGGGGCCAACGCGTTCAAGGGATACGCGGGCGCTGGAGGACAGCGCGGTCATATTTCCAGCAGTCTCGATGAGGTCGCCAATGGTCTCGCCGTCGAGGAGTTCGTAAATGGCGGGCGTTGCGACGCTGCCGGTAATCGCCGCCTGGTGTCCGACTGGAGCGATATAGAGGACGTCTTCCGGAAGCAGATGGACATCGTGGGACTTGTCCCCGTGAAGGAGCAGGGCATACAGGTCGAAGTCGGCAATCGTCTTTCCGTCCCGCTTGAGCTGAATATGGCGCAGCGAGCCTTGTGGAGAGGGGCCGCCGCTGGCAAACAAGGCATCGACGAGCGAACTGAGAGCACTGACTGTGTAAGCCCCTGGGCGGCGTGCATGGCCAGTGACGTAGACCTGAATGGATCGAATCTGCCCGACATCCACCGAGAGGTCGAAGTTCTTGTACATTTTGGCAACGGCTGCGCGGAGATGCTGGTCAAGTTCGGCGAACGGCAGGCCAGCCACATGAAGGGTGCCCGTTTGAGGGAGATAGATGTCGCCGGAGCGATCTACGCGGAGATTCCCGCTGTAGTTGATCTGTCCCCAGATTCGAACCCGCAACTGATCGTCTGGTCCGATGACATAGTTTGAAGAAACTGGGGCCAGGCTGTTCGGTGAAAATGTGGAAGGAACATCGCGAAAAAGATTGACACCGTAAATGGGGAGAAGCTGGCCGGAGGTTTCCGCGACGAGTTTTTGGAACTCGGACGGTGGATCGAGCGGCAGAGGCCTGAGGCCCATCGTCTTTTGGCCGATCTGCTGTCCGACGAGAGTTGAGTCCTCCGATGCCCCGGCGCTTGTTCTCTGAATCGGCCGCAGGGAGAATCCGTCGGTTGATTGATTCTGGGGATTGGACTGACTCTGGCTCTGGGTGCACCCAACACTGGCGGCAGAAGGATCTGTCGGGCAGTCGGCCGAGTTACCCGGCTGAACGTCTGAGGTCTGGCTTCCGTCCGGATTCTGAGCGCAAAGTGCAACGGGCGCACACAGGAAAAGCAGCCCGAAGCACAAGAAGAGAGGTTTTGACATAGAGTTACTGATCTGCTCAATACTAGAGGATTCAACTGGCGAACCGCAAGAACACGCCGCATTCAGTATTGCTTCGCTTGCGTTGGGCGCTTTGAAGGCAACCCCCGTCTGGGGGACTCCCAAAGACGAGTGAAGTCATCAAATTCCGATGCGCATCGCCTCTGTCCTGCATTTGCCAGGCGCGAGCGAGGAGTTGCGACTAGCAGGCGCCCGTCTTCTTCAAGACAGCGGGAATGGTTTGTACCAGGATGTCGAAGTCTGTTCGCAAACTCCAATCCATGACATAGCTGGCGTCAAGGGCGGCCCGTTTTGGATAATCGATATTCGAACGCCCTGAGACCTGCCACAGCCCAGAGAGGCCAGGAGTTGCTGCGAGATAGAAAGGGAGCAAGTCGCCATAGAAGCAGGCCTCTGCCTCGATGATGGGTCGCGGCCCGATCATTGACATTTCACCACGAAGCACGTTGATGAACTGAGGGACCTCATCGAGGCTCCAACGGCGGAGAAAAGCACCGACCGCGGTGATTCTCGGGTCGTGTTGAGTTTTGCGTGTGCGGTAGGTTACGTGCTCATGGTGTGCGCTGGCCTCGCGCTTTGAACTTGACTCAGAAGGCGCTTCGCGCATGGAACGAAACTTCCAAATCCGAAAGGTTCGGCCGTAGCGACCAATGCGCTTTTCGCGGTAGAAAACCGGGCCCCGGGAAGTTACAAGGATTGCGGCGCAAATCATGAGTCCGGGGATTGCGAAAGCCAACAACATTGTGAAGGCAGCAACGGCATCCAAAGCGCGCTTAGCATATGCATAGCGCCATGAATCAACCGCAGCTTCTTTGCGATCGAGGTAAGCCGGAGAATAGAGATTTACAAGCTCCTGAACCGCACCGGACCCCTCACTCCCATAATTTTTGATTGCGACGAAACTCTCGTTCGACGACCTAACATCAAAACCATTCATATCATCCTCGTTCGAAGGTTGAATGAAACATGGCACTCGTGCAAACGAATGTGCAACTCGCAAGAGGGTAAGCGAAATCAGGCTTGCTAGCGTGAGGCTCCGTACGATTCGGCTTGCCAGCCTTTAGAAGAAATATACAACAGTGTTCCTTGCTCGAAACTTGCTCAAAATATGAAACAGCCATCTGGTTCTGGTCTACGGGAATTATAAATTATGCCGAGACTCGATTTGGGATTTTTTTCAACTTGACCATCAAAGATCTTGACTTTTCCTCAGCGATTCTGGATTGCAGCAGCGTGCGCGTCGTGAGTGTTTTAGAGCGTTTGTACGGCGCCCGGCGAACGGGGGGACAGGAGTTTCGCTCGAGATGGATGCCTAGATTCTGTTTTCATGCCCATGTGAAGATCTGAACAGGCAGGATGACTGCCACTCTGGCTCAGGTTGCCTATGTGCATAAAAAGCACATACTCAATCGATTGCGCAAAATGGGATGGGGCAGTGCTTTTGGGAATTCAAACTCCCAATCAATGGTCTGAATTCCAGGCCACGGAAAGGCCCGACTTTCGAAGTTCGAGCCGTATCCGGCGCTGAGCACTCAAGCTTCAGGCCGGTAAGTCTGCCTCGTCACGGGCTTATCACATATTGATGTGACAAGAGTGTCAGTCAGGCTGAGATAGATTCTTCGATGTCTCGGAGACGAGATATACGGTGGGCGGCGGGTTTTGTGGCGCCTGGGAAGAATGGGGTGGGTGCACAATCGGCAGTCGGGGTGTTTACTAATGCGCCGGGTGACAACGATCACAAGTACTGGGGTGTAACTCTTTTGTTTTCGAGTTATCGATGTCTAAGTCCTTTGTTTTTTATTGCGGGGGGTCATTTTTCGCGTAACTGTTTTATTGTCCTACGGCTGGCACGAAAGCGGGAATTTGCATTGTTTCAGGCTGCATTGGCGAGGGAGTTGCATCGATAGGAACGGGCTCTTTTGACGGTGCACCCTTGGGGTTAATGGCCTGCAAATCTGGCGAAGAAATCTTAAGTTAACCCGCAGTGGGGCCGGCTCTCAAATCGTTCTGGCTATTCGGGTTGGCCGTTTCAGGGCTCGGAGCGAGTTCGCCATTTTTCAGCTAGCTGCTTGTCGGCCAGAGCTTTTATGTAGACGCCGCCGACTACGGAGCGTGCCTGGAAGCCAATCTGGCGACCGGTTTTGGTGTCGTACCAGTCGGTGAGGGGGACGCGGCTGGGGCCCTGGTTGATCCAGATGCCGATGGGGGCGAGGATCTGGGTGAAGACCTCTGGCTTGTCAGCCAGGGTGGCGGTCCAGACCGACCAGTCGAGCTTGGTGTAGTCGGCGCGGTTATCGAGGGGCAGGCCGTAGAGGTTGAGGTGCTTGAGGTAGAAAGCCAGCTCGGTTTTGCGGACCTGGGGCGGAAACAGCTTGAGATCGAGGATCTGATCCCAGACCAGGTTGTATTTCTGGCTCCAGGTGCCGGGTTTGTCGAAGGCGAGACGGTAGTGGTCGCCCACGCCTTGATTTGTATCCAGGGCCATGGTTTGCCACTTGGCGGCCATGTCGGCGGCGAGGTGGGCGTATTGGTCGGCGACATCGGGCTTGCCGAGGGCACGGGCCATTTGGGCGTAGGC
>Ga0302278_10000642_pt1 | contig 44295 bp, 32 predicted proteins | sample III_Bog_N3_2_FD_194543 | JGI IMG/M metagenome (GOLD analysis project Ga0302278, IMG submission 194543) | Peat permafrost microbial communities from Stordalen Mire near Abisko, Sweden - III_Bog_N3_2 | ecosystem: Environmental > Terrestrial > Soil > Wetlands > Peat | place: Sweden: Abisko...
CCCAGCTCCACAATCAGCAGCGAAGCCAGCGTAAACGCAATCACGCCAACGGCGGAGAGGCTATCGCCCAGGTGGCTCCAGTAACGCGGCCACAAGTTCAGCACGCGGCTGGAGACGAAGGTAAACGTCACAGCGTAAGACCGCGCCATCCACTGCCAATGCTGCACGATCTGCCGGTTGCGCGCCGTGATGAAAGCCGCGGTGGTGCACACGATCCAAGCCGCGGCCTGCATCGACGTTCCCGGCAAACCGGGCCGTCCGCTGGCCAGAGCGATCCCCGTAAAAGCGCCCACAAACACCGCGATCACGTAGACGCGTCCCAGCACGCGATGCAACTTCCGGTGCCTTTCGCGGATCCGCGACGAGAAATTGATCGGCCCGATCACGAGCGCCAGGATTCCCGCCAGCGTATGCGGGATGAGCAGATGCCGGTCGCCGATCACCTGCAAGCGATAGGCGTGGTACATCGGGTAATCGGTCACCAGAAGAACTTCTGAAGTGATGAAAACAAAGAGGGTTGTGAGCCCAAGAAAAATCCAGAGCGCGGCTTTCAATCTGGACTGCCTCGAACTGGGAGCGAGCACCGCGGTAGTTACCATCAATCGCCTCTCAGTTGGTTAGACAGGCCGAGCGGCCGTGCGAGAGCGGTGGCTGCGAGAAGCTTCATCACTCTTAGTCTAACGAAGCTCGCTCGGGAGCGCGGAGAAGCGGAAGACGAGGCGAAGAAGTTGCATTTTTTGCGCGCGGGGTTGGGTGCGCCGTTAAGTGCCGCAGAATCAGGCGTAATGTTCGTTTTTCTGCTGCCAAAGAGGGGTCGAACGTTCGCTGGGGAGCTGCCAAATACCCCCGGAATGTTCGCCTGGGGCTTCGCGATTTTTTGAGACAAGTTGATCAGAATTGCGCGTATCAAGGGTGCGCGTGAAACGAGAATTTCGCGAATCAGCGCGCGCGTGAATAGAGAATTTCGCATCAACACGTCAAAACGGGGTTTAGAGCGTGTTTTCGCACGTGTTTTGGCATGTTTTGCATGCCAGTAAACGCTTTCCGGCGTCAATTTTCGGCCCGCGTAGCGGGCTTGCGGAGGCGCGAGGGTAGCGCCTTCCCGGATCTCAAAATCGGGACCGCAGGGCACGCCATTTCGGGGCGAACTTGCTTCCCGAAGAACCGGGCCGAGCGCCATTATTGAGGTCGCAGGGAGACGCTATCACGCGATTCCGCCCTTGCCATGTGCACCACTATGATGTAATGTGGTGCACATGGCGGAAGATTCCAATTTGACCGGTTTGCCCAAAAGCGAACGGTCCCCGCGGCTGTCTGTGACTATTCCCGTCGAGACCTACGACTCCCTTGAAAGAATTGCAAGGAAGAAGAAGGTGTCCCTTGCGTGGGTCGTGCGCGATGCAACCGAGAGGTATGTTTCAGACGAGCTTCCCTTATTCCGGGAGGCTCACAATGTTTAAGTCCAGCGCCGCCCGTCTCAGCTTCTACGAATTCTTCGCGGGCAGCGGTATGGTCCGTGCCGGATTAGGGGATTCTTGGACCTGCCTCTTCGCCAACGACTTCGACGGTAAGAAGGCAGCTGCATATCAGGAGAATTGGGGTGGCGCAGAGCTTCTGGTAGGAGATGTCGGGATGCTAAGGTCCCGCGATCTTCCAGGACGAGCCGACCTGGCGTGGGCATCTTTTCCGTGCCAAGACCTCTCGCTAGCTGGAATGGGTGCGGGCCTGAAGGGCAAGCGGTCCGGAACCTTCTGGCCGTTCTGGAATCTTATTGGCGACCTACACAAGGAGGGGCGGCGACCAGATGTTGTGGTCCTGGAGAACGTTTGCGGCGCACTGACCTCACACGAGGGAGCGGACTTCCGATCCCTGATCAACGCCCTAGGCGCGGAAGGTTATCGTTCTGGGGCATTAGTGATTGACGCGGCGCTCTTTGTTCCCCAGTCCCGCCCGCGACTTTTCATCGTAGGTATAAGGGATGACATCGAGATCGACCCCAGTCTTTTTTCGGAGAGACCCCAGACTCCGTTCCACACGAGCCGAATCACCGCTGCCTATAACGGGTTGTCGAAACCAACTAGGGCCAAATGGGTCTGGTGGAATCTACCCGCTCCACCCCCTAGACTATCTGCTTTTTCGAGCGTAATTGAGAGCGACATTCCGTGGCATTCGATCCGGCAAACGGAGGCGCTGTTAGCCCTGATGCTTCCCCTCCATCGTGCAAAGGTTGCAGCAGCCAAGAAAACGGGTAAAAGGATGGTGGGGACGATATATAAGCGAACTCGTCCGGACGAGAGCGGAAAGAGGGCCCAGCGCGCCGAGGTAAGGTTCGACGAAATAGCAGGGTGCCTTAGAACCCCCGGCGGAGGTTCTAGTCGGCAGACGATCATTGTCGTGCATGGTAACAAAGTTCGGTCGCGGCTACTTTCCCCGCGTGAAGCGGCACGGCTCATGGGCCTGCCTGAGGAATACGTCCTTCCAAAGAACTATAACGACGCCTATCGGCTGATGGGTGATGGCGTGGCGGTTCCCGTCGTGAGCCATCTATCTCGTTATCTTCTTGAGCCATTGGTTCAGTTCACCAAATCAAGAATTGAGCACGCGGCGTAGACTCCTCTCAGAGAAGAAGCAGGACTGGGAGGCCATCTGGCTACGGATTTCAAGTTTCGGCAGAATGCCGTCAGATCGCTCACAAATGCGATTGGAGTCTATGCGCTCTGCGACCTGGATGGAGTCCCTATATATGTCGGGCAGTCGAAAGACGGAATTCGCAACCGGGTATATCGCCACCTAACCTCGGCTCGCTCAGACATAATTGCAAACCGTCAGATCGATGTTTGGGAGATTGCATGGGTCTGGGCGTACCCCGTAAACACGAAGGAGGAGCTCGATCCGCTGGAGGCGCTCCTCTACCACACATTCAATCCACGGTCGCAGCTCATAAACGGCACGGTGCCTCCTATTCCGGACTCCCTTGAGAATGTACCTGAGCCTTTCCAGAGAATCCAAGTCATGCCCGATGCCGAGATCCTCGCCAAGCGCGACCCCGTGCAGCGCCTGCCGCGGCAGGCTGCTCACTATGCGCAGATAGTGGGCCATTTTCTCGAGGTGAAGGATTCAAAAGAAATCGCGAGAGCAATTGCTGCTCATTTCCAACGCCTCGCTAAATATCATCAGATGCTTCTTGGAATTGCCGACGCAGCTGCACCAGATGATGACCAAGAAGACTGACGCTGTCCGAAGCGCAATTATGCGCTCGGTGAAATCAACCAACACGCAGCCCGAAATGGTTGTACGCCGCATGGCGCATCGTCTGGGATATCGCTTTCGTCTTCATCGCAAATCATTGCCAGGAACTCCTGATCTCGTCTTCCCGCGGCTGCAGAAGGTTGTATTTGTAAACGGGTGTTTTTGGCATGGGCACGGCTGCTCAAGAGGAAATCGGACGCCCAAGAACAATCGAGACTATTGGGTTGCGAAGATTGCCCGGAATCGAGAGCGCGACAAAATTAACCGCGCTCTGCTTCGTGGCCAAGGCTGGGGAGTCTACGTTGTCTGGGAGTGCCGGATAAGGGACATTGATCTGCAAGACAGGCTGAACTCGTTCTTGGCATCAATTGGTGATGCCGGTAAGTAGTCCAGCGGGCGCTCAGATCGCGATTTTGGGGCCTGGGCCTCAACGACTCAGCGAGCCAGCGCCTCCACCACCGCCTCCGGATGTCGCGCAATCACCGTCAGACAAGCTCGCGCCGCGCGATCCGGACGCCGCCGTCCCTGCTCCCAATCCTGCAAGGCGCGCGGGTCGAGTGCGAAGCAGCGCGCAAACTCCGCGCGACTGAGGCCGGTGGCCGCCCGCACTGCGCGCACATCCACTTCCAGCGGCAGCGAAACCCGGCATAGAAACCTTGAGCGCAACTTTGGTCTGGATGCGGGGTCTAAGTCGAGTAATCCGATTTGGGCGTTGGAAAGCGATGCCAATTCCCCTTTGGCCGTTTTCTTGCGATCTGGCGGTAGGCTGCGGCAGGGCATAGCCGTGAATACTCTTTGCAGCTCGCTCGCGAAGGCTGTTCGGCCATCGTGATCAGTGGGTCTGTCGTCTATCGGTTGCGATTGGATCCCTGGGTCACGCAAGCTGCATCCTGTGTCACGGGGGGATTTGTGCTTCTGAACAAGCTTGAATCTGGCTTCCTGCTGTTCCAAACGCAGCAAGGATTAGTTGCCGTGGAACCCTCCTTTTGGCAGCGCGTTTATCTGCTCTGGACCTTCCGCAACTTTCGACAGCTCTCGCTTCCCCTGTTGAACCCGCGCCAGACTGCGCTGATCAACAGTCTTTTTCGCGAGAACGCGACGGTGGTTTCGGATGAATACGAGCCATCGCTGGAGATCGGCGTAGTTGAGAACTTTGTGTCTCCGGCGATCGAGATCGGCGCTTCGCTGGCCGCGGAAACTGACGTTTCGCCGGCAGTGAAAGAGGAGCTGCTTGAGCAAACGGCCGAACCGTATGTCGCGCCTGCGGCAATTCCGATCGCAGCTGCGCCTGCCATGGAGGCCGATGTGCCGCCGACCGTGAAATGGGAAGAAGCAGAAGAGGAAGGCACTCGAATCGATGGTGCGGAAATTGCGCCCAATGATGATCTGGACCGTTCTTTTGCGCCGACAAGCTCTTGGTGGAGACTTGCCTCGTCGAATCTTGCAGAGTCCGAGCCGGCAGCGTCTCGATTTCAAGTGTCGAAAATTGGAATCTCCATGTTTGCAGTCGCGATCGGGGCGTTGTCGCTGTCCGTGTGTTTCATCGTTGCATTTCATCGAATCGGGGCCGTACCTGACCCGCAGGCGCACAGTTCGCCCCCGCAGCCCACCTCGCCAGACTCTCCTTCTGTGTCCGGACCAACTTCCATCGCCGAGAATCCCGCCACCGTGCCTGATGGGCCTCCTCAAGCTGGCGATGCCCCGGACCCTGCGGTCAAGCCGCCATCGGCGAAGGAAGCATCGTCGATCCCTGCGACGCACCGGATGATGACACCGGAACATGCATCTCGCAGAACGACTGCGCGTGTCGCGTCGAGGTCAAGCGGAGGCTCGCATGCTGCGGCGTCATCGCGGGTTCCGACGTCGAAATCGACTCGCCGAATGACCTTGGTGCCTGCGTCCCGTGGAGCTATGCCAGGTTCCGCGCAGAGTTATTTCGATTTGGCCAACCAACAGATGCACAAGGGCAATTACGCGGCAGCAGCAGCTAACTATAGACGGGCCTGGCGAATCCAGCAGAATAGCGCTGCCGCCAAGAGCCGCCTGGTGCGCGCTCGGCGGGTGTCCTCGGTCTCGAAGTCTCAAAAACCACACTGAGGGTGCTCCCGGTCCCTTGCTCTCGGGGACCGGGGGAGACTCCGGACCTCAACGGGCAGGAAGGTGGCCGACCTCTGATCCCTGATCTTCGGTCTCTGATCTCCGCATTTGTACCGAATGCGTCTTATTCTGCCTGCAAAACAGCCCAAGTGGCCCTGAAACACGCTCCGGAGCCTGTTTTGCGTTCTGATGGGAAATTTTGTGGTTTTTGCTTTTCTTATTTGGTCAATTTCACGGTTTTACTCACCAATTAAATGGCCAATTTCAAGGTATTCCCCTCCGAAAATCGCAACCTACCGAGCGAACATTTGCGGGGGTGAGTGACACCGCTCAAGCGAACATTTGGCCGGGTCAACGCACCAAATAGACCATCATTTGCGTTGATTCCAGGTAACTTCCATGATTTCAGCAGCGAGAAGAGAAAAATACGCGCAAATCGACCGCCCGCCGCACACTCCACACTCACACTCACACGTCGCACGGACCACCGATCTCTGATCTCTGTTCTCTGATCTCTGAGAGCTACGGCGCCGCTTCGGTCAGCGCCTCGGTGTGCTTGCTCATCTTAGCGGTGCGGGCTATCTTGTCCCAATTGAAGGGCTTGCCGTCGATGGCGCGCTTGAGGGTCTTGAAGAGTACGACGGAAAAGACCTGCCTATAGGCGAAGCGCTGCAGCCAGATGTGGAAGAGCAGCCAGCCGTCTCCCTTGTTGGCGGGATGGCGGCGCTCCAGGCTGAAGGCCAGCGACGAGGTGATGAAGTCGATGAGCAGGAAGGCCCCGAAGTAGGCCAGCAGCTTCTCAAAGCTCGCCGCCGAGGCCGCCTCAGGGTGGTAGTGGCGATCGACAAAGTAGTTGACGATGCCGGCCGCGAACATGATGTCGATGAACGGCGAAACCAGCGGCAGCAACATCTGGAAAATGAGGATGTTAGGCAGTGCGAAGAGGCCCATGGCCTTGTTGCGCACAAAGGCGGCGCGATGTTTCCAGACCGCCTGCAAGGTGCCGAAGGACCAGCGGAAGCGCTGGCGCATGAGGCCGCTGGCGTTGATGGGCGCCTCAGTATAAGCCAGGGCGCGGTCTTCGTAGTCGACTTTCCAGCCCGATTCGAGCAGGCTCATGGTGAGGTCGGCGTCTTCAGCCACGGTGTTGAGCGGGTATCCGCCGGCTGCTTTTACGGGCGCGGTGCGCCATGCGCCGATGGCGCCGGGAACCACGGTGATGACATGAAAGAGGTTAAGGGCGCGGCGCTCGAAGTTCTGGCTGGTGATGTATTCCAGAGCCTGCCAGCGGGTCCAGAGGTTGACGCGGTTGCCCACCTTGGCGTTGCCGGCGATGGCGCCGATGCCGGGATCTTCAAAGTGGGGAACGAGCTTGGAGATGGCGTCGGGAGCGATGACGGTATCGGCATCGATGCCGATGTAGACCTCCTCGGAGATGCGCTCGAGGGCGTAGTTGAGGGCTGCGGCCTTGCCTTCATTGGGTTTAGTGAGCACCTGGAGACGGCCCGCGGAGATTTCCTGGGCGTAGGCGCCGGCGGCCACTTCAGCGGTGCGGTCGCGGGAGCCGTCGTCGATCACAATGACGCGCAGGTTTTTGTAGTCGGAGTTGAGCACCGAGCGAATGGTGCGAACGATAACGGATTCTTCGTTATACGCGGGAATGAGAACGGCAACGCGAGGGCAAAAGCCGGGCGAAGCCTTGCTGTGAGGCCGCCGCAAGCGGTCGATGATGGCAAAGATGCCGACAATAATAAGCCGCGCGCTCATGAGCACATCGCCAACAAAGAAAACCATAAAAATAAAATTGCTAATAATATCCACCGCCGAAAAAGCGATGGAGTCAGGAAGGGTGCGTAGGTGCTGCCAGAAGGTGAGCGGGGGCATGACCTGGGCGGAGGTTTTGCCCATGAGCGCAGAGACGGGAACGATGGTGTAGCCGTGGGCGCGTAGGGCATCAATGAGCGGACCGAGCGCAGCCACAGTGGCGGAGCGGTCGCCGCCACCGTCGTGCATCAGGATGATGGAGCCCTGGAACTGCGGCTTGGTTTGCATGTTCTGCAACTGTGTGAGGACCGAGTCGATGATCTCCTGGGGCTTTTTTCTAGGATTCTCGTTCCAGTCGTCGGTGTCGATTTTGCTGCCGATGATGGTGAGGCCTTCCTGCTGGATGCGCCAGGCGGGCTCGGCCTCGAGGTCGGTGTCGGGCTCTTCGTCGATGTCGTAGGGCGGGCGGAAGTAGAGCGGCTGGATGCCCAACTTGCTCTCAAAGAGGCGCTCGGTGAGTTTCACCTCAAGGTCGAGCTGGCGCGCGGATATCTCGCTGATGTCGGGATGCGTCCAAGTGTGATTGCCGATTTCGTTGCCTTCGCGGATGATGCGCCGCATGACGCCGATGTTGTCGGCAGCTTCTGAACCGATGAGCATAAAGGTGCCGGTGGCGTGATGCTGCTTGAGGACGTCGAGAATTCTGGGCGTCCACTTGGGATCGGGACCGTCGTCGAAAGAGAGCGCAAGCTCATGGGGATGGTAGCCGTACTGCTGGTCGACCCAGGGGTGCGGATACACGTCCATATGCTCGTCGACAATGAGCTTTTTGCGCGGGTCGGGCTCGTCGGTATCCACTTCCAGGGTGCGCTTGCCGGGCTGGGGCTGGCCTGTGATGCGCAGAATGTCGCCCACACCCTGGGTGTCCACGTCATGGCCGGGCTCGACCGGCGAATTTCCCAGCGCTTCGAGCGAAGATGAATCCGTCGGCCGGTCCCAGATATTCCAGAGTGAACTGTCTTCTTCGCCTAGGCGCCAGAGGGCAAAGGTCTGCAGGCCGAGTTGACGCGCGGCACGCATTTCGTCGAGAAGCGAAACGGCATCGAGGAACCAGACCACGTGACGCTGGCTGGCGTCCTCGTCTATGTACTCGAAATGCGGATTGAGGGCGTCGTAGTCGAGATCGAGATCGGCGTCGGCGTCGGAGGCGCGCTCCCAGGCGTCGGAGACGGAGAGATTGTCGGTATTGAGTACCTTGGGCTTGGGATGATGGGAGTCCTTGGGGTCGGGAATGGAGAGCGCCCAATCGTAGCCGTAGTTACCCACACCGCAGATGAGCTTGTCCTTGGGTACCACCTTGAGCACGCGGACCAGATTGGCGATGAACCAGGTCTGGCTGGCGATGGGGCCGGGATCGCTGGTGGTCTGATGCTCGTCGTAGTTCATGAGCATGATGCCGTCGGAATTGGCGGCGATGGTCTTGAGGTCGCTGTCGCTGGTGGCCACGGCGGCGTTGACATAGAGACGCAGATTGCGGGCGCGCATGTCCTGATAGAGCGCCTGGATGAAGCTGAGGTAGGCGGGCGTCTGATCGTCGGAGATGCTTTCAATATCGAGCGAGAGGCCGCGATACACGGGATACATGGCGAGAAAGCGCATGATTTGCTGGCGGAATGCGGCGCTCTTCTGCGGGTCCTGAAGCACATCGCCGACGCCTGTATCCCACTCCTGAGTGTGGGGATTGAAATTGTTGAGGGCAGGGAAGATTTCGGTGTCGGTGTGAGCCTTCTGAATGACCTGCTTTACTTTGTTCAGGTCATCGGGATCGTGTACGGTGGCGCCCTGGATGACGGGATACTCGCGCAGGTTGTCGCCGCTCATCATCATGAGGGCGCCCTGCGGGGAGTCTACGTGCAGCCACTGCGGAAACAGCATGTCGATCTGGTGCACATGTTCAATGAGCGAGGAGTAGCTGGCCGCGTCGTCCTGCACGTAATAGGCGGCGCGCAAACCTTCACCGGTATTCAAGGGAATTTCAGAAGGCTTGCGCTTGGTTTTGCGGCGCGCGGGGCGCTGGTTTTTGGCGTTGCGGAGAGCAGAGGTGTCGGGGAGTGCCTTGTAATTGTGGCGGGGAAGGGGCAGCAGCAACTCCGGGAGATGCTGGCCGCGCAGCACATTGAAGATAAAGCCGGCGACCACCAGGGTGGACAACACGGCTGTTATATCCAGAATGCGGCGCAGACGCTTCCAGCGCTTGCGTTGCGGGTCGTAGAAAATTTGCCGATCGGGCATGAGAAGTTTAGATGACTCCGGCGCGAAAAATCGCGCAAAAAAGGCCACAGCACCCACCAGCTGACCGCCCCGGCGCAACATCTGCAAGGCGCGCAATCCCCGGAATGCCGTACGCTGCTATACAGTACGAATCGTATGGAAGCTGCCCGAGAGAGTCAATTGACAGCCCGGTTGCGAGCCCGCTTGCAAGGCTCGCTGCGCATGTCGGCGCGCAGGGTGGCCGGGTATCTGCGACCGGCCCTGCCTGTGGCGCTTGCCCTTTGCGCGGGCCTGGCGTTGCGCCTTTGGATGCTGGGGAAACTATTCGACATTGACGGCGACATGCTGATTTACGGGGACCTGGCCAAGAATCTCTTATTGCATGGCCGATATGCCCTGACCGTGCCCGGCGGTGCGGTCTATTCGACGCTGATCAGGCTGCCGGGCTACCCGGTGTTTCTTGCCTTGTGCTTCAAGATCTTCGGAATGGAAAACTACTTTGCCGCGGCGTGCGTGCAGATTGCCCTGGATTTGCTGGGCTGCCTGCTGCTGGCGGGGTTTGTGCGGCGGATTGTGCCCCGGCGCGGGCAAGCCGCAGCGCTGATCACTCTCTGGTTGGCCGCGCTATGCCCCTTCACTGCCTCGTACACGGCGGCTCCGCTTGCGGAGACGCCCACACTTTTCATGCTGGCGCTGGCCATGTGGGCGATGGCGCGGTTCCACGACGATCCGCGCTGGGTGAATGCGCTTTGGTTTACGTTTGCGATTGCTGGGGCGGCGCTATTGCGCCCCGACGGCGCGCTGGCTGCGGTGGCTTTTGCGCCGGAGTTGATTATGGGTCTCGCGCGCCGGTATCGCCGGACTCTGGGCCTTCAGCGACCAGGTGCGGGCCTGGAGGCCCACTCGACAGCCGGTCTGGAGACCGGGACTACATCGATAGTCCGCATGGCTGTGGTTTGCGTGCTGCTGGCGCTGACGCCCTTTGCGGTGTGGACGGCACGGAATTGGCGCGTCTTTCACGTGATTGAGACCCTGGCGCCGCGGCTGGCGACCGACCCCGGCGAAAGCACCAATCCCGGATGGGAGCGCTGGGTGAAGAGCTGGTGCCTCGACTTCATTTCGACGTACGAGATCTATTGGAATGTGCCAGGGGACAAGCTCGATGTGAGCGAATTGCCCAACCGCGCCTTCGACACGCCCGCGCAGTATGCCGAAACCGCGACAGTGGCCGCCAACTACAACAGCCACGGCAGGGCGCTGACGCCCAGAATCGATGCGGGCTTTGAGCGCCTTGCGGAGGAGCGCATCGCCGCGCATCCGTCGCGCTACTATTTGTGGCTGCCGCTGGGGCGCGTGGCCGATATGTGGCTGCGCCCGCGCGTCGAAAACCTGAACATCGACCTCGACTGGTGGGTCTACGCGCATCATCGCGCGGAGACCGAGTTTAGCTGGGCCTGTGCGGGGTTGAATGCGTTTTACCTGCTGCTGGGGATTATTGGATTGCGCATGCGGCCGCGCTTCTGGGGCGCGCTGCTTGCCTATCTGCTGTTGCGCAGCGCTTTGCTATGGACCGTGCAAGCGCCCGAGACGCGCTACACGCTGGAGTGTTTCCCCATGCTGTTTGTGCTGGGCGGGGTGGCGATTGCGCGGCTGATGGACCGGCCTTATTTGTCGAAATTGAAGGCGGTCCTGGGCAAGGGTTGATTCACCTTGATGTTGGTGTAGTGGCAGACATAGGATTGCCCTTGGCCTTCGTCGAAGATCACCTTGAGACTGACCGCGCGGGCAGTGTCCATCCAGGCAGTGACCTTGACAATGTTTTTGCGCACGTTTGGATCTTTCGCCACGAGCTCCAGCTTGTCGGTTAGGACGCCATCGATTTTTTCCTGACCGAGATATTTGATTGTCCACTTCTGCTCGAGGTCCTTGCCGCTGGCGCCGAAGCCAAGCATCAAATAGCCCTCATACTTGCTGGCCTGGTCGTAGGGCTTGGCGTCCTTTTCCTTGCCAGTATCGGAAACGCGCAGCGTGCCGCCGGAAAAGATGTAGGCTTTTCCCGTGGGCCGGCCCTGGTGCGCTGTGAAATGAACGGCCATCTCGAAGTGGCTATTGCGCTCGTAGTAGGCGGTTCCGGTCATTACATCCGTGTCCGGAATCGGGTCGGTCTGAATGCTATCGAACTCGACGGTAGCGGTGGCGGTGTGAAAGCCAACGGCCCCGGCATCGAGCTGCTTGAGCACATTGGCCAAATCCTCAGCGTGTGCGGGCCGAAGCGGCAGAATCGCAACTGCAACGAGCGCGAGGAATACAAGATGAGTGCGTGAATGCATGAGGTTCCTTAACTGATTGGACGCAGAATGGGGCCCGTAGGATGGAAAAAAGAACCTAGCGGTGCGCCCAAATTTGCCAGGTCAGATTTCCCCGGGCGTCGGTGACGGTCTGCCACTTCTCCACGAAGACGGAGTCGCCCATCACTGGCTCGATGGCCTGACGCAGCGCCTTTTTGACCTGCTGGTTGGAGGCGCCCACGGGAATAGTTACATCCGAAGCCTGCACCGTGACGATGACGCCGCGGCCGTTACCAACCACCTGCATGGGATGCGCGGGGCCCCCGGAAAGCGGCGGCTTGGCGCCGTAATCCCATAGATGCGGGGTGATGAAGATGAAGAGCAGGATCAGGGTGACCATGATGTCGAAGTGGATCGATCCACGGGAATAGGTCCAGTAGAAGTAGCTGTGCAGAATTTGCTTGATGCCGCGCCGGGGCTGGGCGGTCGCGCCAACAGGGGCGCCATTGGATGAAGCAGATGCCATCAGGACTCCCTCACAATCTTATCGAGTCCGCCCATGTAGGGGCGAATGGCCTCGGGAATTTCGACCGAGCCGTCGGCTTGCTGGTAGTTCTCAAGAATCGCCAACCAGGTGCGGCCTACGGCCAGGCCGCTGCCGTTGAGCGTGTGCACGAATTCAGGCTTGGCCTTGGGGCCAGACGGCCTGTAGCGAATATTGGCGCGGCGCGCCTGGAAGGCGTCGAAGTTGGAGCAGGATGAAATTTCGCGGTAGAGATTCTGGCCCGGCAGCCAGACTTCGAGATCGTAGGTCTTGGCGGAGGAAAAGCCGGTGTCGCCGGTCGAGAGAAGAACGCGGCGGTAGGGAAGTTTGAGCGCTTCGAGAATCTCTTCGGCGTTGCGCGTCAGTTTTTCGTGTTCGGCGTCGGACTCTTCGGGGCGTGTGAATTTTACCAGTTCAACTTTCTGAAACTGATGCTGGCGAATGATGCCGCGGGTATCTTTACCAGCGGCGCCCGCCTCGGCGCGGAAGCACGGCGTATAGGCTGTGAGCGAGATGGGCAGCCGCGCTTCGTCGAGAATTTCGTCGCGGTAAAGATTGGTGACGGGAACTTCGGCGGTGGGGATGAGCCAGTGGTCGTTGTCCTTGAACTCGCCGCGCGCGGCGGCATCGGCATCGGCATCGGAGCAGCGGAACAGGTCCTCGGCAAATTTGGGCAACTGGCCGGTGCCGAAGAGGGATTTGGAATTGACCATGAAGGGCGGCAGGACTTCTTTGTAGCCGTGCTTCTGGGTGTGCATGTCGAGCATGAAGCCGATGAGCGCGCGCTCGAGGCGGGCTCCAGCGCCCATGTAGACGGCAAAGCGCGCGCCGGAGAGTTTGGCCGCGCGTTCGAGATCGAGAATGCCGAGGGATTCGCCGATCTCCCAATGAGGCTTGGGCTCGAAGTCGAATTTTTTCTGCTCACCCCAATGTTTGACGACTTTGTTGTCGGCTTCGGAGAGGCCGGTGGGGACTTCGTCGCGGGTGAGGTTGGGAACGCGGGCAAGAGATAGGCGCAACTGCTCGTCGAGGGCGGCGGCTGCTTTGTCGAGTTCGTCGAGTTTGTCTTTCAACGCGCGGGTCTCGTCCATGACGGCCGCGGCTTCGTCATTCTTGCCGGTTTTTTTGAGCGCTCCCACCTGCTGCGAGAGCTCGTTGCGGCGGGCCTTGAGCTGTTCCGATTGCGTGATGGCCTCGCGGCGGCTCTTGTCTAGGGCGCGAAAATCGCCGAGCAACGCGGCCGGGTCGGCACCGCGCGCGCGCAGCTTTTCTTCAACCAACTCCAGGTTGGCGCGAACAAAAGATAGGTCGAGCATTCTTCTACTAGTTTACTCGACGGCCTTTGACGCCGGCTGCGCGTTGGCCTCGGCAGTACCGGCCTGCGTTTGTTCCTTCCAGCCGGGGAGATTCGGGTCGCCGATGATGAGGCGTGCGCCACGCGTGAAGTTGAAGTAGGTCCAGGCCCAATTGATCAACACTGAAATACGGTTGCGGAACCCGATGAGAAAAAAGATGTGCACGGTGACCCACGTGAACCAGGCGGGGAAGCCGCTCATGTGGGCTTTGAAGGGCCACTTCACATCGGCGACGGCGGCCATGCGTCCGATGGTGGCCATATCGCCCTTGTCCCAGTAGCGGAAGGCTGGGCGCGGCTTGCCGGCGAGATCGGCGGCGATGGTTTTTCCCGCGTGATCGCCCATCTGCATGGCCGGTTGAGCGACGCCGGGGGTCTGGCGGCCGTCCTGCTCGAAGTGGGCGAGGTCGCCGAGGACAAAGACCTCGGGCAGCGCAGGTGGATTGAGGCGGTCGTCGACCAGGACGCAGCCGCGGCGGTCGAGTGGCGCGCCCAACAGCTTGCCCAGGGGCGAGGCCGCGACGCCGGCGGCCCACAGCGTGACCACGGCTTCAATACGTTTTCCGTTGGCTTCAACCCAGCCGGGACCGACGCCGGTAACCTGCATCTGCGTGTGGACTTCGACGCCGAGGCGGCGGAGCTCAGCTTCAGCTTTGGCGGAGAGATCCTCCGGGTACGCCGCCAGCAAGCGCGGGCCGCCATCGAGCAGCATGACGCGGCTCTTGGTGGGATCGATGTGGCGGAAGTCGTGGCGCATGTAGAGCTGCGCGATGTCGCTAATGGCGCCGGCAAGTTCGACCCCGGTGGGTCCGCCGCCGATGACGACGAAATTCAGCGGCGGGTGGGAGCCCTGCTCCAGCATTTGGCGCTCGGCCAGCTCGAAGGCCAGCAGCACGCGGCGGCGAATCTCGGTGGCGTCCTCGATAGTTTTGAGGCCGGGCGCGAACGGCTCCCACTGATCGTTGCCGAAATAGGAGTGCGTGGCGCCGGTGGCGAGGACGAGATAGTCGTAGGGGAGGCGGGAGCCGCTGGCCAGTGTTACCTGCCGTGCGGCAACGTCGATGCCGACCACCTCGTCCATGAGCACCTCAGTGTTGCTCTGATGGCGCAGGATGGAGCGGATGGGCTGGGCAATGTCGGCGGGCGAGAGCACGGCCAGCGCCACCTGATAAAGCAGCGGCTGAAAGAGATAATGATTGCGCCGATCGACCAGGGTTACATCAATGGGTAAGTGCGCGAGCCCTTTGGCCGCGTTGAGACCGGCGAAGCCTCCGCCGACTATGATTACGCGGGGGCGGCGCGGCGGCGCTTGCTTGTAACCGGGCGGATTGGTGAATTCACCCAATGGCGGACCTCGCTACTGAGAAGATGCGCGAGAGGGCCGATGCGTCACAGGATTCAGGTGAAAAACCGGCGGGAAGTTAGAGGGCTGCGGTAGCATCCAGCTATGATTGCGGGCGTTTCCTGGGTATGGTGGGTGGGGTTTCACGCGGTGGTGGCGGCGGTGCTGCTGGCGGACTCGTTTCTGCCCGGCCACCGGCGCGAATCGCGGCACGCACAGGCATTCGTGTGGGTGGGAATTGCGGGTTTGGTGCTGGCCGCAGCGGGGTTTGCCTGCTGGATCGCCGTGGCCCAGGGACGACAACCGGCGATCGAGTTTACGGCCGGGTACATGATCGAAACGTCACTGAGCATCGACAACCTCTTTGTGTTCATGGTGCTGTTTCAGGGGTTCCGGATCAGCCCGCAGCGGCAACATAAGGCGCTAATGTGGGGCGTATGGGGCGCGTTCGTGCTGAGGGCACTGTTTATCGCGGCGGGTATCTCATTGCTGCGGCGGTTTGAGTGGGTCACCTGGGTCTTCGGATTGTTTCTGCTTTATATGGCGTGGCGGCTGGTGCGCGGGGGCTCGGCGCACGCGGCGATACCGGAGTGGATTGTCCGCCTGCAGCCGGCTAAGGGATCGCTGCTGCCTGTGATTCTGGCCGTCGAATTCACCGATCTGCTTTTTGCCACCGATTCCATTCCGGCGATTCTGTCGATCACGCACAATCCGTTTGTGGCATACACGTCGAATGTGATGGCGATTCTGGGGCTGCGCTCGCTGTATTTTGCGCTGTCCGGAATGCTGGAGCGCTTTCGCAATTTGCATTATGGGTTGGGCGCGATTCTGGCCTTTACGGCGCTGAAGATGCTGGCGGCGCGATGGATTGATGTCCCAGCCACGATTTCGCTGGTGGTGATTGGCGTGATTCTGGCGGTGTGTGCGGTGATGACGGCGAGGGACCGAGCCACCCCAGTGAGCAAAGACCGCTCACCGGGGACCCCGGCAGGGACCAAGGGGCCGAGGGAACAAGAAAGCTAATAAGCGCGGGACTACCACACTTCGAAGCGGACATTGCCATCGCTGCTGAAGACGGAGTGCTTGCGGAAGTTCGCGTCGTCGTGGCGGGGATGGTCGGAGCGGAAGTGGGCGCCGCGACTTTCGGTGCGGGCGAGCGCTGAAATGAGGATGGCTTGGGCCGCGCGGCTCATGGCTTGGGCTTCAGCGAGTCGGCGGCTGGTGCGGCCGATTGCGGCGATTTCGGCGAGAGTGGATTCGGTTTCGGCCTGTGCGGCCAGGCCGTGGCGCAGGGAAGATGCTTCGCGCAACAAGCCGGCGTTGGCCCACATGGAGGCTTGCAATGAGGCGATGAGAGTCTCGAGGCGCTGGCTTTCGGCCTGCGAAAGGTGCTGCGGAACTGGACCAAGGTCCGATGCGTCTGAGGCGGAGGCGAGCGGAAGCGCATCGGCAAGCATGGAGCGGGCGGCGCGCGCGCCGAAGACGAGACCTTCGAGGAGAGAATTCGAGGCCAGGCGATTGGCGCCGTGCACGCCGGTGCAGGCGGCTTCGCCGGCGGCGTAGAGGCCGGCGAGCGAGGTGCGGCCGCCGAGATCGGTGCGGATGCCGCCCATGAGGTAGTGCGCGGCGGGGCGGACGGGGATCAAGTCGCGGCACAGGTCGAGGCCGTACTGCGCGAGAAATGCGCTGATGCCGGGGAAGCGCGCGATGAGGTCGATGTTTTGCACGTGGCGCATGTCGAGGTAGACGGGACAGAGCGGGGCCTGCGGATCGAAGGGATCGGCGAGGCCTTCGCGGGCTATGGCGCGGGCGACGACGTCGCGTGGGGCGAGCTCGAGAAGCGGATGGTAGCGCTCCATGAAGCGCTCGCCGCGCTCGTTGCGCAGGTACGCGCCCTCGCCGCGCAGGGCTTCGGAGACGAGGAAGCGCGGGGCGTTCGGGAGCGCCAGCGCCGTGGGATGGAATTGGTAAAACTCCATGTCGGCGAGCTCGGCACCGGCTGACGCGGCGAGGGCAATGCCGTCGCCGGTGGCTACGGCGGGGTTGGTGGTGTCAGAGTAGACTTGGCCTGCGCCGCCGCTGGCGATGAGGATGGAGCGCGCGGTAATGTGTCGCGGCGTGTGGTCTGCAATGCCTGGTGGCGATTGTGGGTTTTCGGCGGCGGCAAGGTCAACGCCGAAGACGCGGCCGCCGGCGACGACGAGGCCGGAGACTCGCGTCCACTCGGCAAAGCGGATATTTTTTTGCGCGCGGGCAAAGGCGACGAGGGCGCGGCTGATTTCTGCGCCGGTGGCGTCGCCGCTGGCGTGCAGAATGCGGGCCAGCGAATGCGCGCCTTCGCGCGTACGCAGATACCGGCCATCGAGGGGATGGCCTTCGGCGTCCGTGGCCTCATCGAAGTTCGCCCCCCATTGGATGAGTTCCTCCACGCGCTGGGGACCCTCCGACACCAGCGCCTCGGCGGCGGGGCGGTAGACGATTCCGTCGCCGGCGTTCACCGTGTCTTCGAGGTGCAGGGCGACGTCATTCTCGCCCTCCATGGCGACGGCGATGCCGCCCTGCGCGTAGTGCGTGTTCGACTCGCTGAGGGATTCCTTGGTGACGACGAGAACCTGGCCGTGCTGCGCGAGCTCGATGGCGGCGCGAAGGCCGGCCACGCCTGCGCCCATGACGAGAAAATCAACGGAAGGGGAGTTGGCCATCAACTATCAGGCTATCAAGAGCCGGGGGAGCGAGGGAGCAAGGGAGCGAGGGAGCGGGTTGGCGCGGTCTGGATCGGTGCTACCATGGGGGCAATTTTCCCGGAGAAAAAACATGCGTGCGAAATGTATTGCATTAGGCGTTACGGCGATCCTCGTGCAATTTGCGCTGGCGATTGCGGGGTGGGGCGGATTCGCGGCGTTCTTCAGTCATCCGGCGATGCGGGCGCTGGCCTGGACCACGTTGCCGATCGCCGTATTCGCGTACTTTAGTGGCGGCAACATGAGCGAGGGCGAGAAGGAGGACCGCGGGAACCGCTGGGTGCTGCGAGCATTCGGCGTGATCGCGATTCTGCTCACGTTTTTCTCGGCGTTTACCGATCGCGTGAACTTCTTCACGATCGACGGCGATGCGACGCGCTGGGTGGGCGTCGGTCTCTACGCGATAGGGGCCCTGCTGCGGCTGGCGCCGGTGTTTGTGCTGAAAAACCGCTTCAGCGGGCTGGTGGCGATCCAGCCGGGACATACGCTCGAGACGCATGGGATCTACGGGCTGATTCGCAACCCGAGCTATCTGGGTCTGCTGGTGAATGCCGCGGGGTGGGCGCTGGCATTTCGCTCCGGAGTGGGACTGCTGCTGGCGCTGAGCCTGCTGTTGCCGCTGATCGCGCGGATGAATGCCGAGGAGCGGTTGCTGCGCGAGCATTTTGGCGCGGAGTATGAGGCGTATTTCATGCGGACTTGGAGGCTGGTGCCGGGGATTTACTGACGGCGAGTGGGCGGGCCGGCGAGTCAGTAAGTTAGCCACCGCTAGCCGAGGAGCTAGCAGACGTCAATAACCCAAATGGAAGTCTACCTCAACTTTGATTATGGTGGGAACAGGTGTTCCATCCTTTTTCATGGCTGGCGTAAAACGATAGCGGCGGACCGCGTCCGCCGCGCTCTGGTCCATGCTCGGTTCCAGACTCTTGGTCATGTGCAAGTTATGCGGCATACCATGCTCGTCGACAACGAATTCGATCTCGCAAATTCCCTGGAGTCTTTCCTTGAGGGCCTTTTCGCTGTACACGGCTTGAGGTTGGAAGATGATTTTGGGAGCGGAGATCCCTCCGCCGACTTTGAAAGGAGTCGGATTGCTGTCGCCCGGCTGGGATGGCGAGGTGCTACTCAAGGTGAGCGTCGCGCCGTCGGATGGAGGTTCCTGGAGGCTGATCTTCTGGAGGGGTACCGACTGGAGGTGAAGAATCTTGACCTTTTGGCCAAGCTCGTTCTTTGCCTCTTCGGTGCAGGCTTTGATGTTCATTTCGAGGGAGTCGACCGTTGTGGCCGGCGCACCGTTCAGCGTGCCCGGCCTGAAGCTCTCGGCCATTGCCAGCTTGATTGCTACAAGGTCGAGGTCATATCCGGAGGGGTTAAGAAAATAGACATTGTGCGGCGCGCCGGTCGCATCGACGACGACCGAGAGAATCACCTTGGCATCGAAGTGGTTGCATTCTCCAGTTACCGCATCGCTGAGCGTGATTGGTAACAACTCTGGCGCGATGACGCCCGGCCCCGCGTAGTAAGCGGTTTGCGTAGCGGATGGGGCGTTTGTAGCGGGAGGCGGAGTTGGCGGGGCGGCCTGCTGACCAATGGCGAATGGACCGGTCAGGAAGGCAACAAGGACGAATGTAAGTTCGCGGCGCATAGGGATGCTCCAGGGTTGGCGAAAAAAGTATAACACCGAATCCGACTGCGCCTGGTCTTCTATCATTATGACTGTGCAGACGATACGGGTTGAGACACCATCGGCGAAGTACGACGTGGTTGCGGGGAGCGGGTTGCTGGAGACGCTTGCGCCGCGGATTGAGCGGGCGGTGGGGCGGTTGCCGCGGCGGGTTTTTGTTTTGACTTCGCCGGAGATCTGGGCCTTGTGGGGCGGCGCGTTTTTGGCATCGTTCGAAAGGGCGAGAATTGAGCCGCCGGTGGTGCTGTTTCTGGAGCCAGGCGAAAAACACAAAACCATTAAAAGCGTGGAGCGGTTGACGCGCGAGATGGTGCGCGCGGGGGGCGATCGCGGATCGTTTTTGATTGCCTTTGGCGGCGGCATTGTGGGCGACGTGGGCGGATTTGTGGCGGCGGTGTTCATGCGCGGGATTGAGTATGTGCAGGCGCCGACGACGTTTTTGGCGCAGGTGGATTCGAGCGTGGGCGGCAAGGTGGGCGTGAATCTGCCCGAGGGCAAGAATCTTGTCGGGAATTTTCTGCAGCCGCGGGCGGTGTTTGCCGATATCGGAGTGCTGGGGACGCTGCCGGACCGCGAGTTACGCGCGGGATTGATGGAGAGCGTGAAGGCTGGGTTCATTCGCGACCGGGCGCTGGTGCGGTTCATGGAAGAACATGCGGATGCGATTCTGGGGCGCGAACCGAAGGCGCTGGAGCGGGTGATTGCGGCGTCAATAAGGATGAAGGCTGAAGTGGTGCGGCGCGACGAGCGCGAAGGCGGCTTGCGCATGATCTTGAATTTTGGGCATACCGTGGGCCACGCGCTGGAACAGGCTACGCGCTACAAGGCCATGCTGCATGGCGAGGCCGTGGCATGGGGCATGGTGGCGGCGCTGGCCGTGGCGCGGCGGCGGGGCACGATTACGGGCGCGCAGATGGAGCGGATGGAGAAACTGATTTATCGCTACGGGCCGCTGCCGAAGTTGAAGGTGAGCGCGAGGCGTGTGCTGGCGGCGACGGGAAGCGATAAGAAAAATGTGGGCGGGGTGAGGCGGTTCGTGCTGCCCATTGGGATTGGCGATGCGGGCGTGGTGGAGGATGTGACGCCGGCGGAGATTGATGCGGCGGTGAAGTACATGTTGGGAAGAGCAGGGAGCGAGGGAGTAGGGAACAGGGAACAGGGAATAGGGAACAGGGAATAGCTATTGGCTGTCGGCTCTCAGCTTGTTCCGGGTAAGTTTGCCGTGGTGGTTTCCCACATCTCAAAAGCGAGATGTGGGGCACCCATGTTCGTGCCGGGCTGGATGAGTGGAATTGAAGTTCGTGCGTTCCCTGGGAAGAGCAGGGAGCGAGGGAGCAAGGGAGCGAGGGAGCGAGTCAGTCGCTGGCTTTTAGCTCGTTCCCGGTAAGTTGGCGGTGGAATGGAAATGAATTAGTATCCAACCGCGCGTGAACAGCGTCTGAATTGCTAGATGTTGCGCGGCTTGCGTGGTTTTGCGTTCTTGTTTGTTCTCCGAAGCGTAGGCCGCCGAATTTTTATCACCAAAATCCCAAACACAGCGAGTAAAGATGAGCGATCAGCTCTTGTACCGGTGGCTTGAGCAGCAGGGCGAGGCGTTTGGACGGCCGGGCCTCGCGCCGCGGTGGACATCGAGCGTGAAGGACGCGGTGGTGACGGCCTACGCGGGGTCGAGCGACATCTGGTTCACGTGTTCGCACGGAATTCTGAACGAGGTGTACTACCCCACCATCGATCGCCCGCAGGTGCGGGACATGGGATTCCTGATCACCGACGGCGAGACGTTTGTGCACGAGGAGAAGCGCCACCTGAAGACGAGCTTCGAGTACATCGACGCTTCGGCGCTTGCCGTGCGCTACGTGAACCGCGATCCGGATGGCCGCTACAGCCTGACCAAGGAGATGATCTGCGACCCACACCATGGCGTAGTGCTGCAACATGTGCGGCTGGAAGGCCGTGCGGATCTGATTCCGCGGCTGAAGGTTTATGCGCTGCTGGCGCCGCATCTGGACGGCGGCGGGGCAGGCAACTCGGCACGGGCGCTGGATATGGCCGGGCACAACGTGTTGCTGGCCTGGAAGAACCAGTGGTCGCTGGCGATGACGGCCAGTTGCGGATTTGCGCGCATGAGCTGCGGGTTTGTGGGCGCGAGCGACGGCTGGCAGGATCTGATGCAGAACTTCAAAATGGATTGGGAGTTCGGCGCGGCGACGGACGGCAACGTTGCGGTGATGGGCGAGATCGATCTGGAATGCAACGCGGAAAGAGCCAACGAAGCGCGCTTGAAGCCCGGCGAAGCATCGAGCGCAGAGACACAAAGCGGTATCGCGGTGCGCGAATTCACGCTGGCGATCGGAATTGGCAACGGGCATCACACCGCGCTGCAAAAGATGATGGGAGCGCTGGCGACGCCGTTTGAAGAACAGTGCAAGCGCTTCATCGTGCAGTGGCACCGGGCGGCGTATCCTGAGTGGCTCGCGGGCAGTACGCGAGACGGGGGCAAGTTGCTGCGCGCCAGCCATGCGGTGCTGCTGGCGCACGAAGACAAATCGTATTCGGGCGCGTTTGTGGCGTCGGCTTCGATTCCATGGGGGCAGACCAAGGGTGACGACGACCTGGGCGGTTACCACCTGGTGTGGACGCGCGACATGGTGCAGACGGCGACGGCGCTGCTGGCCTGCGGACGCATGGAAACGGCGCGGAGCGCGCTGGTGTATCTGGCGTGCACGCAGCTACCCGATGGCAGCTTTGCGCAGAATTTTTGGATCGACGGCACTCCTTACTGGACCGGCAAGCAACTGGACGAGGTGGCATTTCCGTTGATCCTGGCGTGGCGATTGTGGAAAGTGGGCGGAATGGGCAATCTGCCGTTTTTTCCGTTCATTGAGCGGGCAGCGGGAGCTCTGGTGCGCAGTGCGCCGATTACCGAGCAGGATCGCTGGGAAGAGAATGCGGGCTACTCGCCATCGACACTGGCAGCGGTGATTGGCGGACTGATTTGCGCGGCGGAGATTGCGCGGGCGTACGAAGCCGACGAGCTGGCCACGTTTCTTGAGGAGTTTGCCGACTGGATCGAGGGGCACCTCGAAGACTGGACGGTGACCAACAACGGCGTGCTTGACCCGGAGATCAAGCGGCACTATATGCGCATAAGACCGCCGGAGTGCGGCGAGGCGTACGCGCACGAGGAGTGCGGCAAGGAATTGGTCCGGCTGTCGAATCGGCCGCCGGGGACGCGGGTTGAATTTGAAGCGCGGGAGATTATCGACGCGGGCTTTTTGGAACTCGTCCGCTACGGTGTGCGGCGGGCTGACGATCCGCTGATTGTGGATTCGCTGAAGGTGGTTGACGCGGTGCTGAAGCGGGATTTGCCGCAGGGGCCGGGATGGCTGCGCTACAACGGAGACGGCTATGGGCAGCGACCAGACGGAGGACCATACCTGGGATGGGGACAGGGACGGGTGTGGCCGCTGCTGACCGGCGAGCGCGCCCATTACGAGCTGGCGGCGGGCAAGGACATTGGCGCGCTGATCGAGACCTATGAGAAGTTTGCGACATGCGGACAGTTGTTGCCAGAGCAGGTGTGGGACGAGGCAGACCTGCCGGAGCGCAGCCTTTGCCTGGGGAAACCGGCGGGCTCGGCGGTGCCACTGGTATGGGCACATGCCGAGTACCTGAAGTTGATGCGCTCGGCCGTGGATGGCAAGGTCTTTGACCGCATCGATCCGGTGTACGCGCGGTATTGCGATCCGGAGGGGCGCAAGGGACGCCGGGAGGGCCTGGAGATCTTCAGCTTTCAGCGGCCGATCCAGCGCATCGGGGCCGGAAGGACCCTGCGCATTATGGATGACGGGCGGTTCGAGGTGACGTGGACCGGCGACGGCTGGCAGACGGTGAACAAAACGGAGAGCCGCGGCCTGGGAAGCGCGGGGTTTAGCGCGGACATTGCCGCGCCAGCGGGCTGCGAGGAACTGGAATGGACGCTGCACTGGATAGAATTGGGAACCGGACCGGAGGCCTGGCTTGGATACAATGTAAGGGTCAAGGTGGATGCGGCTTAGCCGCCTGTCGTAGAAGTGAAGGTCCTGGGAGGACGATACCTCAGCGGTTAAAGCCGCTTGATACTTGAGGCTTTATGGCACGACTAAAGTCGCGCCCTTTCAAGACCGGACTTTCACCACAGGATGTCAGAGCGGATTTGGCCAGTGCGTTCGCACTTCAGAGAAAGGGATTCCAAAGATAATCATGGCTTCCAGTATTGCGTCACCCTCACTCGACCGGCTTTCGATCGATACCTTGCGGCTGCTCGCCTTGGACGGCGTGGAGAAGGCCAAGAGCGGCCATCCGGGGGCGCCGTTGGGCTGCGCACCGATGGCCTATCTGTTGTTTCACAAGCTGATGAAGCACAATCCGGCGCACTCCAAGTGGGCCGATCGGGACCGATTCGTACTGTCGAATGGGCATGCGTCGATGCTGCTCTACAGTTCGCTATTTCTTGCCGGCTACAAGGTGACGCTGGACGATTTGAAGAGCTTCCGCACATGGGGATCGAAGACGCCGGGGCACCCGGAGTACGGCTTGACCGATGGCGTGGAGGCGACGACTGGTCCCCTTGGACAGGGATTCGGAATGGGCGTGGGCATGGCTATTGCGGAGAAGCATCTGGCCGCGACGTACAACCGGCCGGGCTTCAACGTGGTGGATCATCACACGTTTGTCATGTGCGGCGACGGCGATCTGATGGAGGGCCTGTCGCATGAGGCGGCCTCGCTGGCGGGAACGCTCGGGCTGGGCAAGTTGATTGTGCTTTACGACGACAATCTGATCTCGCTCGATGGGCCGACCAACTGGAGCTTTACCGAGAATGTTTACGACCGCTTCGAGGCGTACGGCTGGCATGTGCAGCGGGTGATGGACGGCAACGATGTGGAGGGTATTGAGGAGGCCATCGTAGCGGCGAAGGCCCAGGTCGGCAAACCATCGCTGATTGCCGTGCGCACCATTATCGGCTACGGCAGCCCGCTTGCGGGAACAAATAAAGTGCACGGCGAAGCCATGAGCGCAGCGGATACAGCGGCGACGAAAAAGTTCTTCGGGTTCCCCGAGGACCAGAATTTTTATGTGCCGGACGAAGCGCTGGCTAACTGGCGCGAAGCGGTGAAGCGTGGCGCGGCCTCCGAGGCGGAGTGGAACAAGCTGTTTGCCGGGTACAAAGCCGCATTTCCTGAGCCGGCGGCGGAGTTTGAGCGGACGCAGTCGGGCGCGTTGAAGGCGGGATGGGAGAAGGCGATTCCCAGCTTCGGGACGGAGAAGCCCATCGCCACGCGCAACGCAGGCCAACAAGTGATGAACGCAATTTTCGACGCAGTGCCGGAGCTGATCGGCGGGGCTGCGGATTTGACGGCGTCGACGAAGACGATTTTCAAGAATTCGGCGCATTTCGCCGCCGATCCGGCGGGACGGAATGTGTTTTTCGGCGTGCGCGAGCTGGCCATGTGCGCGGCGGTAAACGGCATGGCGGTGCACGGAGGGTTGACACCCTTCGGATCGACGTTCTTCGTGTTTTCCGATTACGCCAAGCCGGCGCTGCGCATTGCGGCACTCATGGAATCGCACTCGCTGTTTGTGTTTACGCATGATTCGATTGGAGTAGGCGAGGATGGGCCGACCCACGAGCCGATTGAGCACCTGATGGCGCTGCGCGCAGTGCCGCACATGACGGATTTTCGTCCCGCGGACGCCAATGAAACGGCGGCGGTGTGGCGGCTGGCGCTGGAGCGCAAAGGGCCGGCGTTCTTCGCGCTGACGCGGCAGGATGTGCCGGTGATTGACGTGTCAAAGCGCGACATGTACGCGAGCGTGAGCAAGGGCGCGTACGTGCTGGAGGATGCGGCGAATGCGAAGGTGATTCTGATCGGGACGGGCTCGGAAGTGAGCGTGGCGTTGGGCGCCGCGAAGCTGCTGGCCGCGGAAGGAATTGGCGCACGCGTGGTGAGCATGCCGAGCTGGAAGATTTTCGACGAGCAATCGGCGGAGTACAAGGCCAGCGTGCTGCCGGCGGGCGTGCCCAGACTGGCGGTTGAAGCAGGTGCGACGCTGGGATGGTGGAAGTATGTTGGCCTTGACGGCGATGTAGTGGGGATCGACCGCTTCGGCGCCTCGGCTCCGGGGCCAATCGTGATGAAGGAGTTTGGATTCAGCGCGGAGAATGTGGCGGCGCGGGCGAAGAAGCTGGTGAAGTAGCGGAGTTAGCCGCGCTTCGCGAGTGTTAGCGGAGCCAGCGGAGTTAGAAAAGGCTCATTGGCCGTGGAGCGCGACTCTAGCTCCGCTAACCCCGCTAACTCCGCTCAAGAAGGGATAACTGTGAAACTCGTCATTGCTTCGGATCATGCGGGATTTGAATTAAAGGAAGAGTTGCGCGCCAACTTGACGGCGGCCGGTCACGAGGTTGTCGACCTGGGAGCGTGCACGTATGAACCTGAGGACGACTATCCCGATTTTGCCGAGAAGACGGGCGAGGCGATCAAGGCAGGCGTGGCTCCGCGCGGCATTCTCATCTGCGGCAGCGGCGTGGGCGTGTGCGTTGCGGCCAACAAGATTCCCGGCATTCGCGCGGGGATTTGCCACGATACGTACTCGGCGCACCAGGGCGTGGAGCACGACGACATGAATGTGCTGGTGCTGGGCGCGAGAATCATCGGCTCGGCGCTGGCATTCGAGCTGGCGCACACATTCGTTGCGGCCAAATTTCAGGCGCAAGAGGGCCGGTTCGAACGGCGGTTCAAGAAGGTGCTGGCGATCGAGGCCAGGTATCAGTGCGGAGACGAACCGAAGCAAGCGGGCTAACTCGTTCACTTTTTTCGCTCACTCACTTTTTCACTCGCCCACAATGTTCCCCTTCGACGTAATTCTTTTCGATGTTGGCGGAGTCCTGCTGACCAACGGCTGGGACCACGGAGAACGCGCGGCCGCCGTGGCGCATTTTGGCCTGGATGGGGCGGCGCTCGAGGCCAGGCATGAGGAAGTGATGGATGCCTGGGAGCGCGGCGAGATCGACCTGAATCAGTATCTGGACGCGGCGGTGTTCTACGAGCCGCGCGCGTTTTCGCGCAGCGAGTTTTTCTCTTTCATGCTCGCCCAATCGCAGCGGTTGCCCCATGGAGCTTTGCACATCCTTGCGGAGCTTGCGGAATCGAATCCATGTATGATTGGCGCCCTGAACAACGAGGCTCGCGAAACCAACGAGTTTCGCTTTGCGCATTTTGGTCTGCGCAGGCATTTCAAGGTTGCGCTCAGTTCGTGTTATGTGGGCTTGCGCAAGCCGGAGCCGGCGATATACCAGAGGGCGCTCGACATTCTGGGCTGCCCGCCAGAGCGGGTTCTCTTCATTGACGATCGCGAAGAAAATGTAGCCGGCAGTTTGGCGGCGGGAATGAAGGCGATCCAGTTTACGGGGGCGGATGCGCTGCGGGCAGCGTTGGAAGAGTTGGGAGTGTTTTGAGCAGCAACTTCTAGCTCCTAGCTTTTTCGTGCGTGGGCTCAAGTGCGTGCTATCCCAGGTCTAGTGTCAGGCGTGGATCAGTTTTTCTATGCCCTGGTCCGGTTGCGGGCGCGATCGAGCACCAGACGCAACAGATAGACAAAAACCAGAATATTGATGGTGAGCAGGCCAACGCGGACCCACGTGAGGCGGCGGAAGATTTCCAGAATCTCCCAGGGAAGAAATGAGGCGGTAATGGCGAGAGTCAGGAACTCGCCCCAAACCTTTTCGAGATAGAGGCCAATGCCTTCGACCAGCGTGAGCGTTGCGTAGCAATAGGCGACGATACTGATGCGCTCGAGCACACGGCCGTTGATGAGCGGGGCTTTACGGAGGATGAAGATGACCAGCCGCGACTCGGGATTGAAACGCAGGTGGCGGGCAAAGATGTCGACCTGGTCGGCGATGTTTTTGTGGAGCAGGTGGTGCGCGCCAATGCCGATGGCGAAGAAAAACAGAGCATGGAGGAATTTGTAGACCGCGATGAGGAGCAACACGCGGTTCCGGTTCTGGGGTCCTTCGGTGCGAGTTGGGAAGCGAAATTGGGCCATGGAGGCCGAGGGAATCGGCTGCCTTCAAGGGTATACGATGGCGGCGAGCCAGCGGCGGATTCCACCCACGCGGAGCTTGCACTGGCCCCGAGATCGTGCATGGGAGGGTGTCCAAGTTTCCCACATCTCAAAAGCGAGATGTGGGGCACCCCAATTTAACAAGCCGGACACGCACGCCTCACTTGCGATTGATATGCGCGTTTTCAAGCAGAATGCAGGGGTCGCCCGCGGCTGCCGTTACTGTGAAATCGTGGGCCGTCACGGTGGCGTCGCTGACGGTCATGCCCTTTTGCGCGGCGATCTGGACGTGGTTGAGCGTGACGGTGGTAATGGGGCTTTCGGGAAGGCCGACGATCGTGCCCGCCTCTTTGGCGCTGGTCGCTTTGAGATTGCCGATGTGGATGTCGTGAAAGTGCGGAGTGAGGCGCGTGACCGGCTGTGCGGTGTCGTGCTGGGGAATGCGCGGGTAGTACTCCGTGATGAGAATGGGTATGGCGACATTTTCCATGGTCAGGTCGCGGAAGTCGAAGTTGCCGATGTCGCCGCCGCGATCGCGATTGGACTTGATGCGCACGCCGCTGGCCGTGTCTATGAAGTGGATGCGTCGGGCGCGGACGCGCTGCACTCCGCCGGCAATTTCGCTGCCCATAGACATGCCGTGGCCGTGAAGAAATGTGCAGTCGGTGATGACGATGTCAGAGGAGGGCGAGTCGGGGCCGGGCGAGTTGGGCTGGCCGGACTTGATCGCGATGTTGTCGTCGCCAGTGTCGATGGTCATGTGAGAAATAGTGACGTGGCTCGATGAAAAGGGATCGATGCCGTCGGTGTTGGGAGAGCGAGCGGGGGCGAGGATTTTCCCGTTGCGGATGATGACGTCGTCAGAGTAGTAGGGCACGATCTGCCAGGACGCGGAGTTCTGGATGGTCATGTTCTCAATGAGAATGTGGTGGCAGTGATCGAAGAGGATGAGGCGGGGGCGCATGGCGGCGACGAAATTCGAGCCGGCGCGATGCGCGTAGACGGCGTCCCACCAGGGCTTTCCGTTGCCGTCGATAGTGCCGCCGCCGTGAATGACGATGTGCTCGGCATTGGTGGCGCTGACGAGCGGCTGTAGGGCGGGCTCGCGCAACTCCTGCAACTGGGGATAGTCGACTTTGTCCTGGCTGCCGAGCAGGGTCGCGCTCGCATCCACTTCGAGGGTGATGTGGCTTTTGAGCACGATGGGTCCGGTGAGGAAGGTCCCGGATTTGAGGACAACAACGCCACCGCCCTTGGCCGCGCAGGCGTCGATGGCGCCTTGGATGGCGTGCGTATCTTTGGTGACGCCGTCACCCTTCGCGCCGTAGGCTGTTACGTCGCAGATGCGCGCGGCGTGGGCGTGCGTGCCGGTGGTGGCCAGCGCGGCGAAAAAGAATACGCAGAGGGTTCGGCGCGAAGGAATTTGCGCCGTGACGAGATTGGCGGGTTGCGGCATCAGGGACTCCATTTTCTGAAAGCGGGCATTACGCAAGGTGCGTTGTGTGCCTACGAAGGATGCTTGTACTATGGCGGGGCGGGGGAGAGCAATATGAATCTGCGAGCGAATGGAAAACGGAAGCGTTGCGCGAGGCGCGGGAGGACGGGAGGGGCGCTCGGGACAAGTATGGGGCGCCGTGCGGCACTGGCTTTGGGCGCGGGGTTGGCGCTGCTCGCGATGGCTGCGCCGCTTACGGCGCAGATGAGCGATGCGGCCGCAAAGGAATTGCGCATGAAGATTCGCGCGGCGCTGTTTGTGCCCGATCCGCTGCCGGCGCTTGACGCGAAAAACTTCGGAAGTTTTTCGCCGGAGCCGGGAGTGGTGGCGGAGCGTGTGACGTATGCGACCGAGTACGGACTGCGGATTCCGGCGATTGTGTATCGGCCGGAGAAAGTGCACGGCAGGATTCCGGGAATCGTGGTGGTGAACGGTCACGGCGCAGACAAGACGAGCTGGTACTCGTGGTACACGGGCGTGGAATATGCGCGAGCGGGGGCCGTGGTGCTGACGTACGACATGATTGGCGAGGGCGAGCGCAACGACGAGCACAAGGACGGCACCAGCGAACACGATAAGTTGATTGATGTGCCGGGTGTGCCGCCGCGCATGGGCGGGCAGATGATGACGGACGTGATGCAAGCGGTTTCGTATCTGAGGAGCCGGCCGGAGGTGGATGCGAAACGCATTGCGGTGATGGGATTTTCGATGGGCTCGTTTGTGGTATCGATCGCGGGCGCAGTGGACGATCGTATTCATGCAGTTTTGTTGACGGGCGGCGGCGATCTGGATGGGGCGGGCGGATATTGGGCCAGCAGCCATAATGTGATGTGCCAGAGCGGGCCGTACAATGCGCTGGAATTTCTGGGCGACCGGGGCGCTGTGCTGTTTGCGCTCGAGGCCAAGCGCGGGCCGACGTTTATTTTTAACGGGACGAATGATACAGTAGTCGCGATTCCGACACACGGACCGGATTTCTTTGACGATTTGCGCAAGCGGACGATTGCGGAGCTGGGATCGGACAAGAATGTGTTCACGACTTATTTCGATCCGGGGGCGAGCCATCGGCCGGCGTGGGTGACGAAGATTGCGGCGCAGTGGCTTACGGACAATTTGCATTTTGCCAATTGGAAGAGCGGTCAGATTGCGGCGTTGCCGACGATCAGGATTGGAGATTGGGCGGCGAAGAATGGCGTGGAATTCAACAAAAGCGCGCAGCGGGAAGACCGCGACGCCGGGCTGGTGGCGATCGATGTGAATGTGCCGAGACTGACTCCAGAGCAGTTGAGCGTGCTGCCCAGGGCGGAGTGGGAGAAGCAACGCGAAGAGTTTGTGTACTCCGCGTGGGCGCGGGATGCGATTGCTGACGCGGAGAAGAGTAAGTAGAGGAAGCGGAGTTGGTGGGGTTAGCGGAGCTAGCGGAGTTAGATATTCCCTGCGCTGGCCTCTGATTCGCCTGACTATTTTTTGAGGTGCAGAAGAGAATTGCGGTCGAGGGGTTCGCCATTGAGGATGATGGCGGAGATGCGGCGCGCATTCCAGATGTTGGCGGCGGGATCGGCGTCGACGATTAGGATGTCGGCGCGGCGGCCGGCAGCGATGAGGCCGAGCTCGTTCCAGCCAAATTGGAGCGCGTAGTTGTTGGTGGCAGCGGCCAGGGCCTCGCGCGGCGAGAGGCCCATGCGCACCAGAAGCTCCAGTTCAGTGTGCAGTGAGATGCCCGGCATGGTGCCCATAGAGTCGGCGCCGGAGGCGGCCAGGTAGTGAGGAAAATCCGCGAAGATGGTTTGATTGATGCGCCAGAAACGGAGAGCGGTGAGGCCGGACTTTTTTTGGAGATCTTCTTCCAACCAGCGCTGCGCGGTGGCGGGCATACGGTGGTCCAAGGTAGAGAGGGGGTAGATCATTTCGCCGGTGGCAGGGTCGGAAGTATGAAACATGCGGCCGGGATCGAGAAGAGCCGCGGCGGGTTCTTTCCAGAGATTGCGATGCCCGGGCAGGTTGACGTAATAGAGGCTGAAACTGGGCATGAGCGCGGCGTGGTGGGCGGCGATGAAGTGAGCGTAGTTGCGCAGACGGAGATCGGTGGGGGAGACGTGCTCGGAGTAATCGTACGCGGTGTTGGCCGCGGAGCCGTCGGGATCGTCGGTGAGCGGGCGTTGCAGTTCGTCGGGAATTACGCCGAGGACGTAGCGATCCATTTGCGGCAGGGCGTCGACGCCGGCTTCAATACCGACGCGATACGGCGTGGCAACAAAGATGCCGTAGGTGACGAGGCCCATCTCGTGGGCGCGGGCGATAATCCATTGGGAATTGGCGGCGGTGAGATGGGGCGGGAGCAGCAGCACGCGCGTGCCGAGATGCGCGGTGTCGACCATTTGCCGTGCCGTATCCTGGGGGCTCAACTCGGCGGGATGCGTTCCCTCGCGCAGCTTGGAGACCCACTCGGGCTGGCGCGCCAGCAGGCTCCAGTCGTCGGTGACGCCGATGGTGTCGATGGGATAGATATGTGGGCTAGGCTGGGCGCCGGAATCGATAAATCCGCGTTGATAGTCCGCGCGGGCGACCACGGTGGTGACGCCCATATAGAGGTTGGCGTTGGCCTGGGCTTGCGAGTTCAGGCTCGCGAATCCATCGATGAGACCAGGAATGAGAAATTTTCCGGTGCAATCGATGATGCGCGCGCCTTTGGGGACGGGCACTTCACCGGGCAGGCCGACCGCGGTGACTTTACCTTCGCGGATGACGACAATGGCATCGGGAATGTCGTGGGCGGAGTGGCCCCAATTTGCGAGATCGATGACCGTGCCGCCGGCGAGAACCAGGGGCGCCGCAGGCTCAACCTGAGAGTGGGCCGAAACGGAGGCTAAAGCCAATCCGCAGACGAGCGCGGCAAGAGAATGATACCTTCGCATCACAAATCAGTCTGATGTGGATTGTCGCACAGGGGGGTGCAGCTGAGTTAGCGGGGTTGGCGGGGCTAGCGGAGTTAGGCGTTCGATGAGACTGGGCTGGCGCATCCTTTTTTCCGCAATACGGAACATGCTTTTTGACCTCCGAGCGCTGCGGCGGCGGCGACGATGAAGATGGGAAAACACTCGAGGGAGTAACGCGGCTCGGAGTTTTCCATGGTGCCAAGAAGCAAACAGCGCAGGACGATATAACCGCCCAGCATCCACGGCCAGGGCACGCGGCGGCGAATAAATGCCCACGCCGCCGCGGCGATATACAAGAGATTGATGATGCCGAGCAGAATTGCCCAGATGGTTTGCGCGGGGTGGTCGCTGAAGGACCACCAGAAGACCTCGAGTTCAAACTCTTCGGTGCGGGGACGAAACATCATGTCGGCGATGCGCGCGAGCGGAAGCGCGACGTAGTAACGGATGGGATGGGCGTGGATGCGCTCCGCTGCGAGCGCGCCGAAACGGTGATCGAGATCGGCGGAGACAGAGATGGTGTGGTTGTATTCGTCGAGGAGGGCTAGGGTTTGCGCGCGCTGGGCGGGGGAATCGAAGGCGCGCGCGGGCAAATCGTCGGGATCGATGGGGCCGACGCCGACCTGCCAGAAAACCACCGCGGTGGATGTGTACTCGACAGACCAGGTGCGGATCCAGCGATAGACGCCGACATTGGCGCGATCGCCGGGATCGCCGAGATAGCGCGGAGCCAGCGGCTGAAAGACCCGGAAAGTAACCCAGTTGCGCAGCGTCCACACGGCGAGCGGGGCCAGGGCGACGGCGCAGTAGATGGATGTGGTGGTGAGGCTGCGACGCAGCGCGAGGCGCAACCCTTGATTGGCGCGGCCGCGGAGAATGTAGAAAAATATTCCTGCGGCGAGGGCAACAGATAGCAGCGCGCCGTCGGGCCGCAATAGCATGGCGAGGGCTGAAGCGCAGCCGGCGAGAATCATGGCGCGCGTGTCGACGATATGAAGGCCGGCCGCTTGTGCTGAGAGGATGCGCCCGGCGGCGTAGATTCCCAGCGAGACGGCGAAGATGGAGAGGCACTCGGTCATAGCAGTGCCGGCTTCCGCAGCGGTGAAGGGGCAAAGTACGGCGAGAGCGAGGGCGATTTCACCGGCGCGCGGCGAGATGAAGCGGTAGGCGAAGGCGGCCAGGAGAAGGCATCCGACGATGTCGATTGCGGACTGGAAAAGATAGAGAGCGACGAGCCAGCCGCTGTGGGGAAGGCTGCCGAAAAGCTGATTGAAGATGGCGAGAATGATGGGATAAGCGGGCAACCGGAAGAGACTGGGAGCAAGATCGTCGCCGGAGCCGAGGCCGTAGACCCAGTGGTGCAGCAGATTGCGGCCGAGCTCGAGGTAGTCCCAGGTATCGTCGTCGATGGTGCGGGGAGACCAGATGAAGTAGAGGCGGAGGATGAACCCGAGCGCGATCCAGAGCGGCCAGCGGCGCGGCCAGCGGGAGGGATGGAGCGATGGGGGCATGCATGGAGAAGGATACCGCAGAACAGCGGAGCTGGCGGTGTTGGCAAGTCAGCAATCGCAGGAATTGTTCTGAGGGCAATTTCGGCTAAATTCGCGAACTTGAGCCTACTTGACAGTTTGTCGTTCATCGTCGAATAATTATTCGAGTATGTCCGATATTCAAGATACGTTCGCTTCTTGCCGGGAATCGGTGTTCAATCGACTCAAGGAAGCGGCTCCCGGTCGTATCCAACTCCTTATTGGTCCGAGGCAGGTAGGAAAGACAACGCTGCTCCTCGAGATCGCGGACAGATTCGGCGAGCGGGCTGTATACGCTGCAGGTGACGATCCGGATGCCGCGTTTCCGGGTTTCTGGGAGCGAATCTGGCAAGACGCGGAGGCACGTGCAAAGCGCGAGGCTGCGGTGCTACTGCTCGACGAGGTTCATCATTTTCCGGATTGGGCCGCACGCCTCAAAGGACAGTGGGATCGCGCGCGTCGCCGACGCATTCCGATCCATGTAGTCGCAACCGGTTCTTCGGCATTGCGCGTTGCAACTGGTTCGCGAGAGAGCCTGGCCGGCCGCTTCGAACGGTTGACCCTAAATCATTGGCCCGCAGCCTCGTTGGCCACTGCATTTCATTTGCCTGCACGTGAAGCCGCACTGGACCTCATTCGCTTCGGATCCTATCCCGGCGCGGTTCAATACCAAGGGGACTTCATGCGCTGGCGAGCCTATATCCGCGACGCAATTATTGAGCCGGCGATTGGCCGCGATGTACTCGCGCTTGGAGCCGTGCGACGTCCGGCACTCTTACGGCAGGTCTTTGCCGTTGCTGTAAGTTCACCCGCACAGATCATGTCGTTGCAGAAAATGCAGGGACAACTTCAGGAAAGCGGAGCGCTGGAAACAGTCGCGCACTACCTGGGGTTGCTTCAAGATGCTTATCTGATTGCACCTCTGGAGAAATACTCGGCGCAGGTTCATCGACGCCGCTCCGCTCCACCCAAGATCGTCGTGCTGAATAACGCACTCCTCTCCGCTACGCACGTCAACAGTGCTCTCGATCCGAAACAGGAACCCGAGCGCTTCGGTTTTTGGGTTGAGAATGCTTGCCTAGCATTTGCCGTTAGTCAGGGGCAGCAGGTCGCATACTGGCGGGAAGAGCCCTTGGAGGTCGACGCGATTTTTGAGGGGAACTGGGGAAAGTGGGCGGTCGAGGTGAAAACCGGACGCTTCGATATGTTGGCCCTCCGTGGGTTGCTGGAATTCTGCCGCCGTCATCCGGCATTCAAGCCACTTGTAATCACTGCGCCCGGCGACGAAGAGACCGCCAGGCGGCACGGAATCGAATCCATCAATTGGTTGGACTTCCTTATCAGCGGTCCGCCTACTGCTTGAAAGTTGCCCCGCTTCAGCGGGGCAGTGCAGAAATCAGCTCGCGACGAGCGTGGCGCGGCGACGGCCGGCTAACAGCGGGAGGACTTGCGCGTAGGCGGCTTCAACGGAGAGGCCGTATTTCGCGCGGAGGGCGTCGACTTTGCCGTGTTCGATGAATTGATCGGGCCAGCCGATGCGGACTACGGGAACGGCGAGGCCCAGTTCGTCGAGTGCTTCAACGACCGCGGTGCCGAAGCCGCCCATCTTCACGTGATCCTCGAAGGTGACGAAGGTGGCCACGCGCTTGGCGTAGCGCTCGATCATTTCGCGGTCAATTGGTTTAATAAAGCGGGGATTGATCAGTGCGGCGGAGTAACCGTCGCGCGCGAGCGTTGCGGCGAGTTCCCTGGCGAGCGAGATCATGGGACCGAGTCCGAGGATGGCAACGTCGGAGCCGTCGGAGAGCACATCAGCCTTGCCGATGGGAAGGATTTGCGGCTCGGGTTTGCGGGCCACTCCGGCTACCGCGCCGCGCGGATAGCGAATGGCGCTGGGACCGGGAATTTCGAGCGCGGTCTTGAGCATGTCGGCGAGCTCGTCTTCGTCCTTGGGCGACATGAGCACGATGCCGGGAATGCCGCGCAGGTACGCAATGTCGAAGAGGCCGTGATGCGTAGGGCCGTCGTCGCCTGAGAGTCCGGCGCGATCCATGCAGAAGAGGACGGGAAGATTTTGCAGGCACACGTCGTGAACGATGGGATCGAAGGCGCGCTGTAGAAACGTGGAATAGATGGCGCAGACCGGGCGGAAGCCGCGCGTGGCCATGCCGGCGGCGAATACGACTGCGTGCTCCTCGGCGATGCCGACGTCGAAGAAGCGCTTGGGATGGCGCGGGCGAAAGAGATCGAGGCCGGTGCCGTTGGGCATGGCCGCGGTGATTGCGACGATGCGGTCGTCCTTTTCGGCGAGATCGGCGAGGGTATTGGCGAAGACTTCGGCATAGGTGGGGGTGCCGTCGGGAGTCTGGCCGGTTTCAGGATCGTAGGGGCCGAGGCCGTGGAATTTCTTTTGCCCTTCGAGTGCAGGCTGAAAGCCACGTCCCTTCTGCGTGAGCACGTGCAGCAGGACAGGGTGGTCGAGGGTCTTGAGGAATTTGAATGTCTCGACGAGCAGCGGGATGTTGTGGCCATCGATGGGGCCGAAGTACTCCAGGCCAAATTCCTCAAACATCATGGAGGCCCAAAGAAAGCCTTTGGCGGCTTCTTCAGCGCGGCGGACGACTTTGGCGGCGGTCTTACCGCCTATGCGCTCGATGAGCTGCGTGGCCTTGTCGTGCAGGTGCTTGTAGCGCTCGTTGGTGACGATGCGATGCAGGTAACGGGCCACGGCGCCCACATTGCGGTCGATGGACCACTCATTGTCATTGAGGACCACGATCATGCGCCGGGTTTGCGAGGCAATGTTATTCATCGCTTCGAAGGTAATGCCGTTAGTGAAGGCGGCGTCGCCGGCGACGGCGATGACGTTTTCGTGACCGCCGGCCAAGTCGCGGGCCACGGCCATGCCCAAGGCGGCGGAAAGTGCGGTGCCGGCGTGGCCGGCTCCGTAGCTGTCGTGCTCGCTCTCGGTGCGGAGCATGAAGCCATTGAGGCCGCCGGGCTGGCGGATGGTGTCAAAACGGTCGCGGCGGCCGGTGAGGATTTTGTGGATGTAGGCCTGGTGGCTTACGTCAAAGAGGATCTTGTCGTCGGGCGTATTGAAGACCGCATGCAGGGCCAGAGTGAGCTCGACCACGCCGAGATTGGGGCCGAGATGGCCGCCGGTTTTGGAGAGAGTCTGAATGAGGAATTCGCGGATTTCGTCGGCGAGCGCGGCCATTTGCGCGGGAGTGAGGCGCTTTACGTCGGCGGGGGAGTTGATGGAGTCCAGCAGTGTTCCCATTCACATCCTTTTCCCGGGAGAGCCGGGCGTCGAAGGTAAAAAGCCCCCTGCGCGGGGGTCTTTGTTTGAGGCTTCGCCTCTTCTTAGTATACCTGTGCAAAGGGTACGGCCTTGCAGTGTTAGACGCTCTGGATGGGGCGGAGTTTGACAGAATTCCGGGCACGAGCGGGGCGGAAAGAGCGGCGGCGGGAGAGGTGGGTATGATTCCAAGTAAAGCATTGAAATATAACTGCTTAAGTTCAAATTGGAGTCACCCTGGAAGGGGAGCACGCGAGACCGGAAGCCCCGTGGCTGCTCTATACTTGAACCCCGATGAAAACGGGAGGTTGCGCGATGCGGAAATGGACAGTCCTTCTGCTGTTGGCGGTCTCGGCCTGGCCGGCGATGGCGGCCAAGAGCGTGAATGTGGGGCAGGTGGAGGATTTGCTGGACAAGCTCCACGGGAAGTCTGACGGCAAGGTCGCGCAGGAGCTCTCGGACCTGGAGTTGACGGAGCGGGTGAGCCCGGCCCGGCTGGCGAAGTGGGAGAAAGATTTCCCGGGAAGCCGCACCCACGAGGCGCTGATCAAGCTGGCCGATCTGGCGACGTTTTTGAATCCACCCGCTGAGGACGTGGTTCCCATTCCGGGGCCCGACAGCGCGACCCAGGAGCGGATGCTGGCGATGGCCGCGGAATACGTGAAAACTACGATCACGCGGCTGCCGAATTTTATTGCGACGCGCGAAACCACGCACTTTGAAGACGCCCCCGCAACGCAGTCGCCGGTTGCCAACGCACCAATGATGCTCGGGATGTCGACGCGCAGCATGCGTCAACCGGTGGGGAGCCCCTCGGTGAGCAACACGGAATTGAAAGGTCTGCACAGCACGGGCACTGCCAGCGCCACGGTCACTTATCGGGACGGCTACGAAGTGCATGATGCGGATACCGAGCCGGGAATGAATCGGGGGAAGCTGCCCAAGACGCTGACGACCATGGGTGAATTTGGCCCCATTCTTTCCGTGGTGATGGGCGACGTCCTGCGCAGCCAAGCGACGTGGCAACGATGGGAAAAGGGCGCGAATGAGCCGGCGGCGGTATTTCAATATTCAGTGTCAGCGGAGCAATCGAATTCCCTGGTCAAGATTCCGTCGGGAGGCACGATCGAAGATGTCTATCCCGGCTACCACGGAGAGATTGCCATCGATCCGGCGACGGGCGCGATTCTGCGCATCAGCGTGGTTTCGGAGCTGCCACCGCCCTGGCAGGCGATACAGACGGCAGTTCTGGTGGAGTATGCGCCGGTCATGATTGGCGAACAGAGCTACATTTGCCCGGTGCGCGGCGTAGCGTTCTATAAGGCGCCGGCGACGAATGCGGCCGCGGCGCAGCAGCGGTCGGCCGGCGACGTGCAGACGCAATTGAACGATGTTGCGTTTACGCAGTATCACTTGTTCCGCTCGAAAGCGCGCATCGTGACAGGCGAAAGCGAACAGGGCGATGCGCCGGCAGGATCTCCGGCGGCAGCGCCTCCCGGCGCGCCTGCTGTGCCCACAGTCGCGACGCCCGAGAGTCGCCGGCCATAGCTGCGCACAGGAAGCCCGCGCAATTTGATTGCGGGCGTCAATGCAGAGGAGCGCCGGGGCGTGGAGCGGCGCCGTGGAGCAGTGCGACCAGCAGAATGGCTCCGAGAGCCACCAGAACCAGATCCTGAAAGACGTCGGTGAAGGCCATCAAAGCGGCCTGCTGCTGAAGGATACGATAGACGGCGGCCAGAGCCTGGGGCGCGCCGTTGCCGAAAGATGCGCACTCCATGGAGAGGAAACCGCGGATGCCGCGCAGATTCTGGAGCAGGAGGAGATTGTCTGGGGTGAGGTTCTGGCCGAGCATGGTTTGATGCACCTGGCTGCGGCGCGCCAGCAGGGTGCTGACCCAGGCGATGCCCACGCTGCCGCCCACATTGCGCATCAGGCTCAGGGCGCCGGTGGCGGAGCCGATCTGATCGCGGCGCAAAGGCGCGGTGCCCAGGATATTGACGGGAACGAAGAGGAAGCCCATCGCCGACCCGGCGAGAATCTGCGGCCAAAAGACCGTCCATGCGTTGATGGAGAGGTTGACTTGCGAGAGGCGGAATGAAGCCGCGGCGAGAACCAGGAAGCCGAATATTATGATCAGGCGTCCATCGATTTTGCGCACCATGACGCCGACCAGGACCATGGAGATTACGGCGCCCAGGCCAAGCGGCGCGGTGGCGATGCCCGACGCCAGAGAGGAATAGCCGAGGAGCAACTGCAGAAACTGCGGCGTGAGCAGGCCAATACTGTAAATGAGCACACAGGTGAGAAAGATGAGAACGGTGGCGACGGAGAAATTGCGTATCGCAAACAGGCGCAGGTCGACCATGGGCTTCTCGGCGCGCAATTCGCGCCAGACAAAGACCACAAAACCGGAGACGGCGAGCACGGCCATGATGCGGATAAACTGCGAGCCGAACCAGTCGTCTTCCTGGCCTTTATCGAGGAAGATTTCCTGGCAGCCGAGCCAGAGCGAGAGCGCGACGAGGCCGAAGGCGTCGAGCGGGCCGGGATCGGAGTGGCGCACCCAGGGTGGATCTTCGACGGTCTGCTGAATGGCCCACATGGCGAGGAGGCCGAAGGGAATGTTGATGTAGAAGATCCAGCGCCAGGAGTAGCTATCGGTGAGCCAGCCGCCCAGGACGGGTCCGACGACCGGCGCTACCACTACGCCGAGCCCGAAGAGGGCCTGCGCGATGCCTTGCTTGCGCGGAGGAAAGCTCTCCATGAGGATGGCCTGCGAGATGGGAGCCAAAGCGCCGCCGCCAATGCCCTGAATGACGCGCATCACCAGCAGCATGGGCAGATTGACGGAGAGCCCGCACAACAAAGACGACACGGTGAAAAGCAAGATGCAGAAGAGCAGGAAGCGTTTGCGCTGGAATCGATTGCCGAGCCACGCGGTGAGGGGAAGCACGACCGCGTTGGAAATGAGGTAGGAGGTAAGCACCCAGGTGGCTTGCGAGTAAGAGGCCGACATGCTGCCGGCAATGTGGTTCAGGGCGACGTTGGCGATGGTGGTGTCGAGCACCTCCATGAACGTGGGCATGATGACGGAAACCGCGATGAGCCAGGGATTGACAGAGGGCCGCCAGGCTTCCTGATCCGCGTTGTTATAGGCGAAGCTTTCCGATGCCATGACGCCGCACCTATCAGCGGCTCTTTCCTTTGCGGCTCTTTTTTTGCGGATAGATCATGAAGAAGTCATCGACCGCCTGGCGCACGCGCTTGAGTACAACGCGCCGGCTCCAGGCCAGGCCGGGGTCGAGCATGCCATTCAATAGATAGTCACCGAGGACGAGTGAGACGAATCGATCCGCGGCCCTGCGGTAGTTGGGCTTGCCGATGCGGCGGGATCGCAGGTACTCGGCGAGCAACGCATAGCCGCGCTCAGAGCACTGGAGCCGAAGCTGGCGCGCGAGGCGGGGAAAATTCCGCGCCTCGGCAATCACGATGCGGTAAAGGGCCTGGAACTCGGGGTTCGTAAATAAACCCAGCACGGTTTGCCCGATCTCGATGAGTGCTTTGCGAGGCGGCTTTTGCGAAGCGATGTAGTAGGCGTGCCGGGCGAAGAGTTTTTCGGTGTGCGCGCTGATCACACCGACGAAGAGATCCGCCTTGGTGGGGAACAGCGCATAGAGGGTCTGCTTGGAGGTGCGGGCGCGGTGGGCGATTTCGTTGGTGTTGGCACGCTGGAATCCCTTTTCGAGGAAGACAGCGGCGGTGGCGCCGAGAATGCGCGTGCGTTCGATTTCGCCAAGCGGGGGGCGGCCGCGCGAGGGGTGAGAGGGTTTCAGGTCCGGCTTGATCCGGTGGGCCATGAATTATCGTACCAATCAGTACATTTAATGTGACTTAAGTATAGCGCGGTGGGCGTGGGCCGGCAAAAGGCAGCCGCACGGCCGCGCGTTGTAGGATGGGCCTGAGAGAGTTCCGGCTCGTTGGAGGGCAAGACAGTGATCAGAATTCGGCGTCATTTTCTGTTATGCGTGGTGATTTCTGGATTGACGGCAGGTATGGGTGCGGGAGCGGCGCGGGCGCAGTTACCGGAGCCGGGAATGACCCAGGCGGCCCCAAATCCGCTCACGGATGCGACCGCAAAGCCGGGCAAGATACTGCTCTACGACTTGGAAGCAAGTTTTGCCAAGGACGTGCTGGAGCGCGGAGGCGCGGGTTTTGCCGACTGGTTTGCCGAGGACGGCGTGGCGCTGGGTAATGGGGCGGCGCCGCTAGTGGGCAAGGTGGCCATTGCCAGGGGCGCCAACTGGTCGCCGAAGGACTATGAGCTGACCTGGACGCCGACTGATGCGATGATGGGACCTTCAGGCGATATGGGCTACACGTGGGGCCACTTCGAAGGGCGCAGCAAGGACGCCAACGGGAATCCCGTGCTGACCAGCGGGCGCTACATCACCATGTGGCGGAAGCAGGCGGACGGTAACTGGAAGGTGGTTCTGGATGCCGGGGCGAACGAGCCTCCGGCGGCAGGAGATTGCTGCAAGTTGCCGGGACATTGAAAGACGGGGAGTGAAGAGAATAAAGTTAGTGAAGAGACTCTGAGGGCCCTTCTCCCAGTTGCTGACGGTCTGCGCTGCGTTTTTTTCACGGTTTTCACTCCTTTCACTTCCTTCACTCGTTCGCGTATTTCTGCTCCGCGGATCCCCCGATTGCGGATAGTAACCATCTTAAAGTGCCCATCGTAACTTCGAGCGAATCGAACGCGCGAAAAATTGCGGGTACTTGGGTTGTAAGTCTTTTGCCCACAATTACCTACTTTGGGGAAGAGCCAAGTTTGTCAAGGTCCCCGATACTAACAATTGGGTGCGTGTAACTATGTGCGCAGTGCTCGGTTCGCAAGGCGGCGAGAACCAGGAGATGGGCGTACGCGCGGAGCTAAGTGTCTTCGAACGCAACGCGGATCCCGGGCTGAACGAGCTGACTGAGCTTGCCGCGGTGTTGTGCAATGCCGACTACGCTTATCTGGGCTGGATGGACTACAACCGGCTTTGGTTCAGATCGCGCTACGGATTCCGTGCGACGGACCAGCCTCGGGCGGCCACGGCCTGCCAATGGATGCTGGAAAAGGGCCAGCCGCTGCTGATCGCGGATGCCAGCCAGGATCCGCGCTTCCCGCCCACCGGCATACCGCTGCCCAACGCCGATCCCTGCCTTTCCTATGCGGGCGTTCCGCTGCTTTCCGGTGACATGCAGATCGTCGGCACGTTAGCGATGCTGGCGCGCACGCCGAACCGATTCAAGCCGGAGCATCTAACCCTGCTGGAAACACTGGGACGGCAGGTGGTGACGCGGCTGGAGCTGTACAGCCGCATTCGCATGCAGGAACAAGCGCAGCGGCAGCGTCAGCGGACGGAGCGGGCGCTGGCCATCGAGCGCTGCTTTGTGGCTGCCACGCTGGACTCGATTCCCGCACTCGTGACGGTGCTGGATACGGCGGGGCGGGTGGTGCGCATGAACGAACCCTGCTCGCAGTTGACCGGAATAAGCCTGGCCCACGCCATCGGACTGCCGTTTGTGGAGGAGTTTCTGGAGGAGGGGGACCGAGCGTGGGTGGCGAGCAAACTGCGCGACGCCGTGGTGGGCCTGGTAAGCGGGCCGCATGAAACGGCGTGGCGAGCCGCGGGCGGAAGTTGGCGGCGCGTGAGTTGGACACTGCGGCCGCTGCAAGGGCCTGCCGGCGAGATCCAGTATTTGATTGTGAGTGGGCAGGACGTGACCGACCAGCGCGCGATGGAGAAGGCGCTGCTCTCGAGCGAGATCCGCTATCGCGAGATGGTGGAAAACAGTTTGGGGTTTGTCTTCACCTGCTCGATGGAGGGACGGGTGACCTCGCTGAACGCGTTTACCGCCGAAACCCTGGGGTGCCGCCCCGAAGACCTGGTGGGGCGCATGCTGACGGAGTTGATGGACGCGACGGGAGTGGCCACATTCCAGGATTGCCTTAACACGGTGGAAACGGACGAGGAGTGGCAGGGAGCGCTGTCGTTGCGACGCAGCGATGGAGTGTACCGGCGCTTTGCGGTGCACAGCCGGAGCATGCAACTGGCCGGCGAGCGATCCTTTGCGATCGTGCACGGCATGGACGTAAGCGAACAGTACGAGGCCGAGGAAGCGCTGCATCTGGCCACGCGGCAACGCGAACTGATTCTGGAGTCGGTGGGGGATGGCATCTTCGGCATCGACCTCGACGGCAAGGTGACGTTTATCAACGAGGCGGGCGCGAGCACGCTGGGATACGCACCGGAGCGGATAACGGGACGCGACCTGCACGAGCTCATCCACCACAGCCACGCCGACGGGACTCCGTATTCGCGATCGACCAGCCCGATCTTGCAGGCGCTGCGGCGCGCGGAGCCGATCCGCATGCGGGACGAGGTCTTCTGGCGCAGAAACGGCAGCGCAATCCAGGTGGAGTACAGCGCCAATCCGCTGCTGGAAGACGGCCAGGTTTCGGGCATGGTGGTTGCCTTCCAGGACGTGAGCGAACGGCGGCGGCTCGAACGCATGAAGGACGAGTTCATTTCCACGGTAAGCCACGAGCTGCGCACACCGCTCACTTCGCTGCGCGCATCGTTGGGATTGATTCAGTCGGGCGCGCTCGCCAAGCGGCCGGAGAAGCAACAGCAGATGGTGGAAATGGCTATCGGCAACTGCGACCGTCTGACCCGGCTGGTGAACGACATTCTGGATTTCGACGGCGCGGAGAAACGGCGATTGCCGCTTAATCGCGAGCCGGTGGAAGCCATCGACCTGCTGCGGCGCGCGGCCGACGTAGCGCACGGCGCGGCGACACAGGCACGCATGGAGTTCCGCATCGACGCCAAGGCGTCGCCAGTGTTTGCCGACTCGGAACGTGTGATGCGGGTGCTGAACGAACTGGTGACCAACGCCATCAAGTTCTCGCTGCCGGGCACGACCATTCAATTAAGCGCGCAGGATGTGGCCGGAAGCGGCCCGGATGGCAGCGCTTCAGGAACGAGGGAAGTGTGCTTTATCGTTGCGGACGAGGGGCGCGGCATTGCGCCCGAGAAACTGGAGCGCATCTTCGAACCGTTCCATCAGGGCGATGCCTCAGACTCGCGGGCGCTGGGCGGGACGGGCCTGGGATTAGCGCTTTGCCGCAGCATCGTGGAGCAGCACGGCGGGCGCATCTGGGCCGAAAGCGAGCTGAGGAACGGAAGCAGGTTCCTGTTTACGCTGCCGGCGGCGGAGAAGCAGGGAATAGGGAATAGGGAGTAGGGAGTAGGCCGCGGTCCTTCGCGCGTTACTTTGTGTCTCGCTTCCGGGCTGGTCGGAGGGAGAACTGGCTGCGGAAAAACCGATAGACATCCCCTGCGAAAATTGCTATTCTCTGCACTAAATTCCCCCGCGGGCGGCTCTTACCCATCCTGGCATTTTTTCAGTGGCCCGCTTTCAGCCTGCCTGGGCAACTCGAGGCGCCTGCGCAGATTGATACCGTTTTTATTTCCTTTTGCTCCGATACTGAACGCAGTACAGCGGCATCCTTCCTTCCCCGGAGGTTCTGCATGTTTGGCTCTCC